>Ga0163144_10003733_pt1 | contig 34676 bp, 41 predicted proteins | sample OliLak19BULKMAT1_FD_123175 | JGI IMG/M metagenome (GOLD analysis project Ga0163144, IMG submission 123175) | Freshwater microbial mat bacterial communities from Lake Vanda, McMurdo Dry Valleys, Antarctica - Oligotrophic Lake LV.19.BULKMAT1 | ecosystem: Environmental > Aquatic > Freshwater >...
AGTTTTTTCGCCTCCGCCATCAACTCCGCCTCCGCCATCGTCTGAGCCGCCGGCCCCACGTTCTGCACGATCTGTTTATCCGGCGCGTTCAACCCCAGCAGCCGGGCCAGGCGGTCCGCCGCCCCGTGCACGCTATGAAATTTCACCTTCACCCGCCCGTCTTCCGTCGCCTCGAACGATTCAATCAAATGCGTTTTGCCCTGCTTCTTCGCCTGCTCAAAGTCGAACGCCACCACCATTCCCTTTTTGACGGAAATAAAATCCCCCATGTCCGCCCGGAAATGCTCCGTCAACCGCTCCACCAGTTCCTTGCGGTCCGCCACCGCCTGCGCCGCCCCTGCCACCCGCAGCGCCGCCAGTTCCGCCACCACCACCGCATCCCGCATCAGTTTCGACGCCACCGCCTCCAGCCCCGCACCGCGCTTGTACCCCGCCCGCGCCGCCGCCTCGCGCTGCGTCGATCCGGAATATACAAATTGTGCAAACTTAACTTTCTTCGTATGGCTCGCGCTGCTCATCTCTAAAGCCCCAACGTCCGACGCTTCCGCAGCATTTCGAGTGTTTGTTCCAGCTCAAATTTCTTGTGGCGGCTCACACTCAGTGACACAATGACGCCCTCCCGCTCCCGCCGGTAGATCGTCCAGCGCGACACCCCCAGCCGCGCCGCCAATTCCTCCACGCTCACAATCGTCTGCTGCATAAAAGCGGGTTCCTATTCACGACTTCGCCGGCTTCGCCTTCCACTTCCCCATCACCTGAAATTCACCATTTTTGTTCCTCTGGTACATTGTTATTTCCCGCTGCGCGTTCGCCTCCGCCTCGGCCTGCACCGCCGCCCAGTCCATCTTCTCCGCGCTGTCCCGAATCGACCGCGGTGCCTCCGTCTCCGTCATCTTTGCCGCCAAAATCGCCTGCGTGGAAGGCTTCACCGCCAGCGTCTGCCCCGCCAGAAGCCCGCCCACAAACCGAGCGTTCACCATCGCTTCTGGCAATGGCCCGCTATCATCCCCCGTCGGAATACTCACCACCGTCGGCGCCGCGCCGTTCTCTTTCTGGTCATTCCGCATTCCGCATTCCTCAATCCTCAATCCGTCCGGGCTTCCCAGCGCCTGCAACGTCGTTTTCGTGTCATACCGCCGAAGCCAATCCCGCCAGATGCTCATGGCATGCTGGTCCGGGCACTGTTTCACGTACACGCGCAACCCCTTCACGCTCGCCGCCACCAGTTCTGCGTTGGAACTCTCCGGGTATAGAACCACATATTCCCGGATGCTGACGTCCTCCGCCTTACACAGCCCCGTCGCCAGCGCCGCCGAACGTGACGCATCCTGGATGCGCTGCGCCATCTCTGCCGGCAGCCGGCGCCCGTTCCCGGCCGCCATCCCCGCATTCGTTTTCACACAACCGGTCCAAAGGGTCAACACATGCCCCATCGCCAGTTTCCCCGCCCGCCCCGCCACAATCTCCGGCAACCCCGCCGCCATTTCACCCACGCTTCACCCCCTCCCGAAAAAGTTCACTCAAAGCAGCATCAGCCGCGCCCGCAGATACTTCCCCAATTCCACCTGCACCCCGAAACGCTGTTCAAACGTCACCGCGCGCAACACCAGCACGTCCAGCGCCTCGGCCTCCGCGTGCGTGAGCGGTCCCACGAAGCCGCCCGCGTCGCGTTCGATCACACTCCGTGCTATCTCAATCGCGTCCACCTTCGCCTCATGCCGTGCCATGCGCTCAACTCCCCAGCCTGCCCGTGACCCCGTACGCCTGTTCCGCCGATTCCGCCTCAAGACCCCTGCCCCCTGCCGTTCCCGCCCCCCCCTCGGCCATCATTTCGCGCACCATCCCGTCCAGCCTCGCGCGCAGTCCCGGGCTTTCGTTCCGCTGCGTTTCCACGTGGTTGTAGGCGCGCGTTCCCAGCGTGGCGTAATGCTCCTTCGGTGCGAAACTGTTCTTCACCCGCGTGAGGACGAACCCAACCCTATTGGCCATGGACTGACCGCCGTCGTTCAGCGCCTGCGTGTGAAACAGGTTTCCTAGAAAGCCATGAAACCAGAGATCGTCCGGCACGCGCTTGCGATCCTCGCGCCACCAGCGCCGGCACTCGTGAAGCAGCTGCCGCATTTCTGAATCGTTCAGCCACCCCTGCCGCCGCAACGCCTCCGCGCAATACGCCCAGCGCTGCCAGGATTCAGCCGTCTCCGCCTTCGAGCCGTTCCCATACGCCGCCGCTGCCTCCGCCGCCTTCCCCGCCGCCGCCGTTTCCGTTTCCGTTTCCGTTTTGCCGTTCTCCGCTGTTCTTGGCGCCTTGGCGTCTGGGCGGTTCAATCCGTTGCCGTTGCCGTTGCCGTTGCCAGCGCTTTTTGAAGCCGCCGGCGGCGCCGCCGCGGTAGTAGCTGTTGCCTTTGGTACGGTACGGTACGGTACGGTTACCTGCGCCGTCCGTGCGCCGTCCGTGCTCCCGTCCGCGTCCTGTCCATTGGATTTCCGTTGGACAGGACACGGACTCTCTAGCGCCGGTCCACTCGGTTTTACGCCCCTTTCCCGCGCCGTCCGCTTGCGTTCCGCGTCCATCGCGCGTTTGTCCAGAAGCCTTCCGGCATATGTCCGCCAGTCGTGCAACGTCCCGTCCGCGTTCAAGAACAGCGCCGTCGTCAGCGCCTCTTTCACGTCGACCTTGCCATCGTAAAACATTTCGTCCGCCAGATCCTGAGATTCAAAGCGCGACAAGTCCCCGCTGGGCGCGAACTCCAACGCGTATAGCCACAGGCTGGTCACGTGCCCGATAGCACACGCCCGCTTAACGCCCAAGGCGCGCGCCAACGCCTTAATCTTCGGGTGATGCCTCACGGTCTGGTGCAGTTCAATCCATGCCATACAGTTCCGCCTTCTTCGTTAAACGCCGCCATGCTTCGACCACCACCGCCGGAACTTGCCCATTTCCAAGCGCCGTAAGCCGGTCCACCCGATGGGCCACCCCATGAGCACCCCTCCACCGCTGCCGGCAAATAGCCATGAATGATCCGGTTCGCCTGAATGTTCATCCCTGCCCCGCCGTTCTCTGCGCCTCTGCGCCTCTGCGGTCAACAAGGGCCCGTTGCACCCGTTCGTCCGCAAAAAACGTCTCCAGCGTGTCCCGGTGAGCACTGCTCTCCTGCCGATGCTGCATCTTCTTCAAGAGCCACCCCAGATAGTTCAGCCCTTCGAACGTCCGCGCGATCGCCAGCAACGTTCTGCCGCGGTACTGCGCCGGCCTGCTGTTGCGGTAGAAACTCTCCGCCGCTTTCATCCACGCCGTCTTCCCCGCCGCCCCCATCAAGGCTGCCTGTCTCTCCGCCTCAGTTAATTCAATGCCCGTTACGGCGGTTAAAGGTTGCGGGTTACTGGTTGCGGGTTGAACCGCCGGCCCCTGCCGGTGCTGCTCCCTGCCCCCTGCCCCCCGTCCCGCAACCGCCCCATACCCGCCCCAGTTCCCCGCCTGCTCCGCTGATACGCGGATCCCGCTGCGTGGCTCAGCCATGCGCCACCTGCTCCGCGTTGTAGACCGATTCGCAGCGATCGCAGAATGTGGGAAGGCTCATTGCGCGGCCCTCACTGCCGAGGGTCGCTTGTGGTGGGCACGCCCTGCCGATCGTCGCGTGCTGGTGTTGCGGCGGGTTTTGTTCAAACATATGGCCCCTGTTCCGGATTGCGGACCGGGGCACACGCCCCAGTCCGCAATCGCGTTAGCTGATCGGTTTCAGGTAGTTCCATTCCGCATAGTCCGGCGCGCCCATCGTCACGACCATGCCCGGCGTCTTTTTTAGCGGTTCAAGCGCGAAACACATTTCGTCAAACGCCTGCAGCTTCGCGTCCAGCACGTCCCCGCTGTTGAGCGTCACGAAAATGCCGGTCCCGTCCGGTGTGGTTTCGATGCACAGGTCAATTTCCACATCCACCGGCTGCGTCTGTACGTACAGCGGCACCTGTAGCGTGATCGTCTCGGGCAACTCCACGATTTCTTCGCCCTTGCTGCCCTGAATGTTGGTCTTGATCAGCAGCCCATTCAGCGCCCTCTTGCCCTTGCCCTGGTAAAGCTCGATCGACGTCGATCCCTTCACCTGCGACAACATCAACATCAGGTCCCGCCCGTCGGGCTCGATAATCGCGCGGCGGTTCCACCCCAGAAAGTCCGCGAACTGCGCCAGCGCCACCCGGCGCACTGCCAGCAACTGTGCCCACGTGGCCCAGCGCGGGTGAATCAAGGGTTCAAAGGTCACGATTTCCGTTCCGCCCCTGTCTAGCCGGTCATCCAGCACCGCCTGCACGCGGCCTTCGTTGGGATTAGAGAACACCACCGTGGTGTCCTTCCCGTACTTCGTTAAAAAATCCACAAATCCTTTCACGTTGTAGAATATGTGGCTGCGCGGCTTGCTCTCCTCCTTCACCAGCGGCCGCGGGTCTTCCGCCGCCACTTTGCGTTTCTCCACGATCAATTTTTTGATCGTGTTGCCTGCTTCGTCCTGCGTGGTCACGACGTCCATTACCGTCTGCTGGCTGTCGCTGATGCGCGTGATCAGATCCTGCACCGCGTCTCCCGTCGGAATTTTCGAATAATCCATAATGCCCCCTTGAATTGTTTTTTTTTCAGTCGCCAGCGCCACACCGGGCTGGCTTAGTTACTTTTTGTTTTCAATCACTTCGCCGGTCTCGGTGTTCACCATGTCCCCGGCCTTCGTGGTCAGTACGCCCTGGCGCGGGTTGTCTTCGGTGCTGCCGCTCTTGCGCACCCACAGCGTGGCCTGGCCGTCCTGTTCGCTTTCCTCGATCGCCTTCGAGACCGATGGCGGCCGTGTGGGCAACGTTTGTGAAATCTGCGCCTTCACGCTAAAATCGCCTTCGTCCACGCCATCGAACTGGATCGTGACCTTCATATTCAACACGGCTTTCACCCCGCGCGCCGCATCCCGTCCGTGTTTTTTCTTAAACTCCAGCAGCTTGGTGATGTTCTCTTTCAGCGCGTCGTTGACTTCCTTTTCGTAGCGCCCTTCATCGATCAGCGACATTTCCAGCGCTGCATACTTGCGGGCCATCGTTCGTTCCCTCCTAAGGTATAGAGTTGCGGCACGGCGGCACGGCTGACAATTCAGCCATGAACCGCACCTCATTCCTGCGCATTGTTTTCAAGCGTTCCGCCGCGTCCCGTTCCGACATCGCGCAGCCGCCCAGCCCGAATATCACCAGCACCGCCAGGGCCGCCACGATCAGCGAACGCCAGCACCACACCCGCCAGCGCGTTAGGGCGCGGTTCACTGTGCTCGTCCACGCTCGCGCTTATTCGGTCCGCCCAGTCTTTCACTGTTGGCGTCACGGCCGGCATCCGCTCCAGCCTGAAAAGCCACTCTCCCACGGTGTGGAGCGGCAAACCCAATTCCAGAGCCATGTTCACTTCCAGTTTCGCGCCGGCCGATTCATTCCACCCCGGCAGTACCGCCAGCCCGTCCGCCTTCAACACGTTCTCCATCGAACGGCGCATGTAAAGCCGGCGTTCCAGTGTCACGTCCCCGCCGAACTCGTCCGCGGGATTGATCACCTCAAACCCTTTCACGCCCAGCCGTATCGCCGCCGTGACGAATGCCGGATAATTGAACTCCGGCCGCCCGGTCATCGGCCCACATAGATAAAGTTTCACGCTCTACCCCTCCTCCGATTGTGCTTAACTGCTGGTCACTTCACCGATCTGTTCAGCGCCGCCAATGCCATGACTCGGATTGCGCCGTTCTCTTACGAGGTGGGCCGCGATTTTTTGGCGTAAATGATTGTCGATCACGTAAAGCGTGACTTCATCGCCCTTCGCGACGAATTCATGTGTTAGCGTGTTGTTCTCGGTGCTGCGCAGTCCGATGAACAGCATCGCGACGTGGCGCCGGTGCAGTTCCGTTAGTAGTTCCGCCGTGCTGCACCCGATCAATGGCGGCGCATAGAGTTTCCGCCGCCCGTGCTTTTTCTTCGATCGCTCCACAGTGCCCATCCTCCAGCGCAATCAAAAAGGCCACGTCTTCCACATGCCCGCACTGACTGCAGCGCGGCATGTCCGTCAGCCGCCCCGCCCACTCCACCTTCCCGTCACACTGCCCGCATAACGCGGCATTCATCGCGTCCATGTTCTCGCTCCAGAATCCGTTTCGTTTTGTAGCGCTGCTGCGTCTCCGCCCGGCGCACGACGCCGCACGGTTCACAATAAAGCCGGTTAAACTCCCGCACGATCGGCACCCCGCAATCAATGCACTCCGTGGGCGGTGGCGGAACGTGATGCACGCCGACGGACGGCAACGTGGGATGCAGCCCGCAACACAGCGTGTGTCGCACGCGCTCAAACCTGCCATTGACGTGCGTCACTCTCCCACACGCACACACCAGCCGGATCTGCCCCACCGGCTGGTGCCCGGCAATCTGTTCACTCCGGAGTGATGGCATTAGTGGCCGCCTCCGCCTTGATGGGTCCGCGCTTCGCTTTCGCCGCCGCGAATGTTTCCAGAGCCGCGCGCACGTCGTCCGGGTGGTAGCCGGCCACCGTCGGCCAGCGCCGTTTTAAATACCCATTGTGCTGCAGCATCGCGCCCAGCCCCGGCCCGCCGTCCAGCACAAGCCCGATCTGCCTCAAGGTCATCGGCAACGCCTGCGCGCCCGTCGTCTGGTAGCGCTCAAACGCCGCCGCCCGAGCGTCCCTCGCCGCCTGCCCATTCAGCAGCTGCGCCAGCATCCCGCGCAGTTCGTCCAGTTGCGCCTGCATGCCGACCGGCGGAGTCATCCCGCGCGGCGTAGGCAGTGGTATGACGCGCCGTGTCGATGCGCTGGCCATCAGTTGCTCTTTCCCGTTGCCGATTCCCGGTAATCCGCCCGCCGTCCGTTGCGCCGCTGCCGCGCCTTGGCTCGCTGGCTCAGTTCCGCCCCGTTCTCCTGCCGCGCCACTTCCGCCTCCCCGATCAACGCAGCGGCCCCACCGCTGCGTTCTGGCGTTGCAGTGGCGGGACTGCCGGCAGGACCGTCGCCAGCTGGGGCAAGCGGCCCGTAAGGCGCCGATTCTTCCGCAGCCTTCATGGCTTCCAGTTCGTTGGCAGCCTCAAACGCGATTTCAAAATGGTGTCTAAACTTTTCCTCCAGCGCTTTCTGGCCGTGCTGGATTTCGGCTCGGACGTCGTTTTGTGAGTTTGTTTTGCTTGGATTCATGTAATAATTACTAACACCGTATTTTCTTTAGTCAATCTATTTCTCCGTATTTTCGTTAACGATATTGCGGAATATCGAATCGGTGCTATAGTATACGCATGATACAGCCTGAATTTATGGTGGTTGAACCGACTGAGATAGCGACGCGTTTGCGCGACGGTCGCCGCCAAGCCCATAAAACACAGGGGGAAATTGCTGCCGCATCGAAGATGCCGCAAACGACGCTGTCACAGTGGGAACAAGGCGACATTCCCGCCGCCGTGACCCAGTTTGCGCGTGTCGCGTCCGCCCTAGGTCTTTCCTCGGATAAGATTCTATTGGCGGATATGCAAGAAAATGAATTGGCCACCGAACGGCAGACGCTGCCGGCCACACTCGCTGACGATATGATGGCGTTGACGCGCGTACTGATTGCGATGCACCACAAGGCGGAAGCGCAAGGCCCTGGCGTGAGTCCCATTACCTTATTCCGTGAGCACGCGGAAGGACTCAATAAACATCTACTCGGGCGGCGCGATGGGCCCGCCGCCGAATCACAGCAATACTCGACGCCACTTGATCCGCAGTTAAGAGCTGTCGCGGACCTACTGAAAAACATTGTTCGGGAAAATGGTGCGGAGTCGGGCTCTGGTGGGCGCGCTGCAGACGCCTTAATTTCGTTATTACAGAAAGCCTCTCCTCGAACTCGGCCAGTGTCTGCGCCTGTTCCTCCAGCCACGGATTCTCACGCAGCAACCGGCAAAGAGTCGCCAGCTTCTTCGCCGCCAAAAAGTCAAAACAGTAACCCGGCCCCGAGCGGGCCAAAAAGGAGGATGAAAAGATGAGCTATATCGACACTGGCCGCCTTTTGCAGCGGTATCGGAACGCAGTGAAAACAAGCTTCGAGTGTATTGGCGAGAAGAAAGCGAGGAAAAACATTAGCGCGATCCACGACTACGCGCGAGAGCTCAACGGTCGGGGCGAGGAACTGCCCACAGACGCAAATTGTTGTCAGACTGGCGAATTCAACGGGGATGGATCACGATAGCCCCTTCGCTGCAGCGCCTGCACAAGCGGGCGCTGCGTCGAACGGACTACAGCAACCGGCCCAAAGCGGGCCAGAAAGGAGGATGAGAAAAGTGAAAACGACGTATAGCACGAAATGGGGGTCGGACACAGTCATCGTAAGTGCAGATTGGGGCGAGGCGTCGTCGCCGGTCGATGGCGTGAGTGGTGGTCGCCAGGTGGCAGATTTCCGCCACAGCGGATCGCGCGCACTGAGAGCGGCGATAGAAGAATGCGCCGAGAAGGATGGAATGGATCTCGAGGACGATGACACCATCGAAAAGATCGACGGTGCAATGGACGAGATAATGGAGGGTGAAGAAGACGAAGACGAAGACGAAGACGAGATAATGGACGAGATAATGGATGGTGAAGAAGACGAAGACGAGTAGCCCCTTATTTGATTGCGTTTCATAACTCTCTTGCGGCGCGAGACGTATGCTCGCGCTCCCAGGCGCTCACGCTGGTTCTGCGCGCGGCAGAACGTGAATCAATGTAATCGGCCCGCCGTTCGGGCCGCTTTCTGACGATGTGCCGACGCCACGTCTTCCAGCAGCGACGATTCGCGCGGCCATGCTTCAGACGGTTACTCCGACGGCGGAGGATGTGACAATGGCGAAGCCTAAATTCCCCAAGCCCTGGCACCCCACTAAACACGGGTCTTACCGTGAACTACGCCCCGGCTGGTTTCAAATGACGTGGCGGCCGGACGGCAAAGCCGGCCCGCAGCGCAAGCGCACCGTTCAATGCACCAAACTGGAGGCGGAACAATTCCTGCTCTCCCAAGCCGCCACGCGTTCGCGCGTGAAAGCCGGGCTGGCGTCCGCCATGCGCTGGGACGAACTGTTGCCGCTGTATGTCGAACGCCTGCAGGCAAAGGGGCGGGGTGCCGGCTACATTGAAAAGGTGCAGCGCCTGCTGCACGCCTGCCGCGATTGCGTGCTGGTGGAAGTCTCCGACGTCTCGCCGGCATTGCTGGAAGACTGGGTGAACGCTCTGGCCTTCGATGCGCAAGCGAAGGAAGCCGCGCGCGCCGCCAAACTGCAGCGCGACACACACCGCGGTTGGGCGAACACCGCCAACAAAAAACGCAAGATGGTGGGCGCGTTTTTTAAATGGGCCTTCCGCAAGGCCCGCCAGCTGTCTCCGTTGGACGCCGTGGATTTCATCGATGAATCCAAAAAGCCCCCGCGCGACATTACCCCAGACGAATACGCCGCCGTGTGGAACGCCTCCGAAGAATCGGTACAGGATCTGATGGATGTGTACCTAGTCACCGGCTGCCGCTTCTCAGAACTCGCCTCGATGCGCCGCGCGAGCGTTCAGCCGGACGGCCGCTGGGTGGCCGGCAATCGCAAGGGAAAAGATTTCGTCAAGCAAACATTCCCGCCTGAACTCCTCGAAATTATTTTAAAGCAGCCGCTCCACGCCGATGGTCTGGTGTGGCACAAATGGGCCCGCCCGTTCCCTGCCAGTAACAAGGGCATCACGTTCTTAACTGGCGTGAAGATTGATCCGTTCTGGTTCCGCAAGGTGTTGCATGCGCGCTGCGATCGCGCTAAGGTGGCCCGCTTCAAACCCCACGATCTGCGCCACGCGGCCGGCTCCTGGTGCGACGATGCCGGCGCCAACACCCGGCAGATTCAAAAGTTGCTGGGCCATAGCCGTGTTGAAACAACAGAACTCTATGCACACGGAACGAAAAAAGGTGACACAAAAGTGTTGCAAGACATGATTCTAAAGATGCGAAACGAAGCACTTAAACGCCTTATATGGTAACGCTTTAGGGCCTGTAGCTCAGCGGTGAGAGCAAGGGACTCATAATCTCTGTGTGCTTCTTTCTCACAGTCACTACGTCTATTCATCCTATGGCCTGCAAAACTAAAACCATTCAGTGACGGGTAGTTTCTGGTCTCGGTGTTTCAAAAAGGGTGCCGGTTTACCCCTTCCGCAACGCTTTCAGAAGTGCCTGCACTTCCGCGTCCTCCTTGCCGGCCACGTCGGCGGTGAAGATTTCGGGCGTCCGCACCTTGCCCTGCCGCTCCAGTTCTTTCAGTCGGCGCTTGATCTCGCCTTTCGTCGCCCACTTGTCTTCTGCCTCTTCGTCCACACTCACGGCTTTTGCGCCGCTGAACAGATTGATGCCGCGCGCAAAAGCGCCCTTTCGGTCATCAGTGGCTTTGCCGAGCGTGTTCGACAGGCGGGATAGCGGCGAATTGTTCAGCGCGTACAGTGCCAGCGGGTCCATTTCAAATTTCGGCTTGCCGCTCTGGGTCGGGATCTCCACCACGCCCAGCGCGTCCCGCACCGGTCCGGGCAGGTCAGCCGCCCAGTGCGGGGCTTTGCGGTTTTCCTCGATCGGCTTGTGCAAGAAAAAATCCTGTCCGCTGCCCAGTTCCAGCGGCACTTTAAGTGCCGGGTTTAGACTGCCCAATAAGCCCGGCAGTCCTTTCCCGAACGGTGCCGCAGCGCCTTCGATGGGCGTTCCTAGATCGTAGCCCAACATCGCGTTGCCGTCCGCGTCCGTCCCCAGCGGAATACTCAGCGCGTCTTTAGTGTAACCCGGCTCGCGCTCGGGTCCGCCGGGCTGCATCCCCAGCTGAGTCAGTTGCTTCACTTTCCCGGCCTGAGTGAACGCGGCCGCGATCATCGCCGGTACCGCCCGCCGCGTGTAGCCGTAAAACAACACCGCGCGGTTCATGTACTTCTGTTCAAACGGGGTGAGGCTTTCCTTGCTGTAATCAAACAGATGTTTGTCCACATCGGCCGCCGCCACTTGCGGGCTGTTGCCTTCCATGCGCTTGTGGATGTAGTGCGCCAAGCGGTCCCCGTCTTCAATCATGCGCCCGTCCAGCTTGCCCGCGGCTGCCGCTCCGCCCTCCAGAAGCATGCCCGGCCCGCCGGCCAGCGTGGCGCCCACTTTGTCACCGCCCCGGATCAAAAAATTATCCTGCCAGTGACTGTTCTGTAAAAACGGGTTCCACGTTTTTTCCGCGTTGGACGGGTCCACCGTGTCTTTCAGCAGTTCCTCGAATTGTCCATTCCGTCCCGCGCCGCTCTCGGCGAATTCTTTCAGCAGCGCTTCGCGGTTCAAACTGGTGCCGTCACCCAGTGTGACGTTCAGATTCTTCCCCGAAAGCGCCTTTAATGCAGTCTCCCGGTGCGCTCCGGACAATGGCACTCCGCCCAGCCAGGACTGCAAGCGGTTACTGACCGTGTTTCGCACGTGGTAGGCCGGGAACGCCCGCGTGATGCTGCCCTTGTACGCGCGTGTGATGTTGTCAAACCATCCCACGAGCTCGTTCACTTCGTCCGGATCGGTCAAGCGCTTGCTGGTGTCCAGAATGGCCTGCGCCGTCGCCGGATCGTCGAACGCGATCGGCGGCAATCCCTGCGCCGCGCGCTGCGTGTTGATGCTCTCAAGGCCCACGCTGCCGTCTTTGTAATCCACCAGCCCGTTGCCCAGTGAAACGCCCGTGCGGTCCGTCTCGCGTCCGAATTGATTGACGGCGCCGTCGAAAAAGTCCGCGCCGGCCATGGCCTGGATGTGGCGCTTCTCGCGCGTGAACACCTGCGCCGCCGGGTTTTCGTTGAATACCGCCCCCTTGGCCCCGAATTCCGTAAACGCCTCGTTCAGTTCAGAGACGCCCAGATGTTTATAAGCTTCCAGTCGCGGGATCTGCGACGCGTGCACGGTGCTGATCTCTTTTGCAAAGTCGAGATACTCCGCCACCAGTCCGTTCTGCTGGATAAAGGCCCGGTCTTCGGCCTTCAGTTTCATCATCGCGCGGTTCGCTTCCACCTCCATGCCCTTGGGCACCGGCTTGGCTTTCCGCCGCGGCGCGTTCATGCTGGCGTCCAGCTTCTGACGTCCAGACGTCTTCAACGCCTCGGGGTTGGGCTCCATGCCCGCCCGGATGCGCTTGTCTTCCAGCCGTTTGAACAGGCTGCCGCGCTGTTCGTCGCTAAGGCTCCCAAAGAACCTGCGGCCCTCGTTCGTGCCCACGTGCGTGGTGTACGCGATGCGCTCCGACTTCATCGCCGCCGAATTCAGCCCGCGGCCCTGCTCCAGTTTCAGCATTTCGTCATACTTGCCGCGGATCGTCTCCGCGGTTTGGATCACATTTGTTGGCGCGTCCGCCCCGCCGTGCTCGATGTAATCGGTCACCGCGCGCGCAAAGTCCGGCGCGCTGCCGTCGGGTATGAGTTTCGCCGCGCCGGTCGCCGCCGCGCTTGTCTCCGCCCCCATGCGCTCGATCGTGGCCGCTATTTTCGCGCGCGCGTGCTTCACGTCGATCAAGCTGCTCAACTGCCGGTGGGTGTTCCGGTCGTTGTCTGTCACGCTCGCCGCGTCGGTGCGTTTGATGCGTAAATCCACCTCGTTGAAGCGGCGCTGCAGGTTCTCCACCGAGTCCGCCGCGGGCGCTGCCTTCGCAGTTGCCGGCGTAACCTTCGCAGTCTCGGCCGTTATCTTCGGAGTCGGCAGAATCCCCGCCGCCGTTCCTGCGCTGGCCCCTGACCCCTGACCCCTCATTTCCTTAATCGGGTCCCAGTATTTCGGCTCGTTCGGTACCTCCGTGACCATGCTTTCCAGCGTGGGCCGTTGGGTACGCCACTGCTCGATGGATGCGTTCATGTCCGCCACCGGGTCCACCAGGGGCCCAGCTGTCAAGGGTTCCATAATGGCTGGTGGAGTGGTCAAAGATTCCTTGACCACTGGCGCCGCGACGTCCGCGCCGCGTTCCATATCCACCGGCTTCAAGCCCAGCCGCTGTTCAATGTCCGCCAGCACGTCCGTGGCCTTGTTCAGCTTCTGCATTCCCGGCAGCTGTCCGGTTTTTCCGGATAGCTCATCCTTCGGGAATTCAATCTTCGCCGGGTCTATCATGTCCGCCCGCTGAATCTGGCTCCCCTTGTCCTTGGGGATAAACTCCATCGGCACTTCAATTGGGATGCCGTCTTTCAGCTTGGCCCGGCCGTCCGCCGTGATCTCTTTCAGTGTGAATTCGTCACCGGCAATTTTCAGCTTATCGCCCACGCCCACCGCGCCAGACTCCGCCGATAAATACTCAATCGTTTTAAGTTCCGGTACCTGCCCCTTGTTCAGCGCCGCCTCCAAGAACTTCGGGAGCGCCTCCGCCTGCTCTTTGATGCCCGTCTCTTTGAAGCCGATCGCTGATAAGAATTTCCCGCGCCGGTCCTTGATCTCGGTGTTAATGCCGAACTGGTCCGGGTGGCTGGGCATGTCCTGCGCGTTCACAAACGCCCGGCGTGCGTCCTCGGCCCGCTGGTTCAGCCGTGCTTTCTCCGGCTTGGTCAAGCCCGTGTAAACGCGCTCCTGTTCGAACGCGTCAAGCGCCGTGGTAAAGTCCGCTTTCACATCCTGCTTGAGTCGTTTCACGGCGTCCACTGGCACCGTCCATTCGCCGATCTGCGCCACCGTCTGCCCGTCGAACATAAACAAATGGTCAATCGTGCCGCTCTGCCGCGGGCTCAGCGCCTGCGTGGCGTCCGTCGGCCGGCGGATCGCGTGAGCGCGATTGAAGCGCACCCGGTGGCCCGCGTTGGGCATGTCGAAATTCTCATAGACCGGCCGCGCGTTGACGTCCTGCAAGGGCGTGATGCGTGACCCCAACAGCGTCTCCGGCCGGTCCATCCCGGTGAATTCCGGCATGATCGTGTTTTGAAACGTGCTCGGCGGCCCGTCGTTCTCCGCCACCAGCCTGGCTTCTTGCTCGGTCGTGAGTTTCGGGAAGTCGGTGAAATTACCAGACACCGCCGGCGGGTTGGGGGAAACAGGCGCACCCACGTTCTGGGGGCCAGCGCCTGCCGGGTTAGGGCCCGCCGGCGGTGTCTCTGAAAACAAGGGGTTGGCCTCTTCCAGAATCTCGCCCGTTGCCGGGTCGATTAAATCGCCCGTGTTGGGATCTCGCACCGGGGGCATGCCCGCCCGCATGGCTTTTTCCTGCGCCTCCAGGTCCGCCGCGCGCGCCTGCAGTTCATCCAGCCCGGCGGGGTTGTACGTGCTGCCCTTCAATTCTTCGTTGAACTTTCCCACGTCCTCCGCGGCCTGCTCAATGCCCGCCGCCATTTTCGTGCGCGACGTCTTAGCCAGCTCTAAGATCGGCCGCCGTACACTCTCCGGCAGCGCGGGAAATTCATGAAACAAGTTCCCCACCTGCTTGATGCCCGGCAGTTGTCCCGCGCGGCGCCAAAGGTCTTGCACAGCCTGAGCCGCCTGCGGTGCTTCCAGAATCGTTTTCTGCGGCAACTGTAGCGGCGCCGTCAGTCCCTTCACTTCCGGCAAATAATTCACGGGGTTATACTTCCCGCCCAGCCGGAACAGGGAGAGCGGGTCAAACTCCCCGCCCACCTGTAGGAACGCCTCCTGCCCCGCCTTCACACGTTCCCCGGCTTCGCCCGCCGCTTTGAACGCCTGCTCGTCCGTCAGCCCGCGCGCCGCCTGGTTCCCTAGAGTCTCCCGCGCCGCGCCGCCCAGTTCGTTCTGCTGCCCAGCCATGCGCTGTATAAGCTCATTCTGAGGCACAACATTTCCCGCATCATCCAGAAGATTCCCCAGCGGTCCATACGCCGGCGCCGGCTTGATGAAACGCGCTTTCGCGTCCGCCAGCGCCGGGGCGGTCACCACGTCCCCGGCTTCCTGCGCCCCTTTCAGCCACGAGTTGTATTTCGATTCGCCCGCCGTGAACTGCTGCGCCAGCCGTGCCGCCTCGTCCAGATGCCCCGCCACCTTCCCCGTGGCCACGCCCGCTTTCGTGCTCGCCTTAAGGCCCATGAAACCCGGCAGAACATTCAACGGGTCCAGAATCAATTCAGTGGCCAGCCCCGCCGCGCCGGATCCTGAGAGTAAATTGTCTGTCTTGTCGATGCCCAGCCACGTTTCGTTCACGTCCTGGCCGCTGACCCTGTTTTTTTTCGGATCGTACAGCCCCAGCGTCTCCGAAAACGGTATCAGCCCCAGCAGCGGTTCCAGCCGCCCCGTGGCCAGCCCGCGCAAGGCATTGCCGGGCCGGTCCAGAATATCGCCCACCGTGCTGAGAAACCCCGGTTCATCCGGCGGGGGCTCGATCGGAGCGAATGCCGGCGGGGGTGCGAACGGTTCCAGCGGTTCGTTCTGCGGAAATGAAATATTCATGGGGTCCGGATGGAACGTCATCGGGCCGTACTGTTCACGCCGTTTGCGCCGCGGCGTGTTATCCCATAGCGGCGTGTCATCCCATAGCGGCATGTGCATTTAGTCCTTGTAGTTGTTATCGAACAGCATTTCCGCCGCCGGCCGTGACCAGCCTTTTTCCATCAGATAGTCTATGAATGTGGGCCTCTGATTTTTGCGCGCCCCTTCGAACCTGTTTGCCATAAAGCGATACGCCATGTCCACTCCGGGAATACCGGGTTGGTTACGTTTGCCTGTCGCCTCCAGCGCTTTTTCAAACGCATCGCGCGAATGGGTGTAGCCCGTCTTTTGTGCCAGCGCCTCTATTTTAGCGGCGGCTGGGTCCGCCCGGAATTCATCACTCTGGATCGTCGGTATGGCCACCGGGCCCGCGTCCCCTTTCAGGGCTTGCTCACGCGAATTCATATATTGCAGCTGCAACTGCTGAACCCTCGCCTGATCGCCCGATTGCATCGCCTGTTCGATGTGCGTTTTGTACAGCATGTCGATGGCGCCCAGCTTTTCTTTGCGCAGTTCGTCCGGCGCCAGCTTCCCTTCGGCCTTGTGTTTGTCCTGATCGAACTGCCATTTCGCGCGGTCCCGATCCATCATTCGGCGCGCCTCGGCGTCCTGCTCCTCGCTCGCTTGCTGACTGGGTGATTTTCCGGAATTGATACCATTCAACACGCGGATAAGAGTACTGTATTTCTCCATGGGGTCCGCGGCCTTCGCCAGCCTTCCGATTGCGCCGCCTTCCTGCGGTGCGGCACTCGGCGTGTTGGCTGCGTCTGCCGTTTCCATGTAGGGCGCCTGCACCAAATTCGCCACCGCGCTGCCAGGCGGCACCGGCGCCGCCGGAGCGAACTGAGCGAAATAACTCGACGTCTCGGCCGGCGCTGGCTGCGGTTGCTGCGCGCCGCCCATTAACCCATTGATGGCCGTCGTTTTGATTTTGTTCATTGCGCGCGCGGGATCAAACGCGCGGTCGTTTTCTTTTAAATTAAATTCACGTTCCGCGTTGGCCTGCGTCACCTGAAGTTCTTTGTCCCTCTGTGTGATCTGGCCTTTGTTGAATGATTCCTGAATGTCGGAGAGCCGCGCGTTGTGCTGAATATCCGCCTGCTGTGTCGAACTCATGCGCTGTTCCGTTGCGGAAAACTGCTTGTCCTGGCGTTCGCCCGCAATCCGCGCCAGCGCTCCGCTGTGCTCGTAGCCGGTGGCGTCCCGGTCTTTCTGCGCCGCGTATCCGGCCTGATCACGCTGTGACGTGAAAATACGGTCCGCCTCGCTCTGTTCGCGTTTGAAGCCGATTTCATTCATGCGCATGTTCTGCTCTGCCTCCAGCCGCTTGCGCTGCAGGTGGTACTGCCCCGCCATCGCCATCGAATCGTTCGCGTTGCGCGTGCTGTGATTCAGCGCCGCCGCATTCGCCCGCGCCCCCGATTCCGTCCCCGCTCCCAGAAAATAAGCCATGGTTTCATTCTCCTTTTTCAGTTCCTGCCGCCTGCCCCTGCCACCCGCCTACTTCCTTTAATACCCGCCGCCACCACCTGAATACGCAGCCAGCCCGCGCCGCGCCGGCCGTTTGGCGGCCACGCCTCTGCCGGGCGCAAAGCCGCTAAAATAACTCGCCGTATCTGTCGGAACGCCTCCCGTGCTCGCCGTTCCACTGGCCGCTGTCGCCACCGGTTTGTACGCGCCGCCCTGCCCATTATTCGCGCTGGGCGAAAAGCTTCCGCCCGTGTTCTCGTAACCGGGCTTCACGGGAGCTTCCGCGCCAGCCGTCGCCGGCGCTGGCGTCGGCGCCATCGTCGCGCTTCCCGGTCCTACTCCTTGATTGGCTCCTCCGGCTGTCGGCTTCTGCGGCGCGCCCGTCGCGCTGCCGGGGCCTGCGCCCTGGTTGGCTCCGCCGCCGAATGGCATCGTGAATCGGTTGGCTCCCTGTCCCGCCAGCGCCGTCAGCGCCGAATAATCCGGCACCGCCGGGCGATTGTTCGCCAGCAACTGCATCATGGCGTTGCGGTCGTCGCGATTCATCTGCTGTTGAAAGCGCGCATCCGCCGCCGCGCGGTCTTCCACACTTCCCAAAAAGCTGAACGCCGTGTTCAGCGTCTGCCCCGTCCGGTTCAGTCGGTCCTGTTCCGCCGTGATCGTGATATCGCGCTGCTGCCCCGCCTTCATCCCAGCGTACTGGCTTTGCAAGGCCTGTTCTGCCGTGTTCAAGTCGTTGCCCTCACCGCCGCCGCGGGATACTGCATTCGCGCGCATTTCCAGCCGCGCCGATTTCTCCGCCTCGCTCAGCCCGTCCGCCCCGCGGGACACCATCTGTTGAACCGTGCGCTGATCCATGCCCGGATTCTGAAGCAAGCGCATCAGCGCGCCCGTGGCCTCGCCGTGCAAGCCCTGATTGGCTGGAAACCCGCCGCCCGTCGCGCCCGTGCTGCTCCCCCCGGCCGTCAAATGCCCCGGTTGATTCGCGTTGTCGTGGACGCCATCCGCCGGCGGCCCATTCTGTTGCGCCTGCTGACTGACCGCCCACGCCGTGCCGCCCTGCGGATGGGAAAACGCACTCCCGCCGTTCACTTGTCCCGCTCCGGGTGGCGGATTGGGCCGGAAACTCGCCGGCAGTCCATTCATACCCATGAAGCCCCGCCCGCCTTCCGCCGCTCCCTGACCGGTCAGAATAGCCATCTGCGCTTGTAGATTGGCCTGTTCCTGCTGGCCCGCCTGCTGCTGGTATATGGATTCCATCGCCGCCGCTTCCGCCGGCGTCGTCGGCGCCTGCCCGCTGGCAATCATCTGCTGAGCCCGCTGCATAATGGCATTCTGAGCAATCCCACTGCCTTGGTTGAGCACCTGTTGAATGCCCTGCCCTGTCGGCATGCTGCCGCTATTCCATAGATTCTCCCCGCGGTCGTTGGTGAAATTCACGTTCTGCACAAAGGGCGAAAGTCCCGCCATTTAAATGTCCTCCGCGTGAACGATCACTGTTACTTTGTTGGCGCTGCTACACAGCCCGTTGATCTTCTCGCCCTTGCGCATCGCCAGCCCGGTGAACGTCATTGGCGGATCGCCTCGGACTAAATTCATCGCCAGCCCGCTGATGCAGTTCGCATCCGTCGCCGTTTCGCCCAGCCCCACATGATGGATCTGAAACGTGCGGTCCACCACGCCGTCGACGTTCGCCACAAGCAGCTGCACGTTCCGGTAGTCCCTGTCGGCGGTAAACACCGTGGCATCAACCGCCGTCAATTTCACCGCCGCGCGCCTCCGCTGCCCGCCCTGGATCGGCTGAGCAATCTTCAGCCCGCCACTCTCCACCGCCACCGGCGCCATGTTCCCCGCCGCGTCGACGCCACACAAAATCGCGTTGATTAGCGTCGGGTCGCTGATGTTCTGCGTCGAAGCCTGCGGTTTGCCGCGCTGATCGATCATACTTTCCTCGGGGTTTCGCAGTCGTCAACCTTGTACTTCATGCGGATCGGCCCGTAAATCTCCCACGGTGCGCCGGCCTGATCAGAATAAATCACCAGTCTGACGTCCGTTGCCAGTTTCCGGTTCAATTTAATTTCGAAGCGGTGCACCTGTTCGCCCGACGCGTTGACATACGTCGGATCGATCATCACCGCGCCATTTGCCGCCACCTGCGTGATGCCGTCCGCCGTCTGGTCTGTGTGGTCTATCGCCGATTCGCTCGACCCGTTGTACAGGGCCGTCACACACAGCGGCCCGCACACCGATTTGAACTTCACCCACAGCGTCACACTGTAAAACCGAGTCTTGCGGTCCGGTCCGCCCGGCGCAAAACGCGGCGAAAAATAGCGGCACGGGATTTCACCGATCTGATACCAGTCGCCCGCCACCGGCGTGGCCGTCCAGTCCCTATTCAACGTGAGCGTATCCGCGGTATTCGTCACGATCAGCCGCGTCTCGCGCGATCCGTTCAGCTTGGCAACCTTCGTCGCCGTCACCGCGCGCAGTCCGCCGTTGGTCGTCGGCCACGTCGCGCCCACGCTGATCAGTGTTCCCGCCACTCCGCCCGTCACCTGCCCGTTCAATGGCGTGGTGGCCGACGGCGCGCCGAAACTGGTCCCCATGCCATCGATCCAGCAATAACTGGGAATATACAGCGCCCCCGCCACCGCGTTCACCGCTTCAGAGTAAAAGGCCATCCGGAACGCGCCGCTCTGGTCCGGCAGTTCGGTCGTGCACGTCACCCCCCAAGGGTAAACCTTGCAGTTCTCCCACTGCTCTTTTTGCATATTGTAAAGCCACGCCTTTTTCGGGTAGGTGTCGGTTCCTTCCGTCAAAAATACGTAGAGCATGCGCTTGTACGGGTCGCGCCCCAGATGCCAGTTCCCCGATGTGTTCCAGTTCAATGCGTTGCGCTGGAATTCGTGCTGAATCGGCCAGCCGATATCCTCCGGAAACCCCCCCGGACTCATTCTGTAAACGCCCTGATGGTCGATCCCGTACACCATGCCGTCGTAATAACGCAGCGCGTCGGGCGCCAGAACTCCGCGGCCACTGGCCAGCGGCACAATCTCCCCATCTCCGTTGCTCACGCTCGGATCGCGCCGGTATTTGTGAAAATAAAGCCGGTGCGCCTTCGCATACAGGAAACCCAGCGGCCCCAGTCCCACCCCCGACGTCAGCCGTTCGCCGTCGTCGCCCACGCGCAGTTCGTTGGATACTCCGCCGCCGCCGGCCGCCGCCGTGCCGCAATGCTCCGGGCTGTCCGGTTCGCTCCATGCCACAAAATCGCCCGGCCCGGTGATGGTGATCGTCTTCGATCCCGTCCCCCCGATGTAATTATCAGCCAGCGTCAATCCCGTGCCGCTCTGCGCCGTGATGCGGTAACTCTTGGCGTCGGTGTCGCCCGAAGCCGTCATATCCAGCCCCACATGAGCCGTGATAAAGCCGGCGCCCAGCGTGACCGCGGTGCTGCCGTTGGTCACCGTCGCCGTCACCTGGTAAATCGCCCGACCCAGATAAAACGCCCGCCCCTCATTGGCCCGCACCACCAGATACGGCCGCGTCAACGGTGCGTTGCGGCTGTGCAGAGATCTCCGGAAGACCAGCAGCGCATCGGGAATGTTGTCATCGAACGTCAGCGTGGCCTTCACCGTTCCGAATTCAGTCGCACCCGTCACGGTGTCGATGTTCACCACGTAAAACGACTTCCCATTCTCCGCGGTGCGTTCCAATATCCAATGCGTCGCCCGAGCCGGCGCGCTGCCCGGATGCGTCACCGTGATAATCTGGTTGTTGGCCGTCACCGTTAAATCCGCACTCGGCAAGCTCATTGTGCCGTTGTTAGAATCGTGCCACCGGATGCGGTAGCGCACCGTTCCCGCCACCAGCCCCGCGCTGGACGATGCCGCCACCGGCGCCCCCGGCGCCGTCATTCCCAGCGCATAGGTGGATTTCGTGCGAATACAGAATGCGTAGTTCGGGCTGTGCCCGTCCACAAAAATGCCCAAATCACGCAGCTGAGCGAAACTCGCACGCTTGGCCACGCCGCCGATGGTGATCGCACTGATGGCGCTAGGCATGAGGAGCCGCCTCCATCGTCTGCGTGAGTTGAATCATGCGGTTGCGCGTTCGCAAATGGTTCTCCCCGTGCCACGCCCGGATGAACGGCGCGCCCACGTCCTGTTTATCTTTATTGATCGACCACAGATTCCAGGCGTCCGGCAGGTCTTTGACGCAGATCCCCGTCGTCGTCGGCAGCACGTTGTCCAGCAGCCAGTTGACCCGCCCTTCGTCGTGGTGCGTGTTTTTGTAACTGATCCCGCCCAGGGACTGAATGGCTTCGAAAAACCGGATCGTCACCGGGTCCGCCCGAATGAGCATCACGCCCGTGTTGAACACCCCATCGGGTTGACGCAGCAGTGCTAAATTGCACGGCTGAGGCAGCCCGTCACGCAGATTGATCGCGGGATTCACGATCAACGTATCCGCATCCAGCCACGCCACGATCGTGCCCAGGTCGTAGTCCTTCAACACGTTCAGCAGCAGCACGATCTTTTCCATAAATAAGCTCTCGCCGATGCGCCGGCGCTGGCCAAAGTCCGCATGGTAATCCACCCCGTGGAATGCGCAGTAGCGGCGATGATACGGCGCCGTGACGCGAATCATTTCCGCGCACTGCCCCACGCCATGCTGCACCAGTACCGCGTCGTTCATGCTCTCTCCGTCCCCCTGTCTCCCCGTCTTCCCGTCCCGCCGTTTACGGCCCGCAATTAATGATATTCCCTAAAATGTCCTTCACCAGCACGCCCTGGCAATCCGGCGGCGCGCTCACCAGGGTGTAAATGGCCGGCCACCACACATAGGTAAACCCGCCGCGGCACTCCCCGCCTTCGGGCGGCACGCCGCAATCGTCGTCGAAATTCTGACTGAACCCGCCGCCACACGCCGGATCGTCCTGCACGCCGCTGGACGCGCCGCCCGCGCCGGCGTCGCTGCAACACGCGTCGTAATCCTCGCGTTCGATACAGAAGGGCAACGGCCCGCCTCCGGGAATGCTGCCATCCCCCGGCGTCAATCTCACCAGCCCGTTGCTGGTCCAATCCACCAGCATTAACTTCCCGCTGCGCGTATGCCACACCGCGCACGATCCCACCGTGGTCTCGCGCGGCGCGTCGACACCCGGCCCCGACACCTGCGTGCGGCAAATCCCCGGCCCGCGCCGCAAGCGGTTCTCCAGATACGACATATCGGCATGTATCAGCAGCCGCGCCTGGTCCGGCGCCAGCGCGTGTGGGCTGATCGACCGATTCAGCCCGCGCGAGGGGAAAAAGTCCAGTGTCTGCAACACTTCCGGCATTTACGTGGGGTTCCTGGTCTCGGGTTTCTGGTTCCTAGTTCTTCGCGGCCGCGTCCCGTTCGGCTTTCAATTCCGCCTTGGTCTTCTTGAGCTCCGTTCCCGTCTCCACCGGCTTGCCTTCGCCACGCGCATAAACGATCTGTTCCAGGTCCTTCACGCGTGCCTTCAGCCCTGCTATCTCCGTATCCCGTTCTACATTCGTAGCCATCGTTGTTCCCCTTTGCCGTTAACCAGAAACCAGCCGTTCAGCTATCCCCGTACCCTGAAATTCCCGACGCCAGCCGGGTTCTTAAAGAGTCCCCAGCGTCCTCCGGGTCCACGTAGCAGTCACGCTGCGTGTCTTCGTCCAGCGCTCTAAACGCCGGCAAAATCTTTCTCGCCTCGGCCTCGGCGTGCTGCGCCATCGCCATCCAGTGCACGCTTTTGTTCTCTTTCTCAATCCCGGCCAGAATGAACTGCTGCAGCACGTAATACGCCGCCTCAATGTTCGGCAGATTGAACAGGTCCGCGGACGCGGACACTTTATCTGGCCACACATAATGAGCCAGGTCGATCACGTACTGCACGCTCGGGTCCGGGTACACCCAGATATGCGGCGCCGGCGTCAATCCCGCGCCCGTCACCGGCCGCCACTCGATCGCGTAGTAACGCGGCACGCTTACGCTTTTTTCCTGCCGCCTCATGCGCCACAGTTCCCGCACGTCCGGCAGCGGCCGCAATTCGTAAAGCCCGTCCCCGCCGCTGGGCTTGGCGAACGATCGAAACCGCGTTGGCATTGCCACGCGCGGCTGCGTCATCTGGTACGTGGCCGCCGCCGCCGTCGTGCCGCGGTAGGCTTCCATCGTGATCACGGTGGTGCTGGCGCGCGTTAAAATCTCATAGGAGAGGCTTTCACCATTGACGCGAATCTGTTTTTCGATATCCGGCCCGAGAAAATTCGTTCCCGTCCCTATCACGTTGGTCTGCCCCGCCGTGACCTCTAGCGTCCCCGTCGCCTGCATCGCTTCAAACACCAGCCGCGCAAACCGTTTGTCAAAATCCCACTGCCCCGCCGCCGACAGGGCCGATCGCGCCGCATTGATGATGCGGTTGGCCTTGCGCAGCCCGCTTAGACTGGTGTCCTCCCAGTTGTTGTCCTTGCAGAATTCCAGCGCGTCGCCGTAATTGAAAGCCATCACTCCCCCTGCTTCGCCGTTGCCCTTCTCCCTCCCCTGTCGTTAACGGGGCGGGGCCGGGGGTGGGGTCTCAAACTTCACCCCCGCCGCTTTCAGCCGTTCAATCACTTCCTCGCCGGTCTTCGGTATGTAAATCATCGTGCCCGGATTCAGCAGCGCCGGGCCCGCCACTAATTCACCATCTTTGTTCGGGAGCAACACGGCCGCCACTGCCGCCGGCTGCACGATAAACCCCACTGCGCCCGGGGGAGTCATGTTGTGTTTCACCCGTGCCTTGCTGCACACGCAGCCCGCCATCAGTGGCGCCAGCAGACACACCAGCAGACACACCAGGCAACATCGCATTCGCTGCTTCATTCGCTTTTCCCACCTCTCCGGTATTGCCTTTTTGCAGTTCCGAAAGAATCAACGGTATCACCACCGGCGCCGCGATCTTCGCCGCCTCGCCGATCATCGCCCCCAGAAAACGGCCCGCCAGGACCGCCGCCGTATCCAGCCCGATCACTTAATGCCAGCCTGTTCGCTCGTCACGTCATGGTCGCGAGCGAATAGACCCACCATCCCGGCGATGGCAATCGGGAAAAACTCACCAAATCTCGGAACGGTCGCCGGGTCCGCATCCAACCACGGAACGGCGATCAGCGCAATGGCCGCCGAAACGATTGCCAGCACGCCAGCCAGTGTCGATTTCCACGATTTCATCGAGAATCCCCCTTCGAATTAGGTTAGTTTTTCGACGCGCCGACCTTTTCGGCGACTCGATCCAATGTTTTTTCAAGCCGCTCCAGCGTCTGCCGCATCCCACTGGCTTCCACTTCCAATTTCGTTATCCGTTCGCCGCGCGCACCCTGCACGACCTCAACGCTGTTCGACCGCTTTTCCAAAGCAACGTTGGCCAGAAGAAGCGCGATCACTTGAGATTTCAACCCCTGAGTCTCAACCTTGTTGTTGACCGTCTCATTCAGCCCGTACGACGCCAGAGTTAGCGTGACGATCTGCACGAACGCCACCAGCCCGCCCAGCACCATTTTTAAGCCGTCGCTCATGCGTCATTTCCCCCCAATAAACGCCATCACCACAACGGCCGGCACAAAGATCACGCGAAGCGGTTCGCTGTTCTTCACATAGTCGGTGCATATCCCATGAAACGCACCGTTCACGATCAATGGAGACCCCGACGCGCCATGGTCAAAGCCCGGAATTTCCGCGCTGACCATTCCCGACACTTTCAATCTCAAACACTGCACGGGCAACCCGCGCACACTGCCGTAGCAACCGTCTTTTCGTGCGCCGCCGTGCCGCACGGGCCTTTCCGGCTTCAGTAGCGCCAAGTCCGCGTCCACGTCGCTTTTTTGCACGCGGCATTGCACCCAGCCCTCCGCCGTCTCGATCGACACGCGCCCACTCTCAACATTGTGCGCCGCCGTCACAATCGCCCCGTCCAGCACCGTCGCTGTGCCGTGGTTCGTGGTCGTAATCCCGCCGTCCACCCACACACACTTCAGCCGCACCGCATCGGCGGCCATGCAGGGCAGGCTGAGGAAGACAGTCAGAATTAACATCCGCATCGAACACCCCATTTAACTAAACAACGGCATTCTTATGGCATTCTTATGGTTCCGTCGCCATCACCTGCACTGCGCCCGTCGAAAAAATGACACAGAGCTGCGTCTTGCCGGCGCCGTTGTCTCGACAAAAAAATATCGCTTTATTCGCGGCCGGCGCGGGCGGCGCCGTGCGTTCGGTGAAATACATTCCGAAAAAACTACGGCTGCCGTCACCCAGCAGCATCGCGTTGTCAGTGACGGGAAATAGACCTTCGCCGTCGACCGAGATGCCGAGCCGCGCCGCGTTGTTGGTTCGGAAAAATATGCCGCTATTGGTCGTAGGTCCGACATAGACGTTATCCCCGCTCGCGGGCGAAATTTTAAAGTTGCAATCACCGTTCGTCCATGTCGCCGTGCCGTTGCTGTTAATATCCCCGGCTCCATTGAGCGTGAAGTTCGTCGATGCGACAGAACCATACGCCTCCGCCAGATTATCCACCTGCAGAGCCACTGCGGTCGCCGCCGTGCCATACGTTCGTGCGTAGAACGAATAGTTTGGAGAAGCACAACGCGCCACAATAGCGCCATAGCTGTCGATGGACCACGCGCTGGCAACCGCCGGATTGCCTGTTAAAAAACTCAAATCGGAGGTTGCGGCGTCGGCTGGGTGGGCCCGCATAAACTTAACGTCGGGGCGAATATCCAGGTAGTACAGAGCCGTCGTGTCCGTATTCGTAATCGCCGCGCCGAGAGAGCCGTCTAGCACGTTGTCGGTAAACGTCGTATAATAATCACCGCCGATATTTTGCAAACTATAGTACGTCGCCGTGTCGGCGGCCTTCGTTCGACACAGCACGCGCCCGCCGGCCCCTTTGCGGGGCAGGGGGATTGTTACCGCCACCTGCTTGTTCGTTACCGTAATTTCGCCGTAGGGCGAAAGCGTTGTTTTGCCGTCTCCCACCGGGTCGATCTCGTAATACGCATACCGCACAGTTCCGGTTACGTTGCCGGCCGCACCCGATACCAACGTCGGCGTTCCTGTCGGCGCGCCCATGGCTGCGCCGTTGCCTAATTGAGCACGGCCAGTGACCACTAGCGTGTTCACCGTCAGCGACAGAAACACCGCCGCCAGGCCCGTAGCGCCAGCCAGCCACGCCAGAACTGTCCCCTTGCCAATCGATGAACTAGGTCCCACCGGCATAATCATCCCTTTCCATTTTCTTCTGTCGTTGGTTTACTTGTACCTTGCTTCATTCGGCCGGAACTGCAGCACCACCCGCCCGGCGTTCGCCAGGAAACACACCGCGTTACTGTTGGCGCCGCTCTTGATCTGCAGCACCTCATCAGAGCCCGATTGAATCATCAGGCTTTCCCGCTCCGCCGCGTTGCTCGCCGCATAACTGGCCGTCGGCAGCACAATCCCATGCCGGAAAAACACGTCTTCTGCGGCGGCCACTTCCGAATCGTTGAAGCTCACGTGCCTCACGCTCCAGAAGCGCTTATCAAACACCACCAGCACGCCGTTCGTTGCGTCAATCGGCAACTTGAACCCCTTCACTGGCACCGCCGTGGAACTCCCCACGCCCGTCGTCCCCGTCACATGAAAATTCACGGTTGCCATTAGGCTCTTTGCTCCTATTCGTTGCTGTTGCTGTTCTCCCCCTTCCATCGCAGGGAAGGGGGCCGGGGGGTTAGGTTTACTTCGGCTTCAATACAATCGTCACCACGCCGCCGGCCAGAGCGGTCAAGGTGCCGATGAAGTTCAGCCCGATCTTGTTGCCGTCGGCCAGGTCCAGGTCCGCCGCGGTCACCGAAAGCCCCGGCGTCACCGTGGTGTTGGCCGTCGATTTCAAATTCATCGCCGCCGCCTGCAGTTCCGTCACGGTGGCACTGGCCGCCGCTCCGGGCGCCGATGTGTCCGTCACCTTGCGCACGTCCAGCGTCACCGCGCCGCCATCGCTGCCGGCCACGGCATGAATCTCTTCGATCATTTCGATCGTGTACGCGCGGTCGGCAACGAACGCCCAGCCGTCCACGCTGCTGGCGTTAATCGGAATCACAATCACCACGCGGTCCAGCTGAGCCGCCGCGGTCGACCGCCCCAGAAGCACCGCCGCCCATACCGTGGCATTGCAGGCAAACAGCCCGCTCTGTCCGGGCCGCAACACCGCCAACGTCGTGCCCGCCGGGTTCTTCACCGTCAAATTAAATGCGGATGCCTCCGCGGTCACAATGACGAACGGCAGACCCTTGCTGTTGGCCAGCGCCGGCAAAGTCACATCGCGCGCCGCCGTCGGCGTTAAGATCTGGTGCCGCGCGCTCCGGGTCGTCAGCGTCACGTTCGCGGTGGCCGCAGCCACGTTAACGCCGCCGCCCACCTGCCCATCGCGGGTCCGGCTAAAATTCTTCATGGCTCATGCCTCCGTTGTGAGTTGTTTTTTTTTACCGAGCTCCGGGCTGTTAACCCGGAACCCGTAACCGTCGCTTTTCATTTAGTCGCTTTTCATTTAGTCGTTCGCGCAATACTGGCCCCAGCCGTTGCGGATGATGGTCATGATCACCGCTTCGTCCGCGACGCCAGCGCTAACCGCCACGGCAATGGCAAATACGCCCGCCGCACTCCCCAGAGCCGCTTCCACGGCCGTCTTGTCCGCCGCATCGGAGCCGGTCAAATCCACCGTGTCGATCACTCCGCCCACGCGACCGCCGCCGGTGGCGTCATCCATCACCACGCCCTTGCTCGCCTGTATTGCGGTGGCCGTGTCGCCGAAAATTCCGTCCGCCGAGTAACCCAGAATCTGCACATAGCCCCACAGATTCTGTGTCAGCGAATCCGCACCCAGTGCGCGCTGTCCGCCAAAGTTCTGGCCCGCCAGAACCGCATTCGGCTGGATTTCGTTCGCCGCATAACTGGTGATCTTCGACACCATGCCGGCCGTTATGGCCGTCGCGCTGGTGTTCTTCACCAGCTTCCACAGCTTCACGCCCTGAGCCGTGATTTCCTTGTGAATGCGACCCTTGCCCATCGTGTCCGCTTCCGTGGCGGTAAATGTGCCGGTCTTCCAGTTCGCTCCCAACTGAACAGTGCTCATTCTCATGTTCCTTTATGAATGAATTTGTTTGTGCGCCGGGCCCATTGCCCGCCGTTTGTGTTGCCCCTCCCGCTTTTCACGGGAAGGGGCCGGGGGTTTAGGTTTAGGCGGTGACGCTCAACCGTCCGTTGCTGGCCGGCTTTTCGCACATCAGAATGTTCTGCCCGGCGATGTTGACTTTTTTGATCATGCCGGTGTTGTCTTCGGCGTACACGTCCAGCAGCTTGCCGTCCGGCTCGGCGCTGTTCAGCGTCCAGTATTTTTTCGCAATCATGCTGAAACCGGAGAAGTGGTAATGATCCCAGTCGATCGGCTTCTGGTTCAGCGTGAGTGTCTTGTAGCTCATGTCGGCGCCGTCACTCATAACCATGCTGCGAGCGTTCAGACTGTTCTGATAGCGCTCGTAATTGGTCTGATCGCACAGTGTCAGATCCGGCATGTCGAACGCGTCCGGGATGCTCTCCGGCGTGTTTCCGCCGGCGAACTGGCCCACGCAGCACTGGTTCCACAGCGTGTTCAGCCCCTCCAGCCCGTTGTTGACGTCGTTCAGATTGTCATCGCCGAAGAAATCGGCAATCGTCGTGCCCACCTTCGCGCGGAAGTACGATCCCGCCGTCACGTTGCGGTCCACGCCCAGAATGGTGCTGGTCCCGCTCAGCCACGCCTGCAATCCCAGCATCGGATCGCCCACGTCGTTGCGGGCCGCCACGCGCGTGCCGTCGCCGTAGGCGTCCGTCGCAAACACGCCCTGGAACTGCCGGCTGAATGCGTTGAACTGGTTCACCAGCCAGTCAAAATTTTTGTCTTCCTTGTCGGTGTTTTTGGCGCGCTTCTCCTGGAACTTGCTGTTAGCCAGAGCCCGGCCATAGCGCGACCACGGCACCGTCAGCTTGATGAAATCATCAATCGTCTCGGCTTCCAGTTCGGTAAAATCACCGATCGCACGGGCACCCGTGCCGCTCTCGCGGTACTGCACCCAGAAATCAATGCCGTCCGATCCGCCCACGCCGTACTTGATGCGGCCCCACTTTTTCAACCACATCAGAAATTTCGCTGCGTTCAACGTCTGCGGCGTCACCTGATTTTTCAGCCGCTTGTTCAGCACAGCCACCGCAAAACTATTAATTGGCATTGTCTCTCCCTGTTCTGCCCGCCGGTGGCCTGTGCCAGCCTGGGCCCTCTCAAAAATCCGGGCAGAACGTTTCCGCCCGTCTCGTTAATTCGCTCGGTCCAGCATCTGAGTAAAACGCAGCCGTTCCTGCGGCGTCATCTGCGCCGCCAGTTCCGGAGATTCCGCCTCGACTTCCGCCGCGTCATCAAACGCCGTCCCGCGTCCGCTCGTCTTCGGCGCCACGCCCGCCCCGCTCGCCGGCGATGCCGTTCCCGCAATCCTGCGCATCCCGTCCAGCTTGGTATTCGCTGCTTTCAGTTGCAGTTTCGACACCTCGCCGATCACGTAATTGGCCGTGAATTCAAACGGGTTGAATCCCGGCTGCTCCATCGCGCGCTGCCGCAAATATTTTTCGTTCTCAGTAAAAAACGTATCGGCGGCCTTGAACAACTCCCCGCCGTTGGGGTTCTGCTGGCTCGGTGCCGAAAACCGCCGGTCCGCCTTTTCCAGAGCCTGGAATTGTCCCGTCAGATGCTGATTGAACGCCTGTTCCTGGCGCTGCTGTTCGGTCTGCATCAGCGGCTGCATGCCCTGCTGCACGCGCGGATCCACCAGCCGTTCAGCGAACTTGGGATTCGCCAGTAACCGCGCCTCCACCGTCTGGTGTATGGCCGCGAACGGGTCCGCCTGATACGCCGCCTGAAACTCCGCATCCGAATTGAAGCCCGGATACTTGCACTTCGGCCCCGCCGTTTCTGGCCCTTGACCCCCGGCCCCTGGCCCCTGCCGTTGCTGCTGTTGCTGCCATGAGGCCTTTTCGTCTTCGAGCCTCTGCGCGTAGCGTGCAATTTTCAGATAATTCTGCTCATGCGTCTGCGCCGCCTGTGCCCGCGCGTGAACCTCGGATAGCTTCGTGGCGCCACCAAACTGAGCCCGCAGCGCCTCGGGAATATCCACATCGTTCACAACGGCCGCCACTGCCGCCGGCTTGTTTGGAATTCCATCGTTCTGTCGCGGGTCTGTGTTCGCCGCCGGTTCGTTCGCCGCCGCGCCGCCCTCGTCCGACGACACCGAAGCCCCGCCCGGCGTCTGTTCGCCGGCCGCAGCTTCCGCATTCATTTCATTTTCAAGTTCGTCCGTCGTCATTTCATCACTCATTTTTTCCATCCTCCCTTTCCCGTAGCCTGCCGCCCCCGCGGCTAAAAGTTGCTGTTCTGTTACCGTCCCGCTTCCAGAGAAACACCGCGCGCCTTCGCCGCGGCAAACACCCGCCTGATCTGCCCCCGCGTCCGCACCACCTGCCCCAAAGCCGGGCACCAGTAAGGCTTCAATGTGTCCTGAATCACCGCCATGCCGTTGCGCGCCGCCTGCTCCGTCACCTCGAGTTCCCCGCGCTTCTGCGCATCGATCGCCTGCGCGCGCCGTTCCGCAATCTCCGCCTCAGTGCCGAATATGCGGTTCCAGTTCTCGCTGGCCTTCCCAGCAATCTTCACCGCCACCGTCCGCGTGCGACGCTCTTTCATGCCGCCCCCCGCACGATCGGCAGCCCGCCCTGCATCGGCGTGGCCGGCAGCGCGCCCCCCGCTTGCGGCGGCCCTTGTGGCACCAGTCCCGCCCCTGTCATAGGATTGTCGCCCACGGGCGAACCCATCGGCGGCGGTACAGCCCCCGGCATTCCTGCCGGCAATCCCGGCATCGCCATGGCTGGCTGCTCCGGGAATAAGAATCTCTCCGCGTTCCTGTTGCCATCCTTCCGCGCCTGCTCCATCAGGATCTCCGACGTGTCGAACTTCGGCGGCATCCCACGACTCATCAGAACCGCGTTTTCCTCATTCCCGCCTTTTCGCATTCGCTCCAAGCGGTCCAGTTCCTCGCGCTTCGATCGCCGGCCCGTCGATCCGCCCGCAATTTTAACTGTGTATTCCGTGCTGAACCGCTCCGGACTCTGCGCGTACACACTCCACGCCAGCGCCGACGACGCCCCCGCCAACTGCTTAATCTTCTCCGGCGTCTGCAGCGACAGTTCGATCAGTGCCCGGTGCATCACCTGTTCATTTAAAAATCCATCGATGGCGTTGACCTTCAAACCCGTGCGCCGTTCGCCCTGGCTCGCCCGAATGTCCATCTCCGTGGCCGTCGGATCACTCCCGCGCGAAGGCTGCCCGCCGCGCAGAATCTCATCCAGCCCCACGATTTCGTCCGCCAGATGTTTCAGCGCCACGAGGTGTTCAATGGTCGGATCGTTCGGGGAATTCAGGTCCAACACGTACATAGCCCGGCTTAAATCTTCATTGAAATTCCTTATTGGCGTGAAGTTCATCGGTTTGTTTTTTTTGATGTTCTCCAGAGCGTCCGGGTCCAGTCCCGCCTTGTATAAAATTTGCTTGGCCATGGCCCGGTTGGTCTGATCGTCCAGAAAGCGCACCAGTTTTTCATAGGCTTTGTTCAAGCTGTGAATCACTTCGATTTCTGAAAACGCATCCTTGAACACCACGTTCTGACGGTGAAAAGCCAGATCGGTGAATCCAAACTGGTCCGCCTGCAACTGCCAGGGCCACGATGTTTTTTGCAGCGTCGTTTTTTTCACAGCGTCCCGGTAAATCAGAATGCGCCGCTCGCGGTCCTTGAACCACACTTCGTGAAATTTAAAACAATCCTTATCGTCGGCCGTCTCGCTCTCTTTCGCGCGGTCGCCGTCCAGCCCTGGACTCTCCTGTAATTTGAAATTCGGGTCACCCAGTTGCACGCCCTTGGGCTCGAAGAAGTCGCGCGCCACATCGAACGGCAACACGCACGTGTGAACCAAATAACGCGACTGCCGCAGCGCGTGCCGGCAGTGCGGATCCACAGACAGTTCATGCCGTTTAATCGCGTCGCTTCGAGAAACACCTTTCGCTGGGTCCCAGCTCTCCTTCGTGATTCCCATGCCGCGCAACTGCGCGTCCTGCAAACACACCTCATTCTCCTTCTGCGTGTTCGCGCACGTGTAGCCGTACTTTAACAGTTCTTCCATCCCATCGGCAAAGGCGCGCTTGGCCTCGTCGACGTTCTTCACCAGCCCCATCTGCACCAGCGGCGCAAAGGTCTCATCAGCCGCGCTCTGCCCGTCCACTGGGTCCACCTGGATATCCGGCGTGTGCTGGAACAACTCCCCGCGCACTGTGTTCACGTGCGGAAACACGCGGTTGACGTGAATTTTTCCGTCCTCTTTGTCGTCGTTGTCTTTTAGATTGGCGTTGAAACCGCCATAGCGGAATTCAGTAACATATTTCCCGCCCGTCGGCGCATTCGCGTCACCCTCGCGGCGGTATTCCTTCTCCGCCGCATCGCAAATGCGCTGCACCGCCTCCGGATCATCCGCCATGCGTGGACGAGAAATAGCAGCCGGGCCGGCGCCCGTGCCACTGTTGATATTCTCGTTGGCTGCGCCGGCAGCATCCAGCATTCCGTTACTCCGATTTGTACAATTGGAGTAACGTCGTTTTTCCACTCATATTCCACACCTTGCCAACCCGTGCTACTCACTGCTACTCTGTGCTACAACGTTCTTCTTTGCTGAATCCATGCGCGCAGCATTCGATTGCGTAATTTTAAATCCTTGTCACCCCTTGTTTTTCATCCGCCCTTGTTTTTCATCCGCCGTTCCAAAAACATCTTCCCGATGCCAGACGTCGGCGCAATCCGCGCCGGCTGCACCCACTCCAGCCCGCCCGCCACCAGGTACCGCCAATCGTCCAGCCCATGATCTTTTTTCTTCACGGGCTTCATGTGCCCTTCGTCGCCGCGCTCCCTGGCAATGTGCCGCCCGTAATTTCGCCGCTCGTTCTGGAAATTCGTACACGTATCGAACACCACAAACAGCGGGCTCCCGTCCGCGCACCGTTCGCGCAACAAATTTTTGCACAGCTCAATGCCCGGCTCCACGCGATTGTCCGGCGCCGGCGTGACGTCGATCGTGACCCGCTCGCCCTGGCACTTCTGGCACCGCCCCCAGTCGTTCACGTCCGTTTCCCCGCAACTGGCGCAATAGCCCGCTCGGTTCCACAGGTCGATCAAGCGCGTGCCCGTCTCCTGCCCCGCGCCCATCGTGGCCGGGTCAATCCACCGTTGGTGATACGCCCGCTCCCCGCCATCCAGTTCTGAAAGCCGTAATATTTCCAGCGCATTGCCCAGCAGCGGCGGTTCCACGTCGTAACCGTAATACTCCCGATACATAACGATCTTCTTCGCCGCCGGCGCCACCGCCACCCAGATGCACGCCACCGTGTGCACGCCATGATCGATGCAGCGGTATTTCGTCCACTCCCGCGTGATGGGAAAGGGCTTCACCACGCGCTGCATCCCCGGCGGCTGCCAGATGCTGTCCGGATAAATCTTCCCTTCCTCGGCCGACGGGTACCCGTCGACGCGTAAGCGCAATGTCTCCGGGTCATTGGCATACTTGCGCTCAAGCGCCTTGATTTCAGTCGGTGGTATCGCCGGGTTATCCCGCATCGACAGCCGCCCGTGAAACACGTCCGGGTCGCCAGCCTCGGCCCGCGCCCGCAACTCCACTTCGTAATCCATATTTTTCAAGGCCGTCGCCAGATACCCGATGCGGCCGCAGCGGTCGACAATGCGCAGCTGCCCCTCATTCACCTTGTCGGGGGGCGCCTCCTCGTCGTAGTTGATGGCGTCGACAGCCGCGGAACTCCACGCGTCGGTGTCCGCCTCGTAGCTCATTATATAAATGTCGGCCACGTTGCCATCAAAGCGCCGCACCTGCAGATAGTCCGGCACCTCGGGGTTTTTTTTATTCCAGCTGATCGCGCAAATGTTGCGCGTCGGCAGCGCCCGCACCGATTCCCCAGGGAACAGCAGCAACCGCTTGAAATGCCGCCACGCCGCCACGCCGAAAAGGTCATACTTCACCGCGCCCCACCAGCCCACCCACGCCCCGCCGCTCCAGCGCGGCGGCAAATTCTTCGGCGGCCATACATACGTTGGATGCACCCCGCGCGCCATCGCCAAAAAATCAATCGATCCCGTCCACGTCTTGCCGGACCTATTGCCGCCGTCCAGCAGCCGTTCCCGCTTCTCGCTCAGCACATAATCCAGCTGCGCGTTCCCAAACCTCACCTGCTCTTTCGTCGTGAGTTCCCCCAGCGCCTTTAGTAGCGGGTCCCCCCGCCGCAGCGCCAGTTCCCGCGCAATCTCAACCCTCCGCCGCATGCTCGCATCCATACACACCCACGTTTGTTTTCACGCGGCGGCGCTCATACATCTGTAAACACGCTTTATCGCCGTCTTTTGTGAGCCACCACGCTGGTTCAATGCTCCCTTTACCTCCGCCGTTCTCTGCGCCTCCGCGTTTTTGCGTTCACGCGATCCCCAGTTTTTTCGCCTCCGCCATCAACTCCGCCTCCGCCATCGTCTGAGCCGCCGGCCCCACGTTCTGCACGATCTGTTTATCCGGCGCGTTCAACCCCAGCAGCCGGGCCAGGCGGTCCGCCGCC
>Ga0163144_10003734_pt1 | contig 34675 bp, 33 predicted proteins | sample OliLak19BULKMAT1_FD_123175 | JGI IMG/M metagenome (GOLD analysis project Ga0163144, IMG submission 123175) | Freshwater microbial mat bacterial communities from Lake Vanda, McMurdo Dry Valleys, Antarctica - Oligotrophic Lake LV.19.BULKMAT1 | ecosystem: Environmental > Aquatic > Freshwater >...
ACAGTTAAAAATACAAGTTGTATTATTGTAGTATAAATAATGATACAATAATTTATAATTAAAAATACAAATGCAATAATAGTTTTTTTAGAATAAATTAATGCAATTATAAAGCACAACAAATTAATTTAATTAAAACTATAATTATAACTAATATTAGGTAAATACAGTTAAAAATACAAGTTATAGCACTTATTATTGTATTGTACTACACAATTATAAAGCACAACAAATTAATTTAGTTATAATATTAGGTAATACTAGCTAAAACAAGCTAAAAAAATAAATAATAATAAATAAATAATAAATAATAAATAAAAGTAAGTTATAAAGGGGTACATAGCTTAGTCGGAAAAGCAGCAGCCTTTTAAGCTGTTGATTCGGGTTCGATTCCCGATGTGCCCAACTAGTAGATAAATTTAAATAATTATTTAATTTTTGTTATAAATGAAAAACAATTTTCACTTTAAAAAGGATTTAGCTGGTAGATTTTCTTCACAATTAGAATTTGAGCTTGGTTCCATAAAGGACAAGAGCTTAACAAATAAAAACATAATAAAGCCTTTTTCTAGTTCTTTATTTCTCCGCTTTAGTAACTCTCCGATGCTGTCGGATTTAAGTTTATTTTATACCTACTTCAATGATTATAGCCTTGATCTTCCACTTAAAAAACAAGGAAGTTTGAACGCTGTAGATCTTTTTTTTGACGATACATTTGCTCTCGATGAACTTATGGACAGTAGACAAATATACTTTAAAAATTACAGTAGTGGGTGGGATAAAACCTTTCCTCTTAGTGCCTTTCATTACGATAACTACCCTTACTATAATCCTGATTTTGAACTGAACAACTTTGTCCAAAGTTTTAATCCGGAAGATGCAATTTGGACAAAGTTTCCGTCTTCCGGCGATAAACCATATGGTTTATTTTTAGAACGATTGTCGGAAAAAGCCCGCAAACTTCAAGGTTCAAAAATTCAAGACATAGAAGCTAAAAAAGTTACGCCTTATTACTACTTAAGCAAGGCTTTTATGTCTATTTTAATGGATGAAGAACGTTACTACTCGTACCCAATGATCTTTGTTAAATCTCTTTTTATATTAATATTAATACCTTTTGCTGCTTACTTAATTAGCTTACACTACTTAGAATTTTGGGGATGGACGTATCATGACAGGTACAGTTGGATTGGTACAGATTACAGAAAATTTTGGTTAGATGTCGGTTGGATCATAAACAACCCCACAGCGTTTATACTTAAGCTTTTATTTGTGCAAACCCTGGTAATTAAAATGACTATTATTTCTGTTCATGATGCCATACTTTTTTCTATCTTTAAGGGAAATAAAAATAAAAACAGAAAGCGATTTGCGTTTTTTTTTTCAAATAGGAAAAGAAGAAGAATTAAGTATGGAAAAATACTTCAGAAGTGGTTTTGGTAGCTTTTAAATGCCCAGCTTGTCGCTGGGCATGGCGGAACTGGTAGACGCGCAAGTCTTAGGAACTTGTACTTCGGTATTAGGGGTTCGACCCCCCTTGCCCCTACGGAAGAGTTTTTTACTATTGCTATTTGACTAATGCGTAAAATTACTAATATTATCAATCCTTCCTATTTTACTGATCCTGCATCTCCTTTTATGCGCGCCATAATTGATTTGCATGACTATGTATTTATGTTTCTTGTTGCTGTACTTATTTTTGTTTTTTACATTATGTTTGTAATGTTTAGAAATAATAATTTGTTAGTTTTAAAGGCAAAAACAAAAAGAATAAATACTCATAAAAAATATACTTTTAGATATTTTTTTAACAGGGTGTACTTTTTAAGTTGGGTACATTTTTTTGTTTTTGTATTTTTAGCTCATTACTGGGATATTTTTGTATCTCAACGTCACCAGTATTACATTGAAGCTTACGAGTATAAGAAAACAAATTTTACACCCTACTTTTACTCTCCACGCTATCTTTTATTTGCTAGAATATTTGGATTCCTAAAAGATAATTCTCGAGTTGTTATGAATTATCCTAGTTACAGAGAATTTTTTTTGGATAAAACAGCTGTTTCTACGAAAATTTTAGGCTTTGCTTCCTATTTAGTTATGTTTACACCTACATTTATTTGGAAATATTGTCTTAGATTTGGATCCAGTGCAACACAACTTTCTATATATTTCATGTTTAGAGGAGCTTGCATAGAAGTTCACAAAATTTTAGATGCAAAAAATTTGTTTTATGGTTCAAATTTTTTGTATAAAGCGCAACTAAGAGAATCAGCTTTAAATGCGTATGGATTTACGCATCACGATACTTTAGAAACTATTTGGACAGTAATACCATCTATAATACTAGTTTTCATTGCTATACCTTCATTATTGGTTTTGTTTGCTTTAGACGAAATTGGTGTACCTCTTTTGACAATAAAGGCCGTTGGACACCAATGGTACTGGAGTTACGAAGTATCACTAATGGCTAAGTTAACTAATTCCGATTTGCAAATCGCTCGTGCTTACCAACATAGTGTTGTAAATTTTGATAGTTATATGATTGCAACCTCAGAGCTAGTAGAGGGGCAACACAGAAATCTTCAAGTTGACAATTGGCTTACAATTCCTTCTAATTACCCTGTAAGGGTTATTGTTACATCTATGGACGTACTTCATAGTTGGACTGTTCCTGCTTTTGGTATCAAAGTGGATGCTGTGCCGGGACGTTTAAATCAACTGGGTTTGTTTGCGGATAGACCAGGAACTTTTTATGGACAGTGTAGCGAAATTTGTGGTACTAACCATGGTTTTATGCCTATAATGATTGAAGTGTGGCCGGCTGGTAAATATGACAAGGATGGACTGAAAAATTGGCTTGCGCTGTGGTTTATACCTCGATCAGAATTCGTATCGTTGTACGCTACAAATGAAGTTGCCAACTTTGCTTTTTTGAACGATGAAGTGCGTAATCGATTGGATCTGTATATGGCCAAAAATTGATATAATTACAGTTTATTTGAGTAGTCCAAAAACTAATTTTTTATTGTTAATTTTGTATTTTCGTTGGTGTGGTGAGTATTTTTCCTGATAGAATTCATAACGGAGTCTTTCCGCATGTTTTTTACGGTACATACTGCAAGTAAGTAATGGAATTTGTTCCTGCTTCTTTTGAAAGTTTTAAGGTTGTTGGTGCTGGTATGGCTGCGATTAGTTTAGTTGGTGCTGGAGCTGGAGTTGGTATCGTGTTCCACGCATTGATCACATCGTTTGGACGTAACCCTGATTTGAGGGGTCCTTTGTTGCAACTTACTCTTATGGGTTTTGCTTTAACTGAAGCTGTTGGCCTTTTGGGGTTAATGGTTACTTTTATAATTTTGTATAAATAGAAACAGGGTTTGCTGCTGTTAGCTTAATAAGCTTAGCAAGTAATAATTTTTTTAAAGTAGTAGTGATAAGCGAGTAGAAAGAGTATTCCGGCTAGTAGTTAAATCTCTAATTGGCAATCAAGATGGGTTTGAATCTGGCTCTGAGTGAATGCTAGTGACATGCTTAACACATGCGAGTTGAACGTAATTATATAAAATTTACGTAGCGTACAGGTGAGTGATTTGGAGGAATAAGAGTTTAAGTACGACTAGATATCGGATAACAATTAAAGGGTACTCCCGCTTAAACAATGCTTCTAAAGGATCAGGTAGTTGGTAGGGTAACGGCCTACCAAGCCTAAGACCCTCAGTTGGTCTGAGAGGACGGCCAATCACATTGGGATTGAGATAAGGCCCAAACTTTTTAAGTCAGCAGTGGGGAATTTTGGACAATGGGCGCAAGCTTGATCCAGCAATGTCGCGTGAATGATGAATGCTGTAGGTTGTAAAGTTCGCTTTTTGGGGAGGAAACATGACGGCACCCAAGAATGAGTCCCGGCTAACTTCGTGCCAGCAGCCGCGGTAAAACGGGGGGGACAAGTGTTATTCATCATGACTGGGCGTAAAGGGCGCGCAGACGGTTACCTTATGTCTAAGATTAAATTTCCCCTGAGCGGGGTAAATTCTTTTATACTGGTAGAAATGTTAAAAAATTTTTATTTATTTTTTAGCAGTCATTTATCTATAATTTTGTAAGGCAAAATTATACTTATTTTCTAGAGTGTAACGAAAGACAATGGAACTCCCAGTGGAGAGGTGACATTCATTGATACTGGAGGGGACGACCAATTGGCGAAAGCGATTGTCTAGGTTAGCACTGACGTTGAGGCGCGAAAGCGTGGGGAGCAAACAGGATTAGATAAAAGTGTCGGATTTGCTTGCGAAAGCAATTTTTTTTCAGCTATATCGGTATAAAAATTAGATACCGAGGGAAGATAATAATGTAAAATGAACCCTTAGAGACTAAAATAGTTAAATGTTACGTACTAAAAATTGTGTAAGTTTTGCAGGCTACAAGCGAAAAGAAAATTTTGGGCTTGTAACGGTAGCGAGAGAAATATTTTTTGTATCTGTTGTAGGTTTAAATTCAAATTTTAGAGTTGACAAAAAAAGAATTTTTACGGAATTGGATGTAGTAGGCTCAACAAAACTATTATTTTTATTTTCTTGGAAATTAAGCATGCTGAGAGATAACATTGGCGAATTTGACGATGATGATTATAGAGATTTTCATAGAAAATTTACTTTTAAGCCATTTGAAGATTTTCATTTTACTATTAGACAATCTCAGTATGTACAGTATTGGTTTAAAACCTTTTTACAAAAAAATGAAGATACGGTAACGTATGGTGCTATAACAAGTTTCGTGCGCCCAAGAGTGCTAATGTTACTTTGGTTGGAAAATGGTTTCTGTTCTTCTGATTTTAAGGAAATTACCCTTTCTTTCAAAAACATAAATTTTAAAATTTCGAAAATGCTACTTAAAGAGTTAAATATAAAACCTTTAAAATTAGGTGTTAGATTTCAATTTGTGGAGGTGAGGTCGAGAAGAGAATTTTTTATACGTGTATTTTTTGAGCTTGAATCTTTATTTAGATTATTTTGTTTAATATTGCCGCACATTCCTGATGAGGAATTTTTTGAGCATTTTTGCTTAGATTGGCCGGATAACTATTTACAACGCTGGATTATAGCAGTTAATAATTTAACACCGAAATTTAATAAAGTTTTGGCTGCTAGATATAAATTAGCTCTATAGTATGATATAGTCCAACTTAAAACTAGAATGTTAAGTTGACCCTGGTAGTCCACGCCCTAAACGATGAGTGCTCAATGTCGGTTGATACAATCGGTGTTCTAGTTAACGCGTTAAGCACTCCGCCTGAGTAGTACGGTCGCAAGGCTGAAATTCAAAGATATTGACGGTCAGAAATACAAGCGGTGGAGCATGTGGCTTAATTCGACGCAACACGTAAAACCTTACCAGTTCTTGACAGTAGAAGTAGTGATTTATAGTTATTCTTTATAAATGTTATGCCATTTGAAAGATGAGCTGTTAACCCTTCTAAACAGGTGCTGCATGGCTATCGTCAGTCCGTGTCGCGAGACGTCTGGTTAACTCCTTTAACGGACGCAACCCTTCCTTCTAGTTTTTTATCTAGTTGGTCAACTTTAAAAAATGAATTTGCAAGAGAGGATGATGTTAAGTCTGTATGGCCTTCATGGACTGGGCTGCACACGTGCTACAATGGATGGTACAATGGGAAGCAAAGATGCAAGTCGGAGCAAATCCTCAAAACCTTCCGTAGTTCGGATTATTTTCTGAAAGTCGAAAATATGAAGTAGGAATCGCTAGTAATCGCGAATCAGCATGTCGCGGTGAATATGTTTATTTTTGAAGTACACACCGCCCGTCACGCCATGGGAGTCGGTCCGAATTCAAGTTTGATGCCAAGGTTTGGTAAGCTAAGGCCCCTTAAAATTAGATTGCTCAAGCGAAACTCGGGTCAGCGACTGGGGCGAAGTCGTAACAAGGTAGCCGTACGGGAACGTGTGGCTGGACTAAATTTTTTTATGTTTGAATTTTTCACGCTTTTGTGCGCAAATATATAATTTTTTTAAAATGATAAGACATTTACTAAACAAGGGTAAGGAAAAGTTTCGACAAAATAATGTTGTTGTTTATCTTTTGAGCCCGCCTAAGTATTTCAAAAAAGGTTTTTTGAAGTATACAAGAAAATTTTTTAAAATACTTAGTAAAAAACTTGGTTTAAAATGGATTTCTACTGGGTGGGACTACGTAGAATTCAAAATTTTGAAGCCTTACCTGGTAGCGGAAGCTAAGTTTTTGGATTACGTTACTGCTCCATTTATACGTTTTAATATTAAAGATCTTGTTTGGTCCGAACTGGTTTTTGAAAAAAAACGTAAACTTTTTGAGTTAATTTTTGAATTTGTGGAACCAGGCTTGCTGTATATAAGAGATTTTTTTAAAATTTTTTTGTGGGAACGTCTGCGTAAACTAAATATAATTATACAACGTCATCCTGGCACCGATAACTGGTACGTTGACTTTATGCTTCGTGAAAGAAGAGCAATTGGTTATCCGAGAAAGAGCAGGTTATCGCCATTTAAAGTTTTTTTGACTGTAAGTTTTCTTTGGAATGTTATTTCTGAGTTAGAAAGTGAATTTTTTAGTCGCCAGGATATCTATTTATTTGAGTGGTTCTATAAACTTGATTTTTTTTTAACCTTAAGGCTTTTAAAAATTCTTTCTCCAATACCAAGATTTTTTAGTGCTCCTTTAGCGTCTCAGTATTATTTTACAGCCGCTTCGGAAGCTCGTCAAATACAATCTTTTTTAAATTCGTTGGTATTAAAAAAAAAAAGAAATGTGGTAGCTGAGGTTGTTGCAAAAATGTATTTATATGGGTCTCTAAAATATATGTTTCAGTATTTTTCTTTAAAAATTTACATTTATTATTTAAATTTTATAAATACTGTGCTTGTTGTTTTATTAGATTATTTAAGGTTAAATCCGTTTTATGTTCGTTTGGCATTGAATCTTTTTATACGATTTGACTACGGCTTTAAGGAATTAAGCATGTGTGGCGAAAGGCCTATAAGTTTGATAAAAATGTTTTTGTTTAAAGTTAAGGATATTTTTGCGTGGACAAATTTTGAAAAATGGGTTGAAAATGTTTTACTAAAAATGTTAAAAGAAATAGAAAAATTTTATAGATCTGACTACTTTGCTCCATTCAGGTATTATAAGTATTACAAAATAATTACACTTGGTAAAAATTATTTTTATCGTATTTTTTATAAATTTTTTGTTATTTTTTTTCTTATTACAAATGTGTATCTTCTTTTCAACTTGCACCCCATACCCGTTGAGGTGCTTATGTCAAAGTATGCGAACCACGCGAACCACATAGCTCGTGTTTTTTATTTGCAAATACCTTATTCTATGTCATTTGTAGATTTTTCAGATGAGTGGATGGCTATGTTTTTAATTTGTTATGTGTGGATTCGTGGATATTTAGTAAATCTTCATGCTGCTTTTCCATTTTTTTTAACTTGGTACTTTTTTTTAAATCTTTTTTTTTATTTTCTGCCTGCCGACAAGAATCCGTTTATTAGTAGTATGTATATAAAAACGGAGCATGATATTGTTGAACAGTTAAAAGGTCTTTTACCCGAAAGTCAAAAATTGAATAAAAATGTTTTTGTTGATGAAAATTTTTTGAGTTTTAACGACAGTGGCCACGGTGATGTCATAGCAAAGCAGTTACGGCACGAACTTGTTATGGAGTTTACTGATGAAGCAAAGACTGCTTATGAACTAATGTGGTTTGAGTCGCTGGTCTACAACGAGGAAGCTATTATGCAGCTATTTCCCTCTTTTTATCTAACAGACTACTACAGTTATGCTTGCTTGCCTTCGCCTATTGGAGATGAGTATCCTGTTACTCTGGGTTTTGACGACGAGGATGCTGAATATAGTTTAAATTGGGTTCTTCCGGAAGCGGATACAACACCTGATGACGGGTATAATGTGGATATAGAAGCCGACGTTACGGGGGAAAATGCGTATGAGGAAAGTAATGTTTACGATTTTCCAGTTGAGCCCATGTATTGGGAGTTTGAAGACGAATTAGACGAGGATGTGATTGAGTTTGAAGAATTTTTTAGCTTACATTACAACATGTATAGTTTTTTCGATTATACATTGCATGAATTTAATTGGGATAGCTGTAGAGAAGATACTGTTGATAATGCGAGAGATTTTTCCAGTAAAGCTGTAATACTACGTTTTTACGTTTCTTTGCCCTATCAGATGTCACAGTTGTTTGACGATCCGGATGTAGATGACAATAGAGAAAACCATGCATTCGAGACTTTAAGAGTTTTTAAAAGAGATCCGCGGTTTACGCGTCGTCTTATTTGGTTGGATACAGGTACGTATAATAGTGAGCTTGTTGGTGGTGACGATCCTAGTAAAATAAAATCGTTGGGATTTCAAAGACGTAGTGAAACATCGCTTGCTCTTATGTATCACAATTACAATACTTATTACATGGAAAAAAGACCTTATGGTTTTAATCATTATGATTGGATGTCTAGAGATAAATATACGTCAGTTGATTATGCTAGTTTTATAGCGGGGTATACTTGTGACATTGAGCCAATTGATCATGAGGAGAAAAAACAGCTACAGATGGATGGTGTTGTTTTAGACGACGAAACGCATGACGGTAGAACAGATATTTTTGAAGATGATGATTATGCTGATGAAAACGCTTTTGTTGATTTGGTGCCTGATGACTATTATGACGGAAGCATTGGTTATGATGAGTCTTCGACTTATGGAGGTTTGTACCCGCTAGAAATTGGTGATTCCGAAGATTTTCAAGTTATGTACGGACCAGCAGCAACTTCGGAATGGGCAAGAGAAGAATTTGCTGTGTATAAACATCTTAGTTCTAGGGAGCAACGAGGGCACTCTTTATTGAGTATGATGACAAGTCGTCACACAGATGAAGCGGAGGTCTTAAGTTATGGTAAAGTGAAATCACGAAAAATGATTGATTTAGCAAAATTATTGGCGCCCCTGGCTAGTAATCCTGATGTTGGTAGAACTGATTTTGATGCTGTTCCACTTAATAATTCATATGATGACGTAAATTATGATTATATCGATTCAGTAGCTGATATTATGTATACTTCCGATAATGTGTTTGATACTGATGGGGAGGAGGAAGATGTTACTTGGCCCGACATATATGATGCGTTTCTTGGTTACGTTCCTGATATGCTTGGTAAAGAAAATTTTAAGGTTGAACGTCAAAGAACTTCTTCGTATGGTAAAACTGATTCGTATATTTTATTTGGAATGGATCTTGAAACTGATCTTTACGATGTTGGTGCGTATTCCTATATGATTTTAATTTCAGCGCTAGCTGTTTTCGCTTTTAAAGCGTTCCGCTTATTGCATTGGTCTTATATAGTTTTTTTAATAAAAAAAATAAAATCCGGACGAGTTAAGCGTAAAAAATGGGCGAAGCGCGTTCGGGATTGGAGGCGCGATCCAGATGGCGTTGTTAGTGATCCTAGATATATGGTAGAGTACGTTGTAAATTATGGAAAGCCCTTTTTTGCTATGACGCGAAGAATAACGAAAGGTGTGGGCTATTCAAATGTGCTTATTACAGGTATTATTTTTATGGGTTTGGCAGCTTTATTGTACGATCAAATCATGCGTTTTTATACTTTTCGCTGGGATTTGTTGGAGTCCAAAAACTTTATTGAATCAGGGGGTCAAACTAATATCTATAAATATGAAAAAATAAACAAAAAATTGAAAAATTCACGAATTTACTTGTTTAAACCTGAGGAGAATGCGAATTTTGCATTCTCTTCGTTTTACAAAAATATAAATTTTTTTCGTAAATTTTCCTCTAAAGCTTATTCGAAAAATCGTGTTAGTCCACCCAGAATGTATGTCATGGATAGTGAGCTGTCTAGAAGTGCAAATAGTTTGGCTACTCAAAGTTTAGAAGTTATACGTAAGGAACCTATTCTTGGTTATGCAGCTGATTTGCAATCACCGGATGAAGCTCTACTTACGAGGTATCAAAATGATCCTTTTCATCAGCTTGATTTATTTAGTCAGCATTTCAAAGCTTATGAACTTGAATTTGCTGCTTTAAACACTTTTTTGCAGGGAGCCTATGACGAGTATGAACCTGTTGACGAATTTCTTGAGGATATTGAAGATCATTGGAGAATAAATAATAAAGTTCTTGGTGCTGGTGGTGACAGCATTGAGGCGTCTAGACTTTACTTAAATACACAGTATTTTTTAAACTGGGTTGCAATGAGTTGGAATATTACGGATCTTTTGATTTGGCGTAGAACGATGGGTCAGGGTAGATATTTTTCTAATTACGCTTTTATAGGTAATAAACAAAATCAAGTTTACGATAACGAGTATGAGACTTGGATATTTGCTACTGGGTTTAATATTGAGCGTACACATTTATCTGAAATACGTTATTATGAAGAAAATCGTAAACGATTGTCCTACTCGGATTTAAAGCAAACCAGTATACCAAACGCGTTGAGGCGACTAGTAAAAAGAAAATTGATTAAACATTATCGTTTATCAAAAAAAGTACTTTTCAAAATTAATAGAAAAGGACCGCTAAAGCGTAGGGTTGGCGTGAGGAATAAAAAAATAAAGAAAGTAAATGTTTAAACTAAAGCTAATGCTTACTGGTGGATTTTTTATAAATTTATTCTTTTCATTGTGGCTAATTAGACTTTATTCCTCGTTAGCGAATTATGTTTATGAAACTTCCGTACTACAAAAAAATTTAATGTATAATTATGATTTGTTATTTTTAAATTACCAAAAATTTATAGCTGGGAAACGGGGTTCCGTTACTTTTGAGCACGGTATTTCATTTCTAACTGAAAACGTTAAACCATTAAAAAATTGGGTTTTTGACTATAGAGATTTTATGAATAAAAATAATACAGATTCTATACACATAGCAGACTGGTATAAGCGTTTGGACGTGGCTTTGGGTGATACTATGCATGCTGATACGTATAATTATGTTAGTTTCAAACTTTATTGCCTTTATGATCTAATTGCTGAATTTTTCTTATATTTTTTTAACATAGAATTAAATCCTGATGAAGCCGTGTGGCTACTATTAATTTTTATTTCTGCTCTTGTAATAGCCGCTTATTTTGTCGACCCGCTATCTCGCCGATTTGATGTTATCGAACGACGTCTTTACTTGCATGAGCGGTACCTAGAAGAGAAATTTAACAAGGGAGCCCCCATTGATATGAAGGATTCTTGGATTATGAAAGGTGAAGCTTTTTATGAAAACAAGGATATGTGGAGAACCAGAGCCTATTACAACATTCATCAAAATCCAAGAACTGATGATTTCAGGGAACCGCCTTTTGGGCAGTCTTAGCTGTGTGAGAAAATGATGCTACACGATTACTACTTTTTACTAATGCTAAGCTTTCTACCGTTAGTAACAACTTTAATTCTGATTTTTTGTCCGTCAAATTTTTATAAAATTATACAGTTTGTGTCCCTTGCTTCGTCGCTAAGTTCTCTTATTTTAACGTTGGTGTTAATGTTAAATTTTTCGGTTTTAAATGATAAATTTCAATTTTTTGTAGCCATATATACTTTTGCTAATATAAATGTTACGTATTCACTGGGTTTGGATGCATTATCGGTTTGGTTTGTTTTTTTAAACTCTTTGTTAACTTTTATTTCTATTTTCTATGTTAGTAGATATACAATAAATGTTAGGTTTTTTTTTATTCTTTTGTTTTTGATACAATTTTTTGTAATACAATCTTTTTTGGTAACTGATTTGTTTATGTTTTATGTTTTTTTTGAAGCTATTTTGATTCCGATGTTTTTGCTGATTGGTGTTTGGGGTTCCTATGATAGGAACTTGCATGCTGCTTTTGTTTTTTTTCTTTACACGCTAGCGGGTTCTCTGATCATGCTTTTAGCCATTCAACACATACAAAGTGAGGTAGGTTCAACTTACTTTTATACAATTTACCAATTTAATTTTAGTATGTATAGTCAAATTTTTCTTTTTTTAGCGTTTTTTATTGCTTTTGCTGTTAAAATTCCAATGTTCCCCGTCCATGTTTGGCTACCTGAGGCTCATGGGGAAGCTCCTACGATAGGTTCAATGATTTTGGCTGGTATTTTGTTGAAATTGGGTGTATATGGCTTTGCTCGTATACTTTTGCCAATTTGCAAGGATACTTTATTTTTATTTCTTCCTTTTGTTTTTTTGCTTTGTTTGTTTGGTATTTTATACACTTCCTTGTCGACGCTTGCACAGACGGATATGAAAAGAATAGTAGCTTACTCCTCAGTTGGGCATATGAATTTGGCAGTATTGGGGCTATTTAGCGGAACTACAATAGGTTTTGAGGGCGCTTTGTTTAGTGTAATTAGTCACGGATTTATTTCACCAGGACTTTTTATGGGTGTTGGTTTACTTTACGATCGCTACGGAACTAAGTTAATAAATTATTACGGTAACTTGGTGAGTGTTATGCCATTGCTAACTATTTTTATGTTTTTACTTTCACTAGGTAATCTAGCTTTTCCAGGAACTAGTGCATTTGTTGGAGAATTTTTAATTTTTACCGGTGTTGTGGGTGAAAATTTTCTTTTGTTTTTGCTGAGTTCTGCTTCTGTTATTTTTGTAGCCATATATACTTTTTGGTTGTTTAATAGAGTGTTTTTTGGGCCGTGTAGCACTGATTTACGTAATTTTTCTGAGTTAACCGCTAATGAAGCTTTTGCGTTTGTTATTTTACTAGTTTTCATGGTTTTATTTGGCATTTATCCCTCTCTTGTTTTAGACCAATTACACAATGCATCCATGTTTGTAAATAGCTAAATGTTACTGCTACTACTATCTTCTAAAATATTTTTGATATTTTCAGCTTTAATCTTTTTAATCATAGGTGTGCTAGCCCCAAAAGTAAAAAAAAATGAGCAAATTTTTAATGTTTTTAATTTTGTGGGTTTTATGTCTACTTTGATATTTTTGTTTGCAGCAACTATTGAAATTTTTAGTTATTACTTAAATGGAATTTCCGTGTTAAACTTTTTCTACTTTCCTCAAGGGTTTATCTTTGATGGGTATTCATACGTATCAACTATATGTATTTATTTAATATCTGCTGCGGTATGCTTGTTATCGTTGGATTACTTTAGGGAAGAAACAGTTTACACAAATTATGAATTTTTTATTTTAATTATTTTATCTGCTTGCGGTGTTGTAACTTTGCTAAATGCTTCTAATTTTTTGATAGCCTATTTGGGTATAGAGTTACAAAGTTTACCATTTTACGTGTTGGCGGCGTTTAGACGTTTTAATAGAGATTCAACCGAAGCTGGTTTAAAATATTTTACTTTAGGTGGTTTTTCGTCTGCTCTTTATTTATTCGGAGTATCGGTAATTTATGGGTTAACGGGTACGATTGATATAGCAAGCTTGGCTCTTGTGGTTGAAGACTTGGCGTTGATAGATGAAAACATGTATTATGGTTTAATAATTGGTCTTACGTTTATTTTAGCGTCCATTCTTTTTAAACTATCTTTGTTCCCGTTTCATTCTTGGGCCCCCGACGTATACTCTGGTAGTATTTTACCTGTAGTCTTATTATTTGCAACAATTTCAAAATTAGGAATTTTTTGTTTTTTGACCAGATTAGTGGATAACATTTTTGCTGTATCTCCTTTTTATTTTAGTATTATTTTTAGTGTTGTTGGTTTAACAAGTATAGCTGTTGGAACCTTTGGTGCTATGTATCAGATCAATATAAAAAAGTTACTTGCTTACAGTACAATTGCACATATGGGCTATGTTTCCTTGGCTTTTTCCGTTATAGGTTCTGGTGGGCTTGCGACGGCTTCCTTTTATATTTATATTTATATCTTAATAAATTTAACTGTGTTTGTAGCTCTAATAGCGTTACAAGATCGTAGGGGTGGTCAAATTTTTGTTGAATCTGTTTATGATTTAAATTACATTCAAAACGGGAATGTAAGTATTTCAATACTTTTTGCGGGTTTATTTTTGTCGATAGCTGGTGTGCCCCCGTTGCTAGGTTTTTTTAGTAAGTATTTTGTTTTGTTTATACTAATTAATAATTTTATGTATTTTACTGCTATTTTGGCCATTATTTTGAGTGCTGTTGCAACATATTACTATTTAAGACTTGTAAAATTTATTTTATTTGATAAATTAAAGGAAAAAGATTTAAAATTACAATTTGTTTCCTTCTTTAGTACATATTTTTTATTGTTTCTTATTTTATTAAATATTTTTTCAGTTTTTTTTGTAGATGAAATATATCTGTTTTTTACGATACTTTTTAATTAGGAAGACACCGCTATTTGTCGTGTTTTGTTAGTTAAAGGTGGCTGAGCTTGGTTTAAGGCGTTAAGTTGCTAACTTAATTGCGCGCAAGTGCACGTGGGTTCGAATCCCACCCTTTCCGTGGGGTATAGCTTAATTGGTTCAAGCGGCAGCCTGTTAAGTTGACGATCTGGGTTCAATTCCCAGTACCTCCTCTCCCCATCCAATCGTTATATTGTGATTGTTTTTAGTCTCCAGATGAACCTGGTGGTCACCTGCATTGTTTAGATTTTGTTTTCGGTGTGGCGGAACTGGTAGACGCGCTGGTCTCAAAATCTAGTTGGCTTGCACAGTGGGGGTTCGATTCCCCCCATCGATAGGGTGTCAAACCCCTATGAAAATTAGAGTGGTTTAGGTTTATTACAAATAATTTTTTTAAATGACGAGTATTTTTGTGTTTAAAGTTGTTTTTTCGCGTTCAAAGCTTTCTCGATTATTGGTAAATAATGTTGCTAAGCGTTTCTTCGTGCATTCTGGTTCTCTTGATGTTATATTCCCGACGCCGTATAGTGCAATAAAAACAAAGCTTTCATGTGATTATAAAGTTAAGCTAGAAACGTTGTTGGGTGATAGTGTAAATTCAACTGTGTTCTATGATAGAACTGCTTTGGAAAAATTATCAATTGCTTTTGATAATTCGCTATCGAGAGTTAGTACTCTGTATGCGTCGTATGGCAATTTTGCTTGTTTGGTCCATGCTTTTAAGTATCCTGATAATTTCTTTAAATTAACAGTTTGTGTTCTTTGTAGTAGTGGTGCTGCAAAATTGGATACTACTATGCTTTGGGATATCTCAGCCCTAGAATGCGCGTTTACGGATTTTTTTGAATGTTTAAGAAGTCACAGTGGGAATGTTGATGCCGTTTGCGATTCCTATATATCTTCGTTGGCAGAGCCAGGTTTGATTATAGATGCTATGCGTAAATATAAGGGGTTTTCGTATACTATTGTAGATTATGGTTATGTGGATTCCAACAAGATAGCGGAGGATTGCTCGAAATTTTGTGTAGACGGTACGTATCCGAGAGATCTTACAAAAGAAAGGTATACTGCTTGGTGGGTACGGAATGAGGAAGCTGCTATGCGTAGAAGACAGCAAGAATTAGATGAAAAATTGAATCCATAACAAAGGCTACTTGGCGGAACTGGTAGACGCGTTGGACTTAAAATCTAATCTCTCACGGGGTGTCGGTTCGATTCCGATAGTGGCCACCCCTCCTCGAATTTAATTTTTTTTAAATGAATTTACAAAAGTAATTTTCTGTTGTTGTCAACTGGATTTACACAGTTGGTTGTTTAGTTAAACTGATACAAACACAGTTAAATTTATTTATGAATATGGAAATTTCGTTAGAAAGATTTGTGTTTTTTTTATTTGAAATGAAAGTAAGATTTATATCTTTTGTGTTTTACAATGTTACTCACCTTACGAAATTGGTTTGTGTTATGCTAGTTGTTTTTGGTAGTACGGAAGAGGTGAGTGCCCTATATGAAGCAACCGTTTCGTTTAAAATGCAGAATACGGGTAGTGAAATGGATATAATTGTGCGAACTAATCTTGAATTGGATAAAAAACTTTCAGATTTTAGAAAAGAGTTGGCAAAAGCTGATGAAAAAGCAAAAATGGATCACATGAACAAACGTGGGTTGCTTTATTTGTTAGCGCTTATATTTCTTTGTGCCTATCTCAACGAACCAACACCGCCTTCAAATCTTGGTAGATGAACGCACCCATTTCCTTAGAAATTTTTTGATATTGCTTGGATGTGTCGCTTTTAACCGGGGTAGCTTAGTTGGAAGAGTATGGGCCTGAAAAGCTCACTGCGGTGGTTCGATTCCACCTCTCGGCATTTACATTTTTAATCTTTTATGTTCATGACTTTAACTTTTAAGCAAATTAAAAATAGAGGGGATGTGTGGGGTGAAATGTTTAGATTTCCAAAATCCTTTTCGAAAGCAATTGGTGTCTTAGATTCTTATGCTTTTAGAAGTAAGATACAAAGAAATGTGCGTTATTATAAGTTTACGTTTCACGTTGGAGGATTTGGGCATGTTACGCGTAGAAAAACACGTTATGGGAAAGCTTTTTTAGAAAAGCAAAGAATGAAGCTTTTTTATGGTAGTTTGACGGATAAGCAATTGAGAATACTTTGGAAGACTGCGGCGAATCGTTTTGGTAGTACGGATGGAGCTTTTTTACATTTTATGGAATCTTTAGCTCATCTTGTAGTTTATAGAGCTAACTGGGCTTTTAATGTGCGAGATGCTAAAGCAATGGTTGAAGCAGGTTTCTTCTGTATAAACGGGCAGCGCATTCTAAAGGTTAAGCGTCTTCACGTTGGCGATATGCTGACTCCTTACAACAAAGAATTTACTAAGGGATTAGTTCTTAAGTTTTTGAAGATGGGTTTTAGATTCTTTCCACCCCCTGTTCATTTGTTGTTTAACTATGATGCAATGCTTGTATATTATCAAGGTTTTGGAGATGTTCCACCTTTTTATCCTGTAAAAACTGATTTAAAAAGAATAAATCAAGTTTACTATTAGAATATGGCAACGGAAGTAAATTTTTTAAAAAATCGATTAGTTTGTTCGCTTACTGCTGCTCTTTCAAATGCGTATCGCGTTCCGGCAAAATATTTTGAAGAGGATATAATTATGCTTGAGAGTAAAAATGTTGGTAGAAATTACTTTATATTGAGTATTAGAACTTTGTATTTGCTACTAGTTGACTATATATTGAAGGAAACTGATTTGGTTCTAGTAAATATTTTACTAGGGATTTTGGAAGATCGTAACAGATCCAAGGATTTTGTATATAGCTTTGGACGTTTGTTGAAGGCTGATGTGAAGCTAGGAATTAGAGATGAACGTTTAGTGGTGAAATCTCGACTTATTATTTCTAAGTATTTAAAGACAAAAAATTGGGATCCGTTTCCGGTGCTTGGGTTTTCGTAAGGGGGATAGTTTAACTGGTAAAACGTTTGTTTTGCATGCAGAAATCACGGGTTCGATTCCCGTTCTCTCCATTTTGTTTAAATAATTTTTTGTGGGCGGCTCGGGTGGCCGAGGGGTAAGGCAACGGTCTTGAAAACCGTAGTTTCCGCGAGGATCAAGGGTTCGATTCCCTTCCCGTCCTTTTATCCGTTTAACTAAACAAGGGACACGTTTTAGTGTCATTTTACCTTGTGTGCGAATAAAAAAAGTAGTGGTTTAATGGTGCTGTGTATTATCATTAAACTTAAAAAATGGTTTGTGGTTATTTGTGATAAAATTAGAGTAATTCACGTCAAGAACAGGTTTTTTTTGAGAGAGTTGTGGGTGGGTTTAATTTTCTTGAGGATGCGTTGGACTTTTTTGACGGAGAAAAATAGACCTGTAGAAATTGAAAAACTGCAGACTTCTTTTATTTTTTTACACATGTTTGTGTTTCCTGCTGTTGTGCGCCGTTTTGGTCCGGTTGTTACCTTTTTTTTTTCTTTCTTTTTCTTTTTATTGTTTCGTTTTTCATTGGTAATGATTCTTTTGGGTGATGTCTCGCTGGCTACCTTGCTCTTTCCGTTTAAAATGAATTTTGATGTTAACATGAAACCTATTTTTTTGGAAGCGGCTACACAGGGTGTTGATCGAAATTACTTGAGTAACACTGTTTCTTTTCATGAAGAATTTATGAAAGAAAGTTTGTGGAAAGAAGAAAATCCTATTTGTATAAAAATGACAAAATTAAATTTGGCGTCTCATTTAATTTTCCATAAGTATGCTAATATGTACGCCGTTATGCATCAAACTTCTTTTTTGGATATTTTGAGTCAATCCGGAACAGCGCCGGATGGTTTTAATAAATTTTTTAATAGTAAACTTGCTGAGCTACCTATTGAAGAAAAAAAAGGTTTGGCACTTTTACTAAACGTGCGTGAAACTCATTTGAGTGCTGACGCTGTAGATAACCAATTGGTTCCTTTTAACAAGTTTTATGCTAATTTAAAGTTATTAAATAAGAGGTTTGATGTTCAATCTTTGTTAGACTTAAATAATAAAAACTATAAGTGGCATTGGAATAAGCAGTTGGGTGGGCTTATGTGTGCACATGGTAAATTTGATCACGTAAACATGTCTGCAATGAATTTTGATTCTGAAACGTATTTAGCCATAAGAAATTGGATGGTGATGACTAATCTTGCTAATTTAATTTTTACTGAACCGCATGCGGGGGTAGATTTAGTAAATTTTATAAAACTGTGCGTAGGCGATCCCGCATACAAAAGAAACGTTAGCACGTACTCTTTAGAAATTGCTCGTTTAAATATGTCTCATATTGATTTTGCTAATGTTTTACCCGCGTCGAAGCAAGGTGGAGACTATACCGTAGGTGTGGTTGGTGGTAAAACTTACGTGGTTGAATTAAAGATTTTTAACCCGGAGGATAAGTATGTTTTAAAAAAATATAATATTTTGGATGTTACGAATAGTGATAATGAATATACAAAAAAAACTGTAAGAAAGGTAGGGGATGCTATGCTTCAAGTTCATAAATTTTTTAAAAATGGAACAGTTGATCCTACGATAACACGTGATGTCGCTGAAGTAAGAGTTTTCTTTCCTTATATGGATGGTTCAGCTGAAGATTGTGTGAAAGCTAGGAATATTTATTTAGAACGCAAGGAAATGTTAGGTCTTAAAAGTCTTGTATTACATTCACCTGATAAGGTTAAGGACGTTAATTTAGAGGTAAAAATATGTTTTTCTACTAGAACTGGATTTAGATCAAATATAAAATGAAAAATACAACTATATTCTTTAAAGTGGGTCACGAGTTACCTTACAAAGAAAAATTTGCTTTTAAGCGAATAATAGAAAATAGAGCTCCTTCCATGTTAGTATTGGAGAAAGCGTTATTGCGTTCTTCAAGTACTGCATGTGGTTTGTCTAAAACAAAGCGGGATCAGAGACGATCTCTTTTTTTAGATATGCGTAACCTAAGTAGGGCTTTAGTTTTTTTTTTAGCCACTAATGGACTTGCTGCACTAGGTGATTTTTTTCATGTAAACAAAACAACTAGTGAACGTGATCTAATGGCTTTTTTTCCGATAAACAGCTATCCTGCGAGGGCGGTGGCCTATTGGGAATTGGCTAGTTCGAGCTATATTCCGAGTCAATGTGCGCTAAAAGAAAGAATAAAATATTCATCTTTAGAAGTATCCAAAACACTTAAATGGAATTTTTATCGCTACAAAGGTATTGAAAATAATCGTAGACGTGGAGTTGGCAGACATTATATTTGTGAGTATGATAACGAGCCGGATACTTTTTTATTTGAATTAGGTAATTTAGAAATATTAAAATATCTGATAAAATATCCAGCTAAGGTATTTGCAGCTCAACTTGTTCGCTATATAATAGCTAATCCATTATTTTTTTCTAATGACTTAAGTATTCGAGATTTTGAAATTTGTATTCATTTAACGGACGTTGTGGGTTCGCTAGAAGATTTTCTAAAATTTAGAAAATTGTTTTTAAAATACGTAACTTTTTATTTGAATATGATTTTTTCTGATCGATTAGCTTATCCTGCTAGTCTTGATGTTGAGGATATGGCTTGGTTTTTCGAAGCAACGGAGACAGAAAGGCTGGATGCGTTGAAAGATGTGCCAGGTGAACATAAGCCATTTACTTATTCTTTTTCATACGATGAGGTGAGTAAACCGGAATTTTTGAATTTACATTTTGGTTTTTCAAGCGTGCCTATTAAAATTTGTGTTGGTTCTGGAGCTTCTATAAATGAAGGTCCGGTATTAGAACGGTATCACAATATAAACGAGTATGAGGAGGCTACTTTTTGTACAAAAGATTTGCATGATTATTTTTTTCGTTATCCTGCTGAAGAAAATCAAGAAGCGGTAGGACTGAAGGGTAACTTTAAAAGTATGTGCGCTTGGCCTTATGAACTGGATCTTGTAACGCGCGATTTGAATTTGAATCCTTTTTATTGTTTTTTACATTATTTCAACTTGTTTTATAGTTTTGGTAGATGGGAAACTCCTAGCTATAAAAAATTGAGAAAAGAGCTTCTATTTTCTTTTGACGGCATGTCTCATTGTTACATTCAACATAGACTTGCTACGGATAATGTTTGCACTGAGGTTGTAAGCAAGCCTGTAACTTAAATGGTTAGAGTATCGCTTTGATAAGGCGGGAGTAGTGGTTCAATTCCGCTCAGGCCTATTTAAGTTTTTTAACTTAAAGAGTTTGTTTTTTTATTTTTACACAAAAATGAGACTTACAAAAAAATATCCTTATTTGATGGCTGTGGATTCTGCAGCTGTTAGATATCCCTCCCCTTCAAACTTTAATTATTTTTGGAGTTTTGGTGTATTTTCCCTGACGTGTTTGGTTATACAAATAGCTACAGGTATTTTTTTAGCTATGCATTATTGTCCGGATATAAACTTAGCCTTTGTTAGCGTTGAGCACATAATGCGTGATGTAAACTACGGTTGGTTGATACGCTACGTGCACGCTAACGGTTCTTCGATGTTTTTTTTAGTTGTGTATATTCATATGTTTAGGGGTATGTATTACAGTTCCTTTGTTAGACCACGACACTTTCTTTGGATTAGTGGTGTTCTTATAATGTTTCTTATGATTGTAACATCTTTTTTAGGTTATGTGCTACCTTGGGGTCAAATGAGTTTTTGGGCTGCAACTGTAATAACAAATTTAATGTCTGCCATTCCGTTTATTGGAAATGATGTTGTTATTTGGCTTTGGGGGGGCTACTCTGTTGGTAATGCAACTTTAACTCGTTTTTTTGCGTTGCACTATTTGTTGCCTTTTATAATAGTTGCCCTGGCGCTTATCCATATATTGTTATTACACGAGCACGGTTCTAATAACCCGTTGGGTGTGGATGCCTATCCAGATTCTGTTTACCTGACTCCTTACTATATAGCGAAAGATGCTTTAAGTATTGTGCTATTTTTTATATTGTTTAGTCTTTTTATTTATTTTGTACCAAATTTGTTAGGACATCCTGATAACTATATACCAGCGAATCCTCTTGTAACACCACCACATATAGTACCTGAGTGGTATTTGCTACCTTTCTACGCAATTTTAAGATCAATTCCAGATAAACTAGGTGGTGTTGTTGCTTTGCTAGCAGCTATTTTAGTATTAGCTTTTGTTCCAGTTTTACTTGAAGCTGACATAAGAGGCTTGCAATTTAGATATTTAGCCAAACCATTATTTTTTTTGTTTTTTATAATTTGTCTAATGTTAGGCTGGTTAGGTGCGCAACCTATAAAAGCCCCTTATTATCAATTGGGGCAAGTAGTGACGACTTTGTATTTTGCTTATTTTTTAGTTATCTATCCTATAGCTATTCAAATTGAAAAACATTTTTCCGAAGCTTATCTTGAAGAAGTTTCTGACGCTTACGAACAATTAATGGCTCGCAGATTGGCCGAGTATGGTCCAGAAGGTTTAATTGGACATGAAGTGAATCCTTTTAAGGAAGCTTTAAGCAAAAAATAAATTTGCTTTGCTTTTTATTGGAATTCTGTGGTTCACAGCGATATTATTTTATTATGACTGATAAAGTTTTAGAGCAATTGAGTGAATCACAGAAATTTGAATCAGTTTGGCAACGTCCGAGTCAATTAGCTTCTCTAATTGAAGATTTGGATTTTGTAACTGATTCAGCTGAAATTCCAACTGATTTTGAAGAAGATTTTTTTTGGCACGATTACGGCAGAGTAGTGTCTGTTATAGATGGTATTGCTACCGTTTATGGTTTAAAAAGAATAAAATCGGGACATACTGTTACTTTTTTTAGTAGTGTTTTGACTTATGCTGATGAAAATCTAGAAATAGACGAGACTGAGATTTCATCTTATGATGAGTCTTATGATGATGAGGAGGATGACGAAGAAGATGATGTTGAGGAACTTTTTAACTATTTTAATCTACGAGCTAAGGAAGAAGAATTATCGGGTTTTGAACTTGAAGAATCTGCAGAAGAGATAGATTCTCACATTTCTGGGTACGGTATCGCTTTAAATTTAGAAAAAGATTTTGTAGGTGTTGTTCTACTAGGTGCAGATACTTGGATTTTTGCTGGTGATTTGTGTGCTACTTCTAAGCAACCTATGGAAATATCTGTTGGTTGGCACTTATTGGGGCGTATTGTTGATGCGTTAGGACAAACTATTGATGGTAAGGGTGCGGTTTCTGATTTTGATTCTAAACAAAATATTGAAAAAAAAGCTCCTGGTATTGTTGCTAGAAAATCTATTAACGAACCTTTACAAACTGGAATAAAATCCGTTGATGCCCTGTTTCCGATAGGAAGAGGTCAAAGAGAGCTAATTCTTGGTGATAGACAAACTGGTAAAACAGCAATTGCTATGGATGCCATTATTAATCAAAGTAATATTGTGTTAAACGAGGAAGCTTCAGAAGTTGAGGAAGCTGTTTATTCTATTTATGTAGCTGTTGGCCAAAAAATGTCTACTGTTTCTCAAATTTATAGAACATTGGAGGATACAGGTGCGCTAGAATCAAGTGTTTTGGTTGTAGCAACAGCTGCCGATGCAGCTTCACTACAATTTTTGGCACCTTACACAGGCGCCACAATAGGTGAGTTTTTTAGAGATTTGGGTTTTCATGCTTTGATAGTTTACGATGACTTAAGTAAACATGCGGTAGCCTATAGACAAATGTCCTTATTGCTAAGAAGACCGCCTGGAAGAGAAGCCTACCCCGGTGATGTGTTTTACTTGCATTCAAGACTTCTTGAGCGCGCAGCTAAAATGTCTATCAATTTAGGAGCTGGATCACTTACTGCTTTACCGATTATTGAAACACAAGCCGGTGACGTGTCTGCTTACATTCCTACTAATGTTATTTCTATTACTGATGGACAAATATTTCTAGAAACAGAATTATTTAACAAAGGTATTAGACCTGCCATAAATGCTGGTTTGTCAGTAAGTAGAGTTGGTTCAGCTGCACAAGTTGCAGGTTTAAAAGCTGTTTCTGGGTCTTTAAAATTAGAGTTAGCCCAGTATAGAGAAATTGCTGCTTTCTCTCAATTTGGTTCTGATCTTGATGAAGCTACTCAAAGACTTTTGAGCCGCGGTTCGTTGTTAACGGATCTTTTAAAACAACGTCAAAATAATCCGTTTCCGATTGAAGAACAAATATTGACTATTTATGCGGCTACTAATGGTTTTTATGATGAGGTTGCCGGCTCGGTACGTGCTTTACAACAAAGGGAAGTTACTTTGTTGGATTCATTTGAATTAAATGAAGAATTGCCTGATTTGTACGAATTTGTTCGCTCTAGCTTAAAAGATGATTTAGATCAAGCTCTTTTGGCTACTTTACTTGCTGATTTGTTCAAAAATAAATAATTTTTTAGCTTAAAACTAATGTTATATAAATAAGGGAGTAGTTTAATGGTAAAACGAGGATCTCCAAAATCTTCGATGCGGGTTCAAGTCCCCCCTTCCCCGTTTTGTTTTTTTAAAGAGAAGCCTGCGTACTGTGCAATGGCATTATTTGATCAAACTTTAAAATTATTTGTTGTTGTAGGTCAAATAACGGCAGGCCCGCCATTAGCTCCTTTGTTGGGGCAGTACGATATAAAGCCCGCGAATGAATTTATAAGTAAACTTAATGAGTTTTTACAAGAGTTTGAACCTGGGGTTCCTCTTGCTGTTTCGGTTAGAAGAAATTCAAAATCAAAAGACTATAAGTTTGTTTTAAATGGACCAACATTGATGGCTTTGATAGATAATGTGTCAAAGCGGACTCAATATAGAAAAATAGAGTTTTTGACTTTTTATGATATTTATGACATAATTTGCATAAGACATGCTATTTGGTCTAAATTTAGATCTGCTAGTTGCCCGCCTGTAGAGTCTATTGCGAAAAGTGTGTTTTCTACCATTTCGTCTACTAATTTAGGGGTACAGAGGCTTAGTCGGGAGGAACGAAAAAAATATAAACGAATTAGAAGAAATGCGAGAAATAACAAAAGAATTCAGGGAGTATAGAGCATGCTACGCTGTTACGCTAGTTAGAAAACTAATGGAGGATAAGCAGTACGTTATTTTTACACGTAGGTTGGTTACTTCTTCATCCTTAAAAGTTTCTGCTAGATTTTTTAAGCAAGCTTTTTATTTTAAAGTATTTTTTAAGTTTACGGATATGACTACTATTTTTTTAACAAGTGTAAGTTCTATTGAATTACAAAAATTGAAGAAAGATCAGTTGTTTTTGATAATAACTTCTTTTGTAAAATTGGATTATGTTATTTTAACTTTTCGTGATTTTTTGGAATTACAAGTTGAAAAAATTATTTTTCCTGATATTTTTAATTTTTATTTTCACTGTTTTCAAAAAATACCTGAAAGTAACATATAAGAATGGTAACGTACAATCAACTTGCAAGGGGTGTTCGTGGAAGAAAAAAAAAATATATAATGTGTAAGGCTTTGCAGCAATGTCCGCACAAAAAAGGTGTTTGTATTAGAGTGTACAATACAAAACCTAAGAAACCTAATTCTGCTCAAAGAAAAGTTGCAAAGGTTAAGCTAAGTAACGGTTACAATATTCTTGCGTATATTCCTGGGCAAGGTCATAATTTGCAACAGCACTCCGCTGTTTTTATTAGGGGTGGTCGTGTAAAAGATTTGCCTGGTGTCCATTATCATATAATTCGAAATAAAGAAGATTTTAGAACCCCAGAAAAATTTATTAGATCAGCAAGGCGATCTAAGTTTAGCTTACCTAAGCCTAAGAAAGAAAAAACTTCGGAATAAATGCATAGAGAAAATAGGGTAATTTTAGGTGTTTTTTGTAATCTTTTTACAAAAAAAGGAAAAAAAGCTTTAGCTGAGAAACTATTGCTAAGAACTTTTTTTTATTTACGTTCGAGGTATAAAGTGCAGTCACCTTCTGATTTTATTTTAAAACTTCTTTCTAAGCTTCGACCTGTGTTGGGCGTGACTTTTAAACAGGTCGCTTCTATGAAAGTTAAGCTTCCGATAAAATTAAATTCAAGACAAAGTTATTTTAAAGCTATGCGGTGGCTTGTGGAAGGGGCAAAAAAAAGAAGCACGTCTGATTATTTGACTTCTGAGAACTTAGCAAAAGAGATTTATGAGAGCAGTGCATCTAATGGTTATACCTTTGCTAAGAAACAATTAAAGGAACATAAAAGTAACTTACGCGATACAAGAGCCTTTTTAAGATATTTGAAATAAAAAATGCGTATTTGGAAAGGTAAAGTTGTTAAATCTCTAACAGTTAGACTAAAAAAATCTTCCGGGCGAAATAATAGTGGAGTCATTACTTTGAGACACAGGGGCGGCGGGCATCCCTCGAAGTACAGATTAATTGATTTTGATCGTAGTACCTTTAACGGTAAATATGCTTTTGTAAAAAGAATTGAGTACGATCCAAGTAGAAATGTTCCTATTGCTTTAGTTTGCTATGAAAACGGAGTTTTATCGTATGTGTTGTGTCCGGTGGGGATTAGACCTGGATCGATGATTGGCAACGGTATTCTTTTTGAAAGTTACAACGGAAACAGCTCATCTTTAGCTAATATTCCGCCGGGAACTCTTATACATTCTTTTGGTTTTGCTCCTGTTTTAAGAAGTGGGCTGGCGCGTGCCGCTGGAGCTTTTGGTCAAGTTTTGAAGCGTTTTGGAAGACATTACATTATGTTAAAAATTCCGTCGGGTCAAAAACGATTTTTTCATGTTTCCATATGGGCTTCAATTGGAATTCCTTTAGCACTAAAGGAATTGAAGCCAGTTTACGTGTATAAGGCTGGTAGAAATAGATGGTTGGGTTACAGACCATCTGTCAGGGGTGTTGCCATGAATCCTATTGATCATCCCCACGGTGGTGGACAAGGTAAAACTTCCGGCGGACGCCCATCAGTTTCTCCGTGGGCCATATTGACGAAGGGTTTTGTTACAAAACCCAAACGTTTTGCTTCTAAATTAATATACAAGTTTTAGAATGCGAAGATTAAAATTATTTGTGGCTTCAAACAGAGTAGTAACTTCTGTTTTTATAGGTAGGCTGGTGCAAGTGTACAATGGTTGCAAATTACAAAATTTTACGGTTATAAAAAACATGTTGGGTCACAAATTTGGTGAATATATCAAAACAAAGCGTTGCGGATTTGCTGTGCATATTTCAGGAAGAAAAAAAAAGGGTGGTTCAAAAAGTGGAAGAAGAAAATAATAAAAACGTAACATGGTCTTAAATTCGAACGGCACTAGATATGGATTTTCACAATTTTGGTTGAGCTGCTCGTCGTCCCGAGCGTACGCCCAAGATGTCCACGATTATCACAATATAAATAAATTTGTTTTACGGATTTCTCGAATTTCGGATGCAACTTCCTACATGACTTATAGCCATCTGCGAGTTTTAAGAAGACACGATAAAAATATTTTAAAGGTTTACTATTACGACAGTCGCATATATGATAGTTTTTTTCACAAAGTTATAACAGCGGGTACAAAAAAATATTTATCAAGAAAATTTGCTAAACGTGGTCAAGTTTTTGATCCAAAATTATATTTTAAAAGGTCTCCGGTGATCATAGCTTTAAAAAATTTTAGTTCGAACTTAAAAAGTGTGAGCGCGGGTTACTATTTAAATCTTTTTAAACAATGCTCTGATCCGGTGAGAAATTTCGGTGCGTTTGTACCGTTAATTTTATCATTGAAAGGCGGTAGTAGTAATAATGCTAATTCTGCAGTTATACGGAGTAATGTGGATGTGATTTTTTTAAAAAATCTTTTAAAAAATAGTTTTTTGAATACTTTTGCTGTAAAAAATTCTTTGAGCACTAAAAAAAAATTAGTTTATTCGAATGCTCGCTATAAACCTTATTCTCGCAATTTTAAATTTTTTAAACATTATCTTGCCGTTCGTAAAAAAATGAAAAATAGATTGTTGTGTGGGGTTAATCATGAAATTTTTTTTTTATTTGAAAAAATTGCGCTTTCTAAAATTTATGTGGTAAAAACAAAGCACAAACCATTATCGAAATTGTTTTTGTTGAATATAAAAAATACAGATAAAAAGCATGTTGCTACAATCGAAAAAATATTTATTAATTTTAATTTTTTTAATTTTTTTAAGTATTTAAATAATTTGCTACTAAAAAAATCTAAGAAATTGGTAAAAAATAATTTGCTACTAAAAAAATCTAAAAAATTGGTAAAAAATAAACTAAGTAATGTTAGAAAATTTTCTTCTGGTAGAGATTCAACCGGAGCCAGAAAAATTGATAAAAAAAAACTGTTTAAAAAATTCTCTAAATTCGACAACGAATTAGCTTATGAGAAAAAATCGGTGTTAGAGAAAAAAAAAGTACAGGATGTTGTGAAGGAGTACAAGGCGCAACCTGATGTGGTTAAAAACGTAAATTTTGGCTACAAAGGGAAAAATTTTGATCCAAATTATCATCTGCTGTCCAAAGAAGAGCGGTTGGAGCTAAAGGCTAAGAAACAGGAGTCCTATGAACTTAGGATTAAGGAAAAAAATAAGTTTAAAGATGAAATAGCAAAGTTTAATCCCAAGAAAAATAATGGTGTTTCGAAAGACGGTTCAAAAGCTAAAAATCTATTTTATGTTAATTTTAATAAGGTGCTGGAACGGAGAAGTCGGGATAAAAAAATTATTGAAAGTAAAAGACCGATTCCGCTTACCGATCAGTCTTTAATTTTGTACTCTAAGGCAAGAAAGGAGAACGAAAGCGGGCATTATGCGATGATTCCTGAGGATTCGAAGCTTGTTGAATTTACTAACAAAGAAAAAGTTGTTATTTCGGAAAATAAAAAAGAAATTGATGCTAGAAGGTTGGAAATTGCGGATTCATTGAAATTGAATTCAAAAAAAACTAGCGATTTATTCACATTTGAGCTTTACGAAGATGACGAGAATTTTAAAGAAATAGATGATCTTAGTAAAGATTTTCGTTACAATAAAAAGGACTATATAAAAAAAAAACGAGGAAATAAAAATGTTATCTCAAACGTATTGGTTTCTAATGTATTTAACAATTTTTCTGCTGGTGCTGTTCTTCGTACTGTAGCTAAAGATAGCAAACAGAAGAGCAGTGCGGTTGAACAAATTAAAACAAAAAAAATATACAATTATACAAAAAATATAGCACAAAAGACAAAGTTAAGCCTGGAAGACTTACAAACTTTTTTTGATAAGTTGGAGAAAGACTATCCAGAGGATTATTTTTTAATAAACAGTAGTAAGGTTAGTAAAACAAAAAAAATTGCTGAGCTTTTAAAGTTAAAAAGTAATTACCTAGCTAAGTACCCTAAGTATAAGTATGGTTTAAGAAGTGGTTGGCATTCTTTGTTAAACAGTAACGAAGATGTCAGTAAAAAGCGTCTTATCGGTAGCGGACTAAACTATTTTAAGTATAAAATGCTAACAGCGTACCTGGGAAAAATGACGCCAATAGCTTATAGTTTTATAAACCCACAAACTATTTCTACATATTTGGAAGATTTTTACCAACAAATGCCGATGATAAAGATTTCAGCGTCTACACAAGCTACAGTTTTAACAAATGGTGTTTTTTCAAGTTTTTCTGGAGCGAAGAACAGTTTGGCTAAACATTTTTTTAAGATCCTAAATGCTCCCACGTTAGACTACTTAGATTATAGATTTAACAAAGAGTTGCCGATTTTAAATAATGTTGCCAAGTGTAATCCTTTTACTTTTATTCCAAAATTACTAAGTTTTGGGAGATTTAATGCAATTTTGTATGCAAGATTTGTTGCACGTAGGTTGAAACAGAGATTTAATTTAAATGAAACTATGAATGTTTTAAGAACTTTCTTACGTTCTGAGTATATTTCCGGTTATTTGTTTGTTTGCTCAGGTCGTTTCAGCAAGAAACAAAGAGCTTCTACTTTTAAATTTAGAGGTGGTTCAGTACCAATTTCAAGTTTTTCAGTACCGGTTCAGCATGCACAGGATTTGGTTCGCTTAAGATACGGAACATGTAATATAAAGGTTTGGATTGCTAGTGCGAATGGGTTATTAGGGAGTAGTAGTTTAAAGTTACTATGTCCCGCGGAACAAAAGAGGAAAATTAAAAAAAAAAAAAAGAAATTCACGATTCATGAAAATTGATCTAATAATTTTTTTTGGTAATTTTTTTGGTTTTGGACTTCCTGATTCTGAGGATGTGTTTGATCTTGGCTGGGTTGTTATTATTGGTCTTATCTTTATCGGTATCCAAATATTGGATGACGAAATTGAGGAGGAAATAAGACAAAAAAAACAGGAAGAAGAAGACAAGCGCAAGGCCGACGACAACGAACAGGAAGAAAAACCAAAAGAAAAACCAGCCGCAAAGAAGTAATCTACAAAATTACGTAACGCTGTTTAACAAAACAGCGAAATAAAAAAATGGCTAAAAAAAAAGCTGCGAATTTAACTTTTGCAACTCCTAATCCTAAGTTTAAGAGATATCATAAACTTTATTTAAAAAATATTATTAATACTGAACGACATAGGAATACAAATACAATGGAAAAGAAAAATAGAAGAGGGGAAATTATAGTTGTGGAATTCATAACATTTGGTGTATTGGCCTTAAATTCACTTCGTTTACCGCTGGCTCAATTGGAAGCTTGTAAAAAAATTGCAAAGCGAATATTTAAAAAAAAAGGTAGTATACTACCTCGTGTGTATACAAGTTTACCGCTGACCAAAAAGCCTAGTGAAACACGTATGGGTAAGGGTAAGAGTAGCAGAGTTTCGGAATGGGTTTGCCCGGTTAAGCCTGGAAAAATAGTTTTCGAGTTAAGAAGTAACCATTACGACTTAGTTCGTCAAGTTTTTAAATGTATTTGCGATAGACTTCCTATAAAGTTAAAATTAATTGATTTGAAGATATGATAATAGGTGGAAATTGGATTTATGCTTGCGATAATTCAGGAGCTATAAAATTAAAAGTTTTACATGTATTTAAGGGTAGGTTTAAGACTTTGACTGGACACATAGCACTTATTATTGTAAAAACAGCCTACAGTGCCACTCGAAGAAAAATACGGATAAAGCTAAATGCGCGCTACAAAGCATTGATTGTTCGGGATAAAATCAGAAAAACTCGGTCAAACGGGTTGATGGTGGCTTTTAGAAATCATTCAGCCATTATATTCGCGATAGGACCGTCCTACGCTAAGGCAAATGTGTATAATCCTGTTGCTAAAAGAATATATGGTCCTGTGGGCTACGATTTAAGGTATAACGGATTTTCTAGAATAGCTTCGATGGCAAGACGTTTGGTGTAGTATGATATTTTCTAAGTATTTATCGCAGTATACTGGATTAAAAACTAACTTAACTTTGGAGCATTATAAAAGAACGTCTAGAATGCTTTTAGGTTTTTATTATTACACTCCGAAGAATAGAATAACTAGTAACGATAATTATGTTTATTTTTCTACGTTGTTTGATCTGTTGGCCAAAGTAGAACCTTCTATTAAATTTAAACAAAAAAATAATAGCACTAGAAGTAGTGTGCTACTATCTGTTAGACCAAATTTAGATTTTTACGAATTTTTTGTTACGAATTTTTTAAAGCATTATCGTACTGAAAATGTTAAATTGTTGAAAAATTCAGATCAAATTTTTTTTATAGTAAAAAGTCACATCCTTATTTTTAAAGATTTGCCTGGTTACGATATGGAATTGTATGAAGAAAAATTTGATGATCCGTTTGTTCTTTTTGTTAAGTTTGACAGAAGCATAGATCCAAGATTATTTGATTTAATAGTTTAATGCGTTATTTAGTTGCTAAAGATCAGAAAAGAAGAAATAATTTTGTAAGAATTGAAAGAGATAGACTTATTTTAAAGACATTAAAAGGTAGTAAATTTTTGGTTTCTAAAAAAATTCAAAAATTTATTTCTGCTTATTTTGCTACCTTAAATAAAAATTTTTTTTCTACCAGAATTGTAAATAGATGTATAATATCAGGTAAATCTGGCGGTGTTTATAAATTTTTTAAAATGTCTAGAATGGATATAAAAGCTTTTTTTGGAGCTGGAAAACTATACGGTTTTAAAAGATCTTCTTGGTAAAAAATGGAATTTAGAACTATAGATACTTTAATAAAGATTAAAAATGGTTACATGGCTAACAGAGTAAATGTTTTAGTTTACAGAACTTTCGAAAGTAATCTTGTTTTAGATTTTTTACTAAAACATTACTATATAGCGACCTACTCACCTGTTGACCGCACTCATTATGCTGTGCGCTTAAGATATGTTGATGGCAAAGCCATTATAAATAGTATAGATTTTTTTTCGTATCCGAACAAACCACTGTACATGAGTTTTAAAGATATAAAAAAGACTTTTTCATCTAAGCCCAGTAATTTGACGTTGTTTAGAACATCGTTTCCTTATAGAGCGTACTTTTTTAGAAATGGCGTGGGGGCAGATATGAATACATTTAAACAAACAGGAATTTTGGAGCTAGATGATGTGTTGAAACTTAGAACAGGAGCTGAGGTTTTAATTTCTGTAACTTAAAAAAATGATCGCATTTAAACAAACCTTTTACGTAGAAGATTTCGAAGATGATCCAATCGTTATGCAGGATTCGCTACTTTCAGATGAAGATTTATCGTTTTCATATCAATTTCCTTTATCATTTGGTAAGCCCTTTTTACAACTTACTAAGGGAGCTTCCTGCAAGAGGGTTGGTACTTTTAGCGATTCCTACACTTTTTATACTTGGTTAAACAATTACCTATACAGTGTGAATACGGGTTGCTATGTTGATTTTATTTTAAATTCTACGTCATATAAGGTTGAGATGTTTGTTGTTAAGAAAAAGAGAATTTTAGTTTTAGACTTAGGTTTCAGTCATCTTGTTAATATTAAGCTTCCAAGATACACTGGTGTTTTGGTAGGGAAACGTAAATTTGCTGTGCACTCTTTTGATTTTTGGTGGATGACTAATTTTGCTAAATTCTGCCAACGTTTAAGATTTCCTAACGCTTACACCTCAAAAGGTATTGTTTTAAAAGGTCAAGTATTTACCTTAAAACCCGGAAAAAGAAGACAGTAATTATGGTATATTTTTCTAGAGCTAGACACAAAAATTTTCCAGTTTTGCAAGTTATAAAAACCATTTACGGTGTGAATTTTAGCAAAGCTATGCTTATTTGCAGGTTAAACTGCGTAGTACCTTCCGTTAAATTTGGCAAGCTTCCTTTGCGTTTTAAAGAAAATATTGAATTTTTTATGTCCAGGGAGATGAAGGTGGATCGTCCTTTAAGGCAAAAGCATCAACTTTATTTAAATGAATTAAAAGAAAATAAAACCTTCAAAAGTTTTAGAAAAAATCTTGGATTGCCGAGCAATGGCCAAAGATCGAAGACTAATGCCAGGACAGCTAAGAAGTTTCGCAAAACACAAAAGACTTTGTCTAAAACAATTAAGGGTAAAGTGAAGGGCAAAATAACTAAAGGCAAAAAAGGAACAAAAGTTGTTCCAACTAAAAAAATTAGTAAAAAACAAAGCAAAAAATGAAGTTGAGCTTAATGACTGTACTTAATGATCATTTACTGCTGGTTTGGATACATTATCCTACTAGTACGGATGTAATTATGATTATATTTATTATTGTTATAACCATTATTTTTTATGGGGATACTCGAAAGGGACCTGTTGGAAAATCGAGGTAGTGATGATGAAAATGTATTTTAACGATTTATTTTTTGTTCTGCCAATATAGAAACGAAACAATAAAAAAATATTATGACTATAGAAATTAGAAAAAAAAATTGGAATTTACCTAATAAACTAAAATACTATAAAGTTCAGCTAAGAAAGGATTTAGAAAAAAAAAATGTTATTTTGAATAAAAATTTTGCTAGTAAAATTATGCAAACTGATCTCTCTACTCAGGATATTTCTGAGTTTGCAATTAAAATGGAAAAAGAGGTGATTGTTAATGAACGTTATGATATACAATTTAAGGCTTATCAAAAAAGATTAAAAGCGAAGCAGGCTTTTGACCTTTTAGGGGTGAAGAACAAAGCAAGGAAGGATGGGCAGCCGCTAAAAGTTTTCGAACCGGTTCGGTTTACATATGGTCTACCGAAAAGAGTTATAAGCCCTGGTTTTATTTCCAGGATTAGACCGGTGTTGCATCTTTACAAAGTTAATACAGTTAAAAATTTTGTGACAGCGCCGCAAACTTTAAAATCTCTTTATAAGTATAACCTGACTGGGCTTACCTGGCCTTACTACAAACGTAAAGCAAAGCTGGTGCGCTTTGGTAAACAGGTGCGCTTTAGTAGAGCTGTTTTTTTACATAGACCAATGGTCTGGATTAGATTTATACCTAAAATAAATAATTGTTTTGGTTTAGTTGTTCAGCCTGACAAAGCTTGGTTTACGAATCATTTTAAAAAATTAAAAAACATAAATAAATTTAGAAGAAAATTGGTACCCTTTCGTCATCCGAGTGATGTTCCTGCGATGAAGTGGAGGAGCGTGTTGCGGTGTAAGAAAAATTATAAACTTAAAACTTTGAGGTACTTTAATTTTTTAAAAAAAAAAATTAAAAAAGCGGGGCACGTTCACACTTTAAAAAATGCTGGAATGTACGAGTTGAAGGGTCCGAAACGTGGAAGTTATGCTGCTGCTCAAGATTTAGGTTATTCGATAGGTAAGTACTTAAAGCAAAAAGGTATTCGTAGAGTGGCCTTTGACTCTTTGGTTCAATATCATTTTAGATTAAAAGCCTTCGCGAAGGGTTTATGTGCAAGAAAACACCGGCCTAACTTTATTATGGTTAGAGCCTTAGGTAAAGTTCCACATAGTAAAGGTTTAAGGAGAAAAAAACCGCGTAGAACTTAAAGATGTGTAGATGTAGTTAATACAGTTAACTCTTGTTTTGGGCGCAGGCGATGCCGGTGCAACTCCGGTCATCTACACGCTTTAATTTATGTTGTTTGGATAGGTTTGCTGGTTTAAAGTAAGCGAAAAATTTGGGTGTGCCACGAAATTATGTCGCTGTATGAAATTTATAAATTTCATATTGTGTAAAATAAAGTTTATTTTGGTTTTTTGAGTAGTGATTTGGGAAAATTATGAGCAATATTATTTTTTATAAAAATAAGTACTGGCAATGGATTTTTAGATGGTTGTTTTCAACTAATCATAAAGATATTGGTACTTTATATAT
>Ga0163144_10003735_pt1 | contig 34673 bp, 29 predicted proteins | sample OliLak19BULKMAT1_FD_123175 | JGI IMG/M metagenome (GOLD analysis project Ga0163144, IMG submission 123175) | Freshwater microbial mat bacterial communities from Lake Vanda, McMurdo Dry Valleys, Antarctica - Oligotrophic Lake LV.19.BULKMAT1 | ecosystem: Environmental > Aquatic > Freshwater >...
AGGGGCAGAAGAAGCTTCTGAATGCCAAGGTGCTCTGCATCGGTGCCGGTGGGCTGGGTTCACCGATCAGTCTCTATCTCGCTGCTGCAGGAGTGGGCACGATTGGGATGGCGGACATCGATGTCGTCAGCCCGTCTAACCTGCAGCGTCAAGTGCTGTTTGGCGTGTCGACATTGGGTGTCGACAAGGTCACCGCAGCGGCCAAGCGGTTGAAGGATCTCAACCCTGACTGCAACGTGATCGAGCACAAAGTTGTCGTGAACAGCGAAAACGTGCTCGACCTCATCAAAGACTACGACGTCATCATCGACGGCACCGACAATTTCCCCACGCGCTACTGCGTCGGTGACGCGTGCGTGCTACTGAAGAAGCCTAACGTGTACGGCAGCATTTTCCGTTTCGAGGGCATGGTCACGGTTTTTGCGCCGCACCTGCCCAACCCGATTCGCGCGGGTGAAATGGGCCCGTGCTATCGCTGCATGTATCCGGAACCACCGGACCCCGGTTCGGTGCCGAGCTGCGCAGAGGGGGGTGTGATCGGTGTATTGCCCGGCATCATCGGCACGCTGCAGGCCAACGAGGTCATCAAGCTGATCCTCGGCATCGGCACGCCCGCGATCGGCAAGTTGACGACGTTCGCGGCGTTGGACCTCGAGTTCAAGACCTTCAAGGTGCGCCGCGACCCGACTTGCCCCGTGTGCGGCGACCACCCGACGATCACCGCGCCGATCGACTACGAACAGTTCTGCGGTTCACCGATCCTCGACCCGGCCAGCCTGGAAGAAACCAAGCGCGAGGTCCACGACGCCAAGTCGCCCAAGCCCACTGGCGCGCAGGCCAAGCCCGACCCGTCGCTCGATGGTCGCGGGTTGCCGCCTGGCTATCAGTTCAAAGAAGGCTGGGAGACCACACCGCGAGAAGTGAAGGCCAAGCTCGACGCGAAGGACGCAGCGTTCGTCCTCGTCGACGTGCGCGAGCCCAACGAGTACGACGTGACACACATCGTCGACAAGCATCACCTCATCCCGCGCGCGAACTGGATGGCGTCCCCCAAATTGCTCGAATCGCACAAGGACGGCGAAGTCGTCATCCACTGTAAGAGTGGCGCGCGCTCACTGCAGGTGACGCAGATTCTCCGCAGCAGCGGCTTTAAAAATGTGAAGAGCATGGCCGGTGGCATTTTGCTGTGGAATCGGGATGTGAACCCAGGTGGGCCGCAGTATTAGAGCACGCTCATTCCAAGCGTCGCGTTGTCATCCCGAACAGAGCGGTAGCGACCTGAAGGATCGTCGCTGGATACGGCGTTGGACCGGCCGATCGCTCAGGTCGCCTAACGCTCCTCTCTGATCACATCACACTGTCGGGCCGCTAGTGCGCGGCCATTGTATTACGGCTTGGAGCGTGTCAATCGTGCGATACACCGGTTCTGCTCGTCCTATGTAACGATCGTTACATTTTCGCTCGTTCGCGCGGCGCAAAAACGTCCTTAACATCAAAAATGCACAATTCGCTCGGCGCACGAGAGCGGTTTATCGAGTAGAATCTATGCACCGCTGTCATGGAGGATTGCGATGGAAGGGCAAGCCATGTCTGTAACGGGGTTAGACGAATTGATCGGCCAGGAATGGTTGGTCACAAACGGTATTGGTGGGTACGCATGTTCGACGTCCCCAGGTCTGAACACGCGAAAATATCACGGGTTGCTCGTCGCTTCGATGGCGCCACCGGTTCGCCGGATGGTGTTGTTGAGTCGCGTTGAGGAAACCGTGACCTCGCGCGGCAACACGTGGCCACTGGCGAGCAACGAATATCCCGGGATCATTTATCCGCGGGGGTACGAGTTTTTGCGCGCGTTTCGCCACGACCCGTTTCCGCGCTGGGCCTATCAGGGAGATGGTTGGACGATCGAAAAATCGTTGCGGCTCATTCGTGGTGAAAACACCGTCTGCCTCAGCTATTCACTTTTGGGTTCGCAGCATCCGGTTGAGCTCGACCTGCGTCCGATGCTCGCGCTGCGGCCGATCCACGATCTGATGTACCAGTGGAATGGTCGTCTAACCGTCGAAAAGCGAGGCGGGCGCCAATATCGCGTTGCGCCGACCAGCCGAACGCCCGAAGTTTTCTTCGCCCACGATGGTGCGTCGAACGGTGGGGGCGTCTGGTACCTGAACACGATCTACCGCCGCGAGTCGGAACGCGGGTACAGCGGCCTGGAAGACGTCTGGTCACCGGGCGCGATCAAGTGGACGCTTTACCCCGGTGACACAGCCAACTTTATCTGCAGCGCCGACCCGATCGAATTTGACGCCGCGATCAAGTGTGCCCAAAGCCAGTGCGAAGCCATCGCGATTGAAGAGGCGATGCTGGACACTGCGTTGCCGGTCGTCGCGCTGCGCCGGGCGGCCAAGCAGTTTATTGACGACGTGCCGGACGACGTCGCTATGACGCGAGGCAGCGCCGTGGCGGCTTACCCGTGGTCATCACCCTCCCTGCGAGAATCGCTCGTCGGGTTTACGGGCCTCTACCTTGTCACCGAGAAGTTCGCCATGGGCCTGAGGCTGCTGCGCTGCGCCGCGGCCACATTGCGCGACGGGTTGATCGCGTCGCGGTTCCCGGAAGACGGAACGGGTCCGATCTACCACGGAGCGGACGTCTCGCTGTGGTTCGTCAACGCAGTTTACGACTACCTGCGCTACACGAAGGACGACGCCGGGGTCGCGCAGCATTTGCTCGAACCGGTCATGAAGATCATCGACGCGTATGACAAGGGCACGCGTTTGGGCATCAGCACCGGCGCCGACCACCTGCTGCAGACGCACGTAGCGGGCCTGCCGACCACATGGATGGACGCCAAGGCGGTCGACTGGGTTGTCACACCGCGCCAGGGAAAGCCGGTCGAACTTAACGCGCTCTGGTACAACGCGCTGTGCATCACGGCCGACCTCTGTGAGCGCAGTGGGCACACCGAGCATGTGCTGGCCCTGCGCGATCGCGCGGTAAAGGTGAAGGAGGCGTTCAACCGGATCTTCTGGTCCAATGAGCGCAAGTGCTGCTACGACGTGATCGAATCAGCCGGGCATGATCCGGCCATTCGTCCCAACCAACTGCTATCCATCAGCCTGCCCTTCGCCGTGCTGAACGCGGATCGCCACGAAGGTGTGTTGCAAGTGATCGAAGCGGAACTGCTGACCCCGCAGGGTTTGCGTACACTGTCCCCGCACGACGTAGCCTATCAAGCGCGCTACGCCGGCAATGTCATCACCCGTGATCGCGCCCAGCACAACGGCACTGCGTACCCATGGTTGCTCGGCGCGTTTGTGTCCGCTTTGATGCGCACACGTGGACGGACGGATGCAACCCGCGCCCACGCCGCCAGAGTGCTCCAGCCCAGCGTCGAATATCTTAACGGTGTGGGCATGGGGCACCTGCCTGAACTATTTGACGGGGACCTCCCTCAACACGCCGGTGGGGCGATCGCCTCGGCGCTCAACGTTGCGGAAATTCTGCGGGCGTATGTGGAAGACGTTCAGGGAACGAGGCCGGTGGTGGATGGCCGGGCGATCGTCGTGACGACGATGACAGGCAAACCGTCCGCGACGGCACCGTTGAATTAACGCACGAGTGAAATGTTCGACCGCCACCGGTCTTGCGCTACTGGGCTTTTATCACGGTCTGGTACCCCAGATATCCCACCGCACAAACGGCCGCCAGCGCCAGCACCGACAGCCCGATCGCGATCGCGAGCATGATCGTCATCCGGCTGCTCTGCTTGGACAGCATGGCCTGCAGTTCCGTCTCGCGGCTGGTCAGGTTCTCGCGCATCTGTTCGAGGACCTTCGTGCTCGCTTCAGACGCCCGGCTGACATGCTGCATTGCCAGACCGACATTTCCGAGGTTGTCGCTGATGGCCGAATCCTGCTCGCGCAGGCTTTCGACACTGTCACGGAGCCCGTCGACGGCCTTGCGGCGTTCACCGTCGGCTTGAACGATGCGTTCCAGGATCTCACCGAGCTTGTTCTGCTGACCATTTTGAGCCGCAAGCTGCTGGTGGATCGCCTTGAGCGTTTCACCCTGAATGCGCCCGGCCTCGGGCAGCGCCTCGAGCGCTTGTGGAAGATGGGACAGATACCCGAGCAATTCCTGCTGACGGCGACCCTGCGACTCGAGGTTGTCGCGGATCGTGCTCATCAGGTCGGCCAGCGCGCCGACACCGTTCTGAAGGTTGCTGATCGCCTCGTCGCGCTTGGCCCAGGGGCGAAGGAACGTGCTGCGCGTCGTCAGGGACGCGCCGTTCTCGGCCGAGCTTTCCAGGGGCAGGTCGCGCTCGACGCGATTGCCAGCCTTGAACCATTTCCCAATTCGCGACGCAAAGGTCTGCTGGCTCATGTATCGACTCCATTCGTTCGACCGCGGCTTGCGTTGGCACCCACGCGGTCGGTGGCCGTTTGACAGGTTTCTGACCCAACTCTACCATTCGCGCGCGATCATGCAATCGTCAATTTCCCACCGGCGGATTGCATTTATGCCATTTGTCTCAAAATTGATGTGTGGAGACGCGAAGACGCGAAGGCGCGAAGGAAGACGGGAAGGCGTATTTCGGCCTCGTCGAGCTTCCTTCGCGCCTTCGCACCTTCGCGTCGCTGTAGCATTTGTATCGCTGATCGTCCTGATCGCTGGGGGTTGTAAGCGACCGGCCCCGGCACCAGCGCCAACATCAAATCCGACGACCGTTACGGTTGCTTCGCTCGTCCCGGCGGCATCGGACCTCATCATCGGGATGGGCGCCGCCGACCGGCTGGTCGCCGTCAGCAATTTCGACGTGCCGGCTGAGGAATCACGGTCACTACCGCGCGTTGGGGACTACCAGACTGTCGACTGGGAAAAGCTCGCACAGATCAAGCCGAGCGCAATGATTGTCCAGTTTGACGCAAACCGCATCCCACCGGGCCTGGAGCAGCGGGCTGATAGATTGGGCATCACGATCGTCAACATCAGCAACGACCGCTTAACGCAAGTTTTCAGCACGATGGACCAGCTTGGAGCGGCCATGTCATTCGACGCCCGACCGGCCGTGGATCGATTACGCTCGCAGTTGGATCGCGTGTCCAAATCAGTCGCGGGCAAGGTGCCCATCCGCACGATGATGGTCATGGACGACGCCGCCCAAAGCGTGGTCGGTAGCGACACCTTCCTCGGTGATGTGCTGAAGATCGCTGGTGGAGAGAACGTTTTTGCCGACGGGGAAAAGCGATACCTGACGATCGACCACGAAAAGCTGGTTGCACTTCAACCTGCGGTCATCCTTTGCCTGCGTCCCAGCGCGACTGGACAGGAGGTCGAGCGGGCGAAACGGACGATCGCAACCTTCACCGACGTGCCGGCCGTGCGCGACGGGCGCGTTTACGTGCTGACCGAACCGTGGATGCTCCTTCCCGGCTACCACGTCGGTGAGATGGCCGAACGGTTCGCTGCGCTGTTACATGGCGACGCCGCGACAACCAAGGCGGCGCCATGACCACTGGCCGCTGGAGTGTTGGAAGGTTGCTGGGGACGATCGCGCTCTGCCTGGTCGGCTGGCTTGTCGTCGCGACGGCGTGCATCTGCATCGGCTCGACTGGGACGATTGGTTGGCCGAGTGCCGAGTCCTTTCCCTTTCGCCGTGACATTGTTTTGACCGCATCGCTCGTCGGGGGGGCGCTAGCGGTCAGTGGGGTCGCCTATCAGGCCATCCTTCGCAATCCGTTGGCCGACCCCTACCTGCTTGGCGTCAGCAGTGGGGCGTCACTGGGCGCGTACCTGTGGCGATTCCCGATCATGTTCAACCTGATCACCACTTTGCCCGTGGCCTGGGCCGCAGCCAGTCAACAGCTCTTCGCGTTTGCCGGTGCGCTCGTCAGTGTGGCAATCGTGTTCCTGCTCGCGACCCGGCGTGGTCGACTGGAACCGGTGACGCTGCTGCTCGTGGGCGTCATCGTTAACAGTGTCAACGGCGCGATCTTCATGCTGCTGAACTTCGCATTTAAAGACCTGCCCAGCAGTGGTGGGGCGCTGTCGTTCCTTGTCGGATCGATGCAGACGACCATGCTCGACGAACAGGTTTATGCCGCTGCGATTGCCTGCGGGATTGGATTTCTTTTACTGTTGATCCTGAGTGGCCAATTGAACGCCGCCGGGCTCGGGACGGGTGAGGCGGCTTCACTTGGGATCGCGATTCACCGCTTGCGTTGGATCGTCCTCGTCGTTGCATCTTTGACGACCGCGTCGGCGGTGGCGATCAGTGGGCCGATCGGGTTTGTCGGGTTGATCTGTCCGCATGTGGGTCGGTTGCTTGTCGGGTCGGACCAGCGCCGACTTGTGCCCGTTGCCACCGCGATCGGCGCGAGCTTGCTGGCGATCGCGGATGCTGCATCGCGCCGACTGGCCCAAGGCGACGCCGCGGGGACGTGGTTGCCCGTCGGTGTGTTGACGGGCCTGCTTGGTGGGCCGTTTTTCCTCTTCCTGCTGGCCCGCAGGCGCACCGATGGAAATAGCTAGCGTCCTATCATGCCGATCCTGAGCGCTTCCAATCTCTCGTTCGCGTACAGTGACCAGCCCGTGCTGGCCGGTGTGTCGCTGTCGCTGGATTCCGGCAAGGTTGTCGCGCTCATCGGTCCGAACGGAAGCGGAAAATCGACGCTGACCAAAGCGCTGCTGGGTCACGTCGCCGCTACGGGGCAGGTGCAATGGGAGGGTCGCCCGTTATCACAGTGGTCGCGGCGGGCGATGGCGAGGCTGGTGGCGTATCTCCCGCAGACGCCTGCGTACGATCAGGACCCAACCGTCAATGACGTGCTGCGACTCGGCCGGACACCGTATCTCGGCGCCTTCGGGATTGAGTCGACTCAGGACCTCGAGATCGTGCGTGCCGTCGCGAACCGCCTCGAATTGATACCACTGCTCACCCGGCCCATGGACGCGCTCTCGGGTGGTCAGCGGCAGCGTGTCTTCATCGGGCGGTGTCTCGTCCAACAGCCGCGCGTGTTGCTTTTAGATGAACCTAATACGTTTCTCGATCTGCAACATCAGGCCGAGCTGGTTGCGCTACTGCGATCGTTAGCGAAAGACGGGATCGCGATCCTCATCGCGTCCCACGACCTGAACCTCGCCGCTGCGCTGGCGGATCGGTTTGTATTGTTGAAGGACGGCTCGGTCGCCGCCAGTGGAGTTGCCGACGAAGTGCTGAATGCAGAACTGCTCTCGCGGGTGTTTGCAACCCCGTTACGCCGGTTCGACGCGGGATACCCCGCGATCGTGCCTGAGTATCGGTAGGGGGTTCATGTCGAGCAAGGCATTCCAGACAAACACGTTGTCATCCCAAGGGGGAGTGGAAGCGACCCGAGGGATCTTGATCGTCCAAAGATTTCTGCAAAGTCGAGATCCCTCAGGTCGCTTCCGCTCCCATCGGGATCACATGGTTTGGGCTTTATAAGTTATCTGTCTATGTACCGCGTGGGGTCTGCGATGCCGGCTTCAACGAAACCCTTTCGGCGCAACAGGCAACTGTCGCACCGGCCGCACGCGAACACCGTCCCATCGCGCTCAACGGGGTCGTAGCAACTGTGCGTCATGGAATAGTCGACACCCAGGTCAACGCCCCTGCGGATGATCTGGGCCTTCGTCAGGTGAATTAGCGGCGCGTGGACCGTGAATGAGGTCCGCGTCGTCCCTAAGCGAGCCATTTGCTGAAACGCCGCGATGTAGTCCGGCCGACAGTCGGGATAGCCGCTGTAGTCGAGCGCGTTCACACCGATGTAGACGTCGTCGGCGTCCAGCACTTCCGCCCAGGCCAACGCGTAGCTCAGAAAAATCGTGTTGCGGGCCGGCACGTAGGTAATCGGCACGTTGGCGTTCATCGCATGTTCATCGCGATCCTTCGGCACCGCGATGTCGTCCGTCAACGCTGAATGTCCGAACTGACGCAGGTCGATCCGCATCACGCGATGCTCGACGACGCCAAAGTGTCTCGCGACGCGCTCCGCGGCGGTCAGCTCATAGCGGTGGCGCTGCCCGTAATCGAACGCTAACGAATACTGCGTAGAAAACCCCTCAGCCTTAGCGATGGCCAGACAAGTGGTGCTGTCCAGGCCCCCACTGGTGAGAATAATTGCGGTGCGTGACGACGTCATGACACCCCATTCTACGAATCGCGCGGCGTCCTGCGAACGAATACGCCCAACCGAAAATCTTAGCGCAGACTTTGCGCGATCTTGTACGAAAGCCAAAACACGTCCGCGAAAACTCCGCCACTGAAATCTGTGGTCGTACCGCACAGAGAAGAGGACAGGTAACGTGTTTGCGAATGGGCGACAAGCCAATTGGTCGAAGTTCATCCTGAATTTGGTCGCCCGCGCGCTAATACTGACTGTCGTTCTCCTTTCCACTGCTAACGCTGCCGATCGCTCGGTTTCTTACGACGTGTTACAGAGCACCATGGCTCCGTACTCTAAAGCCGGTGACCCTTTCGGTTTCCCACTGAAGGTCGCGACGCTCGCAGAGTCGAAGTACAAATTCTGGCGGGGCAGTAAGGATCTGTTTTACCGCTGGTCGAAGTCGGCCACTTCGGATTGGCTGGGTGACCCGGCGTCGTACATCATATCCCACGGCGATCTTCATCCCGGCAACATCGGCAGTTACGCCGTCTCTGCAAATCGGCTGGCTATCGGCTGGGTCGACTTCGACGACAGCGCCCGCCTGCCGTTTCAGCTTGAACTGCTACATGGTGTGATCAGCTTCCACCTCATCGCCGAGGCGAATGACATCCCGGTGAGTGAATTGACACCGGTTATTGACGCGATCTTTACCAGCTATCGAAGCGCCCTTTCTACTGGCCGAACGGTCGACGACCTGCTTACCGATGAGCGGGCGGCACGCAAACTGAAATCGAAGGAAGGTCGGCCGTACGACACGGGTGATTTTCTGAACGGTACCGGTGACTTCCGCCCGGCGATCGTCAGCAAATCGGGCAAAATGAAGGAGATCCTGCGGCCGGTCACCGGTCAGACGGACGCATTCGCCAATGCAATTTGGAAGGCGATTGAACAGAACGCCGAACTGCGAAGCAAACTGCGCTTTCAATCCGCCTCCGAGCTTCACGCCGCGATAAAGTCCATTGCACTTCGCACGCGAATCGGATCATCCGGAAGCCAGGGACTGAACAAGTACCTCGTCCTGCTTGACCGGCCGATCGCGGGTGTGGAAGGTGACGTCCTGCTCTACCTGAAACAACAACTGCCCAGCGCCGCTGAGCGTTCGGGCATCATCGCGACCGACGACCGAACGCCTGCAGCACGAACCGTCGCCCACATGACGCAGGTGCTCGACCCGCAACCGTGGCTTTGCGAAGCGGTTGAGCTGAACGGGCAGTCGTACTGGTTGAGCATCAAGGAACCCTGGACCGACGAGTTCGACGCCGAGGAAGCCGACACCGCCGAGAAGCTTGCCAATATGGCCCGCATCTGGGGAACCAGCACCGGCGCCACCCACGCCCGCAGTGGCAACGCGACCGCGATCCTCGGCCAACTGACCTCAGCGACCCAATCCACGATCGCCCAACGCGCGATTGACTACACGAACGAACTTAACACGACGTTCGCGACGTTTCAGAACGACGAACGCGTAAAGACAGACATCGCCACCGTCCGCGCCGCCATCGAACGGGCGAAGCCGGTGGCCCAGGACAACGCCGCCACGGGTGCCAACGCACGCAGCCAAGGGAGCAAACTATGAGATCGAGAACACGGACGTCGGGCTTTACACTGGTCGAGTTGCTGGTGGTCATCGGAATCATCGCACTGTTGCTGGGCATCCTGCTCCCGTCACTCAACAAGGCGCGGGAATCGGCCCGCGAAGTGCAATGTGCCAGCAACCTGCGCCAGTGGGGCATCGGGTTTACGATGTATGTGGATAGCAATAAGGGCAAGATGCCGTCCGACGGTCCGCAGGACGGTAATGACGCTGGCGGGGCCATCCAAGGTCCGGAGACACCGGTTGGAGCGGGGTGGGAATCGTCCGCATTGTGGTTCAACGCGATCCCGCCATTGCTGAACGGAAAGAGCTACAACCAGATGCAGGTGGATGCAGTCGCTGGTTCAGGTCGCCTGCCGCTCGAAGGGGACAATAGTATTTTCGTCTGCCCCTCGACGTCGACCGCCATCAATCGCACGAGCAACCCGGGGCAGAACGTCAATAACGGGTACTTCACAATGTACGGTCGGGTCGGCGCGACCGCGAGCGTGGCTCGAGACACGTTCATCTGCTACGTGCTGAACTCGAAAATGACCGGCAGTTCCACAAGCGGATTCGGGATGACCAAGCTGCGGCCAAGCTCTGAGTTCGTTCTGATGATTGAAAAGCGCATGCGGGGCGGTGAGGTAACCACTGCCGACGATGCCTACTACCAATCACAAGGCGGTCCGGCGAATCGCCTGACCGGCCGCGACCTGAACCGGCTCAAGGGTGATTACCAACGGTTTACGACGCGCCATCGCAAGGAGCGTGGCGGAAACATCTTGTTCGCCGACGGTCACGTCCAGTTCGTCTCGCATCGCGATGTGACGACGGCGGGCAAGATCGGCCCCGGTGCCACGATGAATCGGCCGGGTGTGTTGAAGTGGGCGGGCCTCGACAGCGACGCGGCGCCGTGACGGTCGCTAGGCGGGTCGTTCCGCTTGATGGCATGGTCGTAGCGACCGGCCATGTCGGAACTTTACACGCACTTAGCAAAACGCTCATTCGGAATACATAGACCAACACGATACTGCCGACGCTGCTGACGCGACACCGTTCGCTGACGCCATTGCAGCAATCGACAGGACGGGTCGATCACCCGTCCCGAATTCAAGTTTACCGCCGCAGTGGGAATCGTTTTACGTGCGGCACAACCTCATTTATGCCCTTCGGGGCGGGAGAATCGGAAATGAAGAAGACATTTGGTGCATTGTTCTTGATTGGCGCGGTTGCATCAACCTCGCATGCCGGTTTGGTCATCACCGAAGTGATGAGCTCGAGCTCGCACCCGACGGGGACCAGTAACTCGGACTGGTTCGAATTGACGAACACGGGTGCCTCAGTCATAGACCTTAACGACTACCGGTGGGATGACAACACGCTGACCACTCCCAACACGTTCAATGGCACGTTCGGGGGCGTTACGATCGGAGCGGGCAAGTCAATTGTTTTTACAGGTGAGACGGTCACCGACGAGGCTTCGTTCAGGTCCGACTGGAACATCCCCGCCGCGGTGACGGTAGTGAACCTGGGAGGCACCGTGTTTCAGAGCTTCTCGTCGAGCGGCGACTAGCTCCGGATCCGTGATAGCAGCAACACGACGGCGTTCAACGAGGTCGCGAACCTCACGTTCGGCGCGGCGACTATGGGCTTCAGCTTCGAGTACGGGCCGGACGGCTCGTCGCTCGGTTTGAGCGTGATCGGCGAGAACGGCGCGTACTTGGCGAGTTCCAATGGCGCCACCGCCGTCGGTACCGATGTCGGCTCTCCCGGCGTTGTTGCCGTCCCCGAGCCCACGTCGCTCGGCCTGCTCGCAGTCGGTGGGCTCGTGGCGCTTCGCCGGCGTCGGGCATAAGCCTTTCGCCCGGATCGCCGCCCCAATTTTTTTTTTGCACAGCCCGCCCCGGTCCGCCATGGACCGGGGCGGGTCGTTTTGGTCGACAGCACCGGAGCGTCTTGCATAGCGATTCGCCACCGCTACACTTCGCGGCATCACCTCGAAAGGAAACTTAACGATGGCGGAGAAGACGACCAAATCCCTCAACGTCTGCATGATCGGCTACAAGTTCATGGGGCGGGCGCACAGCAACGCCTACCTGAAAGTCGGGAAGTTTTTCGACGTCCCGCTGATGCCCGTCATGCATACGGTGGTCGGGCGGACGCGCAGTGATCTGGAGGCGTTTAAGGACAAGTGGGGCTGGCAGCACGCCTCGACGGACTGGAAGACGGCGGTCACGAACCCTGAGGTCGACCTGGTGGATGTCGGCACGCCGAATAATCAGCACAAGGACATGACACTCGCGGCGCTGGCGGCGGGGAAGCACGTGTTTTGCGAGAAACCCCTGGCGGCGACGCTGGCGGACGCGCGCGAGATGCGCGACGCGGCGCGGAAGGCCAAGAAGGTCAAAACGTTTGTCAGCTACAGCTACCGGCGCGTGCCTGCGGTGGCGTTTGCGCATCAACTGGCCAAGGAAGGGAAGCTCGGACGCATCTATCATGTGCGGGCGGTCTATCTGCAGGGCTGGGCGAGCTCGCCGGACATTCCGCTTATCTGGCGGTTTGATAAAGAGGCTGCCGGGTCGGGGTCGCATGGTGATCTTGGGGCCCATGTCATCGATATGGCCCGGTTCATCACGGGTGACGAGATCACCGAAGTCTCCGGTGCGATCTCCGAAACGTTCATTAAAGAGCGCCCGATTCCCAGTGGCGTCAGTGGTCCCGGCATCGCCAGTGGCGCCAAGGGTGGCACCGGCAAGAAGGGAAAAGTGCTCGTCGATGATGCAGTACTCTTCCTGGCCCGTTTCAAGAAAGGCGCGGTCGCGTCATTCGAATCGACACGTTTTGCCACCGGCAACGAAAACTTCAACGGCATCGAGATCAACGGCGAATTGGGCAGCGTGAAGTACAATTTCGAGGACGCCAACAACCTCTACTTCTTCGACGCCACCGCCCCGCGCAAACTGCAGGGTTGGACGAAGATTCAGGCCAGCGTGCCCGGCGAGCACCCCTACGCCGAGGCGTGGTGGCCGACGGCGCACCATTTGGGGTACGAGCACGCGTTTATCAACCAGACGTATGACATGCTGCAGGTGCTGGCGAACAAGCCACCGGTCGTGCCGATCCCGGATTTCGAGGATGCGTACAAGACCCAGCAGGTGCTCGAAGCCGCGACGATCAGCGCGAAAGAAAAGACCGCAGTGAAGGTGGCAGACGTCGGCTGATCGGCTTGCGCCGAATGCCGGTGCATCGATGTGAGAGCATTCATTGCGAATCCATCAAGGGGCGATCAAGGGGCGGGACGACGCCGGGGGGCTTTGTCGTGCGCCGGGTGGGCGGGTAGCATGCCGGTTGCTGGATTGACGGCAGGCGCGTAGAGGCACCGACTATGTTTGGTTTCGGCAAGAAGCCCACGGAAGCGGAAGGTCCCGGCGTCAGTACGAAGCTCTGTACCGAGAAATTCACCGGCAAATATCCGCACGTCGGCCTCTTTGACTGCCGCGAGCGAAAGGTGTGGGTAGCCAAACCACTGAACGGGCAAGCCATTCGCACATCGCACGCGCGGCTGATAACTGGTGCTGACAATGCCACCAGCACCGTCTGGAAGGACCGTTTTCTCTGCTTCTGGTTTTACACGCCTCGCACGGGGGAAGGGTACATCCACGGTTACCCGATTGACTGGGATGAAGCCCACCTTCTCGTCCGCATCGATCCCAACTGGGACTACGACCGCCAGCGGTTCATCGCGCCAGAGATGGAAGACCACGTCAACACCAACCTGGAACGCCAGTTCCGCCATGGTGAACAGATTTTCGCGTTCTACCGTGTGGCAAAGCTCAAGTACCCCGTCAGCCTGCACTACGTCGGTCAGCAGGCGACCGACTCGCAGTTTTACGTGAAACGGCTGGAGGCGACCGTCTGATGACCTTCATGCGATACCGACGATGACCTTCCCGGTGATGATCAACGTCTTCGGTCTGCACCTCCACCCGCACGCGGTGGCGGAGGTTCTGGCGTATACCGGTGGCTTTCAATTATACCTGCTCACGCGGCGATACTTCCCGCGATCGCAGGCGTCGGCCGAGCAGATGATGTGGATCATCGTCGGCGCGACGACCGGCGCTTTTTTCGGCACGCCGGGAAACGTTCCGTTATCATCCCCCGCGAACCAGAACCGATCGATTTCAAAATAACCTCAACGGACTGATACCCATGGCAGCAACGGTCTCCCCGACGATTCGTACGTTTCAGGTCTCGCCGGACGTGCCGACGGCGCTCTTGCCGTTGGCGGAGATGGCGCAGAACTTGTGGTGGGTGTGGAACCCGGATGCGGTCGAGCTGTTTCGCAGGCTCGATCGGAAGTTGTGGAGCGAGGTCTATCACAACCCGGTGAAATTGCTCGGCGTCCTGCCGCAGGCACGATTGGCAGAGGCGGCGACGGATGATGGGTATCGCGCGCATCTTTCGCGCGTTTACGCGTCGTTTCGACAACACATGGACCAGAAGGGGTGGTACCAGACCGCCCACGCCGACACGCAGATGCTCGTCGCGTACTTCAGCGCTGAGTTCGGGTTGCACGAGTCGCTGCCGATCTATTCGGGCGGTCTGGGTATCCTCGCGGGCGATCATCTGAAGTCGGCTGCTGAGATCGCGCTGCCGCTGGTGGGGGTGGGGCTGTTGTATCGCAACGGGTACTTCCAGCAATACCTGTCTGCGGACGGTTGGCAGCAGGAATCGTATCCCGAGCTCGACTTTTACAACCTGCCCGTTCAACCGTGCACGAACACCGATGGGTCTCCGATCCACATTCGCATCGACTTGCCGGACAACGCGGTCTTCTGCAAGGTGTGGAAGGTCAACGTCGGGCGAATTCCTCTGTACCTGCTGGACACCAACATTTCCGAAAACTCGCCCGCCGACCGCGACATCACGGCGAAGCTTTACGGCACGGGGACGGACCTGCGCATCAAGCAGGAGATCGTCCTGGGCATCGGTGGCGTCCGCGCGCTCGAGGCGATGAACGTCAACGTGAGCGTCTTTCATATGAACGAAGGTCACGCGGCGTTTCTCGCGCTCGAACGCATTCGCACGCTGTTGCATAACAGCCCGCTGACCTTTGATGAAGCCCGCCAGCAGGTGATGGCGACCAACGTCTTCACGACCCACACCCCGGTGCCCGCGGGCATCGATATGTTTCAGGCGGAGACGATGATCCGGTTCTTCAAGAACTTCATCCCCGGTTTGAAGCTGAACGAAGACGGTTTCCTCGCGCTCGGTCGAGAAGACGTGACGAACGCAAAGCAGGGTTTCTCGATGGCGGTGCTTGCGATTCGGCTCGCCGACAGCGCCAACGGGGTCAGCTGGCTTCACGGTGACGTCAGCCGGCATATGTGGCACAACATCTGGCCAGCGGTGCCACCGGACGAGGTGCCGATCGAGCACGTCACCAACGGCATCCACACGCGCTCCTGGTTGGCGCCGGACATTCAGTTCGTTCTGGAACGGTATCTGTCGGACAAGTGGAAGAGCGACCCGACCGACCAGAGCGTCTGGGACGACGTGGTACAAATTCCCGACGAGGAACTGTGGCGCGCCCACGAGCGCTGCCGCGAGCGGCTGGTCAGTTGGGGCCGACGCACACTGCACCAGCAGATTGCCAGGCGCGGCGGGGGTTATGACGACCTGACCGCGGCCGACCAGGTGCTCGACCCTGAGGCGCTGACAATCGGTTTCGCTCGCCGATTCGCATCGTACAAGCGCGGCGCGTTGTTGCTGCGCGATCCCGATCGCCTCAAGGCGTTGCTGGAAGACACCAAGCGTCCGATCCAGTTCGTCTTTGCGGGCAAGGCCCACCCTGCCGACAACGAAGGCAAGGAACTCATCCGCGCGATCGTGAATTTCGCCCGCCAGAACCCACAGGTTCGTCGGCGGATGGTCTTCATCGAGAATTACGACATGAACGTAGCACGATACCTCGTGCAGGGTGTTGATGTCTGGCTCAACACGCCCAAACGTGGCATGGAAGCCAGTGGCACCAGCGGCATGAAGGCGGCGGCCAATGGCGTGCCGAACCTGTCGATTCTGGACGGTTGGTGGGTCGAAGGGTACGCCCCGGACCTCGGTTGGGCCATTGGACGTGGCGAAGAATATAAAGGCGACCTCACCGACAAACTTGAGAGCCAGCAGCTCTACGACCTCATCGAAAAGCAGATCATCCCCGAGTTCTACAACCGCGGCGTCGACAACCTGCCGCACGAGTGGATCGCACGCATGAAGGCCTGTATCGGCAAGCTCGCGCCGGTCTTCAACACCAACCGCATGGTCCGTGAGTACGCCGAGAAGTTCTACATCAAGTCCGCCAAGCGCGGCATTCTGCTCAGCGACAACGGTGGGCAACGCGGTGTCGCATTGGCCCACGCCAAGGACCGCCTGCGCCAACGGTGGGGCGGTGTGAAAATCATCGGTGTTCATCAGAGTGGCAACGGCCACTTCAAGGTCGGTGAAACGATGAACGTCGAGGCCCTCGTCGATTTGCCAGAGATCGACCCGAAAGAAGTCAGTGTCCAACTCTACAGCGGGCCGATCAGCGCGACCGGTCAGGTCGAAAAGCCCGGCGTGACCACCATGACCCTCTCGCGCGAGATGGCACCGAACCGCTATGTTTTCAATGGCGTGCTCGAATGCACGTCATCGGGCCGACAGGGATTTGCGGTCCGCGTCGTGCCCGGTGAAGCCGACATGGCGACACCGTTCGAACCGGGGTTGATCGCGTGGAACTGACGGGTGGCTCTAAATCACCCGATCCGTCAGTAAAGTCCCCGCGACGAACTTTTGCAGGTTGGACAAGAACTGAGCGACCAGTCGTTCCAGTTCATCGTGATGTCCACCGGCGGTGTGCGGGGTGATGTAGCAGTTGGGCGCGTTCCACAACGGATGGTCGGGTGGTAGGGGTTCGGGGGACGTGACGTCGAGGTATGCGCCGGCGAGGCGCGCGTGCGTCAAGGCGTCGATGAGCGCGTCCTGGTCGACTGTGTCACCGCGCCCGATGTTGTAGAGGACGGCCGACGGCTTCATGCGCGAGAGCTTGTTCGCGTCGATGAAGCCGGTCGTCTCGGCGCTGGCAGGCAGGATGTTGACGATGTGATCGGCGTCCGGCAGCAGTTCGGCGACGCGGTCGACCGGCACCGTCGGGACCACCTCGTCCCCCTTCACGTGTCGGCGGACAGCGATCATCTCGACCTCGAGCGGACGCAGGTAGTCAATCAGCTTGCGCGCGATCGCGCCGTAACCGAGGATGAGGACACGCTGCCCATTCAGCAGCCGCGATTTAGCGCGAAGTGGCGGGGTCGGCCAGGCACGCGGACCGAACTGATCGGCCCATGCCAGGGGCAGCGCCCGCGCCTGGGACAGGATGTACGACAACGCATGTTGAGCACAAGGCTCGGCAAAGACGCTCGACGCGTTTGTCAGCCTCGCTCCGCGGGCCTTGAATGCCGCCCGCAGGTCATCACGGTCGTAACGGGTATAACCAGCGCTGGTCAGTTGAACCCATTGCAGATTGGGAAGGGTAATCAGTTGCTGTGGATCGGGTTGGCCAAACGCCACGTCGGCGGACGCAAGCAGGGGGTCGGGCCCGCCGGGCACGAGGTTCGAGGCCTTCATGTCACTGGCCCAGACCAGCTCGTTCTGCCCGACGGCGGCCTTGAAGCCCAGCGCAAGGGAATCAGGAAGCTTAAAGTTGCACCAGATAGTCAGCGGTCGGGTCATGGGTGCTAGAATTAAGCCAGTTTCCGCTCGGATGCAACCCGTACGTGCATACAGTTGGCCTTGCAGACAGGGGGGAAGCGCGATGGGCGATAACAAACCGGCCCGACTGGCCATTATCGCGGTTCTGGCGAATTGACATCATCTGTAAGGGACATATACTGTCCGCCCTTCTACGCTCCCGGTACGCCCCGGCGGGCGTGTCGGGTATTTCCCGATGACGCGCGTGCCACCGACAGCGGTTGACGACCTCGTCGACAGGAAGTGAATGATCGGACGTCGTTGGCTTGCCAGCCGCTTCGGCGTCAGGCTTCGTCGACGGTTGACGACGCTAAGTTGTGTGGCTGGCATAGCTCAGTGGTAGAGCGCCACATTGGTAATGTGGAGGTCCTGGGTTCAATCCCCAGTGCCAGCTTTGACAGTGTTGTGGATTGCGGATCGCGGTTTTCGGATTGAACGGGTCAATCTGACGCATGGTGCCGACAATTCACAAACCGAATATCTGAAATCCGCAATCTCTTTGGAGGCATCTCATGGCTAAGGCCAATTTCGAACGTAAGAAGCCGCACGTGAACGTCGGCACCATCGGTCACATCGACCACGGCAAGACCACCTTGACGGCCGCTTTGTCGGCCCGGTCGCAGGCCAAGTTCGGCACGACCGCCAAGAACTATAAGGACATCGCCAAGGGTGGCACCGAACGTGACGCCACCAAGACGGTGACGATCTCGGCGGCCCACGTCGAGTACGAGTCGCCTGAGCGCCACTATGCCCACGTCGATTGCCCGGGCCACGCCGACTACATCAAGAACATGATCACCGGCGCCGCCCAGATGGACGGCGCGATCCTCGTCGTCAGCGCCGCCGACGGTCCGATGCCGCAGACTCGCGAGCACATCCTGCTCGCCCGTCAGGTCGGTGTGCCCAAGATCGTTGTGTTCCTGAACAAGATCGACCTCGTCGATGACGCCGAGCTGCTCGAGCTCGTCGAGATGGAAGTCCGTGAACTGCTGACCAAGTACGGCTTCCCCGGCGACGACACCCCGATCATCCGTGGTTCGTCCAAGCCCGCCCTGGACGCGCCGAGTGACGCGACCGCCAACAAGCCGATCGACGACCTGATCGCGGCGTTGGACAGCTACGTCCCGATCCCGCAGCGTGAGGTTGACAAGCCGTTCCTCATGCCGATCGAGGACGTCTTCTCGATCAAGGGTCGCGGCACGGTCGGCACCGGCCGTATCGAGCGCGGCGTGGTCAAGGTCGGTGATGCGATCGAAATCGTCGGTCTCAAGCCCAACCGTCCATCGGTCGTCACCGGTATCGAAGCGTTCAACAAGACGCTCGACAACGGTCAGGCTGGCGAGAACGTCGGTGTTCTGCTGCGTGGCATTGAAAAGGAAGACCTCGAGCGCGGCCAAGTGCTGTGTGCTCCGAAGTCGATCACCCCGCACACGAAGTTCACCGCCGAGGTGTATATCCTGACGAAGGAAGAAGGCGGCCGTCACACGCCGTTCTTCACCGGTTACCAACCACAGTTCTACTTCCGCACGACCGACGTGACGGGTGTCGCCAAGCTGCTCGGTGGTGCCGAAATGGTGATGCCCGGCGACAACGTCGCGATCGAAGTGGAACTTAAGGCCCCGATCGCCATGGAAGACAAGCTCCGTTTCGCTATCCGTGAAGGTGGCAAGACGGTCGGCTCGGGCGTCGTGACGAAGGTAATCGCTTAAATTCAAGTAGGCGGTCGGCAGTAGGCGGTAGGCAGAAAGGGCGATGTACGTCGTTTCAGCTACTGCCTACTGCCTACTGCCTACTGCCTTCTGTCTACTTTTGGATTTATAATGGCAAAAGACAATCGAGAACACGTGTGGCTGCAGTGCACCGAAACCGGTGACCTCAACTACCGCACGGAGATCAAAGTCGCCGGTGGTGTGCAGAAGGTCGAGCTGATGAAGTTCAGCAAGCGTCTCCGCAAGCACACGCTGCACAAGGTCAAGCGGAAGTAGTGGACAGTGGGCAGTGGATAGTGGGCAGTTAGGAATTAGCTTTTCTGACTGTGCACGGACCACGGTCTAGTGGCAACTGCATTTCGATACGCCGGTAGCTCAATTGGCAGAGCGGCCGTCTCCAAAGCGGCAGGTTGCAGGTTCGATTCCTGCCCGGCGTGTTGAGCGAGCACGTGCGTGTGGCCGACATTACAGCGGTAGGGTGGGTCGGCGACCGTGGTCGGAAAGAGATGCCGAGTTTGAAGGAAAAGAGCGATCGATCGATGGCCGCCACTGAAGTAATCGTTCGCGATGAGGACCGGGACGACGATTCGTCGTCGCCGCAAGGTCAACCCCCGCGTTCCCAGCCGTCGTCGGGTGGCTTTTTTACGATCTATAAGAAGGGTCAAGGCTACTGGACCCGCATGGGCACCGCCGGTGCCGCGGCGCTCATTGGCGGGTTGATCATCTACAACCTGTTCCAGTACCTGCCCACGCTCGGCGTCGAAACCCGTAAGACGGTCACGATCGTCGCGGCCGTGTTCGGTGTCGTTTACGTGCTGTTCGTGTACTGGCTGATGAACAGGTCGACGAACGCCGAGTTCATGATCGCGACCGACAGCGAGATGAAGAAGGTCAACTGGACCAGCCGCAAGGAGCTGATTGGTTCGACCCGCGTTGTCGTCGTGTTCATGATCCTGATCGCGATTATCCTGTTTGTAATCGACGTTCTGTTCCAGACGTTCTTCTATATGATCGACGTCCTCAAAGTTCCGCCGTTCTTCATTAAAGGCTGAGAGCCACCTCATGCAATTTTTCGTCCTGCGAGTCGCGAGCAATAAAGAAGACACGGTACGGGAAAAGTTGGCCCGGAAGGTGAAGATCGAAGGCGCCGAAGCGACCGTCGGCCGGATCCTCGTCCCCACCGAACGCGTCCGCAGCATGAAGGGTGGCGTCCGTAAGGAAAGCGACCGCAAGCTTTATCCCGGTTACGTCTTTATCGAACTGGAACTCGACAAAACCGGCACCATCCCCGAGAACGTCTGGTTCCTGATCAAGGAAACCGACGGTGTCGGTGATTTCATCGGCAGCAACGGTAAGCCGACTGCGATGAGCGTTAAGGACCAGGCCAAGATGCTCGAAGAGGCCGAGCGTCCTGACGACGCCCCGAACCTCAAGACCGAGTATAAGAAAAACGACAAGGTCAAGGTTACCAACGGCCCGTTCGAGAATTTCGAGGGAGAGGTCGACGAGATCCTGGGCGACCAAGGCAAGGTCCGCATCATCACGACGATCTTCGGCCGCCCGACACCGTTGGAACTCGAGTATTGGCAGATCGAAAAGGTGTAGAAGTAATGTCCGTCGTTTAGCGGCCGTCCCGCGGGGACGCTCTTCCGTGAAATGCGTCCCTGTGGGACCGCCGCTAAACGATGAGTGAGACCCTCGACTAGACTACAATGCCGTATGTCTCGAATCTTCCAGTATTACGGTCAATACCAGTCCGTTAGAGGCGGAGTGGGTGGGCTGCCCGCATGGGGCCGGTTGCTGCTGCTGATTGCGGCGTTACCGGGAATTGTGCTGGCTGGCTTGTCAATTCTCGCGTTGGGCGTTAGTATCCTCGCCCTTTTACTCCTCACAGTCCCAGCCTACAAGCTGGTACTGGCGTTGAGTGGTGGCGGTGGTCGACGAGAGACCGTCGAAGGTGAAATTATTGAACCGACGACGACATCGGTACCACGTGGCGAAACGTCCTACGCCCCCGACGTGGTCGTCGGTGACATTATAGAAGAACCCGTACAGTCGCGACCCCAGACGGGCCGACGGACCATCGACGTGACGATCGTCGAATAGTTAGGCCCGGTTCACCGGGTGTTTTGAAACGAGAAGAAGTCATGGCCAAGAAGGAAATTACCCATCAGTTTAAGCTCCAGGCTCCCGCCGGCGTCGCGACCCCCGCGCCACCGATCGGGCCTGCTCTGGGCCAGTATGGTGTGAACCCCGGCCAATTCATCCAGAAGTTCAACGCCCTGTCGATGCCCATGAAGGGCACCGTCCTCGGTTGCGTCGTGACGGTTTACAAAGACCGCACGTTCGACATCGAGCTGAAGAGCCCCCCGGCGGCCGAGCTGCTCAAGGCAGCCGTCAAGGCTACCAAGGGTTCAGGCGAACCGAACAAGACCAAGATCGGCAAGATTTCCATGGCCGACTGCAAGAAGATCGCCAAGGAAAAAGAGAAGGACATGAACTGCTTCGACCTCGACCACGGTGCCCGCATCATCGCGGGCCAGGCGCGGTCGATGGGGATCACGGTTGAAGGGTAAGGATGAGCCCGGCACGCGTTAAGACATTCGTCGACGTCAGTCCATTTCAACCCTTCACTATTGTGAAAGGAGATGGTCAGGAAGTTGACGTCATTTCGCGACAACTGGTACTACTGTATCCCGGCGGGCGGTCGCTGCACGTCGTCGCCCCGAAGTTTCAGGGTGCCAAGACGGAAGAGGATTTCGAAGATCATTTTATAGACGTGTTCCTCATCACGGACGTGATCCGTCCGGTCAGGCGTCGATCGCAGAAGAAACGGTCTGCTTAGACAATTCAATTGGCCGTACCACGGGCCGTAACAGTGGGAGCTTTTCGCCCGGCAATTTTGCGGCGATAGGAGCGACAGCATATGGCAGTCGTAGTTCAACGTTCCAAGCGTTATAAGAAAGCCGCCGAGAAGGCTGTGCAGGATCTCCTGCCGGTCGACGCGGCCATTGACAAGCTCAAGTCCTTTGAGCCGACCAAGTTCGACCAGTCGGTCGAACTAATTTTCTCCCTCGGGATCGACGCGAAGCAGGCGGATCAGATGATCCGTGGTTCGCTGTCGTTGCCGCACGGTGTGGGCAAGACCAAGCGCGTCGTGGCGTTCTGCCCCGAGCACCTTGCGCCGCTCGCGCTGGCTGCTGGCGCGGTTCGCGCCGGTGGGCAGGAACTGGTGCAGGCGATCGAGAAGGAAAACTTCACTGACTTCGACGTCGCGATCGCGTCCCCGGACATGATGCGTTTCGTCGGTCGCCTCGGTAAGGTGCTGGGCCCCAAGGGCCTCATGCCTTCACCCAAGGCCGGCACCGTGACGCCGAACGTCGCCGACGCCGTCAAGGAATACGCCGCCGGTAAGGTCGAGTTCCGCAACGACAGTGGTGGCAACGTCCACAGCGTCGTGGGCAAGGTCAGCTTCGACAAGGGGCACCTCGTTGACAACATCAACGCGATGATCGCCACGATCAAGCGCCTCAAGCCTCAGACGAGCAAGGGCGCCTACTTCAAAAAGATCGTGCTGAAGGGGTCCATGACCCCGGCAGTTTATCTCGCGGTGTAAATGAGTTGCCAGTTGCCAGTTGCCAGTTGCCAGTAAATGGCAATGGCGTTCACTGGCAACCGGCAACCGACAGCTGACAATTTATTTAGAGTTCGGTGCATCATGAGCAAAAAAGTTAAGAGCCTGATTGAGAAGGATTTGGCCGGCCGGTTCTCGGGCCTCGAGGGCATCGCGGTCGTGAACCCGCGCGGCATCGGCGCCATCAAGAACAACGCGATGCGCCGTCGCCTTCGCGACAAGGGTCTGCGTATGGCGGTCGTGAAGAACACGCTCGCCAAGCGCGCCGCAGACGGGTCGAAGATTAAGGGTTTCGATACCCTCCTCGACGGTCCCAGCGCCGTGATCTACGGCCAGGGCACGGTCTCGGGCATCGCTCGCATCCTACTGGAAGAGAAAAAGCAGGACGAGACACTCGAACTCCGCGGCATTTTCTTTGACGGTGAAGTCTACACCGGCCAGGAAGGCGTCGAGCAGGCCAGCAAGCTGCCGACACGCGAAGAGGCAATCGGCCAGGTCGTTGCGCTCATCCTCGCTCCGGGCGCCAAGCTCGGTGGCATCCTCGAGGGTCAGGCGGGCAAGGTCGCGGCGCTCATCAAGGCCGTGGAAGAGAAGGCCGAAAAGGCTGAGAAGGCCGCACCGGCCAGCGCATAGGTAAATTAAATCGTGCCCACGAATCGGCACGAATGAACACGAATAAGAGATGTTTTCGCATTCATTCGTGTTTCCCTTTCGTGTTGATTCGTAGGCAGAACTGAATCAGTCCGGCGGTCCGACTGTCCCCTTTATGGGGTTAAATCGATCCGATGTGGATCGTGCTCTCGGACGGGACGTTGTGTCTCGACACGGTTGACCCCCGATACGGGTCGGAGAAGACATCATGGCAGACGTAGCAGAAAAGCTCTCGAAGCTCGGTGACGAAATCGTTGGACTCACCCTCAAGGAAGCCGTTGAACTCGCGGCCTACCTGAAGGACACGCACGGCATCGAACCCGCCGCCGGTGGTGGTGGTGGTGGTGGTGGTGGCGCAGCAGCGGCCGCCCCGGCAGTGGTTGAGGAAGCCAAGTCGACGTTCGACGTTGTCCTCAAGGCCGCCGGTGACAAGAAGATCCAGGTCATCAAGGAAGTCCGCACCGCGACGGGCCTGGGCCTCAAGGAAGCCAAGGACCTGGTCGAAGGCGCTCCGAAGGTCGTCAAGGAAGGCCTCGAGAAGGCCGAAGCCGAGAAGCTCAAGAAGGCCCTGGAAGATCAGGGCGCGACCGTCGAACTCAAGTAAGTTCGGCCTCGCGATTCCTTCAACGCAGATCGATGAAACGGGTAGCCCCTTTAGCGGGAGCTACCCGTTCTCGTTTTCACTACCACACGTTACGCTGACCGCCGTCATTTCCATCGTTTTCCGCTGCGTCGCGGCGAACTGGAACGTCACGTCCAACTCATACGAGTTCGCGTTTGGGCTGGCGTACAAAGCGGGTCACAAGCCGCGCTATGTGCTGGCGATCAAGGACTTCTACGACCGCATCCCCGGCAAACTGCCCGCAGCCAACTACATGAAGCTGGACAAGGTCGAAATCCAGCCCTCAACGGACGAGGGTGGCTTCGTCGAAATGTAGAGCCAGTAGAAGGGTGGGTCGCTTGAGTACAATCTGCAAGTAGACAAGCCCGGGGAGCACGCCATGACGTTCCGAATGACTGGCGTGGAAGGCGAGATAACCGTTTCATCAAAAGAGGGCAAGAAATTGGCGACTGGTCAAAGCCCCGGAAAGGCCTGGCGCGAAGTGAATACAACGGTTCAGCTCGATGCCGGTCCCCAAACCCTTCAGTCGGAACTGGAAATGAAGGGCCAGAACATCAGTTGGATCGAGTTCAAACCGTCATAACGTGGAATGAACAGGTGCGTTCGTCACGTCGGTCTGCTCAGATCGCTGAGCTGACCGACTTGAGACCTCCCTGTGCAATTCCGCTCCGTCAACTTGACTAGCAACCTAACATGGTTTATTCTAAATTGGTCAGTTGACCGACTCGAAATAACCATTTTGGCAGGTGTGACCAAGTCTCGCAGCGAGAAGCTCGCGCGACTTGGTTGTTTTTGTTTGCGCTTGACAATGGATTTTTAAGAGTCCTAGAGTGTTTGTTGAAGATTAACTTTGCAAAGATGGTGGTGGGCGTCCAGGAAGCGTGACGCCCTTCACCGCGACAAGAGCCGCTTTTCGTGTGACCGAGGCGGCTTTCTTTGTCGACTGATCGGGACGCATCGCGTTGGCGAGCGTTTTAACGTAATTCCCGTTCCCTCATCCATTAAGGACGAACGATGAAAGTCAGCGAAATTCGCGATTTCTCAAAGCGCGGCGATGCGCTCCCTATCCCTAATCTCATCGACGTTCAGATCGAAAGTTATCAAAGATTCTTACAGAAAGAATCAGCGTCTGATAAGCGCAAGAATGAGGGCCTCGAAGCCCTCCTTCGTGAAGTGTTCCCCATTGAGAGCTACGACGGGAACCTGAAGCTCGATTACGTCAACTACGACCTGTCCGAACCGCGCTACACCACTGACGAGTGTCGCGCCTTGCGTTTGACCTACGGCATGCCGTTCCGCATCGGGGTGCGCTTCACGCGCAAGGACAAGGACGAGGTGATGGAAGATTCCATCTACCTCGGTGAAATCCCGATCATGATCGGTGGTGGCGAGTTCATCATCAACGGCGCCGAGCGCGTGATCGTCAACCAGTTGCACCGTTCGCCGGGTGTCGACTTCCTGGTCGAAGTGCAGGAAGGTGACCGCCCGCTGCACGGTTGCCGCGTCATCCCCGAGCGCGGCTCGTGGATCGAGTGCTCGGTGACCAAGAAGGACGCACTGGCCGTCCGCATCGACCAGTCGAGCAAGATTCCCGCGACCACGTTCCTGCGGGCGCTGGACCAGAAGTACAGCAGCACCGAAGCCATCATTCGTGAGTTTTACACCGTGGAATCGGTCAAGGTTGCCAACCTGACCGCCGAGGCGTACGCCGTCGGGTCGATCATCGACAGCGAATCGGGTGAAGAAATCTGCAAGCCCGGTGCTCAGATCGCCGAGGCGCTGCAGAAGATTCAGGCTTCCACGCTCAAGACGGTCGACGTCGTCAACAAGGTCAGCGACCCGTTGATCCTGAACACGATCGCCGAGGACAGCAGCACCAGCCATGAAGACGCGCTGATGCGCATCTATGCTCGTCTGCGTCCGGGCAACCCGCCACAGTTAGAGAAGGCCAAGACGCTCTTCAACGAAAAATTCTACGACGAAAACCGCTATCGTCTGGGCCGCGTCGGTCGTTTCCGCATCAACCGCAAGTTCGACCAGAACGTGCCGGAAACGGAAATGACGCTGCGTGCCGAGGACCTGGTCAACAGCCTCAAGTACATGTTCAAGCTGCGTAGCGGTGAAGGCTACGTCGACGATATCGATCACCTGGGCAACCGCCGGTTGCGCACGATCGACGAGTTGGCTGCTGAAGAACTGCGCAAGGGCTTCCTGAAGCTCAAGCGCACGGTTCAAGAGCGCATGAGCCTGAAGGACCCCAACGAGCTGGGCCGTATCGCCGAGTTGGTGAACAGCAAGTCCATCAGCAGCTCGATCGACTTCTTCTTCGGTCGTGGTGAACTGTCACAGGTCGTCGACCAGACGAACCCGCTATCACAGCTCACGCACGAGCGTCGTCTGTCGGCCCTTGGGCCTGGTGGTTTGAATCGCAAGCGAGCCGGCTTTGAAGTGCGTGACGTTCACATTTCGCACTATGGCCGCATCTGTCCGATCGAAACGCCTGAAGGCACGAACATCGGCCTGATCGCGTCGTTGGCGATTTACGCCGACCTTGACGAATACGGCTTCCTGATCACACCGTACCGCGTGGCCGAGAACGGTCACGTTAACGGCAAGCACAAGTACCTGCGTGCCGACGAGGAGATGAAGAGCGTCCTCGCCCCACCTGACGCCGTCGATAAGGATGGCTCGATCAAGAAGGGCCTGGTCCTCGCGCGCGTGCAAGGTGACCTGGCGACCGTCACGAGCAAGGAAATTCAGTACGTCGACATCAGCCCGCGCCAGACGGTCTCGGTCTCTGCGGCGCTCATTCCGTTCCTTGAGCACGACGATGCGAACCGTGCGCTCATGGGTTCGAACATGCAACGTCAGGCCGTCCCGCTGTTGCGGGTCGATCCCCCGATCATCGCGACGGGGCTGGAACGTCCGGTCGCGCAGAACAGTGGCATGGTCGTCCGCGCCGAGCGCGCCGGTACGGTCACGTACGTCGACAGCAGCCGTATCCTGATCGACAACGCCGATGAGTACGTCCTTCGTAAGTTCGTCGGTCTGAACGAGCGTACGTGTCAGAACCAGAAGCCCATCATCAAGAAGGGCCAGCGCGTCAAAAAGGGTCAGATCATCGCTGATGGCGCTGCGGTTTATCTGGGCGAACTCGCTTTGGGTCGCAATGTGCTCGTCGCGTTCATGACCTTCGATGGCTACAACTTCGAAGATGCCATCGTCATCAGCCAGCGGCTCGTGAAGGAAGACATCTTCACCTCGATCCACATCGAGGAGTACGACGTCGAAATTCGCGAGACCAAACTGGGTCGTGAAGAGTTCACGCGTGACATTCCCAACGTATCAGAGAGGGCCCTGGCCAACCTCGACGAACTGGGCATCGTTCGCGTCGGCACGCGGGTGGGTCCGGGAGACATCCTGTGCGGCAAGATCGCGCCCAAGAGCAAGAGCGAATTGACGCCTGAAGAGAAGCTGCTGCACGCGATCTTCGGTCGGGCCGGTGAGGACGTGAAGAACGACTCGCTGGAAATGCCCGCCGGTGAAGAAGGCGTCGTCATTGGCACCCAGCGGTTCAGCCGCCGGATGCACATGACGGATGACCAGAAAAAGACCTTGAAGAAGGAAATCGACCGGTACGAGAAGGACATGAACGTCCGTGCGATCGAGATCTTCCGGCAGATGATCAACGAGATCAACGAGGTCACCGGTCAGCAGATCGTCGACCCGAACACGCGCCAGAAGGTCGCCCAGTCGGAAAACGTTGAGGTCGTGCTCGAGCAGATCGAGACGTTTGCAACGGACTGGATCAAGGGCACGAAGGAATCGAAGGAACAGGCCGTCAACGCCTACACCCGTTTCTGGCCCCGCGTCGAAGCCGTCCGCAAGGAAAAGGTTCGCCGCATGGAGCACATGAAGCGCGGCGACGAGCTGCCCTCGGGCGTGCTCGAAATGGTCAAGGTCTACATCGCCACGAAGCGCGCTCTGAGCGTCGGCGATAAGATGGCCGGTCGCCACGGGAACAAGGGCGTTATTGCCCGCATCGTTCCTGAAGAAGACATGCCGTTCCTGGAAGACGGTTCACCGGTCGACATCCTGCTCAACCCGCTGGGCGTGCCGTCACGTATGAACGTCGGTCAGATCCTCGAAACGCACCTCGGCTGGGCCGCTGCGGTCCTGGGGTTTCAGGCCATCACGCCCGTGTTCGACGGTGGCACCGAGGACGAGATCCACGCGGCCGTCGAAGAGGCCAACAAAACGATCAAGGAACGTCGCGAAAACCGCAAGAAGACGCGCGAAGTCATGCACCACCGCGAACTGGACGTGCAAATGCCGTACGGCGGCAAGGCCCAGCTTCGCGACGGTCGCACGGGTGAGCCGTTCGAACAGCGGACGACCGTGGGCTACATCTACATGATGAAGCTCCATCACTTGGTCGACGACAAGATCCACGCCCGCGCCACGGGCCCGTACAGCCTCATCACCCAGCAACCGCTCGGTGGCAAGGCCCGCACGGGTGGCCAGCGCTTTGGTGAGATGGAAGTGTGGGGTCTGGAAGCCTACGGCGCGTCCTACGTGCTGCAGGAACTGCTGACCGTCAAGTCGGACGACGTCGAAGGCCGCACGAAGATCTACGAGAGCATGGTCAAGGGCGTCAACACGCTCGAAGCCGGCACCCCCGTAAGCTTCGACGTCCTATGCAACGAAATCCGCGGTCTCGGGTTGAACATTCAACTCGAGAAGAAGAAGGGCGCGATGGACGTGCAGGATGAGGATCTGATGTGATCGTCTCGGCAAAGGACAACTCGTGTTGCTTCTAGGCACACTAATATTTGCCCTTTGTCTGGGTTCTATGATTTTCGTGCTCGGCTGGTGGTTTAATCCTGAGCGGGTTCGAAAACAATCACAGCAACGCGGCTTTGAAGTAAAACTAAACACCGACACGACGTCGGTGCCTGAAACGAAAGAGGAGCAGGCTTGAACGGCCTTGAATTCGATTGGGGCGAGGACAAGGCTGCCTCCAACGTGCAGAAGCACGGCATCACATTCGAGGAAGCGGAAACGGTGTTCGACGATCCCAATCTGCTGTTGGAGTTGGATCTGAAGCACTCGGACATCGAAGAGCGGGAAATCGCGATCGGTTTCTCGGAGAAGGCTCGACTCTTGATGGTGGTTACCACCGAACGATATGAAACGATCCGTATCATCAGTGCTCGCCGAGCGACGCAAGCAGAGGCTCGCCGTTACGCCGAGCAAAATTACGGTTAGGCATGTAAAGTCAACGCCGGAAGAAATGGCCTATGAGCCACCGGCCGATACGAGTGATCCAAAGCGATTTCCAATCGTTGCTCGTGGCGTTAAGGAGTGGAGTGAGTACATCAACTTTAAGCGAGGCTTCGTTCGCATTGATCCTGAACTCCGCAAATTTTTCAAGAACGATGAGCAGATCAACGAAGTGCTTCGACATGCGAAGAACTTGATTGAAGCAAAGAGCGTGAAGCAGAGAAAGTCAGCCTAGTTGTGCAGGTTGAACCCGAACTTGAATTGACTCCGCTTGCGATGTCAACCCGTCGTGAGCCTGACCAACAGAGAAAAGAGAACGATCATGGCTGAATCCGTATACGATCGTGTTAACGACTACGGTTCCGTTCGCATTCAACTCGCGAGCCCGAACGACATCCGTTCGTGGTCCTTCGGTGAAGTGAAGAAGCCGGAAACCATCAACTACCGCACTTACCGCGCGGAAAAGGATGGCTTGTTCTGTGAGCGCATCTTCGGGCCCGAACGGGACTGGGAATGCTCGTGCGGCAAGTACAAGGGCACGAAGTACAAGGGCATCATCTGTGACCGTTGCGGTGTGAAGGTGACCCACAGCCGGGTCCGCCGTAAGCGCATGGGCCACATCAACCTGGCCGCGCCCATCGTCCACATCTGGTTCTTTAAGGCTCTCCCCAGCCGCCTGGGTGCCTTGCTGGACATGAAGACGAGCGACATCGAAAAGATTGTCTACTTCCAGGACTATGTCGTCACCGACCCGGGCAAGTCGCCTCTGAAAAAGAAGCAGTTGCTGACCGAGGACGAGTACCGTGGTGCCTACGAGAAGTACGGCGATAACTTCGGCGCTGAAATGGGCGCTGAAGCCATCAAGAAGCTGCTCGGCATGCTCGACCTGAACACGGAAGCCGTGCGGGTCCGCGCTGACATCGAGAAGACCAACAGCAAGCAGAAGATCAAGGACCTGACCAAGCGCCTCAAGATGATCGAAGCCATCCGTGGCTCCGAGAACAAGTCTGAGTGGATGGTCATGGACGTGATCCCCGTGATCCCGCCTGACCTGCGCCCACTCGTGCTGCTGGAAAGCGGCAACTTCGCCACGAGCGATTTGAACGACCTGTATCGCCGCATCATCAACCGCAACAACCGGTTGAAGAAGCTCGTCGACCTGAATGCGCCCGAAGTCATCATTCGCAACGAAAAGCGCATGTTGCAACAGGCGGTCGACGCGCTGTTCGACAACGGCCGGTGCCGTCGTCCGGTGCTCGGATCGTCCAACCGTCCTCTCAAGTCGCTGACGGACATGATCAAGGGCAAGCAGGGTCGTTTCCGCGAAAACCTGCTCGGCAAGCGCGTCGACTACTCGGCCCGTTCGGTCATCGTCGTCGGCCCGGAACTCAAGCTGCATCAGTGCGGCCTGCCCAAGAAGATCGCGTTGGAACTGTATCAGCCGTTCATCATTCGCCGGCTGAAAGAGCATGGCCTTGCCGACACGATCAAGTCGGCCAAGAAGATGCTCGAACGGCGTGACCCGGAAGTCTGGGACATCCTCGAAGAGTGCATCTTCCAGCACCCGGTCATGCTCAACCGCGCCCCCACGCTTCACCGCATGGGCATCCAGGCGTTCGAGCCGGTGCTGGTCGAAGGCAACGCCATCAAGATTCACCCGCTCGTCTGTAAGGGCTTCAACGCCGACTTCGACGGTGACCAGATGGCCGTCCACCTTCCACTGTCGATCGAGGCGCAGACCGAAGCGCACGTGCTGATGTTGGCCCCGAACAACATCTTCTCACCCGCCAACGGCAGCCCGATCATCTCACCGTCGCAGGACATCGTGCTCGGCATCTATTACATGACCGTTGCTCGCGATGGCGACAAGGGTGAGTACATGATGTTCCAGAGCGTGCAGGAAGCCCTGCTCGCGTACGACCTGAAGAAGATCGCGATGCACACGAACATCTTCGTGCGCCTGACCGATCGCACGCAGGTCGTCCCGACCGAAAAGAGCGGTGGACCCGTCTCGCTCGCCAGCGAATCGTGGAAGGCGCTCGAGATCCAGCGCAAGCGCAAGAACGCCGACTACGTGGCCCGTGATATGCCCGCCAAGTTCAACGGCAAGGTCGTCATGACCACCGTCGGTCGGGTGATGTTCAACGATATCCTGCCGAAGGAAATGCCGTACTACAACTTCGCGATGGCCTCCAGCGGTCAGAGCCGCGTCATCGCCGACACCTATGCCACGCTCGGTCGTCCCGCGACGATCAAGCTGCTGGACGACATGAAGTCTCTGGGCTTCAAGCGTTCGACCTTGGCGGCGTTGTCGTTCGGCATTACCGACATCCGCACGCCCGACAGCAAAGCGACGATTCTCGACGAAGGCCAGAAGAAGGCAGACAAGATCGAGAAGAACTACCGCATGGGTGCCATCACCGATCAGGAGCGTTACGCGCAGCTGATCGACCTGTGGGGCCACGCCCGCAAGCAGGTCACCGACGACCTGATGAAGGCCCTTGAGAACGACTACCGCGACGTGGGTGGCAAGCCGATCTCGTTCGAGGAGGCCCAGAAGATCAAGATGCCCAAGTATCTGAACCCGATCAACATGATGGCCACCTCAAAGGCCCGTGGTTCGGTCGACCAGATGCGTCAGCTCGGTGGCATGCGTGGTCTGATGGCCAAACCGTCCGGTGAGATCATCGAAACGCCGATCAAGGCCAACTTCCGTGAAGGCCTGTCGGTGCTCGAATACTTCTCGTCCACCCACGGTGCCCGTAAGGGTCTGGCCGACACGGCGTTGAAGACCGCTGACTCGGGTTACCTGACCCGCAAGCTCGCCGACGTGGCGCAGAACGTCATCGTCAACGAAGTCGACTGCAACACCCTCAACGGTGTGACGAAGTCGACGATCTATAAGGGTGAGACCGTCGAGGTCGAGCTCAAGGACATGATCGTCGGCCGTACCGCCCGCGACACGATCCGCAACCCGATTTCGGACGACACGATCGTCAGTGAAAACCAGATCATCACCAATGACATCGCCGACCAGTTGCGAGAACTGAAACTGGAAACGATTCGTGTGCGCAGCCCGCTCACGTGCGAAAGCCCGCGCGGCGTCTGTGCACGCTGCTACGGCATTGACATGTCGACCAACCGCTCGGTCGAGGAAGGCCTCGCCGTCGGCATCATCGCTGCTCAGTCGATCGGTGAGCCGGGCACTCAGTTGACCATGCGTACGTTCCACACCGGTGGCGTCGCGACGGGTTCACTGATCGAGAACGACATCAAGACCGTCGCCGGTGGTGTCGTCCAGCATCGCGACATCAATGCGGTGCCGACCGTCGACGTCGAAGGCAACAAGAAGCTCGTCGCGCTCAAGCGCAACGGTGAAATCGCGATTCTCGACGTTAAGGGGCGCGAGATCGAGAAGTTCAAGGTTCCGTACGGTGCCACCGTGCTCGCCGGTGACGGTGAGAAGGTCAAGAGCCGTCAGCAGCTGGTCGTCTGGGATCCGCACATCACGCCGATCCTGGCCGAAAAGGGTGGTATCGTCCGCTACGAAGACATCGAAGAAGGCGAAACCGCCCGCCTCGAGGAAGAGCGCAAGGGTGCCGGTAGTGAAGGGGGTGGCGGAGCCAAGCTCGTCGTCATCGAGCACAAAGGTGAACGTCACCCGCGTATCACCATCGAAGGCAACGACGGTAAGATCCTCGACTTCCACTACTTGCCGGCCAAGGCGCGTATCGAAGTCACGAACGGCCAGAAGATCACGTCCGGTCACCTCCTGGCTCGTCAGCCCAAGGAATCGGCCGGCACGATGGACATCACGGGGGGTTTGCCCCGCGTCACGGAAATCTTTGAGGCCCGCAAGCCCAAGGACCCCGCGACCCTCGCCGAGATCAGCGGTACGATCGAACTGCGTTCGGATCGCCGTCGCGGCAAAATGACCGTGCTCATCAAGAACGAAACCGGCATGGAAAAGGAACATCACGTTCCGCAGGATCGCGAACTGCAGGTTCACGCCGGTGACTACGTCGAGGCCGGTGACCCACTCATCCGTGGGCCGATCATCCCGCACGACATCCTCCGCATTAAGGGTGAGGAGTCTCTCTACCAGTACCTGCTGACGGAAGTTCAGAACGTCTACCGTTCGCAGGGTGTGAAGATCAACGACAAGCACATCGAGACGATTTTGAATCAGATGTTGCGCAAGACCAAGGTCGAAGATCCGGGTGACACCAAGTTCCTGCCCGGCGAAGTGGTCGACAAGTTTCGGTTCCGCCAGGCCAACGACGCCGCCGGTCAGAGCCTGCGGGTTGTCGACCCGGGTGGCACGGACTACAAGGAACACGATGTGGTCCTCAAGGCCGAGCTGAAGGACGCCAACGAAGGCGTCGAGGCGGCAGGCAAGGAGCCCGCCAAGACCAAGCGCGCCAAGCCCGCCCGAGGCAAAACGCTCTTGCTCGGCATCACGAAGGCATCACTGCAAAGCGAGAGCTTCATCAGCGCCGCGTCGTTCCAGGAAACGACCAAGGTGCTGACCGAAGCCGCGTTGGCCGGTGCGGTGGACACACTGGTCGGTTTGAAGGAGAACGTCATCCTGGGTCACCTGATCCCGGCGGGCACCGCCTTTCAACCGCACTTGAACCTCCGCATCAAGCACCTCGCCGAACCCCCGGCGATCATCGAACAGGAACCCGTCGCCCGCGCCCCCCGCGAGGAAGACATCATGAATCTCGACCTGAGCCCACAGGCCGGCAGCTAACCCTCGCGAGAGGATTCGCTGACAGGTTCAACTGAAAAAGAGGCCCCGATGGTGATAGCCATCGGGGCCTTTTCGTGAAAGCCGAGTCACGATGCTGATTCGCGGCGCTCTCCCGTCGGTCTGCGAAAATCGTTCTCGTCGTCCTCGAATCCAAGGCGAGCTCGACTGTAGAGGTCGGGGGGTGTGTGGAAGCCGCTTCGGCTCGTGACAAACTATTGCCGATCGCGGAACGGCGTGTGGGGGCGAGGGAAACATTAGTGTAACCGATGAAATATCAAGAACTTAATCCATTGGTGGGAATCCCCAAACGCACCAGTCGGCTTGACATCCGTATATAGAGTAGCTTTAGTGGCCCACCCCCTTGTGACGACATGAGGTTGGCGGGCACAGCCGTCGGGTCGGTGTTCGATCTGGCTGCTGACGAGGCAGATTTCAATGGCCAAGAAGGTAAAGACCGGTAAGCACCTCGTAATC
>Ga0163144_10003736_pt1 | contig 34661 bp, 31 predicted proteins | sample OliLak19BULKMAT1_FD_123175 | JGI IMG/M metagenome (GOLD analysis project Ga0163144, IMG submission 123175) | Freshwater microbial mat bacterial communities from Lake Vanda, McMurdo Dry Valleys, Antarctica - Oligotrophic Lake LV.19.BULKMAT1 | ecosystem: Environmental > Aquatic > Freshwater >...
AAGGGGCTTCCCAATCGCACCTTGCGAGGCGGCACCATCGATCTGGGCGCCAAGTCCCTCCCCCAGATTCCCCGCCACTCCGGCGATCGCAATCGGACCTCGCCGTTTGCCTTTACCGGCAACAAGTTCGAATTCCGCGCCGTCGGCTCCAGCGCCAGCATTGCGTTCCCGAACACGGTACTCAACACCATCGTGGCCGAGTCGCTGGACTGGATGGCCACCGAGCTGGAGAAGGCGGCAGGACGGAATCCGAGCCCCGCCAAGCTGCAGTCAGCGGCGCTGGGCGTGCTGCAGAAGGTCATCAAGACCCACAAGCGGGTCATCTTTGACGGCGACGGCTACAGCGCCGAATGGCACCAGGAAGCGGCCCGGCGTGGCCTGCCGATCATGCAGGACTCCGTCTCCGCTTTTCCAGTGCTCAAGGCCAGGAAGGTCGCCGACCTCTTCAAGAAGTACGGGGTGCTCAGCAAGTCGGAACTCGAGTCCCGGCACCACATCGTGGTCGAGAAGTGGGTCAAGCAGGTGTCCATCGAGGCCGAGATGATGATCACGATCGGCCGGACCCAGATCCTGCCGGCGTCCATCGCGCACCAGGCGTTGCTGGCCGATGCGGTGGCCTCCACGGAAGCGGCCGGGGTGGAATGTCCCGGGACCAAGGCGGCGCTCAAGGAATTCGTGGAGTTTGTCCGGTCCTTCCGCGATGCCCTGGTGGCGCTGGAGAAGTCGATGGCGCATGACGATGCCGATCCCGGGAAGCACGCCATCTACATTCGCGACCAGGTGCGGCCGGCGATGGGCGCCCTGCGCGTGGCAGGCGACCTGCTCGAGAACCACGTGGCCGCCGACCTGTGGCCGCTGCCGACCTACCGGGAGCTGCTGGTCCTGAAGTAACCGGACCACCCCTGGGCTTCGCGCCCCCGCTGGACACGGACCGGCGGGGGGGCGTCGCGTCGGGGCCGGCCTAGAACCTGGTCGTGATCCCGACCTGGATGGTGCGTCCCATGCCGGGGAGGAGGCCGCGCGAGCGGTCCACGAGGTGGACTCGGTCGGCGAGGTTCCGGCCCGAGACGTACACCGTCGAGCGCAGGGCGGGCACTACCAGACTGGCGGTCGCGTTCCACCAGGTGGCGGCCGGGATCGGGCCCTGCTGGCCATCGGCCACCGTGACCGCGCTGTTGGCGGCGTCGGTCTCCTGCCGGCCAATGTGGACCCCCTCGAGCCCGACTTGGACCCGGGACCCGGCCCGTGCCGTGAGGCCCGCCGTGACCAAGTGCCTGGGAGCATAGGGGAGCCGATTGCCGGCAACGCTTACCTTGGTACGGGTGCCACCGCTGTTCTGGGCCCCATACACCTTGCCCTCCACGTCACTCCCGCCTGTCCCGATCCAGGCGAATCGCGTCCCCTGGAACCTGGCGACTGGGAGCCAGGTGTAGGCCAGGTTGACCGACAGCGGCGCCAAGGCCTGGTGAAGCCCCTCACCCGCCAGCGCCAGCATGGCCTCGGCACCGGCGTGCAGCGTCCGGCCGGCACTGGTCAGGGTGGCACCGGAACCGCCGGCCAGGTTGGCCGGGATGATCTGGTTCTCGAACGCCATCCGGAAGGCGGTCAACTCCGCCTGGATTCCGCTGCCAAGTTCGGTGCGTGCGCCGAGCTCGGCGTTCCAGCTCAGCTCGGCGTCCAGTTCCAACACGCCACCGGTGCTGTTGCTGATCAGGTCCTCCGTGCGCGGGGGGGCAAAGCCCCGGTGCAGGCCGGCGTACAGGGTGGTGGCCCCAGCCAGCCTCGTGATGCCAAGTCCCGGAATCACCTGGACCAGGGAACTGCGGCCTGAGGTCCCCTCGGGGTGATCGGCCACCGGGAGCCGGTTGGTGCGCTGGTAGCGGATCCCTTCGAGACGAACCCCCGGTGTGACGGTCCAGTCGCCAATGGTGATCCGGTCCTGGATCCAGGCGGCGTAGGCCTGGTTGGTGCGGAGGTTGTCCTCAGTGATGCCCGAGCCCGGGTTGTCAGCCGGGCCCGGCGTGCGCGAGTTGGGCAGGGCACCCCCGATGGTTTGGCGTTCCTGCCACTCGTGATGGGCCCGGAGGCCGAGTTCGATGGTGTGGGCCACGACCCCGATCTGGCGCTCAAACACAAGTCGCGGTTCCACTCCCCAGACGAAGTAGTCGCGCGGGGCGCCCTGGATGCCGCAGGTGGTGCTGAGGTTGTCCATCCCGCCACAGGCGGGGTCGCCGCGGTCCAGGGGGCGCTCGGTGGAGCTGTTCGCCTGCCTCCACCAGGCGCGGGAGACGCCGTAGGCGTAGGCGGTGGTGGTAACCATGGCCGGGCCGACCAGCGACCGGAGGGTGCCGGATACCCCGGTCCGCCGCAGGAAGAGCGAATCGTGCCGGAACGGATTCCACCGGGGGTCGGCGGCATACTCGGCCTCCGTCAGGCCGGCGTAGGTGGCGTTGGTGCGCTCCTTGTAATGATTGGCCTTGAGCGTCAGCATGTGACCCACGCCGAGAGCAAGCCCCGACTTGAGGTTGAGGTCGGTGACCTCCGATCCGGTATTGGCGCGGGCCCCGGCGCCCTGCTTGCGCATCGCCCGGACCAGCAGCTGGTTGCCGACCCAGGTGCCGCCATAGCTCGCCTCGGCCAGGAAGTACTCGCGACCGCCGGCCGCCAGGTGGGTGGTCCCTGCCGGTTCCGCGGGAGCGTCCGGTGTGATGTAGTTGATCACCCCGCCGATCGTCCTCGGGCCGAAGAGGATCTGACCGGAGCCCTTGAGGACCTCGATGCGGGAGAACCGGTTGACCGGCGGGTGGTAATAGGCCGCGTTGTCGCCGTAAGGGGCGATGGTCATCGGAACACCATCCTCGAGCAGCAGGACGGCCGAGGCCCGATTCGGATTGAGTCCCCGAATCCCGATGTTGGGTCGGAGACCGAGCCCCTCCTCCTCCCGTACATGGAGGCCGGGGACCTTGCGGAGCGCCTCGCTGACGGACAGGAGCCTGGCCGCGGTCAGCGCCTCCGCGGTCAGCACCATGCCTGCGCCGGGAATCCGGCGCAGCGCCCGGGGAGACCCGATCACCTCTACCGTGGGGAGATCGCGGGCGGTCGAGTCGCGCCTGAGCAACGAGTCGGGGGACTGGGCCTGAGCGGATCCTCCCAGGAGGACCACCAAGGCAGCGACCGGGGTGAGAGTGCGGATGGGGAAACTCATAGGCTCGGGGGATGGAGGTGGAGTCAGGAGGCACAAGGGGGAGTTGGTCGGCTGGTGCGAGTTGGCCAAGGCGTTACTGCGAATGAGAATCGTTCTCGATTATGAGAATACCTAATATATTTGTCGGAATTCAACATGTCAACGCTGGTAACCCGTCTTCCCACCATTAGATTGCTGTATGCCGTCGCCCTCCGCACCGCCCGTCGCCTTGATCACCGGTGCCACCATGGGGATCGGGCGCGCACTGGCCTTTGGCCTCGGCCGCGCTGGCTGGGCGGTGGGGATTTGTGCCCGGAACGAGGGGCGCCTGCGCGACCTGGTCGGGGAACTCGAGGCGAGCGGGATCGTCGCTGCCGGGGTGCCGGGTGATGTCGGAGTGGCCGCCGATGTGGAACGCATGGTGGCCAGTGTCGAGCGCAGCCTCGGCCCGATCGAGACCCTCATCAACAACGCCGGCATCCTGGTGGGCAAGCGGATCGAGGAGTTGAGCCTGGACGAGTGGGACGCCACCATGGCCACCAACTTGCGCAGCCTGTTCCTGACTTGCCGCGCCGTGCTGCCGGGAATGCGCACCTGGGGCACCGGGGACATCGTGAATATCGCCAGCCTGGCCGGTCGGAACGGATTCATCGGCGGGACTGCGTACTGCGCCTCGAAACATGCCGTCCTCGGATTCAGCAAGTCCTTGATGGCGGAAACGCGAAAGGACGGCATCCGGGTGATAGCGATCTGTCCCGGCAGCGTGGATACCGGGATGCTGGCAGACCAGCCCTACCTCAAGAGCAACCTTGCGCGAGCTCTCCAGCCCGAGGATGTGGCCGATACCGTGGTACACGCGCTGCGCCTGCCCCGGAACGCGCTGCTCTCGGAGATTGACATCCGGCCCTCCAACCCGTGAGTGGGCCAGGGGTCGGGCTGCGGATTGATCGCTGCGTCTGTCGGGGAAGACTGTTCTCGGAATTGTGCGGGCTGGCGGAGGAACACGGCTGGGAGCTGGCGCAGCTCACCGCAGCAACGGGCTGCGGGGGACAGTGCGGGCTCTGTCGGCCGTACCTGAGGCGGATGCTGGAGACCGGAGAAACGGTGTTCGGGGAGTTGCTGTTCGACCCGGATCCCTGTTAGTTGTTCCCGGTGCTCAATTCCGGGCACCGTGGTTCCTCACCCTCTACCGGAGCTGAATCGTACCATGACTCGCGCTCCTTTCCGAAGCCTCGCTGCCCTTCTGCTTGCCGCGCTGTTTGCGTGGGGGTCGGTTGGGGCGGCGGTCGCCGATGCGGTGGTGTTCCACCGGCTCGCGGCGGCAACCCATCGAGGCGAACTTCCGGCCGTTGGCGATGCCGCCGGACTCTTCGGCCATGGTGGCCCCTGTGTCCTGGGACAGTCGCTGTCAGCCGGCCGGACCGCTCCGCCGCCGTGCGCGGTCTCGCTCGCGCTGACAACCCCCGCCGCCGCCTGTCCGTGCATCGACCAGACGCCCCGCCAGATCCTGCATGCCGCCGCCCACCGTTCCCGGGCCCCGCCGACCACCGCCTGATCGCGAGTTCCAGACCCCACAACTGATTGTATCGCTCGGCTGCCCGCGACCACCGCGGGGGGCTGGCTCATCCTATTCGGGAGGCACTCTCATGTGCATCGTGTTGTCGTGTATGCTATTGGCGTCACTGGCCGGTCCGGCCCCGGCGGGCACCATCACCGGACGGGTCACCGATTCGGCTGGCCCTCCGCTTGCTGCCGTCCGGATCGAGGTGGTCGAGATGAATCGCTCCACGGTCACCGCCGAGAACGGGGCCTATCGACTGGTCAACCTGCCGACGGGGAGCTATGCCATCACCTTCACGGCGATCGGGTACCGGCCCGCAGTGCGCCGCGTGACGGTGGCCGACGGGGACCTGGTGCTCGATGTCGTCCTGGTCCGCAGCGTGGTGGAGATTGCCCCGATCCAGGTCACGGCCAGCCCGCTGGCCACCACCAGCCTGACGTCCCCGCAGCCGGTGAGCGTGTTGAGTGGCGAGGATCTTCGTCTGGGGCAACGTGCCAGTCTTGGCGCCATGCTCGAGACCCAGGCGGGGGTTCGCAACTTCAGCACCGGGAGCGGCATCGGGAAACCGGTGATTCGCGGGCTGAGTTCCAATCGGGTGCTGGTCCTGGCGGATGGCCAGCGGCTTGAGAATCAGCAGTGGGGGGATGAGCACGGACCCAACCTCGAGACGGCGGATGCCGGACGCATCGAGGTGATCCGCGGCCCCGCCAGCGTGCTCTACGGGTCGGACGCCCTTGGCGGGGTGATCAACGTGATTCCCCGGCCGCTGCCCGATGCTAGCGGTCGCGCCGGATTCATGCGGAGTGGACTCAACATCGGCTACAACTCCAACAACCGCGAGCCCGAGGGCAGCCTCTTCCTGGAGGGCGCCTCAGGGGGCTTCGGCTTCCGTGCCAGCGGCAGTGGGCGCCGCAGCGACGATGTGCGAACGCCGGGAGGGCTGTTGAGCAACAGTGCCAATGAGTCGGTGGGCGGGAGTGCGACGGCAGGGCTCCGGGGCGGCTGGGGCTCCCTGACCGGCAGCTTCACCACCCGCAGCGAACGGTTGGAGATCCATGAAGACCCGACCGAGGAACCCGACTTCACCGGCTACCAGAAGATTCAGGCCGATCGCGCCAAGGTGTCGCTCAGCCTGCCGGTGGGAGGCGCCGCGCGGTTCGCCTTTGACGTCGGATTCGAGCGCAACGATCGCCAGGAGATCGAGGACAACGTGGACAACGAAGTCGGGCTTGGCCTGCTCGCCCGGACCCTGACTGGCGATGGCCACCTCCACCACGCCCTGTCCGAGAGGGTCGGTGGCATCGTGGGCGTCCAGCTTCTGCGGACCTCCCTCGAGAAATACGGCGAGGAAACCCTGATTCCCGACAATGACGTTACCAGCGTCGGTTTGTATGGGTTCGAGCAGGCGGAGTTCGGCCGCTGGAACCTGTCGTTCGGACTCCGCTTCGACCACCGTGCCCTGAACGTCACGGCCGACCAGGATCTCGGGGTGGCGCAGGGCGCATTGAGCTGGAATTCGCTGACCGGCAATTTCGGCGCCCTCTATCACCTCGGCGCGGGCACCGCGCTGGTTGCCAATGCCGGACGCGGGTTCCGGTCGCCCTCCGCGTTCGAGCTGTTCGCCAACGGAGTCCATGAGGGAACGGTGCGTTTTGAGCTGGGCAACCCGGACCTGCGCAACGAGACCTCGTTCAACACCGACCTGGCGCTGCGGGTGCAATCGGGCCAGGTCAACTTTGAAGCCGGTGCCTTCTACAACAGGATCGGCAATTATATCTACCCCCGCCCGACCAATGCGCTCGATGCCGAATCCGGGTTTCGGATCTTTGACGTGGTGCAGGGCAATGCGCGATTCTACGGGATGGAAACCTCCCTGGATTGGCACCCTTCGGCGGCGGTCCACTTCCGGGGCACCGCCGACTACACCAACGGCCACAACACGGCGCTGGGGCAGCCGTTGCCATTCATTCCGCCGCTCCGGATCGGCTACGGGGTGCGGCTCGAGCCCGACCTGCAAGGCATCTCTGAGCCGTACCTGAGCCTGGGCGCGGAATCCAACTTCCGGCAGACTCGGACCGACGAATTCGACCTGGCGCCGGATGGCTATACCCTGCTCAATGCCGGCGTGGGCCTGGGGCTGCCACTGGGGGGGCGGACCATCGGCCTGGATCTCTCGATCCGCAACCTGCTCAACACCGAATACACCAGCTTCCTGAGTCGCTATAAGGAGTATGCGCTGGACATGGGGCGGAACGTGACGTTCCGGATGCGGATGGAGCTCTAGCCGCAGAGACGACGACGCGGGGACGGGGTGGCCCTGGTTGGGGAGCGCTCGTCGCGTACCCAACCAGCGACCTCCGCCAGCGATTCAAGTGCCTGGGCCCCGGCTCTCACCTCTTCCGCCTTGCCTCAACCACCCGCACCTCTCACTTCCTGCTTCTCGCTTCCAAACCCGCCTCTCGTCGCACCAGCTCCAGGTGTGGCGCCACAGTGTCGGCTACCTGCTGTGCCGTCAGCGTCACCGCCGCCAGCCGCCCGCCCGCCGGCCCCGTCAGGACCATGACTCCGAACGGCTTGCCGGCCACCCGGAGCGGGAGGATGAGCTGTTCGTCGTCCCCACCGGGGCGCAGAAGGACCGGGGCTTCACCGGTCAGGACTGGTGCGAACGCCGCACCCTCGATGGGAATCAGGGGAAGATCCATCAGGGGGCGGAGCTCGCCGGGCTCGAATGCCACCGCTTCGTCGCCGCCCATCCTCAGGATGAACCGGCAGGAATGACACCCGGTCAACACCCGAAGCAGCCCTGCAATGCCCTGCGTAGCTGCCGGGAGATTGGCCGTGGCAGCCAGCATCCGGACCGATCGTGCCAGGGCGCTGCCCGGGCCTTCCAGGGCCGTGACGGTGTGTCGCAGCGCGTCCACTTCGGCCAGCGCATGGAGGGCTGCGGCTTGAGCCGCCACCACCGGTGCGATGACTCGGATGAGGGCCTCATCGCCGGGTCGATACAGGTCGGATGCGGCACTCCCCAGGAACAGGTAGCCGGCCACCACGCCGCGGCCGTGAAGTGCCGCCACCAGCATCGCGTGGAGCCGGGGGGCCTCCCCGCCCTCTGGGCGGAACGGCCAGACGATCTCGCGATCGACGGCCAGGTCGGCGATGACCAGCGTCGGCTGTTCAGCGATGCGGTCCTGGATTGCAGCGACGCCCCTGGGGCCGGGTGCGCCCGCACCGCGGCCTGGCGAGCCCTCCTTGCCCCAGCGGCGTGGCGGTTTGTCGCGACCGACGAAGTCCCAGTCGTCCGCACCACCGTGGGGATGCCGCATGACAACTTCCAACTGGTCGTGGGGCAGGAGTTCCTGGATCGCTGCCGAGAGGCGGGTCACCAGCTCGGCACCGGATCGCGCCGCGGCCCCCGTGCCGACCACCACCCCCAGCAACTCTTCCGCGTCCCGGGCCCGCGGCAGGCTCATCGACCCAGGCTCCGAGGGCATGGACTCCGCCAGTCGCTGGAACGGCGGTTCGAAGTGCTGCAACAACTCGAAGAGCCGGATAGCCTGAAATGGGCCAAACCGGCCGGCCGCAATCGCGGCCAGCAGGAGGAGGCCGAGGTCCCGTTCGTCGGTCCGGACTGGCGACGCAATGACACTGGCATAGCCAGCCTGCCGAAACCGGTCCTCCAGTGCAAGCAGCTGCTCCTGGCTCAGGAATGGTTCCGGGCGCGGAACCTCCACCTGGTCCTGGGCAAGCGCCGCCGGGCCGAGCAACAACACCCCGCCGTCTTCCGGGAAGAGCCAGAGCGCCAGAAGGTCATGCGGCAGCTCAGCCCCCAAAGCATCGGAGGCTGCCATTTGCCAGGTCCCGATGGCCACCGGGTCCGGGGGGCCGGATCCGATCGGTAACACCGGCAGCAGGAAGTCCCGCCGGTCCCTTGGGGGGGGACCGGGAGGCTGGGGAGACGTCATGCTGTAGACCAGTGGCAGGATACATGCCGAGCGGGGCCGCTCAGCCTCCCCGACAGACTACATCGTTCGGCTCCGAGATTCTAAATGGGGTTGCTATACCCCTCCCCCCTATATGATATTTGGTCGGAGACTTGGTTATCGCTCTTCGGCCGACGCGAGGATCTCATGAAAGAGCTGACGCTTCACATTCAAGGTATGAGCTGTGGGCACTGCCTCAACGCTGTCAACACCGCGCTGGCGGGACTGCCGGGGCTCCAGCTGGGATCCGTCCAGATGGGGCGGGCCCAGCTCCAATACGATCCTGGGGTGACGAGTCCAGAGCAGATCGCGGCAGCGGTCCGCGAGGCCGGATACGAAACAGTCCCTTCCGGAGGCACTCCGACCGAAGTTTCAGGGTCGGCGCCGAATTGAGCCGCCACTGGAGAGGGAGGTCGCAATGAGTGGTGAGGAACTGGCCGCCTGCGCCTGCGGGGTGGCCACCGAGAGTGGTGAACGGAAGGCCGCGGTGGTGGACCCGGAGATCAAGACTGCGGCGCTCCATCGTTTGCGCCGGATCGAGGGACAGGTGCGGGGCCTCCAGCGAATGGTCGATGAAGAGCGCTACTGTGCCGAAGTCATGACCCAGGTGGCCTCGGTGCAGGAGGCGCTGCGCGGGGTGAGCAAGGCGCTGCTCCAGAACCACCTGCGGCACTGCGCTGCCGCGGCGATCCGTTCGGGAGATCCGGACCGCGCCGAGGCGATGTATGCGGAGCTGATTGACCTGATGCAGCGCGGGTCGCGCTGACGACCAATGATGGCACCCCGGTCAGCCCGGGGTCCCCGCGCCGGATGCAGCCAACCGGTTCATGTCCTGCCGCACCGTAAACGCCCCGCCGAGCACCACAAGCCCACCGAAGAACGCCACCGCCGGCAGGATGAACATCGCCCGCGGCAATCCGAACGAATCCGACAACAGCCCCACCAGGGGAAACGCCAGCGCGTCGCCCGCCATGTGAATGAACAGGAAATACGCGCCCACCACCGTGCTGCCAATAGCGCTTGGCACCACGTCAAAGATGACCGCAGTGAGTGGACCGACATACCAGGACAGGAAGAAGAACGCCAGCGCAAAGACCGGCAGGAACGCATTCAGGTCGCGCAAGGTAATCAGGTACATGATCAAGGCCGCACCAAGCAGGATGCCGGTGCCTGCCACGAGGGTCCGTCCTGCCGGCAGGCGATGCCGCAGGGTGTCGGCCAGGAAGCCGCCCACCAGCGTGCCGGCAACGCCGAACGGCAGCCCCCACTTTGCCAGCAGGATCGCCACCTGATCAATCGGGATGCTGAGCTCCCGCGCCATATAGGTCGGCGCCCATCCAGCCAGGCCGTTGACGCCGAAGGAGATCATGGCGCCACCGAGGAACACGAACAGGAGGGTGGGGACGGTGCGAACCATCCGGGCGCTCTGCCAGAGCCCGGACAGCTGCATCTGCTGGCGATGGCCCCCCGGGCCGTGTGGCTCCCTGAGGACCAGGACAAGTGCGGCCAGGATCAGGAATGGCAGGCCGAGGACCGCGAGGGTCGGCCGCCAACCGTAGGCGGTGACGAGATAGCCACCGGCGACCACCCCCAGGACGCCGCCGAGCGGGGGTCCCGCCATGAAGACCGCCATGGCGATGGCCCTCCGGGGACCCGGGTAATAGTCCGCGACCAGCGAGGCGGCTGGGCTGCCGGCTGCCGCGCCGCCGGTCCCGATCAGGGCTCGGCAGGCCAGCAGGGCCACGAAGCTGCCGATCAGCGCACTGGCCGATGAGAAGACCGCCATCAGCACGACCCCGCCCGCCACGACGAGCTTGCGCGATCGCAGGTCTCCCAGGATCCCGAGCGGCAGCGCGGCGATCGAGTACACCAGGATATAGGCCGACGCGAAGAGGCCGAGCTGGGCATCGGTCAGCCCCAGGTCGGCCTTGATCGGGTCGAACAGCGCAAAGACGACGCTGCGCTGGAGGTAGCTCAGGAGGTTGACCGCGGTCAGCAGCCCGAGGGCCAGCGCCGCGTGCCCGCGCGTCAGGGACTTCACTCGTGGAGCAGGTAACCGAAGATCAGCGGTGCGACGATGGTCGCGTCGGATTGGATCATGTATTTGGGCGTGTCGACGTCGAGCTTGCCCCAGGTGATCTTCTCATTGGGCACCGCGCCGGAATATCCTCCGTAACTCGTGGCCGCGTCGGAGATCTGACAGAAGTACCCCCAGAACGGCAGGTCCTCCATGCCGAGATCCTGGATCATCGTGGGGACGGCACAGATGGCAAAGTCACCGGCAATCCCGCCGCCAATCTGGAAGAATCCGATGCTGGGGTGATCGATGCGCGCCGGCGCGTCGCCCGAGGCGGCCTTTGCCGCGGCGTAGCCACTGGCGTCCTGGTACCACCGCAGCAGGTGTTCCATCTGCTCCGTCCCGCTCTTGATACACTGGTGGTGCGGCACGGCGCCGCGGTACACCGCCGCCGCAAACATGTTGCCGGTGGTGGAGTCCTCCCAGCCGGGGTGATACACCGGAATGCCCATTTCCCAGGCCGCCAGCAGCCATGAGTTCTCGGCTCCGATCTGGTAGTGCTCCTCCATGGCGCCATTCCGGAACAGGTCCTGGAGGAACTCGCTCTCGAATTTCCGTTCGCCCTGTTCGCACGCCAGGCGCCACCGCTCGATCAGGCGGCGCTCCAGATGCCGCATCACGGTCTCGGGAATGGCGGTATCGGTGACGCGGTTGAAGCCGTCCTCGTAGAGGGCAACTTCATCGGCGGCGCTCAAGGCCCGCCAGTCCTCGATGATCTTGTAGTCGTTGTACGCCAGGAGGTTGAACAGGTCCTCTTCCAGATTGGCCCCGGTGCACGAAATGGCATGGACCTGCCCGCCCCGGATTAACCGGGCCAGCAGCGTCCCGAGCTTGGCGGTGCTCATGGCGCCGGCCAGGCTGACCAGCATCCGGCCACCGGCGGTAATATGCGCCTCGTAGGCGCGGGCGGCGGCCAGGGTCTCCCGGGCATTGAAGTGCCGGAAGTGATCCTCGAGGAAGGCGCGGATGGTGGCCATGAGGTGAACGTCCGGGAAAACGGGAGGGCCAGGGGCGGATGGCCAGGGAACGGCGACAGTCCCGGACCCTGAAATCGGCCCGGATCACTGAAATATAGGCGGAGCTGGACCGTCACCCTATCTTTCGTACCACTCATGCCCCCTGCCTCTGGTTCCTGGATTGCCCTCGGTGTGCGCCTGGCCTTGCGCGGGGTCCTCTCGCCATGGCTTGGGGTGGACCTGCTCCGCATGGGCTGGGCGTTTCGTCGCCGAAACTGGTGGCGGTTGCCACCGTTTGTTCCCCTCCCCGACCAGACCTACCTGCGCTGGCGCATGGACACCGCCTACGGCGATCCGGCAGCCATCCCCCCCCTCGCTGACGTGGTGAGCTTTGCCCGATGGCGGCGCGAGGTGATGCGGCTGTGAAGCGGGTCGTCATCGTGGGGGGAGGCTTTGTCGGCATCTCCCTGGCCAAGGCCCTCGCAAGGGTCGCGGTGCCGGTTACCCTGATTGACCGACGCAATCATCACCTCTTCCAGCCCCTGCTGTACCAGGTGGCAGCGGCCGAGCTGAGCGCCGCCGACATTGCCGCCCCGATCCGATCCATCCTCCGCCGGCACCGGCGCACCGAAGTCCTCCTGGGCGAGGTTGTCCGGGTCGACAAGGAGCAACGGCAGGTCCATCTCGCCGACGGCGCCGTGGTCGGTTACGACTGGCTCGTCCTGTCCCCGGGCACCCGGCATTCGTACTTCCAACACCCGGAATGGGAGTCGCTGGCACCAGGTCTCAAGAGCCTGGAGGATGCCCATGAGATCCGGCGGCGGGTGCTCATGGCCTTCGAGCTGGCGGAACGCGAACCGGACCTGACACGGCGCCAGGCGCTGCTGACCTTCGTGGTGGTCGGAGGAGGTCCCACGGGGGTGGAACTCGCGGGCGCACTGGCCGAGCTTCGACGCTTTGCGCTGGCCCGCGATTTCCGCCGGATCGATCCTCGTGAGGCCACGGTTGTCCTGCTTGAGGGCGGGCCTCGGATCCTGACCGCCTATCCGGAAGCCCTGAGCGAGCGCGCCAAGCTTGACCTCCGCAAGAAGGGGGTTGAGGTGCGACTCGAGATGCTGGTCGAGGATATCCAGCCCGGGTACGTACAGGCAGGCGGATGGACCATCCCTACGCATACCGTGGTCTGGGCCGCGGGCAATCAGGCCAGTCCGCTGTTGGGTACCCTCGGAGTGCCCCAGGAGCGGGACGGCCGAGTCATTGTGGAGCCGGATTGCAGCGTGGCCGGGCATCCGCGGCTGTTTGTCATGGGGGACGCGGCCTCGTTTCGCCACGACCCGCGGTTTGCGATCCTCCCCGGTCTCTGCCCGGTGGCCATCCAGCAGGGAGAGCACGCGGCCCGGACCATTCGGGCCGACCTGGCCGGCCGGCCGCGCAAACCATTCCGGTACCGGGACAAGGGCCAGGCGGCCGTGATCGGTAGGGCGCGGGGAGTCTGCGATATCGGACCATTCCACTTTGGGGGCTTTCCCGCCTGGCTGGTGTGGCTCTTTGTACACCTCTTCTTCCTGATCGGGTTCCGCAACCGGGTGCTGGTCCTGATCCAGTGGGCGTTCTCGTTCATCACGCTGCAGCGTGGCGCACGCCTCATCCCCGATGGGTCTGCCCCTACAACAGCGGCCCAGCCGCCCTTGACTCCTTCCGCCGCACCCGAGACGAGATGAGCCTGGAATCCCGCCTCAAGGCGGAGGCGGAGGCCATCGGGTTCCTGGCCTGCGGGGTCGCGACGCTGGAACCGAGTGACCGCGGGACGGAACTCGATGCCTGGCTCGGGGCGGGGTACGGTGGCACCATGCGGTACCTGCACCGGCAGGCCGCCAGGCGGAAGGCACCAGCGACGATCGTCCCCGGTGCGTTGCGGGCCGTGATGGTACTGGAGAACTACCTGCCACCCGAATGGCCCCACCCGTCAGATGCTCCAGCCGTCGCCACGGCACGCTATGCCGCGGGCAGCGATTACCACGTCGTCACGGCGCGCCGGTTGCAACGCCTGGCCGACTGGCTGATGGCCCAGGGCGCGACGACCGCGAGGGTATTCGTCGACGCCGGTCCGGTCCCGGAGCGCGAACTGGCGCGTCGAGCAGGACTCGGCTGGATCGGCAAGAACACCATGCTCATCCGGCCGGGCGTTGGTTCCTGGTTCTTCATCGGATCGGTCTTTACCGACCTGCCGCTCGAGCCCGACTCGCCGCACCAGGAGGACCGCTGCGGTAGCTGCACAAGATGCCTCGATGCCTGTCCGACCGAGGCCTTCGTTGAAGCAGGTCTCCTCGATGCGACGAAGTGCATCTCGTTCCTGACCATCGAGCACAAGGGCCCGATTCCCGATGCCCTGGCACCGCAGGTGACGGGATGGGCTTTCGGGTGCGACATCTGCAACGAGGTCTGCCCCTGGAACGTGCGGTTTGCGGAACCAACCGCGGTGCCTGAGTTCTTTGCGCGGGCGGTTCCCGACCATCGCGACCCGGGGTACTTTGCCCGGATGGAGCCGGAGGAGTTCGCGGCCCAGTTCGGTGACACCCCGTTCGAACGCCCCGGATTGGAGGGGATGCGAAGAAACTGGGCCGCCGCGTTTGGTTCCATTGGCTACGGGCCGGGCAGCAAAGCAACGGAGTAGCTCACACCCAGCGATTGCCCTGCAGGGTGGCTAGCTTTCCCCAGTCCCCGGTCCCTGCTTTCCATCTCTCCAATCCCCCAACACGGCGCTCCTTGGTGAACCCCTCCCTGTACAGCATTGCGATCTTCGTCAACGATATTGATCGGGCGTTGATCTTCTACGGTGACACCCTCGGGTTCCCGCTGGGAAAGTCTGGCTCGTTCGGGGGTGAGTTCTTTGCCACCGGGACCCATCTCTCGGTGCATCCGGCCAAGCATGCCGATGCCAAGTCGCTGGTGGGGCGGCACACCGGCCTGACAATCCGGGTGGAAGGTCTGCTCCATTTCTGCGGCGAGCTCCATGACCGGGGGGTGCAGTTCGTGGCCGAGCCGACGCAGCAGGCCTGGGGAATCATGGCCATGATCAAGGACCCGGATGGGAACATCCTGGCGCTATGGGAAGACAAGCTGCCCGAAGACGGCAACCCGGAGACGCCGGCATGACAATTCGGCCGAGCTTTTCCTCGGACAATCATTTCGGCGCCCACCCCGCGGTGCTCGAGGCGATGGCCCGGGTGAATGATGGTCCCGCCACCGCCTATGGGGCCGATACGGTAACCGAGCGGGCGGTAGAGCAGCTCCGTGGACTCTTTGGTCCCGAAGTTGGGGTGTTCTTCGTATTCAACGGCACTGCGGCCAACGTGCTCGGGCTGCAGGCGCTGGTGCGGCCCTGGGAGGCGGTCATCTGCGCCGCCGGGGCCCACATTGCCGTGGATGAGTGTGGTGCGCCTGAGCACTTCGCCGTGGCCAAGCTTCTTGCCGTCGAGGCCCTTGACGGCAAGGTGACCCCTGGGGCGGTGGAGCAGCAGCTGGGGCGCGTCGGTGACCAGCATGCGGTACAGCCTCGGGTCGTGTCGATCTCCCAGACCACCGAATACGGCACGGTGTACTCCCTGGCGGAGCTACGGGAAATGGCCGCAGTGGTCAGGGCCAATGGGCTTCGGTTCCACATGGATGGGTCACGCCTCGCCAATGCGGCGGCCGCACTGGGCTGTTCCCTCGCGGCCATGACCACCGACGTGGGGGTCGATGTGGTGACCTTCGGGGGAACCAAGAATGGGGCAGTTGCTGCGGAGGCGGTTGTCCTGCTCGATCCGTCCCTGGCGGCGGACTTTCCCTACATCAGGAAACAGGGGATGCAGCTCGCTTCCAAGATGCGATTCCTGTCGGCGCAGTTCCTGGCCCTGCTCGAGGACGATCGTTACCTGGTGTCGGCGCGCCACGCCAACGCCATGGCCCAGCGCTTGGCCAGCGGGGTAGCGGGTCTGTCGGCGGTGCAACTGACGCAGCCCGTCGAGGCCAACGGCATTTTTGCCGTGCTGCCGACAGTGTTGCGGCTGGCGCTCCAGGCGGAATTTCGGTTTGAGCTGTGGGATGACTCGAAGGAAGAGGTGCGGTGGATGACCTCCTGGGCCACCACCGAGGCCGAGGTCGATCATTTCGTGATGCGAATCAGGGAACTGGCCCGCGGCTAGTGCCCTCGTCGTTCTGCGGCCGTAGCTTCGCGAGCCCCCAGCCCCTGGTCGCGCAACACTTTCCTGATGGCCTCAGCTCCCTCCACCAACCGAGGACCGGGTCGCGAGGTGTAGGCATTGCCATCCACGAATCGCACCCGAGCCGCCCCGATCATGGACACCACCACCGGGTTGGCCCTCGCAAAGGCCGCCCATTCATCCTGGGCCCGCCGGATCCCGAACCCGCACAGCATGATCAACACCACGTCGGGCTGCATCGCCGCCACCTCGGCCCACGCCCGCCGGCGGGATGGCTCGCCCCCGACCGCGCCGACTTCCTCGCCGCCAGCGGCCGCCACCAGTTCCGGGACCCAGTGCCCCGCCAGATAGAGCGGATCCAGCCACTCCACCGATACCACCCTGGGCGTCGGCGTTGGCACTGCACCCGGGAGATGCGCCAGCCGGTAGCGCATCCCGGCCACCAGGTCCTCGGCGTCGGGCTGGAGGTCCAGCGCTGCGCCGATCCGCCTGATGTCGTCGTAGACCCCGCCCAGGGTCTGGCCAGTCAGGTGAAGGACGGTTGGTGGAGGATCAAACAGGTCGGCCAGGGCACGGGTCGCATTCCCGTCCACCGCGCAGACCTCACATAGGTTCTGGGTCAGGATCAGCGTGGGCCGAAGGGCCTCAACCTGGGACCGATCGAGGGCAATGACAGCCTGGCCCTCAGCCCGCATCCTGCGCACGGCCTCGTCAATCTTGCCGCTGGACAGAGTGTGGTCGATAGGCGTGGTGGTCACCCGGGGCAGGTGTTGAATCTCTGGCGGGTAGTCACATTCGTGGGTAGTGCCAACCAACCGATCACCGGCCCCCAGTGCGCAGACGATTTCTGTTGCGGCAGGAAGCAGGGAGAGGACCCGGGTCACGGCACCGGCGGGGCGATGGCATCGCCGCCGAATTGCGCGCCGACCAGGCCTGCGCCAGTGGGCACCAGGATGCCGTCTGCCCCCAGCAGGCGGAAGAGCTTCCACTGCTCCTCGCGTGCCGTGGTGGGTCGCGACCCGTTGTAGAGCATCGAGATCACCAGCGTGCCGTCGCGTCGGCCCAGATACCCGGTGACCGAGGCGACGTTGCCCAGGGTGCCCGTCTTGGCCCGGACCACACCGGGGGCCGGCAACCCGGTGGCCAGGCTGCGCAGGGTGCCCTGGCCATTGGCGGGGAGGAGCGCCGGAAAGTCGCGTCCGCCCGCCAGGAACGGGAATCGGGCCAGATAGGCCACGAAGGTCCAGGCGCTGGCGCGATCGTCTTCCGAAAGCCCACTGCCGTCCACGAGTGCTACTCCGCGGGGATCCCCGGTGACCGACCGGACGTGGTCGGTAAGCCGCTCCGCGGCGACCTTGGGGTCGCCGCCAGCCGCCCACCGCAGGAGCAATTCCGCGCCCAGGTTGCTGCTGCGGGTGTTGACCTCGCTGGCGATCGAGTCGAATGGCTGCGAGTTGACTTCCGCCAGCACCCGGGTGGCCAGGCTGGCCCCCGGCGCGATCAGCGCCGACGCTGGCAACCACTCGATTCCGGACTCCTGGAGGGCATGCCGCCACGAAGCTTCCAACAGGCTCTCGGGCGAAGGTGACACCGCCGTCAGGGTCCTGGTGCCCGCCCGGGTACCAATGGTGCCCGCCAGGGTCCATCGCCCGTTGGCTGCGGGGCGCAGGGAAAGCCGACTGGCCCGACCGGCAACGGTCCGGGCATTGTTGGTCACCAGCCAGCCGACCCCAAGCGGACTTTCAGCCGCAATGCTCGGCGCGCGGCCCGAGGCGCCAGGCTGGATCTCGAGACTGATGAGATTCTCGTTGATGGTCAGTGGTCCGACCAGCGGGGCAAAGAGGCGGCCGCGGTGCCGGCTGGCCCAGGCAGCGGGAAAGGCCGGCTTGGGGTCCCCGGATTCACTCACCACCACCAGGGGACCGGTCAGGCTGCGCACGCCGCTGTCTGCCAGTTGTCGTGCCAATTCCAGCAAGGTCGGGCCCGATTTGCCGGGACGATCCAGGGTGAAGTCGCCATTGACCTCCAGTGCCCACGAGCCCTGCCAGGCACCGGACATCGGCTCCCTTTGACCGGCCCCGACCACCCGGGTGGAGCGGCGGGCCTCGGGGCCCACGATCGTCCGCGCAAAGCCGGTGGTAAATATCTTGACCGTCGAGGCCGGGATCAGCGGGGTGGTCGGATTCATGGCCCAGATCAGCTGGCCGTCCTGGGTGGCCACCACGATGCCCCAGGTGCCCGGGGCGCGCTGGATGGCGCGGCGATACCACTCGTCGAGGTCCTGCTGGATAGTGTTGTTGGAGCTGGATGCAACCGGTGGGAACTGCGCGTGCGCCGCAGACTGGGCGGACACTCCGAGGAGGGCCGCCCAGACAATCACTCCGCCGCTACGCCTGCCCAAGTTCACTTCAGCATCCCCTTCGCGATGGTCTGCAGCTGCATGTTGCTGGTCCCTTCATAAATCGTGCCGATCTTGGCGTCCCGGTAGTATTTCTCGGCCGGATACTCCTTGGAGTAACCGTAGCCGCCAAAGAGTTCGACACATTGTGAGGTGATCCGGTCGGCTACTTGGGAGCTGAAGAGCTTGGCCATCGCCGCTTCATCCGCGAACGGCTTGCCGGCGTCCTTCAGGCGGGCGGCGTTGTAGACCATCAACCGGGCCGCCGCCAAGTCGGTTCCCATCTGGGCCAGCTGGAACTGGACGCCCTGGAACTCGACGATCGGCTTGCCGAACTGCTGCCGTTCCTTGAGGTAGGCAATCGTCGCGTCGAGCGCCCCGCGGGCCACCCCGATCATCTGGGCGCCGATTCCGATCCGCCCCTCATTGAGCGTCTCGATGGCGATCTTGTAGCCCCGGCCGACCGGGCCGAGGACATTGGCGAGCGGCACCTTGCACTGTTCCAGGATCAATTCCGTGGTGCTGGACGCGCGGATGCCGAGTTTGTCCTCTTTCTTGCCCACAGAAAAACCCTCGAACCTCCGCTCCACCAGGAATCCGGTGATCCCCTTGTATCCGTTGGCCGGGTCGGCGTTGGCAAAGACCACGAAGATTTCGGCCTCGGCCCCGTTGGTAATCCAGAACTTGCGTCCGGTCAGCTCGTAGTGATCTCCCTGGAGGATGGCCCGGGTCTCCAGGGCAAAGGCATCGCTACCGCTGGCCGGCTCGGAAAGGGCAAAGGCGCCCAGCATGCCGGCGGTCATGCGGGGGAAATAGCGAGCCTTCTGCTCGTCGTTGCCCCACCGCAGGAGGCAGTTGTTCACCAGGGTGTTGTGCACATCGACGTAGATGGCGGCGGAAGCGTCGATCTTGGACAGCTCCTCGATGGCCAGGACCGCCATGAAAAAGCTCCCTCCGGCACCGCCCAGCGTCTCCGGGACCTCGATCCCCATCAACCCGAGCTCGAACATCTTGGTGATCAAGTCGGGACGAAACTTGGCGGCCTGGTCCATGGCGTGGACATGGGGCCCGATCTCGGAAACCGCAAATTCCGCGACCGCGTCACGGAACATCGTCTCTTCTTCTGAGAGCTCCGTCAGGGCCGGGGCAGCGAGGGTGTCGGGCATCGGGTACTCCTCGGGTGGTCATTCGAACGAAACACCCGCAAGATAATGGCAGGCAACGATTTCCATCAATCTGGGAACCCGGTGGGGGCCCCCAGGACATCGAGTGCGACCGGGACGCGACCGAGCGGCGCGGAGACTTGGGCGCCACTCAAGCGGTCGCGCACCGCTGCGAGCATTTCCTGGGCAATGCGGACCCCTTCTGCCAGGGCCGCCTCCCGACCGACCTCGCTGGCCCGCCGCATCCGGTCCAGGATCTCGTCCGGGACCGTGATGCCCGGGACCTCGTTGGCCAGGAACTCGGCATTGCGCAACGAGACCAGCGGCCAGATGCCCCCCACAATGGGGATCCGGAACTGTTCCACTGCTTGCAGGAACCGGTCCAGCTGGCGCAGGTCAAAAACAGGCTGGGTGACGGCAAACTCGGCACCCGCCTCAACTTTCCAGGCCAGGCGGCGGAGTTCCCGCTCGAAATCGGTGGCCGCAGGGTTGACGCCGACCCCGATGACGAAGCTGGTCGGCAGCCCGATGGCATTGTGTCCTGGGTCCAGGCCCCGATTCAATCGCTGCACCAGGTTGGTCAGTCCGATGGCATCGATATCGAAGACCGCCGTCGCCTCGGGGTATGGCCCCATCTTGGGCGGATCGCCGGTGATAAGCAGGAGGTTGTGGAGGCCGCTGGCGGCCGCTCCGAGCAGGTCCGAGAGCATCCCCAGCAGGTTCCGGTCGCGACAGGCGTAGTGCACCACCGACTCGATCCCCACCTCCCGCTCAATCAGCAGGCCCGAGAGCAGGGCACCCATGCGGCTCTGCGCCCGGGGGCCATCGGGAACGTTGACGGCGTCCACGCCGGCCGCCTTGAGCTGGCGGCATTGTTGGAGCATTGGCGCCGGGTCCACCCCCTTGGGCGGCACGATCTCCACCGTGGTGACGAAGCTGCCTGCCGCCAGCTTGGCGCCCAGCCGGGAGCGCTCGCCAAGCGGCACCGGGGCCACCCCGGGGTCAGGGGCGGCGCTGGTGGAAATGAGCGAGGTATGCCGTGGCGAAACGCTCTGGACGAACGACGCCATCGCCTTGATGTGCTCCGGAGTGGTGCCGCAGCAGCCGCCGACGAACCGGGCGCCCGCTTCCACCATCCGCCGGGCGTAGCTGGCCATGTACTCGGGAGAGGCCATGTAGATCTTGCGGTCTCCCACATCGCGGGGCAGGCCGGCGTTGGGCTGGGCGGCAATCGCCAGGGTGGTGACTTCGGCCAGCCGCTCCACCGCTTCCAGGATCCCCTGCGGACCGACCGAGCAGTTGACGCCGACGACCTGCACTCCCATCGCCTCCACCATCGGCCCGAAGGTGGCGGGAGCGGTGCCGTATATCGTCTTGCCGTCGTTGCCGATCGTCACCTGTGCAATGATCGGCAGGGTCGAGTGACGTCGCACCGCCTCAACGGCGGCCTGCAACTCGCCCAGGTCGCTGAAGGTCTCCAGGATGAATCCGTCCACCCCACCGGCCACGAGGCCGGCCACCTGTCGCGCGAACGCGACCGTGGCCTCCTCGCGGGAGGTTTCCCCGAAGGGTTCGATTCGGATGCCGAGGGGACCGATCGCTCCCACCACGACCGCGCGCGACCCCGCCGCCTCGACCGCCAAGCGGGCGGCGGCGGCGTTGATCGCCTCGGTTTCCGCCGCGAGCCCGTAGTGCGCCAGTTTGAGGGGATTGGCCCCAAAGGTGTTGGTTTCCAGGATCTCGGCCCCGGCCCGGACGTATTCCTGGTGGATCTCGCGGACCAGGTCAGGCTGCTTGAGCGCCAGCTCGTCGAAACAGACGTTGAGCAAGACTCCACGGCCGTACAGCACAGTCCCCATGGCGCCGTCCACCACGTGGGCGCGACCGTCGTCAATCAAGGCCTGGAGTCTGTTCATCGTTCATAGCCCAGGTTGGGGGCCAGCCAGCGTTCCAGCGTGGCCACGTCCATCCCCTTCCGCAGGGCCAGGTCCTCCACCTGATCCCGGCCCACCCGCCCCACCCCGAAATACCTGCTTTCCGGGCGCCAGAAGTACATGCCGCTGACCGCAGCGGCCGGCCACATGGCAAAATTCTCGGTCAGTCGAAGACCGATGGCCCGCTCGGCGTCGAGGAGACGGAAGATGGTGGCCTTCTCGGTATGGTCGGGACACGCCGGGTATCCCGGCGCGGGACGAATCCCCTGGTAGGCCTCGGCAATGAGCGCGTCATTGTCCAGCGCCTCATCGGCAGCATAGCCCCAGAACTCCCGGCGGACCCGTTCATGGAGTCGCTCCGCAAAGGCCTCGGCCAGGCGATCGGCCAGCGCCTTGGCCAGGATCGCGTTGTAATCGTCCTGGTTGGCCTCGAATTCCGCCACCAGCGCATCGAGCCCGATCCCGGTGGTAACGGCGAAGGCGCCCACCCAGTCCGGGGTGCCCGCCTCCTCCGGTGCCACGAAATCCGCCAGCGCCACGTTCGGGGTCCCGGGCGTTCGGCGCATCTGCTGGCGCAAGGTGTGGATAGTGGTCAGGGGCGTGGTCCCATCCGTGGTGTCCCGGAGGACGATGTCGTCGCCCTGGGTGCTGGCCGGCCAGAAGCCAACGACGGCGCGCGCTGTCAGGAGGTGGTCTCGCTCAATCCGTGCCAGCAGCGTCTGGGCATCGGCAAAGAGGCTCCGTGCCGTCTCGCCCACGGTGGCATCCTCCAGGATGGCGGGGTATCTCCCCTTCAGCTCCCAGGTCTGGAAGAATGGCGTCCAGTCAATGCGTGCGATCAATTCCGGGAGCGGATAGTTGTCGAAGACCCTGGTCCCCACGAAGCTCGGTGGGGTGGCAGGTACCGGGGCGGTTACCAGACGATTGGCCCGGGCCTCCGCGATGGAGACCCTGCGCGACGGATCGTCCCGGTTGGCGCGGTCGTGGCGGACCTGGGCGTACTCCTCGCGAATTGTCTCGGCAAAACTCTCTCGGGTGGTCGGCCCCAGCAGCTGTCCGGCCACACCCACCGCACGGGAAGCATCCAGCACGTGGACCACGGGGCCGCTGTACTGCGGCGCAATCTTGACCGCTGTATGGACACGCGAGGTGGTGGCACCGCCGACCAGCAGCGGCAGGGTGAACCCCTCGCGTTCCATCTCACTGGCCACCAGTGCCATCTCCTCCAATGACGGCGTGATGAGCCCGCTCAGGCCAATGGCGTCCACCTGCTCCCGGCGCGCCGTCTCGAGGATCGTGGCCGAAGACACCATCACCCCCAGGTCGATCACCTCATAGTTGTTGCACTGGAGCACCACGCCGACAATGTTCTTGCCGATATCGTGGACATCACCCTTGACGGTGGCCATCAGGATCTTGCCGGCTCGGCTCGCCTCGGTGCCCGCGATGCGTTCGGCCTCGAGGTAGGGGAGCAGGAAGTGGACGGCCCGTTTCATGACCCGGGCGCTCTTGACCACCTGGGGCAGGAACATCTTGCCGGCGCCGAACAGGTCACCCACGATGTTCATCCCGTCCATCAGGGGCCCTTCGATGACCAGGATCGGGCGACCGAGTTCCGCCAGCGCCTCGGCGGTGTCCGCGGCCACGAACTCCGCGATCCCGTGCACCAGGGCGTGGGACAGTCGCTCACGAACCGGCACCTCACGCCATGCCAGGGTGTTGCCTGCCTCGGCCACCTGACCCTGGACCGCATCGGCCACCGCGAGCAGCCGGTCGGTGGCGTCCGGCCGGCGGTTCAGGACTATGTCCTCGACCCGTTCGCGGAGGTCGGCCGGCAGGTCCTCATAGATGGCCAGCTGACCGGCATTCACGATCCCCATGTCCATCCCGGCCCGGATGGCGTGGTAGAGGAAGACCGAATGGATCGCCTCGCGGACCGGGTCGTTGCCGCGGAACGAAAACGAGACGTTGCTGACCCCGCCGCTGATCAGGGCGCCAGGGCATTCCGCCTTGATCCGCCCGGTGGCCTCGATGTAATCCACCGCATAGCCGTTGTGCTCCGCGATTCCGGTGGCAATCGCGAAGATGTTCGGGTCGAAGATGATTTCCTCGGCGGCGAACCCGGCCTCCGTGGTCAACAGCTGGAAGGCCCGCCGGCAAATGGCCACCTTGCGTTCCACCGTGTCGGCCTGGCCCTGCTCGTCGAAGGCCATCACGATCACCGCAGCCCCGTACCGGCGCACCAGCCGGGCCTGGCGCAGGAATTCCGCCTCGCCCTCCTTGAGCGAGATGGAGTTGACGACGCTGCGGCCCTGGACACACTTGAGGCCCTCCTCGATGACCGCCCACTTCGAAGAGTCGATCATCACCGGCACCCGGCTGATGTCCGGCTCCGCGGCCAGGAGGTTGAGAAAGGTGCGCATCGCCGTCGCGGAGTCCAGCATCCCCTCGTCCATGTTGACGTCGAGGATCTGCGCCCCGCTCTCCACCTGCTGACGGGCCACTTCAAGACCCTCCGCCAGCCGACCCTCGAGCACCAGTTTGGCAAAGCGGCGTGAACCGGTGACGTTGGTCCGTTCCCCGATGTTCACGAAGTTGGTGGTCGGGCCGATGGTCAGCGGCTCAAGGCCGGAGAGTCGGCAGCGCGGGTCGAGCTGTGGCCGCAGGCGGGGCACCACACCGGCGACTGCTGCCGCGATGGCCCGGATGTGGTCGGGGGTGGTGCCACAACACCCGCCCACGATATTGACCAGGCCACTCCGGGCAAATTCCTGCAGGAGCGCCGAGGTCTCTCCGGGGCCCTCATCGTACTCCCCAAACTCGTTCGGCAACCCGGCGTTCGGGTGCGCACTCACGTAGACCGAGGCGGCCCGGGACAAGTCCTGGATGTAGGGCCGAAGCGCCTTGGCGCCGAGCGCGCAGTTGAGCCCGATCGAGAGCGGACGGGCATGCATCACGGAGTACCAGAACGCCTCCGTCGTCTGACCGGAAAGGGTGCGGCCGCTGGCGTCGGTAATCGTGCCGGAAATCATGACCGGCACCCGATGCCCGGTGCGGTCAAAGACTTCCTCGATTGCAAACAACGCTGCCTTGGCGTTGAGGGTGTCAAAGATGGTTTCCACCATCAACAGGTCGGCGCCCCCCTCCAGCAGGGCCACCCCGGCCTCGGTGTAGGCTGCCACCAGCTCTCCGAAGGTGACTCCCCGGGCTCCCGGGTCGTTGACGTCGGGGGAGAGGGAGGCGGTCTTGTTGGTCGGTCCCAGCACTCCCGCCACGTAGCGCCATCGGCCGGGGTTCGCAGCCTCGGCCCGGTCGGCCGCCGCCCGGGCCAGCGCGGCGGCGGTCCGGTTGAGCTCGGGGACGAGCGATTCCATCCGGTAGTCGGCCATCGATACCGAGGTGGAATTGAACGTGCTGGTCTCGATGATATCCGACCCGGCCTCGAGGTAGGCTGCGTGGATTCCCGAGATGATGTCGGGGCGGGTCAGGACCAGCAGGTCGTTGTTGCCCCGAAGATCTACCGGCCAGTCGGCAAACCGCTCTCCCCGGAAATCTGCCTCGGCAAGCTGGTGGCGCTGCACCATCGTGCCCATCGCGCCGTCGAGCACCAGGATTCGTTCAGCCAACAGCCCCTCGAGCGCGGCGAGGCGCTCGGTGCGCCGGTGCGCGGCGGCAAGGGAGGTGTGATCCAGGATGTTCATGATGCTGGCTCCATACGGCAACAAAAATGCCCGGGGCATGAGACGGCCCCCGGGCGGCGATTTAGCGTTTGTTTAACGTGGCCGCAAGCTGCGCAAATCACCACGAACCGGGGATGTTCAGGAATGATAGCGGGGGCGGCGGCGATGGGTAAGAGGGAGGGGATATGCGGTGCTGGACTCCCACGAGGCGGAAGCCGACTCGATTCTGGACGGCGCCCGTCGGCGGGACTCGGCGCTGGTGGCCACGATCAACAGCATTGGAGGGTCCAGCCTGCGGCACTGCGCGAACGTGGCCCGCTCGGCCCGGGTGTCCAACGTGCTGACCCAAGTGCTGGCGCGGTGAGGGACCTCGGGGCGGCCCGGATCCGGAGCATGCAGACAACGGCTCGGCTCCGCGGGAAGGTGGATGAGCTCAAGGAGCTGCTCCACCGCAGCATCAAGCAGCCCTCCCACAACCGCAGCGGGGTGCTTGGCCTGCTCCAGGACATCGGCCAGCGACTCGGCATTTCCGTCGGCCCCGGCTACATGATGACCGTCCAAGGGGAACACCGGGTCGGGATCGGGGTGTTCCGGGCGTTCTGAGCCGTGTGGCAAAGATCCTCTCGCGTGCCACTTCCTGGACTGTACGATCGGGGTCGGTGCCTGACCGAGCGGGCTCGACTCGCGCAACGCAAGATGTGGTGTGTCGCTGCGATCCCTGCTCGAGGGAGGACGCTGAGGATCCGGCGTCGCGGAGTTCCCCATCCAGGGGTAGCCCCCCCATACCTAAGCCCCCGGCTGTCGCGCGCCGGGAACTTAGGTTAGGTGTCCAGCGACGGCGATGAGGCACACTACTGACTAGGCTTGCCGCCTTGACTCCCTTCGCCATTGGTCGATGCCTTGAGATATCGGTCGTCGGCCGCCGCATAAGCGAAGACCAAAGCGAGAGCGACCCAGCCTGATACTCGGTACCCCGAAAGCATTAGCATCCAGACGGTAAACAGCGCCGCACCAAAGACGCCCGTGGCGATGGCATACCTGAGGAGGTCCTTACGGCCTGCTCGTCGTGCATAGCGCACGAATGCCACGGTGACTACCAGGAAGATCGCAAGCAGTAGCCCAAAGAAACCTACGAGTCCAGGACGGTCGGCGGTTTGGGTGGCCGCGAGCCCGACGATCACCACGATTGCGAATGCGACGGCCATCCATGCCGCAGCCCGCTGTTGACGGGTCATGCTATCCCCCACGTGTAACGAGGCGGTGGACCGAGAGGTGGTGGTTGCCCGCGATATCCTCGGAAGCTTCGGGCCGGCTCAAACGGGGGTGCTATCTCCGCGCATTGATCATGGCACTCGCAGAGCCACAAGATGAATGCGCCGAGCGAGACCACCAGTGATCCAAGTACGCCCCAGACGGCAGTCGGGTCTCCCATGTACGTTCTGACCCCCATGATGGCGACCCTGCCGCCGAGCTTCCACAGAGACCGCACGAGTGCACCACCGGCGACAATGCACTGGGTTGTTGCGCCCTCTGGGACGGTTTCAGGTTCATTGATTAGTTCATTGATATCTTCAATGGCCTCGGACGGAAAATAGACCTCGACTTCGAGGTAGCCGCCGTTGTACCCCTGGATGACCGCAGCTGTTACGAAGACCGAATCCCCTGCCTCGTAGAACTCAAGCCAGTCCGCGAACTTAGGACTGTTGTACACGTCGGCGAAGACTGCCAGCTGGGTACCAGAGTCTGTCGCTTACTCAAGCGTGTAGTCCCCATAGGACGTCTGGAAATCAAAGATCGTGTCATTGATCGGAGCTAAGCTCAGCCCGGGGCTCGCCGAGGGCGCGGGCAGTGCTTGACGTTCAGCCCGGATCTGAGCCTTGAACAACTCTCGGACATCCAGCCATATCGCCCTGAGTTCATCGTGGGTAAGCGGTCGGTTGGACAACACATTCCCGTCACGGTCGAATGTCCGGAAACGGGGCTCATGGACGGTCCTTGGAGTAGAGGGTCGAACCAGTTCGAGCTTCCCCGCAAGCGTGGCGACGGCAGAAGGTCGAATCGGTCCAGCCACCTCCCCCGAGCCATCGCCCGGAGAGGTTGGGGCCTCCCCACCGCACCCGATCGTGAGCGCCAGAGTCAGCGCTGCGACGCCCGGCCGACCGATTCTCCATCCAAAGAGCTCCATGAATTTTCCTTTCGAGCGTGGGTAGCGAGTTGTGTGCCGCCGGAACTGCTTGGCGACAATACGCTACGGGTCGGCTTGAATTCCGGCAAGATACGAAATGACACAGTCAATCACGACTCAAGGTGTCGCATTGCCAAGGATTGTAGTTTGGAGGGTTCGGACTGAGGAATGACGCCATCGCATGCCTGAAAACTGTGCATGCGATTTTCGAAACTGTTACAATCGGCGGGGTGGATTTCGAGGTGAGATGAGGGGAACTGCTGCGGCGGGGTGGCGCCATGCAGGACCGGACGGACAGCTCTGCGCCAAAGCTGGTTTCCGGGGCAGGCTCTCGTTCTTAGTTGCTTGGCGGGCTAGCGTCCGGCGGGTTGAGGGCGGGGAAAGGCATGGACTAGGAAGGTCACTATGCCATCTTGGTCTTCGGACCGAAGGACAACTCGGTCGGCCCCAAAGGCAATCGGGGTAGAGTCGGTCCGCCCGGTCATTCTGCCGAGAATCACACCGTCGAGTCGAAACGCGGTCGCGAACCACGAGGCATCACCCGGCGCCAGGTAGTCCATGACCCAGAGCGTGCCGTCGGGAGCACTATGCATCCTACCCATCGGGGGCAGGGAATCAGCATACGGCTGCTGGCGCCGGGTCCGTTCGCTGCCGGCGGGGTCCCGCAACGGCTCCCGAATAGTGGCCCTCAAACCCGCCAGTTCCTGGTCGATCGCCGCGTTCCGCATCTTCGTCGTGACCACCCTGCGCGGCTGCCTCACGAGAAGTCGACTCAGTACCTTACCCTCGGCATTGCGAATATCGACCTGATAGCGGTCCTGCGATGTGGTTGCAAGAAGAGTATCCCATACTACGACCTGAGCAGCGCGAGAGAACCCCAAGGGGACTGGGGTCCTCCGGGTCTGTCCGGCCAAGGTCAATTCTTGCATCGCGACTTCAAGATCGTCGAGGACCACGACTTGGCGTCCGGGGCCCTCGGCGGAGACGAGTGTCACCAGCGCTTGGGAACGGATGATGCGACCAGGGACCCCCGCCCTGAGGGTCCCCGGTGAGAAGTACACGACTCGGCCCTTGGACAACTGACCCAGAACTACCTCTGCGCCAGGTGGGAGTCGCCCAGCAAGCGAGGAGCTGCGAGCCAACGCGCTCCCGCGAACAATCAGGTCGAGCCGTTGGGTGGCCCCGTCGAATAGCAGTAGTGTATCCGCGAGTCCTCGAGAAACCCCCCACACCCGCACATACTCTCCCGGCCCCCGCCCTGGGCGGCCGAAGACCGTTGGGTCTTGCCTACCGGGCTGCCACATAAATAATTGGCCCTCCGCTGACGAGAACCCAGCAACGCTACCGTTCACTAGTACTGACACACCAGCGACCCGAGTGAGATCGAACTTCGAATCCCCGTCCGCACCACCAATCACCGCGATCGGTCGCTGGGACATTGTGATGCGCGGCGCGTTGTTCAAGGCGGAGGCACCATGCTCGAAAGTCAACACACCGGATTGGGTATAGGTCGACGGCGGCGTTGGTGTGCGTTGTACGAGTTGCGGATGCGCCATTCCGGGGAGGCTGATGAGCAGCGCAGTGGAGGTTGAGAGCGCGAGGAGTGGAGAATATATAGAGTGGCCCACTATCTGGCTCCGGGGTTGATCCCAACCGGGGCAGCGACAGCTTCTTTCACCAATCGAGTCACGAGCTCCATGAGGACGGCCTCCGGGGGCGTCCCTCGGTACTTCCACCCGTTGATGAACAGCGTTGGCGTGGCGTCCACCTCAAACTCCTTGCCCTTGGCGATATCGGCGGCCACCGAAGCCCTGGTGGTGCTGTCCGCCAAACAGGCAGAGAAGGCAGCAGAGCTTTCGACGGACGCTTCGGTCGCCATCAATTCCCAGGGTTTGATTCCTAGCGAGTCCTGTTGCGCATAAGCCAAGTCCAAGAACTGTTCAAGTGCCCCGCCTGCCGTGGCGCATTCGGCGGCGATCGCAGCGGGCATGGCGAATTGATGGATGGTGGTGAGCGGGAAATGTGGGAACACGATCGCGACGTCCGCGCTGTTGGCCAACTGCACCCTCCGAATCACCTCGTGCCCCCTTCTACAGTTTGGGCACTGGAGGTCGGAGAAGACGATGATCTTTACGACCGCTTCGGGATTGCCGATGGTTGTGCCATGTGGGAGCAACTCACGCCAGGTCTCTACGAACTCCGGAGTGGGGAGTGGGGGTGGTGGAGGTTCGTTGGGGAAGAATTCTCGTTTCACGAAAACGGTAGCCATCGCCGCAATCGCCAAGGTGAGTACCAAACTGATGGCTGCCTCAAGTCGACTCATCAGTCTGCCCCGCCATGAATTGGAATGTCACGGCCTCACGCTGCAACGGGCCCTTCCCCACATAAGGAAATCGACGGTGGGGGTAGTGCGATCGACCCAAGCGAGCATCGATGGATCTGCTGCTTGACCTCTGGTCTCGATCCATCGGCCGCGCCATGTCGGCGCAGGCTATGTGATGTCGCATCCGTCGTGGCCGTCACCGCACCAATTCGGCTCCCGCCCCTCGTGGGGGGTCTTCATGCAGAACGGACCTTCTTCACAGCACGCAGGCGTGAACCAATGCCAGAACGCGTCGGACTCACAGGGTTGGCAAAGCGTGCTCGAAACCGTGGGGCTCGATACCGCAGCGGCTTCCTCGACGGGCCGGGCGAGTATCACAGAAAAGATCGTCCCCAACAATAGACATGTCCGCCTCGCGACTTCATGCATCTTTTCTTCCTCCTGTTCAGGTGGGTACTGCGGGCTTCGGCAGTGGTGCTTGGTGAGGTTCAGCCTACGTCTCGTCGCACCCGTCGTGGGAGTCGCCGCACCCATTTGGCTCAACCCCTGGGTGTGAGTCAGCAGACTTCATGCAGAATGGACCTTCTTCACAGCTCGTCGCGAGGAACCAATGCCCGTATGCAGTCTGTTCACAGACCAGGCAACCCGCGCTAGCGACCGTGGGGCTCGACACAGCTACAGCTTCTTGGACGGGCTGCGCCAGCACGACACATAGCACCGTCCCAACCAACAAGCCAGTCCGTCTGATGACTTTGTGCATGGCCGGTTCCCCCCGTATGGTGGGGTCTCAAATGCAATGGTCAGCGTAGACCCCAAGGCCCCTATGCTCTCCATAGCTACGGGCACTCGGGCGGAATAGCAAGATTCAAAATGACACAGTTGATCACGACTCAAGAAGCCGCACTACCAAGGATTGTAGTTTGGAGGGTTCGGACTGAGGAATGACGCCATCGCATGCACAAAAACGATGCGAGGGTTTTCGGAAACTGTTCAAATAGGCGGGGTGGCCTTGAGGTCGATTGTCGTCGTCCACTCCCTAAGAATGCTCAGCCGCGGTCTAGCCTCTGGCCGAGTCCGCCTCGATTGGCGCCCCCAGCGACTCCACCACCGCCGCCACCGTCACCCCCTCGACCACGACGACCTTCCTGCAGCTGCTATCGCCCGCGGTCAGGACAACGTCGCGCGCTGGCAGCTTGAGCGCGCGGGCCAGCCACCGGAGCAGGGCATCATTGGCGGCACCATCCACGGGGGGTGCCGCAAGCCGAATCTTGAGTGCGTCGCCATGGAGGCCTGCCGACTCGGTGCGCGAGGCGCGGGGCTGCACATGAAGTTGCAGCCGCACCCCGGTGAGGGTCGGGGTCAACCAGCTCAGGGGATCAGATAAAACAGGATGGCCCGGACGAGGATCAGGACGAAGTAGGCCACGATCGGGCTCAGGTCGAAGGGGCCCCTGGCCGGGAGTCGCCGGCGGATCGGAGCCACCAGCCACTCGGTCAGAAAGACAAAGGGCCTCATCCACGGCGTAAAATCGCCGGCGCCCACCCAGGAGCCGATGACCCGCACCAGGATGGCGAGCATCAGGAGTTGGGTCGCCGTGGTCACGAGGAACTGGGCCCAATCGGAAGCGCCCGCCTGCCGCAACCAGAGCACCTGGCCGATCCAGCCGGTGGCCCACCCTACCAGGCTCAGCAGCAGGATGCCCCCGAACACGGCGATCCCCAGGAGCCAGAGCGGGGCGTCCTGGGGATTCCGTCCCCAGCGCCCCATCCGGCCTTCCAGCGGACGGAGTATCGGATCACTCCACCGGCGAACAAACCTGGGAAACGCGCTGAACGCCGACAGGTGCTTCTGGCGAACGGCCCAGTGGGTCACGGCCACCAGGCTGGCGGCCGCTGCGACCGCCAGGACCAGGATCCGGCTTCCGGCGGCCAGGCCGGCAGCGATCGATGCCCAGGTCAAGGTGAGGTGGGGAAGCGCTTCTCGAAGAGATGCCAGGGCCGACGGCCGATGTAGTCCGGCCGCTGCAGGGTACGGCTCCACCCCAGCGCGGCGAGCAGTCCTTCGGCCCGGAGGTCATCGGTCCAGAACTCGAGCAGGTGGGCGCCCTCCTCGACCGCCCGCGCCTCGAAGGCCCCCAGCAGGCGCAGCCCGTGACCCTGGTGGCGCTCGTGGGGGACCACGCCGAGATCCTCCAGGTGCGCCACCCCACCGTGCACCCAGAACCGGGCGCCCCCGATCCAGTCGCCAATCTCATCGGACAGCACCAAGTGGTGCCCGATGCGGGGTGCCGACATCGTGGCGCCGCTGGGGTGCCGTTCGACCAGCTCGCTCAGCCAGGCCGAGAACTCCTCGTCCTGGCCGGCGTCGCGGATCGTGAGGTTGCGCTCTTGGTTGACCATACCGTTCAATACCATCCGTTGGGTCTCCAAGTTTCGATGCCGCAAGAAGGGGGCCAATGTCAGGCAGCTCAGGAGGTGCGGCACTGCCGGGTGGAGGGGGGGATGCGCCCGCATTCGATCGATTCGTTCATCCCGGAGGCAACCGGCCCGCAGGCGGTGTTCTGGGCTGAGGTCACCGCTTCTTCCTCCGAAGCGGCGGAGGCGGTCGCACAGTTCGAGCGCCCATGGTAGTCAACGCATATCTCACAGGTGACCTTCTGGGCGGACAGGGTGGTCCACGCCAGGAACCCGGCGAAGGCGAGGACCACGATGATCGGGATCAATCGGCTGCGTGAGACCATCGGCTTCGCTCCAGAGTTGGGACTGCGGGGGATTGAATAGTATACCCCCCTAGGGTATGTTGAGGCAATGAATCGGTTGCGGCGTCTCGCGGTCACCCGCGCCTGCATGGGCTGGTTGGTGCTGGCTATCCTGTTGGCGCCAGCCGGCGGACACGGTCAGGAGCACTGCGCTCCGGCCTCGTCGATCCATGCCAACACCGCTACGCCGCATCATTCCGCCCCCCTTCCCGACGCGACGAAAGATAGTGGCGATCGGGGCGACTGCCCACATTGTCCCGAACCGCAGTGCGAGACGGAGCCCTCCTGCTCGGCACAGGTCCTCGTGTCCGCGAGCAAGACCGAAAGCGGGTTCGACTTCTGGGCCCGCCTGCGCCTGCAAGCCGTCGCTGGCGTCCGATCGCACCTCCGCCCCACCGCTCCCCCAACCCCTCCGCCACAGCCCCTGGTGTAGTCACCTCGATGTTCCTTGGGCACCATGCCGGTGCCCGGGCTGGATTGACTCACTGTGAGGACACAAATGCGTCGAATTATCATGGCCGTACTTTGTGCGGTCGGTGGTGTTGTGGCAATCACCTCCCCCGCTGCGGGACAGCTGGACTACCGGAACCTGGATGACGGCCGCCCGCTCTGGACGGAGGATGCGTGGCCGGTGGAGCGCCGGGCCCTTGAGTTCCTTTTCCCGTACTCCCTGGGGTGGGGCAGGCTGGTGACCCTGCACTCGAGCCAGCCCGAACTGGCCTGGGGGGCGTGGGACAATTTCATGCTGGGGGCCAAGCTCCCGTTGGCGGTCGTCCGGGGCTCCTCGGGCAATGAGGCCGGAGTCGCCGGTCCCGGGGCCTTCCTCTTCTACAACCTCCGGGGCGAGGGACGATCCCTGCCCGCACTGGCCGTGCGTGCGGAGGGGCACCTGCCGCTGGGGAAGCTGGCCCACGACGACCCCACCCTGACCCTGAAGGGAATTGCCACGCGCACCCTCGGGCGGGAAAGGGTGCATCTCAACGCCGCCTGGACAGCGGTTGGCGCGGATGCCGACGATGGACTCGAGGGGGAGGGGCGGTGGGCCGCATCCATTGCGGTGGATCGGACCCTGTACCGGACCAGCACGCTCCTCGCGGCGGAACTCCTGGCCCAGGATGCAGGTCGAGGAGCGCCGGCAAGCCTGAGGGCAGCGGTGGGACTGCGTCGCCAGATGTCGCCAACCCTGGTGCTCGACCTCGGGATGTCCCGCGCCCTCCAGAAGGACGCGGACCAACCCTGGGGGCTGACGATCGGCCTGAGCCGGGCACTCGGTGTGGGCCGGGGTGGCCGGACCGATCGGCCGGCCGCCGGCCAGACCACCCGCGCCGAGTGGCATTATCTGCCCGGGGCGTTCAATTGGCAGTTCGCTGCCCGATATCCCGAAGCGGCCGGGCTGTTCAATGCCTTCGACTATGGACACGCGGTGCTGTACGAGCGGCTCTGGACCGATCCGGCCACCGCGCCGGCACTGCTGGAAACCACCGAATTCGAGTTCCTGACCCGCGACCTCCTGGTCCGCCCCCCCCGCTTTGCGGTGGCGGAGGACGTGATCGAGCCTACCTACGCCCGGATTGCCCTCGAGGCGAAGCAGATGTTTCACTGGGCCCACCTGCTGCACCGGCAGCTCTACGATGCCTACGCCGATGAGCGCCTGTCACGGCCCGAGCAGCATGCCCTGGTCGAACGCCTCACCGACGACTACCTGAGCCGTAATCAACTGGCCTTTACCGACCAGCCCAAGGCGATGGAACTGATGGACGAGCAACCATTCAGCCAATACTTCCGGCGGCAGTACCCGAAGATGAACGGGCTGATCTGGGCGTATCACTGGCTGCAGGTGGGGCTGTACGAGCCGCTCATGCAGGAGCCGACACCAGCGGCAAAGAAGGCGGGAATCGCCGATGCGCTCAGTCGCTTCTGGGCCATGGCCGATTCCGCCCCGGCGCGCTTTCCCTCGGTGATGCCGATGACATCCGCGGTGGCGCCGACCTTCAGCGCTGCCCACCCCCGCGCCGCCATCATCTTTGACAACCTCCACATGATGCACGACATCATTTCCGACATCCTGGCCAATCCAATAGTGGCCCGGGCGGACAAACCCGACTTGATCCGCGCGCAGCTGGCGGAGTTTCGAAACCCCGAAACCAATCTGATGGGGATCGATCACTGGTGGATGATGGCGGCGATGATGGGAGGGGTGGAGCGGATGGGCGGGGTGGCCGGGAGGAAGAAGTGAGAAGCGAAAAGTGAGAAGCGA
>Ga0163144_10003737_pt1 | contig 34656 bp, 32 predicted proteins | sample OliLak19BULKMAT1_FD_123175 | JGI IMG/M metagenome (GOLD analysis project Ga0163144, IMG submission 123175) | Freshwater microbial mat bacterial communities from Lake Vanda, McMurdo Dry Valleys, Antarctica - Oligotrophic Lake LV.19.BULKMAT1 | ecosystem: Environmental > Aquatic > Freshwater >...
AAAATAACCGCTCTCCACAAGCGAAACGGTCGCCGCCTCACTCATCTGCCTCCCAAATCCAGGAAAAATAGACCATCGCTCTGCCGTGCCCCCAAATCTTCACCTTGGTTGCGGAATCGCTGCCACTAGGGAGACGAATTTGCGGCGAAAGCCCCCCTTCGGGTATACTTAAGGTTTTGTGGCTCGCCATCGGGCGAGGAGGTCAGTATGTTAATGAATGTGCGGGACATGGAGTTGCGTCCGCTGCGCATCTCTCATGAGTTTGCCATTGGTGAAATCGATTTACTCGATCCCGCTTTACGGCAGACAACTCCTCTGAAGGTGGAAGCTCAGGCGGAACTGAGACAGGTCCTCGACGAGATCCGAATCAAGGGTCACTACAGCGTGGATCTGGAACTGGACTGCGATCGTTGCTTGACTCCCTATTGTTGGCCGGTATCGGCTGATTTTGACCTGACTTATGCTCCGGAAAGCGAAGATACGCTGCCAGAAGAAGCGGGTCTGAGGGATGAAGAAGCCGCCGTCGCGTTCTATCAGGGCTCTGGACTCGAGCTGGAGGAAGTGTTGCGCGAGCAAGTGCTTTTGGCCTTGCCCATGCAGCGAGTGTGCCGCGAGGATTGCGCGGGTTTGTGCCCGACTTGCGGTGAAAACTGGAATGACCGCGACTGTGATTGCCTGCCGGTAATTGCGGATCCTCGCTGGACTGCCCTTACAGAGATTAAATTGAAGAAACAGTAGAAGGAATTACAGAATGCCTAATCCAAAACGCCGTCACTCGAAGCGCCGCACCGCTACCCGCCGCGCCCACGATGGCCTAACCCGCGCCATCGGCAGTGAGTGCTCCAATTGCGGCGCATCCAAGCTGCCGCACCGCGCCTGCCCTGCTTGCGGATTCTACAAAGGCCGCGCCGTAATTGAAGTAGAAAAGTATTAAGCCGCTCGTACACGGCCGATGATCACCATTGCCGTTGACGCGATGGGGGGCGATCATGCCCCCAAAAGCGAAGTAGAAGGCGCACTGCGCGCCGTGCGGAGTCTCGATGTGCGGGTCAACTTGGTTGGCCGCGAAAACATCATCCGCGAAGAACTCGAGCAACACGGAAAATGGCAGCACCTGCCCATCGAAATCACTCACGCCAGTGAAGTGATCACGATGGAGGATTCTGCCGCCAAAGCCATGCGGACCAAGAAGGATTCTTCGATTCGCGTGGCTGCCCGTCTTGTCCGCGACGGACATGCCGCCGGCGTGGTTTCGGCAGGCAATACCGGCGCTGTCATGGCAACAGCCAAGACCGTCCAAGGCATGATTCGGGGTGTGGAGCGGCCGGCTCTCGCGACCGCATTCCCAACACTCAAAGGCACACCCACGGTTTTGGTCGACGTCGGCGCCAATGTCGACGCCAGCGCATTGATGCTCGCGCAATTCGCGTTCATGGGCAATATCTACAGCCGCGCGATCTTCGGGATCCACAGGCCTCGAGTGGGCCTTCTCTCAATTGGCGAGGAAGAACATAAGGGCAACGCGCTGACCCATGCCACCACTCCACTGCTGAAACTACTCCCGATCCACTTCATTGGAAATGTGGAGGGCCGCGACCTTTATACCGGCCTCGCCGACGTAATTGTCTGCGACGGCTTTATCGGCAATGTGGCGCTGAAGGTAAGCGAGGGGCTGGTGGAAGTCTTCAAGCACATGCTGAAAGAAAGCCTGAATTCGACCATCACCCGACAGGTTGGCGCTGTGCTCGCCAAGAACGGGTTTACCGAACTCAAAAAGCGCACCGACTATTCTGAATATGGCGGCGCTCCGCTGATCGGCGTCAAAGGCGTTTGCATCATCTGTCATGGCCGCTCGAATCCGAATGCGATAAAAAATGCGATTCGTGTGGCAGCCGAGTATGCATCCAATCGAGTGAACGAGAAAATTGAAGAAGGCCTCGCCAACCTGCACGGGCACAAGTAAGATTTCGTAACTCTGCGGGCGCTGGGCGACAATAGGTACATATATATGCGTCGTGTCGTGCTGCTTGCTGCCATTTGCGCTTTGGGCTTGAACGCCCAGAAATTGGATCCGATCCAGTGGGCGCTGGGTCCCTTTCCCGAGGCGAAGGCAGGGGCACAGATCAAGATTCCCGTGCGGGCGCGGATTGATACCCATTGGCATCTCTATTCCCTCACGACACCTCCGCCGCCGAAACCCACCAAAATTCTTGCCGTCGCCGATGCCCCCTATGAAGTGGTTCGCGTGGATCAGCCGCCTCCGATCCGCAAGCTTGACGTAAATTTCCAAAGCGACACGGAGACCTTTGATAGCAACGTAGAGTTCACCCTGCTGGTAAAGGCGCTGAAGGACATTCCAGCCAATGCCCCAGACCTGATCGTGGAAGTGCGCTATCAGGCCTGCGATGACAGGCAGTGCCTTCCGCCAAAGAAGAAGCAGGTCAGCTACGACGCGAATTTTGCATTTACCGCAGCTCCGGTTCAAGCTGAGGGCGCCGCTGCGGCGGGCAAACAAAGCCTGGGCGAATTCCTGCTGCTGGCGTTTGGCTTTGGACTCGCCTCCGTACTCACCCCATGCGTCTTTCCGATGATTCCGATTACGATGAGCTTCTTTCTCACCAAGCAAGGGGCTTCAAAGGGGCGGATTCTGTTTGACGCCATCACGTTTTGTCTCGGCATCGTTGTGTTGTTTACGGCGATCGGGTTTGCTATTACGGCGGCGCTTGGCACTGCGGGAATCACTTCGATCGGCTCAAATGTCTGGGTGAATGGGTTCATTTCCGTCATCTTTTTCGCACTCGCCTTGAGCCTTCTTGGGGCTTATGAAATTACGCTCCCGTCCAGCCTGTTGACGAAGTTGAACTCTGCCAGCGAAGGCGGCGGGATCATTGGCACCCTGCTGATGGGCTTGACCTTTTCGCTCACCAGCTTCGCCTGCGTAGGCCCGTTTGTCGGTACGCTGCTGGCCGCCTCGATCACGGGCGACAAGTTGCAACCGACGCTCGGGATGATTGCCTTCAGCTCTGGTCTGTCGTTGCCGTTCTTCTTCCTGGCGCTGTTTCCAGGTGTGTTGAAGGGCCTGCCCAAGGCAGGCAACTGGATGATCCGCATCAAGGTGGTGATGGGCTTCATGATCCTGGCGGCGATGTTGAAGTACTTCAGCAATGTGGACGCCGTGATGGGCTGGGATTTTCTGACCCGCGATCGCTTCCTGTCTCTCTGGGTGGTGCTGTTTGCACTGCCTGGGCTGTATCTGCTCGGCAAGCTGCCGATGGACGGCATCAAGTCGGGCGAGCAGTTGGGCGTGGGCCGCGCTTTGGTTGGAACTTTGTTCCTGGCCTTCGCGCTGTCGCTGGTACCGGGGATGTTTGGAGCAAATCTGGCAGAACTCGAGGCCTACATTCCGCTGGCGAAAGAGAACGCCAGCCTGTTCAATCGCGGGGGAAGCGAGACCAGGCTGGCCTGGATGAAGAACGACCTCGAAGGCGCTCTCGTCCGCGCGAAGGCCGAAAACAAACTGGTTTTCGTCAACTTTACGGGGGTGGCTTGCACCAATTGCCACTGGATGAAGGCCAACATGTTTACCAAACCTGAAGTGCGCGAAGCCATGGAGAAATTCGTGCTCGTCGAACTGTACACCGATGAACTGGACGACCCCAAGAGCCAGGAATTCCAAAAAATGCAGGAGAACCTCTTCCAGACCGTGGGCATCCCCTACTATGCTGTGTTTAATGCCGATCACAAGTTGGTGAGCAGTTTTCCCGGATTGACCAAGGACGTCAAGGAATTTACCGGCTTTCTGAATACGGCTTTAGGCAAAGCATGAAGTCTCTCTCCCTCTCGTTGGTTTGCCTGCTGTCGCAGCAGGCGTTTGCCGCGGATCCGATTCGCGGTTTTCCGGAAGATGAAGCAAAGGCGAGACAGCCTTTTGAGCAGCGCCTGCGCGCAACCGCGGAATCGAACAAGATCCGCGAGTTCATGACGCGCATGGCGTCAGAGCCCCACCATGCCGGCTCGCCTGCGTCGCGCGCCGTGGCGGAATATGCGCTTGCCAAGTTTAAGGAATTTGGCCTTGAGGCGCGCATTGAAACCTTCGATGCGCTGATTCCCTACCCTACTCAGAGGGTTCTTGAGTTGGTGAGTCCGGTACGGTACACAGCCAAGCTGCGCGAACCGATTGTGAAGGACGATCCCGATTCAAGCGATCTCAACCAATTGCCGACCTTCAACGCTTATTCCGGTAACGGCGACATTACCGCGCAGGCCGTTTATGCGAATTATGGCTTGCCGGAAGATTATGCGTTTCTCAAGTTGAAGGGCGTCGATGTGCGCGGCAAGATTGTGCTGGTGCGCTATGGCCGCAGCTTCCGTGGCATCAAGCCCAAAGTTGCCGCCGAGAACGGCGCGATCGGCTGTTTGATTTATTCCGACCCGAAGGATGATGGATTCTTTCAAGGCGACGTTTACCCGAAGGGGCCGTTTCGTCCCCCGCAAGGTGTGCAACGCGGCAGCGTGATGGATCTTCCGCTTTATCCGGGCGACCCTTTGACTCCGGGTCAGCCGAGTATTGCAGGCACGCCCCGGCTGAAGATCGAAGACGCCATGAGCATCCAGAAGATCCCCGTGATGCCGATCTCGTGGGAAGACGCCCGGCCTATTCTTGAAAACATCGATGGCGAGGTAGCCCCGGTGGAATGGCGGGGAGCAATCCCAGTCACCTACCACCTGGGAGTGGGTCCGGCGACACTGCATTTGAAGGTGCAGGCTGATAATGCGACGCGGCAAATCCACGACGTGGTCGGACGCTTGAAGGGCAGTGTTTACCCCGACCAATACATCGTTTACGGCAACCACCATGATGCTTGGGTCAATGGAGCGGCAGACCCGATTAGCGGCGCGGCGAGCGTGCTTGAGGCTGCCCGCATCCTGACCAAAGCCATGCAGCAGGGCTGGAAGCCGAAGCGCTCGATCCTGTTTGCGCTGTGGGATGGTGAGGAATATGGGCTGGTGGGTTCGACCGAATGGGTCGAGAAACATCGCGAGAATCTGACGAAGAACGCGGTGGCTTACTTCAACTCGGATACGACCCTGCGGGGATCGATGAGTATTCAGGCCTCGCCTTCACTTGAGAAATTCATCGAAGAATGGATGCGCGACTATCCCGATCCGGGCAGCACTCGGAACTTGCTTGAAGCGAGCGGCCGCCGGGCGTTTCGTGCTGGTCCTTTGGGGAGTGGCAGTGACTATACGGCCTTTGTTCACCACCTCGGCATCGCCAGTCTCAATGCCGGCTTCGACGGCAACATGAGCGGCGTCTATCATTCGGTGTATGACTCGATGCGGTGGTTCCAGTATTTCGGCGATCCCGATTATGTCTTCACCACCGCTTTTGCCGGGTTCATGGCTACCGGACTCGCCCGGATGGCGGATGCTTATGTCCTGCAGTTTGATTTCGGACGAGTCGCGCGGTTTTTGCGCGAAACGGTTGAAGACCTGAAGAAGACTTCGAAGGGTAAGTTCTCGGGTTGGGAAGCGCTGGACAAGGATGTCGAGAAAGTCACTCTCGCTGCCCGTGCCTTTGGTCAGGTGCTTCAGCCGCTTGAGCCGAGGCTGGCCAGTCTTGATGTTGAGAAACTGAAGCGTTTGAATGAAGCGATGTATTTGAGCGAGCGCGCGTTGACGCGGCCTGAGGGCTTGCCAGCCAGGGAATGGTACAAGTACCAACTCTCGGCGCCGGGACGCTACACGGGTTACGGTGCGAAAACGCTGCCGGGAATTCGTGAGGCGCTCGAGGGCGGCCGGACTGAGGAGGCTCACGCTCAGATGAAGCTGCTGGGTGAGTCGTTGTCCATTTACGCGGACAAGATCAAGTACGCTACCAAGATCGCTCAGGAATTCTAGTTCTTCCAGCGCGCCAGATAGGAATCCATCGCGAGCGAGTCTATTTCCTTTTGTAGGTCCTGTTCCCAGGTCTTCTTTTGCTTGTCTTTCACTTTCGTTAGCACTTCGGCGGCCTGGTTCGCCTTCACATAGATGCCTTTTTGCATTGAGACTTGGGACTGCATCTCCTGAATCCGCTGATGGATACGCAGTGCCTGGGTTTCGACCACCATGCGGTAGCGGCCGAGTTCCGCGCGGTCAACCGGGTTCGGCTTCACATTGCGCACCTCAACAAGGAAAGCGTCGTTCAACCGCATAAGATCTTCCCGCAGCTTTGAAAGCTCAGCTTCGAGCGCAACCAGCTTGGCCTTTTCAATATCCGCCTGTCCTCTCCGAAATGTCAGTACGCGTTCGAGCCGGAAATGGAATCTCTTCATTTGAGCGCCGGAAGACTATTGCTGAGGATCGAGGCGAGACTTTGCAATTGGCCCAGCGTGTCTTCCATCGAAGAGGTCTCTTCGGAATCCTGACGCAGGAATCGATCGATCTGCGAGCGGTTGCGTAAGACGTTATCGAGCAGTGGGTTCGAGCCCTGTACGTAGGCGCCAAGCTGGATCAAGTCTGAGCTTCGCTCGAGGCTGGCCAGGGCTTCGCGGATCGCTCGCGACGCTTCTTTATGGTTTGCAGTTGCGAGTTTGGACTGTAGGCGGCTGACACTCTCAAGCACATTGATAGCCGGATAGTGCCCCATGGCGCCGAGCTGCCGCGAAAGGATGATATGGCCGTCCAGGATCGCGCGCACGGTGTCGCAAACGGGTTCGTTGAAGTCGTCGCCTTCGACAAGCACCGTGAAGAACCCTGTGATGGACCCTTTAGGAAACTTTCCCGCCCGTTCGAAGATTTTCGGCAGAAGCTGGAAGGCGCTTGGGGGATAACCTTTCTGGCCCGGAGGCTCGCCGGCGGCGAGGCCGATCTCTCGTTGCGCCATGGCCAGACGAGTTACCGAATCGATGACCAGCAGGACGTCTTTGCCTTGGTCGCGGAAAAACTCGGCGACGGCAAGCGCGACAAAACAGGCGCGTAGACGTAGCGGTGCCGGTTGGTCACTGGTCGCCGCAATCATGACGCTGCGCTCGCGGCCCTCAGGGCCGAGCTCATGTTCGAGAAAGCTCTTTACTTCGCGATTGCGTTCGCCGATTAAAGCGACCACGGCGATGTCGGCGCGGTGGTGCTTGCACATCGACCCAAGCAGCGTGCTCTTGCCCACGCCCGAGCCTCCGAACAAGCCGATGCGCTGGCCCTTGCCGCAAGTCAACATGCTGTCGATAACGCGTATGCCGGTAACGAGAGGCTCGGAGATATTCTCCCGGGCCAGCGGACCCGGAGGAGGAGTGTAGAGGTCATAGTGAGCTTCTGGGGTGATCGTTGGACCGCCGTCCATTGGCTGCCCGAAACCATCAAGCACCCGACCGAGCAGTTGAGCCCCGACTGCCACCTTGCCGGCTTCAGGCCGCGCCAGGATGGAGGCGCCCTGCGACAAGCCGCCGGTGTCTTCAAGTGGCATCGACAATACCTTGCCGTTGCGGAAGCCGATCACCTGGGCGCGGATGCGCTTGCCCCCAGCAAGCCGAACTTCGCAAAAGTCTCCAATTGCCGCCCCGGGACCTTCGCTTTCAAGCAGCATGCCGGCCACATCCGTCACGCGACCGCGCAGTTGAAAAAAGTTCCCGGCGGCAAGGTACTGCTCGTATCGCTGTATGTTGAGACCGCTCATTGGCGACGCCCCAGAAGGTCGATGAACCCGCGCTCCACTTCGTCGAGTTGCGCCTGGATCGAAGCATCCAAAATGCCGCTGGTGCTCTCGAGCAGCAGAGCTCCACGCTCAAGTGCCGAATCGGAAACGATCTCGACCCGTGGAGGGAGTTGGAGTCTTTCAAGGTGTGGAAGCAATGCCTGATGGTCCTTCGGATTGAGTAGAATTCGATTCAATTCGCGCAATTCCGCGCGCTGTGTGGCAGCGTGTATCAAGCCGAACAGCGCCTCGGTGTCGACCTGAATTTCGCGATAGAGGATGCGGCGGGCGACCGCGACAGCCAGCCGCACGAGTTGGTCTTCGCTCTCGGCCAGGTAACGCTGTTTGACGGTGGCAATGTCGTCGATCGATTGGGCCATGCGCTTGAGCCACGGCTCGACTTCGTTCTGCAGCAGAGCCTGGGCCCTTGCTTCGCTTTCGAGGCGAGTCCGCTGAACGGCTGCTTCCATCTCGGTGCGGTGTTGGGCTTGCAACTCGGCGAGTCCAAGCTCATGCTCGGATTGCGAAGCTGGCGCTTGAGCGGCCGCACCCGGCCTGGGAGTGTGATTCTGCAAGCCAGGCGTCTGGAATTCCTCGACCAACCAGGGCATCATTCCCAAGATTGCCGCTTCTTCTGCCTGAAACACGCGCGACATGCTACCGGCAGGAGAAGGTGTCCGGTCTTTTGGGTTCGTTTCGCTAGTTGACATACTGCTCGCCAACGGCGCCCTTCAGATTAATGACTCCTTCGTTCTCAAGCTGCCGAAGGACGGTGATGATTTGCTGCTGAGCGCCCTCGACTTCACGGATCTTCACTGGACCGAGCGCGTCCATGTCTTCGCGCAACATCTCGGCGCCTCGCTGGGACATCGCGCTCAGGAAGTGATCGCGCAATTTGTCGCTGGTACCCTTCAGCGCAACCGTCAGCAGCTTGCGGTCAATCCGCGAAAGCAGTTCCTTGATCCCGAGTTCGTCGATCATCAGCATGTCTTCGAAGACAAACATCAACTGGCGGATGCCCTGTGTCAATTGCGGATTGATCGCCTCAAGGCTTTCGAGAATTTCCTTGCTGGTGCCGGAATCGAGTCGATTGAACATTTCGGCGACCGCCTGGACGCCGCCCGTGGATTCGCGGCTGAAGTCGCCGATTTCCTTGAGCTTCAGGCCAATGATGTTGGCGATCTTGCCGATGATGTCCGGCGAAATCTGCTCGAGGCTAGCCATACGGTGGGCGATGTCGGCCCGTAGTTCGGCAGGCAAGGCGTGGAGGAGGCCGCCGGCCTGCGTGGGATTCAGATGCGACAGGATGAGGGCAATCGTCTGCGGATGTTCGTTGTGGATGAACTTCGCAAGCTGCGTCGGATCGGCCTTCTGGAGAGCATCAAAGCTCAGGTTCTCGCCGCCGAGTTGTTTGAGCAAACGGTCGAGAATCCGCTTTGCCTCTTCCGGACCGAAAGCGCCGATCAGCACCTTCCTCGCGTAGTCGACACCGCCCTTCAACACATAGTTGTGGGCGATCGACATTTGGTAGAACTCCTCGAGCACCCCCTCGGCCAACTCGGCGGTGACCGAGCTGGCGCGGGCAAGTTCCTGGCCAATGCGTTGCACTTCGGCCTCATCCATCTGCTTCAGAACTTCAGCAGTGATCTCAGGGCCGAGGATGATGAGCAAGATGGCGCATTTCTTGGCACCTGGAATATTGATCTTGAACGTCGGCTCTTCCGGAATGATGTCGAAGATCTTTTGCGGTGGAGGTTTCTCTGGCAATTGGTGTTCAGGCATTAGCGCTCCTTCTCACGATCGGCGTGTAGCCAAGTCCGCAGAATCTGGCCAATCATGGTGGGATCCTTGGCCGCCTCCTCGGTAATGTGTTGTTGGAGAATTTTCCCCTTCTGAGTTGTAACTTCAGGCATTTTCAGGCGCGCGAGCTCGTTTTGCGCCAGACGCTTTTGGAGCATCTGTTGCTCGGCCAGGCGCTCTTCAAAAGTGCGCCCGTCTTCGGTGCCGAGGGCAGCAAGTGCTGCCGCAGTCGGCTTGATGCCCTCGACAGCAACCGCTGCTGCAACCTGGGCGGAGAGCTTCTGCTTCTTCTTGGATCGGCTCCGGAACAACACGAATGCCACCAATCCAAGGCCGAGCACCAACACTCCCAAAGCAATGATTGCGGCCAGGAGCACGACAGGGTCTTTCAGCGCCGGAGGCAAGAGCTTCAACAGAAAATCAGGAATCTCGAATATCGGCTTGGCAGGTGCGGGAGGCAAAGGACCCGAAGGCGCCGGAATACGCAACGTGGCATCAAAGGGCAGAGTCTCGATGATCACCTGATCGCCGCGTTCAGCAACCAGACCGATCGAGGCCGAAACCACCTCACGAATCGCCTTAATTTTCTCGGGCGACGGGACGTCAAAGACGCGCTTGGCTCTTGGCCCCGAGCCTTCCCAACGCATCTCCTGATCGAGCAAGACAGAAAGCGAAACACGCTTGATTTGACCTTGCGGAATCTTGGTGCGCCGGATTGATCGACTCGCCTGATAGTTGGTGCTTTCTGTTTTGCGCTGCGTGGCGGTCTGGGCGGAAACTGGCCGCGACACAGGCCTTGGAAGATTGGTTGGCGTCCCTGGCACACCTGCGGCCAACGGTATCCCACTCGAGTCTTCCGTCTTTTGTTCTGAAGTCACGACCGCCTTTTCGGGATCGTAAATCTCCTCGCTCGCCTCGGCGCTGGTCATGTCGCAATCGACAGTGATACCGGCGCGGAACTTCTCTTCCCCAAGCAGTGGCGTCAGCGTGGAGTTGACTTTGGCCAACAGGTCTTTTTCCAGCTTGAGGCGGTATTCGAGCAGAACTTCCGGGAACTCTTCCTCCGCCGATTGAGATTTGCGAGGGCGACTGAGCAAGACACCATTGTGGTCAATCAGTGAAACATGCTCAGGCGCTAAACCCTCAACCGCACTGGACAGCAGGAACACAACAGACTGGATAGAGCTCGGCGACAATCGCGCCCCAGTGCGTAGTTTCAGCACAACACTGGCCTTGGCGGGGTGCCGGTTGTTTTCAAAGATAGACTGCTTGGCAAGCGTCAAGTGCACCCGGGCGTGTTCAACTTCGCGAAGCCCGGATACGGTGCGCTCGAGCTCACCTTCAAGAGCACGCTGATAGTTCACCTGTTCCGCAAATTCGGTGAGGGCAAAATTGGTTTTGTCGAAGATCTCAAAGCCGATGCGTCCAGTACGCGGAAGCCCCTGGGCGGCCAGATCGAGCCTGAGTTCGCTCAACTTAGCGCTGCCCACGTAGACGCTCGCGCCATCTTCACCAATCTTGTATTCAACATTCTTCTCGCGCAACCGCGCGGTGAGTACGCCGGCGTCCTCAGCTGACATGTCCTTAAACAGCAGCTTGTAGTCTTTGTCGTGTTGATATTGGATCAGCCAGAAGATGCCGCCGAGGATAGCCACCAGGGAGACGCCAATTGAGATCTTTTGGCGAAGGCTCAACCGGTCCAACAGTTCGCGAATCTGATTCAAGGCCTAAGAGTCTCCATGATCAGATCTGCATCCTCATCACTTCCTGATAGGCCTGCATCATCTTGTTCCGCACTTCAATAGCAAGCTCAAAGGTAAGTTCCGCCTTCTGAATGCTGGTCGCCACCTGGTGTATGTCGACGGATTCTCCGTTCATGAAGGAAGCCAATTGCCGCTCAGCATCTCCGCGCGTTGTCTTGACCTCACCGATCACCCCCAAGAGCACGTTCTGGAAATCACCGCCAGACTCACCTGGCTTTGCGGCCGGCGCCAGCGGCTCCAGTGGCCGAACCATCGATATACCGGCAGACAGCGATTTTGTAAAAGCGAAATCCATGGCTTAACCCCTGACCAGATCGATTGACTTAGAAATCATGTCTTTGACTGCATTGATCGCCGTCACATTCGCGCCAAATGAACGGCTCGCGTTCATCAGGTCGACCATCTCCTCGATCGGGCTGAAATTCGGGAACGCGACATAGCCTTTCTCGTCCGCATCGGGGTGCCCGGGCAGGTATCGACGGATGGGCTCTTTGTCATCGATTTGCACTTCGCTCACACTCACGCCGCTCATCGAAGCATTCATGGAGTTCTGAAAGGCGGAGCCAAAGGGGCTCGTCACCGACGCGGATTGAAAAACCGCATCCTGATGGCGATAGGGGCCGCCTTCCTCGGTCCGCGTCGTTTCCGAATTGGCAATATTCTGGGCGAGCAGTTCCGATCTGAAACGCTGTGCGCTCATCCCTGAGGCGCTGACGCTAATGCTTTCAAACAGGCTCATCCGCGTGCATCCTTCAAGGCCATCCGCATCGAGCGCGCTTCGCCCTTGAGCACCTGGCTCACAAAATTGAACCGCAATGCATTCTCGCTGAGCAGCCGCATCTCGCGATCGACATTGACGTTGTTGCCGTCGTTCTTGGTCTTTAGCCCTTCCGGTTCAATGACATCGGGGTCCATCCCCGCGGCCAGCGATTGGAACTCGAATTGAAAATCGATGTCCTTGGTGCGGTAGCCGGGAGTATCGGCGTTGGCGATATTGGCCGAGACCAACTTCTGACGGTCAGCAAGCAGGTCGAGGTATTGAGACATGCGTCCAGCGATTGGGTCGAACATACGACGGCTGAATATGCAAGCACCGTGCCAAATGCATTTCGACCCGGATTCCACCGCTGGCAGGCTTCAAAGTGACAATATACTGCCGCTTGCGCCAACTCGCCGCCTACCCCTATTCGTAAGTATCGGGGTACGCCGACCGCATCTCGTTCGCAATCTCCAGCGCCGTCCCAATATGAATCAGCGGCCCCTGCCCGATTCCTGGACACCACTTCGCCGTTTGCTTCCATGCCTTGCGGTCCTCGACCAATTCCGGCCAAAAAGGAAAGAGCCTGCACTGCACCGGCTTGGCGGGATGAATACCACATAGGGATTCGCTTAAGAATGGGCACTGTCGGCCCTTGCCACGTGGCTTTCGGATCCGCCGCGTGTGGCGGGTGCGATAGATGTAGCGCGCTTCAAAAGCACTCTGGTCCATCTGCAAGTAAGCAGCGGCTTTGGTAACGTCGGTTTCAGTGAGATAGACGTAGCCGGAAACTTCGCAACATTTGCTGCAACCCGGCTGGCATTCAAACTTCAGAACTGAGGTCGATTCGATGGACACGAAACTTTAGCGTAGCAATGGTGTTGAATAGTGTTATGCGTTTTGTGGACTTCAAGTGGTACCTGCCGGTAGTCGGACTGTCCGCCGTGCTTGAGGCCCAAGTTCCTACAGCTCCAGTGGTGCAGCCCCGCGGCGTAGTCAACGCATTCACACAACTCCCTGCCCCCGCCGTCGTTGGCCAGGGTGGTCTCATACACATCAACGGAATCAACCTCGCGCCAACTGCTGGTTGGAAGGCGGAAGGTCTGCCGCTGCCGACTTCCTTTGGGGAGCCCGCGATCCAAGTGATGATCAACAACCGGCCAGCGCCGCTTCTTGAGGCAAGCCCGTCGCGGATCGTCGCACAGGTGCCACTCGAAACGCCAGCCGGATTGGCGAACGTGATCGTGCGCCGAGGCGAGCAGCAATCCAGAGCCGCGCGAATCCAGGTCCAGAATCTGATTCCTTCAGTGAAGGCGAGCAACGGCGCGGGCTTCGGCCCTGCGGCGAATGAGGGCAGTGACGGCGTGATGCGCCTCACGGTTTCGTCGTTGGGACCAACCGAACCGAGAGTGGCTACCGGAGAGGCAGCGACCGAGCCGAGCGGCCCCAGGGTTCCCATCCGCGTCTACGTGGGCGGCATCACCGCAGAAGCCAACGCCAGCTACTCAACAACAACGCCCGGCGAGTTCGTTTTGGAAGTGAAAACGCCGGAAGGAGCAATCGCCGGCGACGTAGTGGCGGTAGCAGCAAACGCGGCCGAGGCAAACCTGGTCGTCATGGGGAAAGGTGCCGCAGAGTCGCAAGTGATCTATATTCCCTACCCCGAAGGCACGCCGGATCTGCGCAATCTCCGATCAAGCAACCTCGACGGGCTCTACCTCAATGCGAACGCCGTCAGGGCTGCGGATACTTGTTACCCAAGTTTCCAAATCGATGCGCGAAAGAAACAGTTCAGCAACATCGACGCCTGTCTGACAACGGCGCAGGCTCAAGCGATCACGCCGTTCATTGATGGGGCCAGTTCCAACGTGTTTGCCGCCTTTGAAGGCCCTTTCAAAGGAACTGCCCAGCCGGGGCAGCCGACTCCGGTAAGCGACAAGGTGAAGATCTTCCGCTCCGGCTCGAGCGAGGTAGTTACAGCAACACTGCCCGAGGCGGCTGCGAATCTGAACAGTCAGGCTGGCGGCGATTTTGTTGCCGTGGTTCCAGGCACTGCGGGCACCCCGGGTAAGAACTATCGGATCGATTCCCAAACCGGAAGCGTCGAGGAGTTCACGCCTGGCGCTGTCGCCGGAGCAGGCGGTCAGGTGAACTTGCAGGGCCTGCTACAGCGATTCCAGAACATCGATTTGGGCGAGGGGATCAACAGGCTGCTGAGCCCAATTTCTCAAGCAAACAATCAGCTTGTGATTACAGCCGGCGACAGTATCGAGAACCCTACCAAGGCTAAGGTCGCGGTGCTTTCTCTGCAAGGCGAGATCGTGGCGCAGCGCAGCTTGCCGGACGGCTGGCTGCCTGTCGTAGCGCCACCTCCGCAGCAACAACAGCCGCCGCCTGGAGGAGTACAGAATCCGCAAAACATCCAACGCACGCCGACTCCCGTCTACATGGATGCCCAAACACGAAACTACTTTGTTGCAGTTCGCAACAGCGAAGGCAAGCACGGCTGGGCGCATTTTCCGCCCGAGGGTGACGCCGTTTTGATCGACTTGCCGGACGGCTGGTTCTTCACCGCCTGCACGCCGAACATTCCAGTCTTCACCCTGGAATTGGCTCGCGGAATCGCGATGATGGCTTCGAGCGTCGATGACCGGGCATTCAAAAATCCCTGCCCAGCCGAAGGATTTCTGTTATTCGATCTGGCGCAACGAAGGTTCCAGACCGCGAGCTTGCCCGGGTCTGGCAAGTTCAACGCATCGGGCGGCGCAGATGAGATGAACGACTTCCTGATCGGATCCAACTTCGACCCCGCCTCGAGAAACACTTCGGATACGTTCTACGCCCTTGATGGCGTGAATGCCACTACCTTTCGATTCGACCTGCCAGCGGGCGTCAATGGCTTTTCTGGCGCTACCCGCGTGCCAGCGCTCAACCTGATCATTGCTCAAGCGAACAATCGCCTGCCGGGTGACGCCGGGCTGGTTGTGTTCGATCTCGAGCGCACCGAATCGCGCCTGCTGCCGACTCCCGAAGGCTTTGCGAATATCAATCTGCTTGGTGTCCTGCCTTCCATTCGCCGGCTCGTCGCGCGAGGGATTAAGACTGGCAACGCCGGCACGCAGATTCTGGTTTACAACCTTGAAAATGGGAATCTGGAAATCGTGCCCAATCCTGAAGGAATCACTTGGCTCGGCTCACCGATCCAACAGCAGCAACCCGGCCAGCAGGTAATCAATATCCCGATGCGCCTGAACCCGAAATCAAACAGCGTCGAGGCCATCGCGTTCGGTGAAGACCGCCGTCAAAAAGGTATCGCCGTCATTCGCATTCACTAGCTGTTGAAGGGACCGAATTTGGCGGTGATGCGGTCTGATTCATCCGCATTGGTTGTGATGAACACCTGCCAGCTTGTCCCGCCCTCGGCCACCCGAACTACGACATGCCCAAGTGAGCTCTTGAGCTGACTGAGTCTCTTGATCGCGATCTTCGCTTCAGACTTGAGCGCAGTTGCATATATGTCGCGAGGCCCGGGATACAATTCTTCGCTGAGCATGTTGTGGAGGGCCGGCATCGTGGGGTGCGCGGAATCCCAACTGTGGATCACAAACGCGCGCGGACGCAGCGCACGAACCACAGCAGGGCCGGTTGAATCAATGTAGCCGTGGTGGCTGGCGAGGGCGACATCCACGGGGCCGACCACTTGGGCCGCTGCCGTTTCGATGTTGCGCCAGGCCGGCGTGCCGTAGGAGCTGCCGTCGCAAAGGTCGCCGCCATGGAAATAGTCGAATGCGCCGTAGCGAATGCGGATACCTCCTGAGCACATGTTCTCGGAAGGATATTGGCCCGGCTTTAAGGTTGCCAATGAAGGAAAGGCCTGTCGCGTTGTCTCACTTTTCCCCGTCCAGAGTTCTCCATTGACGACGATGTTGCGGACTTCATAATTGGGAAAGCCGGTTGGCTTGCGCACCAGGCCGAGTTGGGTATTGGAGCCCGGACGGAAAGCCTCAATCGTGGTTCCAGTCTTCGCGGCCTGCTCAACAAAAGCGCGATAGTTGCGCGTTGTCGGGTCCTCAAGCGGCGCAGGATAATTGTAGTTTGGGAAACCACGATCGGCAATCTTGCGAATCGCAATCTGCTCGGCGATGTCGGTGATTCCGGTCAGCCGGTAGTTGCCCTTCTTCGACATCGGCAGATCGGGTTTGAACTCACCCATGTGATCGCTGTGAAAGTGCGTCAGAAAGAGATGATCGATCTCCTCGCGCCCTACCGCCTTCATCTGGCGCATCGCATAGCGCGCCATCCACTCCCCAGGCCGCTTTGATAGATCAGGATAGGCGGGAACGTAGTAGGGCAACTGCTGCTCTGTAGGCATTTGCGCGCCGGCATCGATCATCAGCACCGTGCCGTCAGGAGCGATGGTCAGCGTGCAATTGCCCCGTCCGGTTGAGATGTGGTGGATGTCGAGAGTGCCGGGCGTCCAGGGCGGTAGCGACTCAGCAGACTGGGCAAGAACAGGAGCGGCAGCAAGGCCAGCGAGAAAATTGCGTCGAGAAAGGGGCATTCGGAACTATAGTAATGCGAACCGCTAAACTGAAAGTTCCCGCATGTCCCAACAAATTAATAACTGGGTGGAAGGCAATCGCCAACGCCTGCTCGATGAACTGTTCGACCTGATCCGCATTCCCAGTGTTTCTACGCTTCCGGAGCACGCGGGAGACGTCCGGCGAGCCGCGGAATTTACGGCGGACCAGCTTGGCAAAGCCAGCCTCGAAAATGTCGAGATCATCGAAACCGAAGGCCAGCCTCTGGTTTACGCCGATTGGCTGCATGCTGAGGGGAAGCCGACCGTGCTTTGCTACGGGCATTACGACGTGCAGCCGGCCGATCCGCTTGAGCTATGGGTGAGCCCACCGTTTGAGCCCACCGTGCGCGATGGGAATATCTACGCCCGCGGTGCGGTCGATGACAAGGGCCAGTTCTACATGCACATCAAGGCTCTAGAAGGGCTGATGGCGCTCGGTGGCAAGCTACCCGTCAATATCAAGGTGTTGATCGAAGGCGAAGAAGAAATCGGCGGCAAATCGATCTCGAAGTATGTCCCCGCCCATCGCGACAAGCTGAAAGCGGACGTGGCCTTGGTAAGCGACACTGCGCTATATGCCGAAGGATTGCCGACCTTATGCATCGGACTCCGCGGACTGGTCTATCTCGAGATCGTGGCCCGGGGCCCGGCGCGCGATCTGCATTCCGGTCTTTATGGCGGCGCTGCGCCGAATGCTGTGTTCGGCCTGGTGGAGTTGCTCTCGAAAATGAAGGACGCCGGAGGAAGAATCCTGATCCCCGGCATTTATGACGATGTCGCCGAGCCTGCGCAGGAAGAGCTCGACTCCTGGAAGACGCTTCCCTTCTCTGAAGCTGCGATGCTACGAGACGAAGTGGGTTCAACCACATTGACGGGCGAGGCGGAACGCACCGTTCTAGAGCGTGTTTGGTCCAGACCCACGCTTGAAGTCCATGGCATCGCGGGTGGCTTTACCGGCGCGGGTGCGAAGACAGTGATCCCGGCCACGGCCACAGCCAAGGTCTCGTTGCGATTGGTGCCGGATCAGAATCCCGAGAAGGTGGTGGAGGCGGTGAAGCAGTTTGTTGCTCAACACTCACCGAAGGGCATCCAGTGTAAAGTGGTGGTGCTTTCGCACGGCCCAGGCTTGATGGTGGATCCGAATCATCCGGCCATGGATGTGGCGGCGAAGGCGTTTGCCGATACGATGGGCAAGCAGACCGTATTCATCCGTTCGGGTGGATCCATTCCGATCGTGGGCGAATTCAACCAGCATTTGGGCATCCCGACCATTTTGATGGGTTTCGGCCTGCCGGATGACGGGTTGCACTCACCCAATGAAAAATACAAATTGGAAAACTACTTTCTTGGCATCAAGACCGTGGCCCATTTCCTGGAATTGTACGGAGTAGAAAGCGCCTGAGCCCGCTCGAGCAACAGACTGCGGCGGAATCGTCCGCCACTGTGTCGAAGGGGGTTGTGAGATCCGCTTCGATCATGAGTTTTGCAGTCGCTTTGTCTCGCGTTTCAGGGCTGGTTCGCGAGATGGTGATGAGCCGCTTGTTCGGTTCGACCATGCCGTTCGATGCGTTCCGGATCGGCTTTCAGATTCCGAATCTGACGCGCGATCTGTTTGCCGAGGGTGCGCTTTCGAGCGCCTTTGTTCCGGCATTCACCGAGTCATTGCAGAACAAGGGCAAGCAGGATGCCGCGCGGTTGGCGAACCTGGTAGCCACCACGCTGATTCTGGTCGTGGGTGTGATTTGCGCACTCGGCGCGATCTATAGCCAGCAGTTGGTCAATCTTGCCGCGCCTGGCTTTGCGAATACGCCAGGCAAGTCGGAACTAGCTGCTCACCTGACGCGAATCATGTTCCCATTCCTGTTGATCGTGGCGCTGGCGGCTCAGGCAATGGGGATACTGAATTCGCTCAAACAGTTTGCGGTGCCGGCGTTGTCGAGCACGTTTTTCAACATTGGGAGCGTGATCATCGGGCTGATTGCCGGCGTTTGGCTTGGGCCCCGGTTCGGGATTACAGCCATTGAGGGTATGGCCTGGGGAGTGCTCGGCGGAGGAGCGTTGCAACTTGGATTTCAAGTTCCGGCGCTGATTCGGGCTGGCTTCATCTTCCGCCCGACACTCGATTTCAGCGACCCAGGCTTGCGCCACATCCTGATCATGATGGGTCCTGCGATTCTCGGCAACGCGGCCACCCAGATCAATGTTTTGGTGAACTCGAATATTGCTTCAGAGTTGATCGACCCGTTGCGAGGAGCGAACGGTTCGGTGAGCTGGTTGAACTATGCTTTCCGATTCATGCAACTGCCCTTGGGCTTGTTCGGCGTGGCGATTGCAAGTGCAACGTTGCCGGCTATTTCGCGGAGTGCCGTGGCCGAGAATTGGGAAGAGTTCCGGAGGACGCTGTCGCGCTCACTCGGGCTCGTCTTCCTGCTGACCATACCCAGTTCAGCCGGCCTCGTGCTGGTTGGCAAGGCGATGATCGGCGCGGTTTATCAGGGGGGCAAGTTTGACTCCTACGACACGCAACAAACGGCGATGGCACTGTCCTGCTTCGCGATTGGCTTGGCAGGATATTCAGCACTGAAGGTTCTCAGCCCGGCGTTCTATGCGCTGAAGGATTCGCGCACCCCGATGCTCGTTTCACTTGGCAGTGTGATCGTGAACTACGCGCTCGCGAGAACGATGGTGGATGTTCTTCAGCTTGGCCATGCCGGACTTGCCGTTTCGACATCTGGAATCGCGCTGTTCAGCGCGGTCACGTTATTCCTGCTGATGCGGCGCAAGATCGGCGGACTGTATGGGCGCATGCTCTGGTCGAGCCTGTCCAAGACCGTGCTGGCCACGGCTGTGATGGCTGCGGTAGTGTGGTTTTTAGAGGGCTGGATCGCCTGGATGCCGTTCATCGCTCAATTGGCGATTGCGATTCCAGTAGGAGCGATCGTCTTCTTTTTGGCGGCGCGAGCCTTCGGACTCGAGGAGTTGGCGATGGCTACCGACGCTATGGCCGGACCGCTAAAACGTCGCCTGCCCTTCTTGCGTGGTAAGTTGTAGCTATTCAATGGATCAGGAAGTTCAACTCGCACTTAAGCTACAAAGGATGGACCGGCAGCTCGCTCAACTTGAGGCAGAGATTCGCAGTCTACCCAGGAAAATCGCAGAACTGGAAAAGGTGCTGGAATCGCACGAACGGCGGCTGGAAGCAGATCAAGCAGCGTTGACAGCCAATCAGACAGAAATCAGAAGGCTGACTGGCGCCAACTCGGATCATAAGGAAAAGATCGCCAAGCTCAAGAAGCAGGTAATGCAGGCGACTACTCAGGAGCAGCTGACTGCCTTCCAGCACGAAATCGCTTACTGCGAGACCGAAACAATGCAGAACGAGGAAAGGTCCTTGAAGCTGCTCGAGGTCGACGAAGCCCTTTCCGGGACCGTCGCTGCGGCTGAGAAGAGTCTGACCGAGGAGCGGGCGGCTGTTGAGAAGCGCAAGCTGGAAGCCACGGCGCTGAGCGAAACCGACCGCAAGAAGGGCGTAAAGATCTACCGCGAACGCCAGGCGTTTGCCAAAGAAGTGCCTGCAAAGCTTCTGGATCACTACGAGAAGTTGCGCAGGAAGCACAAGGACGGAATTGTGGTCGCAGAGTGCACCGAGAGCATGTGTTCGTCCTGCCAGATGAATATCCGGCCGGCGCTGATGCAACAGATCCGGCAATTCCCGGACAAGCTGTTCTGCTGCGAATCCTGCCTGCGGATGCTGTTCAACAATCCCCCCCGCTCGGTGGATGGAACGCACGCCACGACCCAACTTTCTTCCTAAGGAATGCTGTGGTCGCTGACGAAGCTGATCGCCGATAATCCGGCGCAATGGTACACAGGGCTGGCTGTTGTTGACCTCGATGGTGACGGCCAATTCGAATGTGTCGTTGCCGCCAATGGCGGCCGAAACCTGGTGCTGAAATGGGGCGGGGACGCCTTTTATGATGTCGGTGTAGCGCCACTGACGGATGAGCGCGCTCCGTCGATGGGTATTGCGGCCGGAGACGTTGACGGCGATGGGCGCGAAGAACTCTATGTGGGCAATGGCGAAGCTGCGCCCGATCGGCTTTTCGCCTGGCGCCGTGGCGGTTGGATCGACCTGCTGGGTGGCGTGCGTGAGCGCAATCAGTCAAGCCAGTCTGTTCTTGCGTTTGATCGGTTTGGGATGGGCCGCTATGGGTTCATGGTGGCGCATGAAGGCGGGCCTTTCCGCTACATCGAAGTGTTAGGCCAAGACAGAGTGGAGAATGTTGCTCCTTTGATCGGCCTGGCTCGCATCGCCGGAGGGCGGAGCCTGATCGCAGGTGCGTTGCTCGATGGCGGTTTGCAGATCTATGCGGGCAATGAGGGGATTGCGAACATGCTGTTTCTGCCGGATGGCAGCGGACGGTTTCAGGAACGGGCTGCGGAGCATGGATTGGCCGATTCAACTGGAACTGCCCGCGGCCTAGCCTGGATTGACGCTAACTTCGACGGGCGTCTGGATCTCGTGTGCGGAAACCATAGAGGACCGCAGAGACTGTTTGTGCAAGGTGAGCAAGGCCTGTTTCAGGATGTTGCTCTGGAAGGAGCACGCGACGTTCGAGGCGTCGTTGTGGCCGACTTCGACAATGACGGGTTTGAGGAGATCTTCCTGCATGGGCATGGGGAAGCGAATCTGCTTTACGCCTGGAGGAACGATGACTGGCGGCTGGTGGATTGCGGCGACGCTATCGAACCGAGCGGCTATGGTGTGGGTGCCGTGGTAGGTGACTGGAACGGCGATGGCAGGCTGGAACTGATGCTGGGCCATGGTGAAACGGTCCCGGCGGAAATGAGCTTGTACGCCGCCAAGCCCAATCGCAACCACTGGTTGAGAGTTGAGCCGGTGACTGCGGCGGGAGCGCCTGCCCGGGGAGCGGTGGTCCGGCTGAGGTGTGGACGCGTCATGACGCGAGTGATTGATTGTGGCAGCGGGTACCTGTCGCAGAGTGAGCCCGTCGCGCATTTCGGACTGGGGCTTTCGAACAGCGTCGATTGGCTCGAAGTGGTCTGGCCCGATGGCGCGAGCGTCAGGATTCCAGAGCCTGAAATCAGGCAGACGCTACGCGTGGCCCATCCAAATCAAACGCTGTAGAGGACCTCTTCACCCCAGCAGAGCGGAAGCATCAGGCCTTCCGCGCCTTCAAAGCGAGTGAAGGTCTGGGTCCAGTCTTCACGGTGCGGAACCGTATGGGCCATCTCGTTTTCATGACCGGGAAGGATGAGGGCTGGCTTGACGCCCTTGGCAAAGCGGAGCGGCAATGGCGTCCAGCAATTGGGCAGGAAGATATGCACTCGATGAGACTGATGGATCTTGTCAATCCAGGCGAAGTCCTCGTCATTGGACTGGTCGCCGGTGTGCAGTAAATTGAGGCCTTCGGCCGTCTTGAACAAGTAGCAATTATTGATGACGTCCTTGCCTTGATGGCCTGGGTAAGCGATGTAGGAAAGCTTGCCCAGAGTAGAGACTTTGGTGGCGCTGCGTTCGGGAACCGTCAGCTTCTTTTGCAATTCAGGCTCCTCGCGGAATACGTCAGAGGGAGCGAAGACCGGCTTATTTTGCGCGAAGAATTTGCGGGCCACCACTGGGTCCGCGTGATCGTTATGCCAGTGGCTGATGAAGAGGGCATCGGAGGAATTGACCAACAAGTCGAGGGCCTCATTCGACATTTGGAACTTGTCGTTGCGCGGTGCACCGCCGACCAAATCGATCGCGAAGCGGGTAGTGGCTGTCTGGACGTGCCAGCCGTGATCGTAGAGCTTGATGACGCGGTTGCCAGTTGGTTTAGTGGCAGCACGCTTGGCGGTAGCGAGCATTCGCTGGCGATACCAGTCGTGGATCAATGGCTTCGAGGGAGCCGAGTCGATGTGTAGGATGTCATCGAGGCGAATTAGAGCCGAACGGTGGACGGACTCTTCCCCGCCCTCAAGAATTCCGTTGGCGAATCGATATTGTGGACGGCGAGCCAGCATGTCTTCGACCCAGGCGAGGGAGCGGGTGATCCATTCGTCAGGAGCATCGAGCAGTTCTGGCGCGGTCAGCGCGCGGCGTGGCGAAGAAAGATACTTCTGGGCCAGCAGCGGCGCAGAAGCAGTAAGCGCCAGTGCGGCGCGTCTCGAAATCTTGTTGGACATTCAGTAGGCAATCTAGCATGGAGAGATGAATATTCTGGTAACAGGCGGGGCGGGCGGTATCGGCCTTGAGACGGCGAAGGTATTTCGGGACGCGGGTGGAAGGGTTTGGGTCGCGGACATGGCTGCGGTCGAGGAGCCGGGTATCGAATCGGTAGTGCTTGATCTACGGGGAACGGGATCTCTCGAAGGTGTGCTGAGTTCGATGGGTCGTGTTGATGTGGCGGTTTTGAACGCGGGCATCTGTCGGCCACAGAAGCTGGAAGACACAACGGAAGAGAATTGGCGGGCTACGCTCGAGGTCAATCTGACTGCGGCGTTCTTTCACTTGAAGGCAGTGGCAAGAGTGATGAGGGAGCAACGTTCGGGTTCGATTGTACTGACGGCTTCAACAAACTCTTTTGATGGTGAGGCGGACTTGATCGCTTACAACGCCAGCAAAGCGGGGCTAATGGGAATCTTGCACACGGCTGCCAATGAATTGGGTCCGTTTGGCATACGAGTGAACGCGGTTTGTCCGGGGTTGATTGAAACGCAACTAACTGCGGGGGCGTTTGCCGATGAGTCCATCGTTAAGCCTTACTTCGCAGCTTTGCCGCTGGGGAGAGGAGGAAGAGCACAGGAGGTGGCAGAGGCTATTGAGTTTCTGGCTTCCGAGCGAGCCAGCTACATAACTGGGACGACATTGAATGTCGATGGTGGACAGATGGCATCAAAATTCGGGACTTGGGGATGCCTGGATGCTCGTTTTGAAGGTGGCAGGTGGAAGTTGAACTAACGCTTCTTGCGACTGCCCCAGATTGTCTCCACCCAGGCGGTGGGCGGGTTCAATAGGATCATCAGAGGGCAAACGATGACGAAAGCAATGATTCCGGCGATGACAAGCTGCGTGATGGTCATACGTCTATCTGATGACGGATCGAGAAATAGGATGCGGCAAACTATTGAGGCGACAAGCCACCAGTTCGGAACCAGAGCGGTAGATTTCGCTCAGACCCGTGTTTTCGAGGCTGAAAGAGATGGTTTGGTCGGATTCGAAGTGTTTTGCGCTCAGGAAGAGGCAGGGGAGGTTGAAGTGGTTCATGTCCGCGATGCCTTGCGGGGAGAGGGTGTACTGGCCGGTTTTGGTGCGCGTGAATGCCCGGTCGAGCTCGGGGGAGCGCAGGGCCTTGCGGTTCGTGTAGAGGGCGAAGACGGGATCATCGACTGTGTAGAAATGGGTTTGTTTGGTTGTGTTCGCTTCGATCCAGCGGAAGGCGGCGCGGGTGTTCTTGAATAGCTGACGCTCTGAGCGAAGGAGCGGCTCTCCCACTTTGGAAAGGTTGGCGGTTGCGTTGTAGAGCATCGCGAGCGGCAGGGTGGCGCAGATTGTTGCGAAGATGGCGGCGAAGGCGCGTTCAGCCGGACGCTTGGACCATGCTGCTTTCAGGATTTCCATGAAGCATCTCAGCTCTTCAGTGAAGCCAAGCCAGATCAGCGGCAGAGCCGGGAGCAAGGCGCGATTGTCGAGAGGGAAGTACCAGATGAGCATCATCGTTGTCATGAGGAGGCCATAGACGCCGTAGGCCTGCATCTGGCCACTTCGCATGAGGCGTATGACTCCAGAGATGGCTGCGAAGGCGGCGAGGCGTTCGAGGATGACCCATCCAGAGTTGAGCAGCAAGAGTCTCGAGATGGAATTGATGAGCGGGTCCAGTTGTTGGTACATGTGGCCGGGGATGCCGCTGATTGGGATCATTTCGAGCTGATAGGCGATGTAGTCGGTGTAGTAGCGCTCGATTGAAGTTGTCCCGTGGTGTCGATTGGCAGCGACCCAGATCGCCCAGCCCACGATGGGAACTGCCGCGATGGCGAGGCCGGTGGCGGCGCTGCGCCAGCGTTTGGCATATAGGTCTGTGATCGCGAGGGCGGCGATCAAGGGCAGAGCCGCGGATCTCACGAGGTAAGTAAGGGCGGCGAGGAATGGGTTGCGAGTTGCCAGCGACCAGGTGATGAGGGCGGCGCACATCAGGTCGCTCATGATGCGGATCGAGGCGAGCTGGACGTCGGGGTGAACGGCGATGAGTAGAGGCAGTGCGAGTTTCAACCAGGGATGCAGTCTGGAGGGTTTGAGCAGGCGATGGATGCCGATGACCCAAATTGGCAGCCAGAGCCAGTTGAGAAACATGGCGATGGGGAGGGCTTTGTCGAGGTCGGGAGTGATGCGCCAGGCTATCGAGAGGTAGAGCGGATAGAGAGGCGGGTATTTGGTTTGAGCGGGCGCCCAGGGCAGGCTGCCGATTTTGTAGGTGTTTTCGCAAGCCAGGTTGCGGGCGGTCTCGAGGTAGATGGCGTCGTCGTGGAAGCTCCCTAAATGCGGGAGGTCACGCCCCTGCCACGCCAAGTAGGCTGAGGGTAGCAGGGACAGGACAAAAAGTGCAATTACCGCCGGGCGACCCATCTTGTTAGGGATCGGCTTGATTTGGGTTTTGCTTTAACCAGGGCGCTCTCTGTCTAGCATGGCCATCTGATGGGCATCGTAGCTGGTGCCAGCCGTGGCTTCGGCGGGAATCCGCTGCTCGATTCGGGCCAGTTCCTGAGGGGTGAGGCTGATTTGAGTGGCGGCGAGCGATTCGGTCAATTGGGTTCGTTTGCGCGCGCCAATTACGGGGATGATGTTGTGGCTCTTGGCCAACATCCAAGCGATGGCGATCTGAGTGGCGGTGGCGTCGTGGTCTTCGGGTTAGTGATCAGGACCGCTCATGCCGTTGTGCCGCCACGCGTTTATTACCGGTTGACACCGTTGGGGGAGAGCCTGGGCGAGGCGGCCTGTGGCATCTGGCTCTGGGCCTCGAAGCATGTTGCCGAGGTGGAGGCGGCACGACTTGCGTTTGACGCGGGCGTGGGCCGGGGGAGTGTCGGCCCACACGTGTAGTGCCGTCCTCTGGAGGTGATCGTGCGGGTTCGGATTTCAAAGAGCGGCGGGCGGCGTGGGCCCAGGTTGGACGAAGCTATTCAGGTCTTGGCAGTCTGCACCATTCGCAGGAATTCCTTGATTTCTTCCTGGGTTGGGAGATTAGTTGGCTTCGTTTGGTTTTCAATGATGGCCTGGGATTCAGGGCTGTTGGTTAGGACCATGTTGGCGATCTGGAAGGCGCTGGTGTTGGCCTGGCTGGACCTGCGCATCTCGAATATGGGAAGAGTTACCGGGATGGTTGCTTTTTGTTCAAACAGATACAATTCGTTGTGTACGTCCAGGGAGGAGAATCGATCGCGCTGGAGCTTTCGCAGTTCGTTCAGGGCTTTGTCGGCTCGGCGTTCCTGGAGGGCTGCCAGCTTTTGGATTCTTTCCATTTGGAGGAACCATTTGTCGGAATCGGGTTCGTTTAGCCAGCGGTCTTGCGCGTCGATTTCCATTTGGCGGGCGCGGCCGGTTTGGTAGGTAGCGAAAACGTAGCGCTCGAATACCTGGAGCTCGGGTTCGCCCTCGGGAATGATTTTTGCGAAGAGTTTATTCTTCAAGATGTCGTATTGGGTTCGTTCGTCCGGATTGCTTTGGAAGATCGTGGTTGGGTTCGCTGCGTTTGGTTGGGCTGTTGAAGCCATGGGTTGCTGTTTCCTTTACTGTGAAATCAAGAAGAGGCGCGCGAGGCGCCTCCCGATCGAGACATTAGCAAATGAAAGTTCTGTTCCGAACCATGGTTTTTGTAAGTTGTTGGTGGGGTTCAGAATTTAAGCAGAAAAAGTCTGTGAAGAGCCTGGCAACACTATTGGCGAGAGAAGGTCTGCCCGAGCCAGGTCAACTTGGCGGGCTGGCCTTTCTCGTTCAGTTCAAAGTGCAGAAGTTCGCCGGCCATTGGTTCGCCTTGCTTGACTCTCCAAGTGTCGAACTGCCAATGCTCAAGTAGCATCTTTGACTGAGCCCACTCGGCTCGCAATGTGCCTTCAGATACCGTTACCTTCAGCATTCCGTAAGCGGGTTCGCGGTAGCCCCCTATGTAGCTGTCCAGTTCGAGGCTCGGCTTTGTGTCCTTCTTGCGGGCCGCTTCTAGCTCGCGCTTTTCCGAGGCTTCCTTTTCTTCGCCGCGCTTCACCGCCGCCAGCATGTGTGCGTTCCAGTCTCGCGTGCGGGGCAGAGCGAGGTACTCGTCGAGGAGGGTGTTGGTGAGCGCTTCATTCAGATTCGTACCGTTCTCGTTGGCCAGTACAACAACGCCGAGCTTCAGGCGGGGAACCATTGTTACCAGCGCCCGGTAGCCGCTTAAGGAACCGGAATGGATGACCAGCATTTCTCCACGGTAGTGATTGACGAACCAACCCATGGCGTAGCTGGACTGTGTGTACTCGGGCTGCATTTCTTTTTGAGCTGCTGTGCGGTGAATTATGGTTTGCGGTTCATGCGTTTGGGCGAGTTGCTTCTCGCTGATCAGGCGTTGGCCTTCAAATACACCTACATTCAATTGCAGCCTCAGCCAGCGAGACATGTCGTTGATGCTGGATGCGATGCTCCCTGCCCCGCCAATGTTGTCGTAGTTGCGCAGGGGGTTCGGCTTACCCTTGACGTGCGGTATGGCCATGTCGGTATGCCGCAGCATATCGATGAAGGATGTAGAGCTGTCCTTCATCCCAAGCGGCAGAAAGATGCGTTGTTGTACGAATCCATCCCAGCCAAGGCCGCTCGCCTTGCCGACCGCCTCACCGGCGCTAGTGAACATTAGATTCTGATACTGGTAGAGGCTGCGGAAGGAAGCGGATGGTTTGGCAAATGCCATCCTGCGGATCAGGTCATCCCTTGAGGACGTTGTGCGAATCCACAAGACGTCATGGCGGGGCAGGCCGGTGCGGTGGGACACGAGATCGCGCATGGTCACCAAGGCGTCGGCTTGTGGGTCCGCCAACCGGAAGAAGTCGAGGTGTTTCTTGACAGGTTCGTCCCAGGCCATCTTGCGCTCATCGGCGAGCATCGCCATTGAAGCGGTTGTGAATGCCTTTGTCGCCGATGCGATCTGAAACGCAGTGTGCGAGGTTACCGGCTCTGGATTGCCTGCTTCTCGAACGCCGTGACCTTCGAGGTAGAGCGTCTGGTCGTCCTTGACGATCGCCAGCGCCACGCCTGGAACATCCCATGCCCGCCGCGCAGCCTCGACCAGTTCTCGCACACGCGCAGGATCCGGTTCAGCGGCGTGGGCGAGCCATCCGGCGCAGACCAAAAGAGAGAGCAGCTTCATGGCCCTATATTTTAGCCAGAATATTTTAGCCAGACTGAGTGGACGGCCCTATGTTAGCTTGGAGAAAATCATGAGCGCGACTCGCGAAAAAGCACAACTCATGTCGGCTTCCGAAATGGATCGCACACTGGTCCGTCTCGCCCACGAGATTCTCGAGAAGTCCGACAATTTATCGAAGCTGGCATTCATTGGGATCCGCCGCAGGGGCGTACCCATTGCGCAGCGTTTGTCGAAGAAGATCTCCGACCTTGAGAAGCGTGAAATTCCGGTTGGAATTCTCGATATCAATCTCTATCGCGACGATTTGACGACCGTGGGCGCGAAGCCTGTGATTAATGCTACCGAGATCCCATTCGACATCAATGGCCTGGACATCATCCTCACCGACGACGTGCTGTATACGGGGCGGACGATTCGCGCCGCACTGGATGCGCTTTTCGATCATGGGAGGCCGTCTCGCGTGCAGTTGCTGTGCCTGATCGATCGCGGGCATCGGGAACTGCCGATTGACGCCCGGTATGTTGGCCGTAAGGTGCCGACTACGGCGAGTGAGATTATTGAAGTCAAGCTCCAGGAAATAGACGGCATGGAGAAAGTCCTGCTCGTCGAAAAGGTATAACTATGTCCAAAGGCCTCCTCGACATCGAGGCCATCGATCGCGCCGAAATCGAGACTCTGCTGGAGCGTGCAAAATACTTCCAGCCCTTGCAGCAAATGCGCGAAAAGCGCCTCGACCTTCTTGGCGGCCGCCTCGTTGTCAATCTGTTTTTCGAATCCTCAACACGCACCCGGATCAGCTTTGAGATCGCCGCCAAGCGCCTTGGCGCCGATGCTGTCTCGATTAGTTCCGAAGGCTCGAGTGTGTCGAAGGGCGAGACGCTGCTCGATACTGTTAGCACGCTGAGCGCGATGCGGCCGGATGCGATTGTGATGCGCCATGCGGCTTCTGGCGCCCCGCATTTTCTGGCTCGTCATCTGCCGATCCCGATCATCAATGCGGGGGATGGGCAGCATGAGCATCCGACGCAGGCGCTACTGGATGCACGCACGATTCTCGACAAAAGGCCGACGCTGGAAGGCCTCCGCGTTGCGATCATCGGCGACATCCTGCACAGCCGCGTGGCGCGATCGAATATCCATCTGTTGTCCAAGTTTGGGGTCGATATTGTGCTTTGCGGGCCTGCTCCGCTGGTTCCGCAGGAGTTGAAGGATATCGCACCGGGCGTCTCGATTACTTACGATATTCTCGAGGCGCTGAAGGAAACCGACATCATCATGATGCTGCGGGTTCAGCTTGAGCGTCAGAACGAAACGAACTTCCCGGCTGGAGAGTACTCGCGCTTTTACGGGCTTCGCGCCGAGAATCTGGCGCTTGCCAAACCCGATGCGATCGTGATGCATCCCGGCCCGATGAATCGAGGCCGCGAGATCTCGACTGAGGTCGCCGACAGCTCGCGATCCGTCATCCTCAGCCAGGTTGAGAATGGCATCGCCGTGCGTATGGCTGTACTTGAAAGGGTCCTGCTGTAATGCCAAAGCTTCTAATCCGAAACGGCCGCGTGATTGACCCGGCCAACGGCATCGACCGCGTCACTGACGTACTGTTGGCTGGCGACATCATTCGCGGCGTAGGCGAAAATCTTCCCTCGAGGGGCGCAGAGGAGTTCGACGCCACTGGGCTCATCGTTGCTCCGGGCTTCATCGACATGCATGTTCACCTGCGCGAGCCGGGGTTTGAAAGCTCAGAGACGATTGAGACGGGGGCTCGCGCCGCTGCGGCCGGCGGATTCACCACCGTATGTTGTATGCCCAATACGAACCCGGTCAACGATACGCCTCACCTAACGCGGTACATCATCGAGCGCGCCAAGGCCATCGCCAAGGTCAATGTCTTTCCTATCGGCGCGATCACCAAAGGCAGCGCTGGCGTTGAGCTGGCCTCGATTGGGGCGATGAAGGCCGCGGGCACGGTGGCTATCTCTGACGACGGCAAGCCGGTTATGAATTCCCGCGTCATGCGGCGTGCGATGGAAATCGCATCCAGCTTTGACGTATTGGTGATTGATCATTGCGAAGATCTGAACCTGTCCGCCGGTGGCGAAATGCATGAAGGGAAAGCATCGGTTCGCTATGGCTTGCGTGGCATCCCGGCTTGCTCTGAAGACGTGATGGTTGCGCGGGACATTTTATTGGCTGAGGTGACTGGAGCGCGCTACCACGTTGCGCACCTGTCAACCAAGAACGCGATCGCGATGGTGGCTGAAGCCAAGCGGCGCGGCCTCAAAGTCACTTGTGAGGTTACGCCTCACCACTTCGCCATCCACGATCTTGAGATTATTCCCTATGACTCGAACTTCAAAATGAAGCCGCCGATCCGGTGCTCTCACGATGTAGAGGCGATGATCGAGGGGATCAAGGCAGGGGTGATCGATGCGATTGCCACCGACCATGCTCCGCATAGTGTGACGGACAAGATGCAGGAGTTCGAACGTTGCCCGTTCGGCATTCTTGGGCTTGAAACTGCGATTGGCATCTCCCTTGAACGCCTGGTTCACCCGGGGCATATCTCGATCCAGCGAATGATCGAGCTGTTTACGACCGGACCTGCGGGAGTGCTCAAGCTGAATCGAGGCTCACTGTCACCGGGGCTGCCGGCCGATGTCACGATCCTCGATGTGAATTCAAAATGGGTTTACGACGTTAACAAGTCGCCGTCGAAGTCGCGGAACTCGCCTTTTGACGGCCAAACGTTCAATGGCCGGGCTGTAGCGACGATCGTTTCTGGCGAGATAGTGTGGCAGGCCTGAGCGAGCTCTGCCAACGCTGCAACCATTGTTTGTATTCGCCGATCAGGCTGCCATCCGGACCAAGTAGCTTGCTGCGCAACATGCTGTTTGTCGAAGAGACGGTTTCTCTGGCATAGGGGCCGCCTGCAATCAAGCCATCGCGCAAGGCCTGCGCAAATTTGGCTGGCGGCAACGAATTCGAGGCTTTCACGGCTTCATCGGCGTCTTTCTTCACACTCTCGATCGAACCTTCGAAGCGAGTCTTGACGCTTTTCCCAATCTCCCCGCAAATGCTGCCATCCCCGAAATACGCGCCCAGGGTCAAAGTTTCAGCCTTTGTAGGATTCTTCAATTGGGCGTCGAAAGTCATTGGATCGGGCGTTAATCCAATGGAAGTGGAAGGGGAACCGACTGATTGGTGTTTCCACTGGAGATCGGAATAGCGTCCGCCGCCGAAGTGAAAGCGAATCACGCCCGAGACAGCACGAATCCCGGATCCAGTGAGATCCCGAATCTGAATCTGACCGCCCTTCACCGTGGTTGGGCCGACCCACGCACTTCCTTTCACAGAAATCTTGCAGGTACCGCCGGGTGCCTCGCGAAGCGCCATGGGAGCGCGGGATTCATCTCGTACAGCGCCGCCAAATTGGGCATCCAAGGACGGAATTAGAAGGATTGTTGCGACGAGCAGGTAGGGAATAGGGTAAAACGGTTTCATGAAGCTGGTAATGGTTTTGATCATTCACGCCGGAGTATTGTTTCCTCAGGGCAAGACTCAAAAAGCGCATGTTCACGGAGTTGCGCAAGTCAACATTGCGATGGATGGTCTGAAGGGTGAGGTTGAGTTTGAAGCGCCAGCAGACGGGGTTGTCGGTTTTGAGTCGGAGGCGAAGACTCCTGCTCAAAAGAAGGCTGTCGAGAGGGCGCTGGATACACTTCGCAAGCGGGCGGCCGAGTTGGTGATTTTTCCTACCGCTTCGGGATGCAAGCTAACGCCGAAGGAAGTGGATATCCACCGCGAAGGAGCTAGCCATGCAGAAGTGCATGCTCATTACGACCTGATTTGCGCCAAGGCTGTCAGTAGCGAGATCCGGTTCGGTGTTACGAAGCTCTTCCCCAGGACGCGCGAAGTGACAGTCACATTTGTTTCAGATCAGTCGCAGAAAAGCGCCCGCATCGTCGCCGACGCAGGCGCTCTCAAGCCTTAGGGCTTGGCTTGCTTCGGGAACTGGAAGGGGTAAGTGTTCGGCACCACGTTCACTTCAGTGGTGAAGATGTGCGGCTGCTTGCCACCTGAGTCATAGGTGAGTTCGACGAAGAAAGCGGTGAAGCCACTGGCTGGCTTGGGGACCTTCGCGACATATTTTCCGTTCACGAGTTGGACTGGTTCTGACTTCCAGGTTGCTTTGGTTTCTGTCAGCCGGAAATCGCGGGCCTTGGGGTTGGTCACCTGCCACAGCTTCATGGCCTTGGGGGTCTCGGATGCCTTCACTTCAATCGTTCCCGCGCCTTTATTCACTTTCCATCCGAAATCGGGACGAGTGCGGTTGTTGACGATTGAATCCACGAAGGCGGAGAGGCTATTGACCGTGCTGACGTCGGCCAAACTGTGGCGCGTATTCGGAACATATCGGATATGCTTTTCGCCGACCAGATCCTTGTAGTAAAACTGCGAGCTATCCGGGAGGAAGAAGTCGTCACCAGCCGAGTTCATGATCAGTTTCGGCATGGTGAGACGGTCGCGATACTCGTAGGGCTCTTCGATTTTCATCAATGCTTTCCATTGCCTGGTCCCCATCCAGCTCATGATTTTCATCTCGGTGTAATCGTTGATCGCGGGGGCCCAGAAGCCGTAGGCGCGGTAGTGATGTACAAAACTGGGGGTGATGTTTAGAAGGTCGATCACTAGCGGCGCAATCGCCACGACGCGCTTGTCTACCGCGGCGATGGTCCAGGTGGTCCAACCACGCTTGGAGCCGCCAGCGACGATGAAGCGGTCGATATTGATTCCGCCTCCCGCGGGCGACTTCATAAATTCAGTTACCGTATCCATGGCCCGGACTCCGGCCTTGGTCATCGGCAGGCGCAGCGGCCACTGGTCGTCGCCCGTCCTCATGAACTTGTCCCAGGTGTAGGCGATGATGCCGTCTTCGTTGCGGGTCTTGGACTCGCCGGCAAACAGGAGCGGCTCGCTGGGGATCTGGCGCAGTTCCGCGGCAACGACGCCGGTATCTTTGACGATCGCGAGCATCTGCGGATCGGGATTCGGCGCCTGTCCGCGATTGTTGCCGCCAGCCACCATCAGGAACCCAATCCCTGGCTTGGCATTCTCGGGGCGATAGATTTGTACGAAGTGCTTCCAGACGGGCTTGTCGACTTCCTTCTCGGTGCGCCAGGTCTGGCTGGTCATCTCAAGCGTAGTAACGGTAATGCCGTTGACTACGCGTGAGCCAACGGCATTCCATTTATAAGCAGGGTCTGGAGTCTTGACGTAGCGATCCAGCGCCGTATCGGCGGCGGAAAGCGAAAGGGTGAATAAGAGACTACAGAGTAGCGGGGTTCGGAGTATCCGGATTGAGTCCGAGATCAAGGATGGCTTGTGCGGCAGCATGAGCATCCATTCTACCGTCACGGGATAGCCTGGAAAGCGTTGCCGCGACAATCGATTCCGCATCGATTTCGAAGAATCGACGCAGGAGTTCGCGGTTCTCAGAGCGGCCGAACCCATCGGTGCCCAAAGCGGTCAATCTGCCGCCGAGCCAGGGTGCCAATTGGTCGGCTAGCACCTTCATATATTCGCTGGAGGCGATGATGGGGCCGTGCGAGCCGTCCAACACTTCGACCACCAATGGCTTGCGCGGCTCTTCAGTGGGATGGAGGCGGTTCCAGCGCTCCACTTCAACTGCGTTGCGGCGCAAGTTGACGTAGCTGGTGACCGACCAGACGTCGGAGGCGATGTTGAATTTCTCGGCTAGAATCTGCTGGGCGCGGAGCGATTCATTCAACATGGGGCCAGAGCCCCAGAGCTGAACCGTCGCTTCGCCGATGGTCGACTTGCGCAGCTTGTAGATGCCACGGCGGATGCCATTTTCGAGGTCCGGGACATCTGTTGGAATTGGAGGCTGCGGATAGTTTTCGTTGTAGCAGGTGATGTAGTAGAAGACGTGCTCGCGGTTCTCGTACATGCGGCGGATACCGTCCTGGATGATCACTGCAAGTTCGTAGGCGTAGGCGGGGTCATAGCACTGGCAAGTGGGAACGACGCTGAACAGCATGTGGCTATGCCCGTCCTGATGCTGCAAGCCTTCGCCGTTTAGCGTGGAACGGCCGGCGGTGCCGCCCATCATGAAGCCCTTGCCGCGCGCGTCGGCAAATGCCCAGACCTGGTCTCCAACGCGCTGGAATCCGAACATTGAGTAGTAGATGTAGAACGGAATCATGGGCGTGTTGAGGTTGGCGTAGGCGGTACCCGCGGCTGAGAAGCTGGCCATCGAGCCGGCTTCGGTGATCCCTTCTTCGAGGATCTGGCCGTCGCGCGATTCCTTGTAGTAGAGGAACATGTCGCCATCGACAGGTTTGTAGAGCTGGCCCTGGCTGGCGTAGATGCCAACCTGGCGGAAAAGGGATTCCATGCCGAAGGTGCGGGCTTCGTCAGGTACGATCGGCACCAGATACTTGGCTAGCGCCTTTTCTTTGAGCAGGTTTTTGAGAATGCCTACGAAGGCGGCCGTGGTGGAGGCCGGGCGGCCACCAGAGCCTTCCATGGATTCGGAGAACGCACTCATCGGAGGCGAAGTCAAAGCCCAGTTGCCTTCATTGCGAGCCGGAATCGGACCGCCCATCGCTGCGCGCTGCTTTTGGATGTATTGGGCTTCGGGAGAATTCTCTTCGGGCTTGTAGAAG
>Ga0163144_10003738_pt1 | contig 34654 bp, 30 predicted proteins | sample OliLak19BULKMAT1_FD_123175 | JGI IMG/M metagenome (GOLD analysis project Ga0163144, IMG submission 123175) | Freshwater microbial mat bacterial communities from Lake Vanda, McMurdo Dry Valleys, Antarctica - Oligotrophic Lake LV.19.BULKMAT1 | ecosystem: Environmental > Aquatic > Freshwater >...
CCTCAGCAGTAGCTTTTTCCGCCAGGATGGTCGCAAAAGCGGAGAACATAGAATTGTCAATGGTATGTCACTGGCCGTCAGGCCAGTGACACTTTTGGAAAACAAGCTTTTCCCGACAGACACTAGGCTAACGTCGCCTTTGTTGGCACCCTGGGGCCATGACGCGGCGCTTCAATATTCATCTCCTCTCGATCAGTCGTAAAAGAATCCCTCGACATGAGGGGTTGTGAAGTAGGATCGAACCAAGAGACATAGATCACCCCTTTCGAGGGTTAAAGACTAAACGCGATGGAGGCGGCAGCCGTGAACGTCACGGCCGGCGGCCTCCGCTTCCCCCCCGTACATCAGCAGCAAGGCCGCTCGTCAACGCTGGATGGGGAAGCCGAACACTTGCCACCCCAGGAGAAAGAGCACGATGAACAGCATCAGGTTGCCGCCCACGAGGCCGTAGTTGCCGCTCCGAAAGTCGCCGCGGTTCCAGTAGAGCCCGAACAATAACCACAAGATCATCAGGAGCCAAAAAAGCGATCCGATTGCCACAGCAAAACCCTCCAAGAAAGTAGTCGCGCGAAACGAATGTCAGCCCAGCGCACCCTGCGGAAGGCTGGTTCCGCGCTATCTTTTTCACGTCTTCTTACTGATCGAGGAAAAACAGTCGGGCGGCAGACCGTTACGCCCGACTCGACCTTCACAACGCTTCCGGACCACCTGGTTCGTTCACGCTCCAGGTTTCCGTAGCGACGCTTCCACCCAGCTGGAACATCTGGACAATGTCGCCGGTTGTGAACGCATGCACGACGGCGCCGGTGGCCGGCTCGACTTCCGCGACCGCCTGGCGCACGTCCATGCCCGTGATTCTTTTGATCTGCTGCCGCAGCCCGTCGGAGGAACTGGCAAACAGCTGCCGGTGATATTCCTGGATCTGGGCGGCGCCGGCCGCGGTACACGCGAGCGCCTTCTCCGCCGGCGACAGGGCCTCGTGCACCGTGATGACCAGCGTGCCTTCACTTAGGACCACGGTCACGGACTTGGGGCCGTGGTTGCCCGTTCGTCGCTGCTCGAAGGCGATAGCCGCCTGGGCGATCTGTTGCGTCATGGTTGCTTTGGACTGCCTCATCGGGTATTCCCTGGTGGTTGGGACTGCGCTGCATCACCGGGGGCGAAAAAAAAGCCGGCGTCGTCGAATACCAAAGGGTATTCGACGACGCCGGCTTACTCGTCAACGGTCCACCCGGCACGGCCGGTTTGACCTTTGTCTAGTCATCCAACTGCAGTGAAAGCCGGTTGAAGGTTCTCCCAGGCTCCACTAAAATCATTCTACGGCTCCGAGTGGGGAAAGCAACTGGATTGCCGTGTTTGCGCGATTTCTGTCCGCGCGTCGCATCCGGCGGCGCACCCGGGTAGGGCATCCGGCCGCGACTCGAAAATAGGTTGGAGGCCACAATGAAAACGCAGGGGGAAATCGAAGCGACCATCGGCGAGGGCATTGGTCGCTTCGAGCAGGAGTACATGGGCCGGGGACCCAAGGACATTCATGTCCACCTGATCCGCAGTCTCGTGGTGGTCCGCCTCCAAGGCGTCCTGACCGCGGCCGAACAGCAACTGGTCAAGACGCTTCTCGCGGAGAAGGGTAGGGATCTGCTCAAGCAAGTGCGGACCCACTTGATCGAGACGGCGCGGCCGATATTGGAGGCGCTCGTTCAGGATGCCACGGGGACGAACGTGGTGAGCCTGCACCACGACATTAGCACCGTCACCGGCGAAGAGGTTATCCTCTTCAGCTTGGCCGAGACGCCTCCGTTCCGCGAAGGCAAGAAGAAATGAGGCCTGCCGGCGCCGCGTGATGAAGCTTGGAAAATTCGGGTTGCCTTCCTCGGCTGGAGCCGTAGGATAAGAGGTGGAGCGAATGCGACTCCGACACAGTTTTTGAAATCGTTGGATGACTAGATAAACGGCACCTCAGCATGGCCTGGGGGGCTGGTTGACGAGTAAGCCGACGTGAGCAAATGCCGAAGGGCATTTGCTCACGTCGGCTTTTTTATTTTATCCCTTGGTATTCGCGGACCCCGTTGGCCCGCGGACCAGAAAGGAAAATTGCTCATGTCTACTATCGGCCGTTACCTCCTTGTCGTTCTAGGAGTTGGCTTATTCGCGGCGCCTCCTCATGCTCATGCAGGCAACCGACCTCCAGATAAACTGTCCGGTGAACAATTAGCGGTCGTGCAGGCGGCAGCCCGAGAGTTGACCCGCGACCTGGAACACCTACAGGAAGACATCATTGCGGACCTGGCAGGCCGGAAAGAGCAGACCTTGTATCGCCAGGCTGATGCGGCGCTTACGGGCATCGTCCACCTCCAGAAATCCTTGAAGCCCGGCGCTGCTCGAAAGGATCTCTACGATGTGTTCGACCCGATGGACCGCATGTTGCACGAACTGCTCAAAGCCGTGCGCGACCTGGGGCCGGATCAACGCGCTCTTCAACGCGCCGCGGACCGCGTCGACAACGCGGACGAAGAATTACACTACGCGCTTGCCGCGGGGGATCCCACGGGAGTCAGGACCAAACAACTGCTGGAGCGTCAAGCGCGGGCCTTGGCGGTTGCAGCCTTGAAACTAGACCGGACTGCCGAATACGCCTTGGGCGCGGTCCCCGGTCGGTCGGTCGTCCAAGGAGATCTGCGCAAGCTGGTCGATGCGGCCGAGCACTTTCAGAAGAGTCTCGCCGCTGCGGGGGAGCAAAAAGATCGACAGAGGGACTTCGTCGCCGTGAATCAGGCCTGGGGACGAGCGGTCCAGGGACTGAACCTGTTGAAAGGGAGCCGCTACCTTCTCCACAGCGCTATTCGAGTGAACCAAATTCATGAGCGCCTATTCAGATTGCTCGGCATCAAGGGCGAGCGCCCGAACCTCAGCATTCGCACTTGAGCGAGCCAAATCTTGGTTAAGTCGTGCGACGCCTCAGGTCGGGACTGTGCCAAGGAATTTCGCACCATGATCGAGCAGCCTGAAGCATTGAAAAGTTCATCCGATTCCTTGGCCAAGAAAACTGCTTCGCAGGCACGGGAATTGCAAGAGGGAAGATCTGTTGCGGGTGTTGACACGCCGGACACACCCAGTTTTCCGACTTCGGCTAGCGCCGAGGCAGAAAGGAGTGCCGCCATGCCTGAACTAACTGTGTTGCCAGTCGCAGACCCAACCGTCGAGTTCCCGCCCGTTCAGCCGTCTGTTGGGCGTGCTCCGCTGCCTGTGCGGGTCACGACGTTCTTCGCCATCGTTCTACCGCTCCTTACAGTCGTGGCAGTCCCATTTCTCATCCGGGGCAGTGGGTTCCACTGGACCGATCTGGGGCTTCTGCTGGGCCTGTACGTCGTGACCGTGCTTGGGATTACGGTCGGTTTCCATCGGCTGTTCACCCACCACTCGTTCGAGACGTATACCTGGGTAAAGGTGGTGCTGGGCATCGTCGGATCGATGGCGGTCCAAGGGTCGTTACTAACCTGGGTTGCCGTGCATCGCCGACACCATCAGTTCAGCGACACGGCGACCGATCCGCACTCGCCGCGGCATAAGGGCCGGGGCGTCTTTGGTTTGTTGCGCGGCTTCTGGCACGCTCACATCGGCTGGTTCTTTGAAGCCCATTCACCTGACCTCGATCATTACAACAAAGATCTGCGCGAAAGCCGCTCGTTGCGCGTGGTGAGCATTCTCTTTCCCCTTTGGGTGGCTCTCGGGCTTGTGATCCCGGCAGTCCTGGGCGGCGTGATTTCGCTGAGTTGGGCGGGCATGTGGACCGGCCTGATCTGGGGCGGGTTGGTCCGGGTTTTTCTTGTTCATCATGTGACGTGGAGTGTCAATTCAGCGTGCCATCTGTGGGGCTTTCGCACGTACCGGAGCAACGACCAGAGCCGGAACAACGTTCTGTTTGGCGTCCTGGCACTGGGCGAGGGTTGGCACAACACGCATCACGCCTTTCCGACCTCGGCACGCCACGGATTGCGGTGGTGGCAGGTTGATGTGAGTTTTTGGGTCATCCGCACCCTCTCGCTTCTTGGATTGGCGTGGAGCCTAAAGCAGCCGACGAAGCAAGCTCAAGCAAATAAACGGCTGATTTCTTGATGACAATGACAAACGTGACATATTAGGAGTCATAGGGCAAGAGAATCTGCATGTCGAGCTTGCCGAAGGCGATGTAGAGGGACTCGCGCGACTCCTTCGCGGCCAACTTGTTTTGCAAGATGATGAGCTGCCCGGAAATCTGATCGACCTGGCCCCGTACAGCCCGCGACCCTCCGGCGGACCGGGGATGCTGGCGATGCCGCCGTTCATGAAATTGAGTTGGCGATAGACCTCGCTCGCGGCGGTCTTGGCGGCGAGCCAGTCGGTCGTCTCCTGGGCGGAGGCGAAGCGGGGTAGTATGAGGAGCAAGCTGAAGATCAGGGCGGCTTTCATCGAACACTCCGGGAATGTGTTATTCCACGTCTGGAGCGCTTCCGAATCCAGCGGCATTCGGAAACATGGCGAGATTGGAAGCGACGAGACGACAACTCTCAGCAGCAATCCCAGTATAGGGACCATTTGCCTGTGCGCGGATAGGCATAGCCATGGCCGTTGTCGCCCCACATCCGAAGTGGTTTTTTTGGAGCCGATCTAGAATCCGAAGTAGTTCGCGCCGCCGTGCATCGCGACGTCACGCCCGCGAATTAGATGATGCTCCCAATTCACCGGATCGGAAGTGGAGGCGGCCGCGATCAGCGGCGGGTTATCGAATCCGGAATGGTCGAGCCTCGCCGGCCAAGTGCGTTCGTACTTAAAAGCATCCGTCGTCGCCATGACAGCTCACTTGACCTGAAAAGGGGGCAGGCTCGTTTCCGCTTCATTGACTTTGGCGCGCAACGTCGACTTGGCGGGATTACGATAGCGGCCGGCCAAGAGATCGTCCGGCTCCGGCGAGAACGGCGTTTTCTTCAGCGGCCGCCATTCGATCGTGACGACATAATCGCCGGGAGGGGCGCCGTCGTCCTTGACGAAGGAGGTGAGGCGAAAATCCCCCTGTTCGTCGACGCGTCCAATGGGTGGATTCTTCACGTCTGGATTGGCGGGCACGGGATGGAACATCACCATCGCGTTAACCGCGGGTTTGCCGTTCGCATCGAGGACTTTGCCGGAAACGGGGTAAGTGGTTGTCGCACTGCGCCCGCAGCCGACGAGTAGGAAAACAAGAAGGTACGCACGCTTCATGAACATACGCCGTAATTCAGTAGAGGTAAGAATCGAGCTTGAAGATTATCGATCGCGAAACGGCACTCCCATGCCGTCGCGCGGAAGTCCAAAGACTTCCGCCGCGACGTAAAGGGAATACACGAACGCGCGGGGGGAATGTTTACGGCAGGTTCTGCACTTCGCCGCCGTTGCGGGTGACGGCGGCGGCGAGAACGCGAATGTCCACGTCCGCGGTGACGAAACGCGTGGAGACGTCGCACATCATCAAATGCGCTCCGCCCGTGTGAAACGAATAAAAGCCGTATCCGTTGTGGCAATTGATGCCGCACGCCCCCGGAGAAACCAATCCATCCTGGCTCGAACCCTGAAGCGACGAACCGCTGCTGGTCGCATCGGCCCAACCGCCCTGACCGAAGCTGGAATTGAGTTGCGTGCCCGTGGCTAGGCCGTTGCGATACAGATCGCGGCGCCCGGCCATCTCGGCCAACAGAATCGTATTGGACGTGCCGTCGCCGATCGTCACGAGCGGCGTGCCGATATCGCGCTGCAACACGCCCTGGCCGCTGGTTCCGGAGTAAGCGACTCCCAAATAGCTGGCGAGCGAGGAGGTGACGCCGGCGACCGGAGAATAGTCGGCCGGCCAGGCTTGCCAGCTGAGCGAGGGATAACCCGGATAGCTGAACGTGTAAGTATAAGCCTCGCGATCCGGCGCCGAAGGGCAGCGCATGAGCGGGATGCGCGTGTTGGCGACGGCCTGATTGTCGATGCCGTAGGCGGCGTTGGTGTAAAAGAACGGAGCCGTGTAGTTATACTTGCGATGCAGCGGCTCCTGCTCCAAATAGGGAAGAATGAAGATGCCCCATCCCACCGTCTTGGTTGGATCCGAGATCATCGACGGGGGCAATTTCTTGTGGGTGTCATGATAGTTTTGGTAGGCGATTCCCAGCTGACGCAGGCCGTTGGCGCATTGCGTCCGCGCGGCCGCGTCACGCACCTTTTGTACAGCGGGGACCAACAACGCGATCAAAATCGCGATGATCGCGATGACGACGAGCAACTCGATCAGCGTAAAACCGGATCGGGCATTCGTGCTTTTCATGATGAGCTCCAGAAAGAGGCTGCCTCACATCGGGTGGGAACGTTCAGGGTGAGGCGGACAAGCGGTCTAGCGGTGTTTCATTTCTTGCGCAGGATCAAGTAGGCGATGCTCGACCCGGCGGGCGAGGCGAATTCCGTCGGGCGTTCATTGCCGAAGACGCGCACGCACAACTTCAATTCCTTCTCCTTCAAGTCGTAGATTCCTTCCACCTTCGCGTCTTTTTGCAAGCCGAAGGTAATGCTCAGATCCATGATCGGCGGCGTGGAATTCGGAATCAGCTGAAAGCGAAGCCGGGCATACTCCTTGCGAACCTTTTCGTTTCCCAGGACGACGGCTTCGTTGCCCTTGAACTCGAAATCGAAACCCGCCATCCCTTTGGCGAAAAAATCGCTGCCATTGTAGACCAGCTTGGTGACTTCCCAAACCCCTTGCAGACGTTTTGTGTCCTTTTTGACGGCATCGTCTTGCGCGCCGGCGACGACGGGCAGCACGAGAAGTAGGGTCAGTGCGGCGAAACGACGCATGGTAATTCTCCTACGGAATGTGAACATTGCTCCAGCCGTAGTCGGGGTATTTCATGTGAAGCCAATCCTTGAACAAACAACTCCGCGTACGAAGCAACAGCCATCCGATCAGGCGTCATGATAGGAAACAATGATCAAACATTATCACGAACGTTTGAATATGGAACCGCAAACGGTTGGCAATGGGCTTTGCTCACGCGGCCGTGATTGGGTTTTGAAATCTCCCGAATCGCGACCGGCTAGTCGTTTGTGTCGTAGTGGTCTTGGCGGATCGCAAGAGGAAGCGGCGAAGGGGGTGGAGGAGTGGACCACTACGACAGGGTGTTTGTCGTAGTGGTCGTCGGTGCGATCGGAGTGGGGCGGCGCTCAGGTTCGCGCGGGGCGAGCGCGAAACGGGGGGCGTCAGCCGGCTTTTTTGAGGCCCTTGACGAGGCGGGCGATATGGCTATTGCCTTCGCCGACCGATCCACAGCCATGGAAGCTGTGGTTGTCGCCGGGGTCTCTCGGCTTCCGTGCGGAAGGTTTTCAACTGTGCGAGTGGTCTAGGACTCCGTGGGGGCAATCTCGAACTCGCCATTGACGTGCGATACTGCTGTTGCCTTCCCCCTGTCAGGACAAGGTCGGCCACCACAAAAGGATGTTTTCGGAGCTCAAACCACTGCCCGGTTGTGCCTTTCGTGAACGCTTCGCGACGGCGATTGCTCGGGCGCCACGCATCACTCGAGGTCGGAGCGGCCGGCTAAGCCTTACCCCGTACGGCTCTCTCATCCGCTACCCTCCGCCGGCTTACGCCGACGCACCCCGATCCCTTTGTTTTATTCTTGAGAACATTGGTTTCCTGTGTCATATTCATAGGTGCGGCTCTCCTTGGGCGAGATTGCAGATGAAACCGCATGTCTAGCCCCTGGAGGCCGCTTTGGCCAGATCCGATCACGCATAAGGTTATCACCACGTGCCAGTTATGGTGACGCGGGCGGCCGGTTACGCCAGAATGGTAAGACTGGCGACAGGCCTTGGGAAAGGTTACGCGTACGGAACTGGCGGAGGAAGTGGATGCGACGGGGCGCGAGATTCGCGAAGCGGATCGCCGTCAAGTCCAACCGTTTCTCAGGCGGGAGCCAATCCATTAAGGCATTGAGCATTCGACAACCCTGGGCGGAGTTGATTGTGCGTGGACTCCGGAACGAGCACCGTTCCAGCCTCACCAGGATCCGGGAGCGCGTCTACATTTACGCGTGCAAAGCCCTTGGCGCTACCCCGGATGAAATGGTCGAAATCAACGACGAGTTCGGTACCGACCTTGACCTGCGCACGTTGGCGCGCGGCGTTGTCATCGGAACCGTGGAAATCGTTGATTGTAAGGAGCTCGGGTATGCGGATTATGAGTGGGTCATGAATGCGCCACAGCGGATCCAACCGTATCAGAAGCCAACCGGGTTTCCGCAACCAAAGTTCTTTAACCCATTCCCGGAAGGTCTGCGGGGTGCAACAATCTGGAAGGAACTATGGGGAGCCGGGGACTAGCCAATGGTTCGCGTTAATTATTGAGGACTGCGCAGCCAATGAAACGTAGGACGGGTCTCCTGACCCGTCCGCGCTAGGGACGGCTCGGGAGAGCCGTCCTACGGGGCGTTGCATTAGCAGCGCAGTTCTCAATAAGGTAAAAGTGAGATAAAGGGTGCGCGAGAGAAAGAGGCCTTGAGCGTGGTCGCCTTGGTCTTGGGGACAGTAATCCGGTAATCGCCGTGCCGTAGAAACGCGGCCAGCACATCGTTTACGACCACGCGTTCGCCGGTTGTGAGGAATGAAAGCATGAGATGAAGTCCCACATGCGGAAAGTGGCAATCGATGCTCGCGTTGTCCCGTGAAGTTTTAATCTCCAATCCGTCTGGTACTCGGATTGGCTTACGCTGTTTGCCGCGCACGGCCGCGCCGATCACCTGGTTGTTCTGTGTCCGCACTGGCAACTTGGAATAGTCCAGAGTCTTGATGAACAGGTCCGGATAGTCGCTCTTGCTGTTGCCGGCCAGTGCGCCGCCTGGGTATCGGGCCAAAAGATGGCCGGTTACAACAACACTGACAGTATCTCCGGCCACAAAGTTGAGCAAGACACTTTCGCGACCGAGAAGTTCGTCAATTCGGGCAATCTCGGCAGGTGCGTCGATCTGTGGTTTGAGCCCTGTCCATGCTTCACGCAACAAAGCCGGCGAGTTCAGGACTTCCTCCACATACAACCGCAGGCCGGGCGCTTCCTGTACAAGCCACGGGACGAGTGTGTTCACCGTCGTCAGAGAACGAGCGTACCAGCCAAACCCTGCTGGCGCGTAGGCGTTAGACTCAAACTACTAATCGTCGATATCCGGCTCGTAATACGACGCCTCGTATACCCCATGCTCATCTCGTTTGAACTGCGACGGTTGGGTGCTTCCTCCGTCCATGTGCCATGCCGGGAGGGCGACCGAGGCAGCCCACGTCGAATCCGTATAGGTTCGCACTTCCAGATTCAGATCAGGGCAGCAGTCGCAGAACAGTACCTCGCTTACTTCGCCGTCCGTCACTCGAACGACGATAGTGTGCTTGTCCGCCATGCGTTTTCCTCCCAATATCGATCCGTTCACTTATCCCGTTGACCTGTCCCTAAAAATCTTGATGTTCACGCTCGTGGAAATCCACGGATTATGAGTACCATATCTGCTATGGCTACTCAGACGCGCCAAGGGCTGCTCGAAACCTCCGCGCTTATAGTCGGCTATGCGATGAGCCGATTGGATCGCGCCTACCTTGCAGCACGACACCTCAAGACTTGGAAGAAGGCGTTCGCTCAGGCAGGCGAGCTCCTCAAGGTTCCCCCAGCGTCACTCAAACATCTGCGCGACGAATTCGATCCCGTCCACGGCAACGCTCGTCGCGGATGGAAGGACCGCCCGATGCGGCCCAATCGCCAACGGGTTATGGGCGAACTGTGCGAAGTCAGCGACGCCGCGCTTTTGGTCATGATCGACGCAATTTTCCGCAATGACGCTGACGCCATTCAGGATGTTGTCACGCCGCTGAGCAAGCCAACGGAGCGCATCCACAACGTTGCCGAGCGGCTCCGCACGGGCCGACTGGCCGAGATCTTCTTTCGCGAAAACTGCCAGCAGATCGCTGGCGTACTCGCCGCTACCCTTCTCGATCATCGAGAGTTGTTTCGCGGCTACGATTTCGGCGTGCAGGACCGAGCTGCCATCGCCATCGAAGTCAAAGGAATGAAGCGGTTGCGGGGCGGAATCTTATTCACCGATCGCGAGTGGACTGAGGCCACGACCCGACGTCAGAACTACTGGCTCGTCGTTGTCGGCAACGTCGAGTCCAACCCGGTCGCTCGACTAATCCCTGACCCAACAACGGGGCTTCAAGCCAAGTGCCAGTATCAAACGACCATCACCGCGTCATGGCGCGCGAACGTTGCGGTTGCATGATCGCTGAGAGTTTGTGAAAAAATCAAATGAGGGCGATTTTCTACAAGAACCCGGAACCCAGTCTCGCCATTAGAGCGTTCGGATGAAGTTTCAACGCATGAAAACCTGATCCAAAGAAAGCCAAGACAGGCCGGTTTTGATTTTTTCACAAACTCTGAGTGCTGGGCGCAAGCGAGCCCAATAGAACGCGCGGAGTACGAAGCAGCGGGAAAGGATTTGGAGGCCATCTTCGAGCGGATCGGGTTTGATCCCTCGTCAGGTTCGTTCGCACCAAGCGAGCGCGTGTTTGAGATCAAGTTCTCTGCACACGACCAATGACCGACAACCTCAGCCCCGTTCAGCGCCGCGCGTGCATGCAGGCCGTCAAGGATCGCGACACGAAGCCAGAGCGTGTGGTCCGGTCAATCCTACACCGACTGGGTTGCCGATTCGCGCTCCATCGCGCCGACCTGCCGGGCAAACCTGACATTGTGATGCCTGCCCGTCGGCGCATCGTGCTGGTGCATGGCTGTTTCTGGCACGGGCACGACTGCGCCAGGGGCCGGCGCGCGCCGGTGACCAATGCCCGGTATTGGCGGATGAAGATAGACCGGAACCGGGGACGGGATGCGCGGGCGCTGACGGCGCTTCGGCGCGCGGGCTGGCGTGTGGAAGTGGTGTGGGAGTGTCAAACACATGATCGCGCGAAGCTTGCGAAGTGTCTTGCGGATTTTCTGTCCGGGTCTAAAAAGGTGTCAGGGTGCGTCGGCGTAAGCCGGCGGAGGGTAGCGGATGAAAGAGCCGCACGGGGTAGGGCCTAGCCGGCCGCTCCGACCTTGAGTGATGCGTGGCGGCGGGGTGGCATTCCAATCGTGGTGGGTGCCATGCTTTGGCGGGTCTCTCGCGACGACAGACTCGCCCGCGATCATACCGCCAAAGCATGCGGACAGACAGTTGTATTCCTCCCCGGTATTTGCTTGCGACGGACAATCGGCAGGATATCAGGAACAAATCAAAGGGGTCGGGAGTCTTTCCGCCTTGCTTTCCAACTCCCCCCCACCCCGCTAAGCTCTCCCCATGCCTAGGCGACTTCGCATGGCATCTGGAGGATTCGTCTACCACGCGCTGAACCGTGCCGTGGGGCGAGGGACGCTCTTTGCCAAAGCTGCCGATTACGCCGCCTTTGTCAAGGTGCTCGCCGAGGCCGGCGATTTCGCTCCCATGCGGTTGCTGGCCTATTGCCTCATGCCCAATCACTGGCATCTGGTGCTCTGGCCGATCCGTGACGGCGACCTTTCGGAGTATCTGCGTTGGCTCATGGTGACGCACACGCAGCGTTGGAACGCCCATCATCACAGCGGAGGCGGAGCTGGATGCATTGCGTCGGGCGGCAACGCGGGGCTGCCCTTTCGGAGAAGAGGACTGACAACGGGAGACGGCCACGACGCTGGGGTTGGGATCGACCCTACGTCCGCGCGGCGCGAACGCTAAGCCGCAAGCGGCGAGGCTGTCGTCGTTCAGCGGGTCAACGCTCCGCCCTTAGATAAAGTTGCAGCGAGCGCGCCCCCTGCGGCGGGACCTGGTCGGAGGGCGTATCGCCGGGGGAGAGTTCGAACGCCACGCCCAGGGGCATGCGTCCCGGCCGGGCTTGGCGCGTGTAAGGGCCGGCGCCCCAGTGGTCGCCCAGGCCCACCATGTCGAAGCGTTCGATTCGCTGTTTGGCGCGATCCACGATGATCGTGCCGAGCAGGTTGAGATCGAAACCTCGGTCGACCTTCTTGGCGTCGGCGCTGGTGGCGAGGAGGAAGTCGCCGACGATCTTCAACTCGATCTTTTGCTCCGTGACGCGGGTCACTTCGACGGCCAGCTTCGCCTTGCGAACCTGGTTGATTTCCCAATGAGGCGGTTCGCCGCGCGTGTTGTCGATCAAGTGGAAGCGGGCGATGCGCATGGCGACGCGCTCCGGGACGCTGACTTGGTCGCCGACTTTCGGATTCTTGGGGATGAGTCCCTTCCATTCGTCGGCCGTGAGCCAAAGGCGGTCGTGGGCGGCGCGGTCGCCGCCGGTGAATTCGCAGGTTCCGTGGGAATAATCACCCTTGGCGTCCTTGTCGAGGATGCGCGTGAACACATTGAGGATAACGGCGTCCTTGGGCAACTTGCGCTCGAACCCAGAGTCCACCTTGGCCGGGTCCGGTATCTTGACGGCGCCCGGATCCTTTTCACTGGATGGCAATTTGTTCCAGGCCGTGAGCGCCTGGCGGAAGACGGTGCGCATCACATCGGGGTCCTGGTGATTGCGGAACGCCAACAACTTGCCGGACGCGGTGAAGACGTAAATGCCTTGCCGGGTGCCGTTCTCGCCGGAGGACTTGCGCGGGCCTTGATCGGAGACCTTGCGGAAAAACGCCCCCTCGGCATCCTTGCGGCGGCGCTGATACCAGTCGTCGAGAGCGACCGGGACAAACTTCTCGCTGGCGAGTTTGATGATTTCGGGATCGGCGAAGGTGAGCACACGGCCCACGACTCCGTTGTTTCAGACGCAGCCGAGCGGATGCCCGTCCATCTCCCAGAGGAGGATCGGCTTGCCCTCCTCAGCCGCCTTGCGGCGGGCGTCCCAGAGGTTGGCGAGCCAGGGGATTTGTTGCCATTTTTCCTCGTCTTTTTGCGGCCGAATCAGGGCATGGAGTGCGTCGACATCCTTGGGCTGGATGGGTTCGACGGCGAAAACGGGGCAGGCGGCGGCGAATGCCGTGAGTGCGAAGAGGAAACGTCGCATGCAAATACCTCGAAGAGAATCAAACGGGAGAGAGCGAGGGCGGGAAAACTCATCGTACTCGGAGGGAAACATACCTCGCAAGGAGATTCCGGGACCGCATCATTGCGGATGTTCGGATTGGAAGATTCGCGCCGGCGCGGAACGGATTTGACAGTCTCTGATTCTTATTCCATGTTTGCAACGTGAGAGGATGCCCCGGTCGATTCCCCGTCCCATCCGGACAAGGCACTCGCAACAAGGCTCGGCAAGCTCGAATTCCGGTCCGTCCCCTCGGGCTCGATGACGGGCGCCGCCGCGCCGCCACCCCATCCCCTTTAGAGCTTTAACAGGCTGAGGAAGTCCCAATGGTCACCACGGATCTCGGAGCATGCGAATGGTTTGTCTGGGACCTGCGAAGAAGCAATTTGATCGATCGCGGCCAGCTGGACCAGATTGTCGGCGAATTTCTGGGCAAGAATCCACGAGCGGAACCGCCGGCGCTGGCTGAATACCTGGTCGGCCAGGAAATCTTGACCGCATTCCAGGCGGACCGTCTTCTTCAGGGAAAGACGCAAGGTTTTGTCCTTGGTCCGTTCACCTTAATGGACGCCCTGGGCGCGGGCAGCATGGGAACGGTCTACAAGGCCGTCAACAAAACGGACAGCAAAACTTACGCGGTCAAGGTGCTGCCGCGGCGGAGCATGTGGAACGTGCGCATCGCCCGGCGCAAGGTCCGCGCCTTCGAGCAGGTCCGCCATCCGAGCGTGATTCCGTTCGTCGACGTCGGCACCGCCGGAGGCATGCATTATCTAGCTTGGCCTTATGTGGAAGGACAGACCTTGGATAAGGTCGTCGCGGCGCAGGGCAAGTTGAAGCCCGCCCTCGTCGCCCATTTCGCGGTACAGCTGGCGGAAGCGCTGGACATCTGCCATCAGCAATCGCTTATCCATGGGTTGATCAAGCCCTCGAACCTCATGGCTGGGCCGGACAACCAGCTTTTCATCCTCGACTTCGGCATCGGCTGTTTGCTTGCCGAGACCGAGGGCGAATCGCTCGTGGACACCATGTCCACCGCGAACTCCGTGACGAGCGGTCTGGACTGCGCCAGTCCCGAGAGCATCATGGATCCGCAGAATCTGACCCCGCCGGGCGATCAATACAGCCTGGGCTGCGCCATTTATTTCATGCTCACTGGGCAATTTCCCTTCCCCGACGGCAGCGCGGCCGAGAAGATGATGGCCCATCAGTTCAAAGAACCGACGCCGATCGCGGAGTTGAACCCCGAAGTTCCCCCGGATCTTATCGCGATCGTGGAACGTCTGATGAAAAAGACGCCGCAGGATCGCTTCGGCAGCTGCGCCGAAGTTGTGGAAGCGCTCAAGCCGCACGCTTCGTCCGCTGGGACGCTAAAACCCCAGAATGGACGCGCCCTCCCTTCCCGCGATCCGGGCAATGGCCGGGCCAAGACGGCGCCGGTTCCGGATGGCTTGCGTTCGCTGCCGAGCCAGAATGCCGGCGCCAGACCGACGGTTGGCCCATCGAGCGCCACGCCGAAGCCCGCCGGGATCGGCGCGCTGCCGACGCGCGACAGCCTCAAGGGAAAGTCCCACTCTCAGCCCGCACCGGCGCCAAAACCCGTGGAACCCGAGGAGAAACCGGAAAATCGCGTCGTTCCCGGTCTGGATAACGTGGAACCCCGTCCCTCGTTGGAGGAACGCCTGGGCACCTCCGGCGTCGTTCTACTGGCCATCGCCGCGTGCTCGGCGGTGTTTTTCGCGGCTCGGTATTTCAATCTGTTTTAAGTTCTGCGTGACGCGCAAAGCAACACGACGCCCAGGCGAAGGGATTCCATCGCCTGGGCGTCGTGCTTTCTTACGCCAGCACAAAAGGTTAGCAGGACGCGCAAGCGAGTGAATTCACTCGCTTGCGCGTCGTGCTAACGTGCGGTCGAAGTTTATCGCTTGCCCGCGCGGGCGCGGCGCTTCAGCCCTTTGGGGCTGGGATGGTTGCTCGATTTGCGGCGCCTTTTGGCGGCGGTGCGCAATTCTCGTCTTCGCATGGCTAAACCCTTTCTGGATCGAATTTCTGATATTTGATACGTCTCAGTTTATGAATTTCCCGTTCTCCGTAACATAGAGATCGTGACCAGTTATTTCGCTACCTGCGCTCGCGGCCTGGAACCGATCCTCGCGGAGGAACTGCGCGGACTCTCCGCCCACGGCATCGAGGAAGGACGCGGCGGCGTTCATTTTCAGGGCGAACAAGCCACCCTCTATCAAGCGAACCTCTGGCTCCGCACCGCCATTCGCGTCCTACGGCCCCTCAAGACGTTTCCTTGCCAATCGCCCGAAGAGCTTTACGAGGAAGTGAAGGCGATCGACTGGTCGCGTTACCTCACCTTGGAGCACACGCTGTCGGTGGATTGCAACGTGCGTGATTCCCACATCACGCATTCGCATTACGCTGCCCTCAAGGTGAAGGACGCCATCTGCGATCAGTTCGTCGAGCGCACGGGCAAACGTCCCAGCGTCGATACGGAGAATCCGCTGTTCGCGCTCAACCTGCACATTTATCGCGACGACGCGGTGCTTAGTCTGGACAGTTCGGTCGAGTCCCTGCACAAACGCGGCTACCGCACGCAACTGCTCAAGGCCCCGCTCAACGAGGCGCTCGCCGCCGCGTTGCTTCTCAAGACCGGCTGGCGCGGCGATAGCACGCTGCTGGATCCCTTGTGCGGTTCGGGCACGTTTTGCATCGAAGGAGCGTGGATCGCGCTCAATCGGCCGCCGGGGCTGACGCGCAAGCGCTTTGGTTTTCAAAGTTGGATGGACTACGACGTGCAACAATTCGCGGAGTTGCGCGACCAAGCGCGGCGAGCCGTCAAAAAGACTTTGGAGCATCCGATCCTGGGATCGGACGAACGCCGTGATTCCCAACGGCACTCCCAAGAAAACGCGCGCGCCGCGGGCATCGGCCATTTGCTCCGCTTCGATCTGAAGAGCATCCACGATCTGCGCCCGCCGCCGGGCGCGCCGGGGGTGCTGATTTGCAATCCCCCCTACGGCGAACGCATCGGCGAAGAGAAAGACCTGCGCGAACTGTACCGCGCCATCGGCCAAGTCGCGCGCGAACGCTTCCCTGGCTGGCAGCTGTTCGTCTTCACCGGCAACTCCCGCCTGGCCCGTTACATCGATCTGCGGCCCATCGAGGAAACGCCGTTCTGGAACGGCAAGATTCCTTGTAAGCTGTGGCATTTTAGTCCGTAGATGTTGTTTGCAGTTTGGCCAGTGGTCAGTTGCCAGTTGTCAGTGGAGGTGGGGGTCAATTGAAGCCGTGAAAGTCTCGCACAATTACGACGGACAACCGACAACGTACAACTGACGACTGACACCAACAAAATCGTCCCCCCACAGGAGGCGCCCGTGCCAACACCAAAACATTCGCTAGATCCGTTGTTTCGCCCCGAGTCGATCGCGGTAGTCGGGGCGAGCGCGACGGCGGGCAGCGTTGGCAGCATTCTGATGCGCAATTTGATGGCGAATCCGTTCGGCGGCGTGGTGTATCCCGTCAATCCGAAGCGGCGCGCCGTACATGGCGTGTATTGCTATCCAAACCTCAAGCAGGCGCCGGAGGTTGTCGATCTGGCGGTCATCGCAACGCCGGCGGCCACCGTCGCCGCGACAATTCAGGAAGCGGTCGAGATCGGCGTGAAGGCGGCGATTATCATTTCGGCGGGCTTCTCGGAACTTGGCGCGGAAGGACGGGCTCTGGAAAGCCAAATCCGGGACATCGCCCGCGGCAAGATGCGTATTCTGGGTCCGAACTGCCTGGGCATCCTCGCCCCTTACAGCAACATCAACGCCAGCTTCGCGTCGACGATGGCGACGCGCGGCCGCATCGCCCTGCTAAGCCAATCCGGAGCGATCTGCACCGCCATTCTCGATTGGGCGCGGGAGAATCACATCGGCTTTTCGGCGTTCGTAAGCATGGGAACCATGCTCGACATCGACTTTGCCGATCTGCTCGACTACTTCGGCGACGATCCCCACACGCGCAGTATTGTCTTGTACATGGAATCGATCGGCGACGTCCACCAGTTCATTAGCGCCGCCCGCGCGGTGGCGCGCGCCAAGCATGTGATTCTCGTCAAGGCGGGCCGACACGAGGCGGCGGCGAAGGCGGCGGCCTCCCATACCGGGGCGCTGGCCGGTTCGGACGCCGTCTTCGACGCGGCCATCCGCCGCGCCGGCGTACTGCGTGTCAACACCATCCCCGAACTGTTCGACATGGCCGAGATTCTCTCCTCGCAACCCCCTCCTCGCGGGCCCAACCTCGCGATCATCACCAACGCGGGCGGACCCGGCGTGATGGCAACCGACGCACTCATGTCGGCCGGTGGGCAGTTGGCGCCCATCAGCCCGGAAACGCTCGCCGCTCTCAACGGCGTCCTGCCGCCCTTCTGGAGTCATTCCAACCCGATCGACGTTCTGGGCGACGCCACGCCGGAGCGCTACAAGCAGACCATCGACATCTGCGCCCATGACCCCAACGTCCAAGGCGTGCTCGTCTTGCTAACACCCCAGGCGATGACGGATCCCACGGAGACGGCGAAGTTATTGGCGCCCTATGGCAAGCTCGAAAAACCCGTGCTGTCGAGTTGGATGGGCGGGCCGGACGTGCAAGCGGGAGAGTCGATTCTGGCCCAGGCCGGCATACCGACCTATGGGTCGCCGGAGTCCGCGATCCGCGCCTTCATGCACATGGTGCAATATCGTCGCAACCAGGAAGCCCTCTACGAATGTCCCGAGGCGCTGCCTGCCGACTGGATGCCGGACCAAAAGAAGGCGCAGACGGTACTGCAGCGCGTCCGCGACGCCGGGCGAACGCTGCTTGACGAGTTCGAGGCGAAGCTGCTGCTCTCCGCCTACGGCATTCCGACCGTGCCGACCGCAGTGGCGGGCAATGCCGACTTGGCCTGCTCCATCGCCGCTCGCTTCGGCTTCCCGGTCGTTCTAAAGCTCTGGTCCAAGGTCATTACGCACAAGAGCGATGCCGGCGGCGTGCAACTTGACCTCGGCGACGAAGCGGAGGTGCGAGCCGCTTTTCAAAAGATCCAGGACGGCGCCGCGAAGTATGCCGAAGCGCACGGCTTGACGGGGGAAGTTTTCGGCGGCGTCACCGTGCAGCCCATGGTGAAACTTAAAGGTTACGAATTGATCGTCGGCAGTTCCGTCGACGCGCAGTTCGGGCCGACCATCCTCTTCGGCGCCGGCGGCATCTTGGTCGAGGTCTTCCAAGATCGCGCCCTCGGCTTGCCGCCCCTCAACCGCACTTTGGCGAGGCGGCTCATCGAACGCACGCAAATCTACAAGGCCCTGCTCGGCGTGCGCGGCCAAGGGCCGGTTCCGTTCGATCAACTGGAAACGCTGCTCGTCCGCTTCAGTTACCTGCTGTGCGATTTCCTCGAGATTCAGGAGATCGACATCAATCCGCTCCTCGCCGGACCGGAGGGTCTCGTCGCCTTGGATGCCCGCGTAATGCTTTGCCCCGCGGATCTACCAGCGGAAAAGCGTCCCCGACTTACCATCGAGCCGTACCCGAACCAGTACACGAGCGTATTCGTGCCTGAAAACGGGGAACCCGTCACGATCCGCGCCATTCGGCCCGAAGATGAACCGCTCATCAACGCCCTGCACAACACCTTGAGCGATCGTTCGATTCGGGCGCGCTTTTTCAGCATGGTGAAACGGCTGACCCACGATACTCTGATTCGTCTGTGTCATCTGGACTACGCGCGGGAAATGGCGCTGGTGGCCGAGCGCGTCGAAGACGGCAAGCGCTATTTGTTGGGCGTGTCCCGCTACCACATGAACACGGAGGCGCGCAGCGCCGAGTTCGCGGTGCTGGTATCGGATCGCTTTCAAGGCATGGGGTTGGGACAGCATTTGATGGAACGCTTGATAGACGTGGCCCGGCAACGCAACGTCAAATCGCTGGTGGGCCTGGTGCTGCGTGAAAACACGGCGATGCTAAGCCTGGCCAAGGAACTGGGCTTTCGCGTGCCGGCCGGCGGAGGTTCAGAGATGGTCACGGTCACGCTGGATCTCTAAGGGAGCGAGGAACCCATGTCGACGCGCGTCTTCCTGCTTCGCCACGCCGAATCCGCCGATCCGACCGTCTTTCACGGCGCCGAGTCGGACATCGATTTGAGCGACAAGGGCCGTCGGCAGGCCGACACGCTTGCCGAGGTGCTCCAGCCGCGCGGGCCGGAGGTCATCGTCACCTCAAACATGCTCCGGTCCCGTCTCACCGCCGCGCCCCTCGCGCGTGCCTGCGGCTTGGAACCGCAAATCGAGCCGCTGTTCCACGAACGTAAAATGGGCATCTTGACCGGCGCGTCCTTCAAGACCGACACCGTTTGGCCCGAGACCCTCCGTCGTTGGAAGGCCGGCGAAACCGACCATGCCCACGAAGGCGCCGAGTCCTTCGACACGATCCGGGCGCGCGTCCTGCCCGTCTGGGAACGCGTCACCCGCCAACACGAGGGACGCGCCATCGTCATGGTCCTGCATGGCGTCGTGGTCAAGGTGTTGTTGCTTTCCCTGCTGGAGGGTTGGGGGCCGATCGACTGGGAACGGCTCGGGCCGACGCAGAATGTGGCGATCAGTGAACTGGTACGGGAGTCGGCGGGCTGGCATCCCATCGTCTTGAACACGCTTCCGGATCTGGTCGAACAACGCGGGCTGCGTTGACGCACGCGCCCGACATATGTTAGCACGACGCGCAAGCGAGTGACTTCACTCGCTTGCGCGTCGTGCTAACGTGAGTCCGGCGCGGAGGTATGTGGATGAAATGTCCCAGCGGAATCGTTCCGGGGCAAGGGCGTCGAACAGATCGGCGAACGCGCGCGGGACGGCAACGTCGGCGAGCGTCACACAACGGCCGTCCGCGTCGGCGCGGCAGGCAACCAGGAAACGGCAGCCTCGCTTTTGAAAGGTGCGCAAGGCGTCGCTGAGGCGTTCCTCGTCGTGTTGATAGTAACGAGGATCGACGATGCGCTGGGCGGTGTCGACGCCGACGACGAAGACGGCGCCGGGGAACAGCCGCGCCTTGTCGAGAAAGCGTGGAGCGCGCGTTACCCAGACTTCGGCGTGGCCGGCGAATTGATCCAGGCGTAGCCGCGTTTCCGCGCGATCCAGTTCGGGCTTATCGACGTTGGCGACGCTCAACTCGAATGCAACCGGTTTGCCAAGATGCTCCTCGGCGGCCCGCGCCATGTTCCAGTGTCCCAGGTGCAGAGGGTTGAACGCGCCGGGAAGCAATGCGGGGACAACGGGCGAAGCGCCTGCGGGAACGGTTTCCACTCGGCCGTCCGCAGTCAAATGCAGGAGGCTTTCGAGACTTTCCAGCGTGTCCCGCGCTGTGTGCGTCTCGGTGAGGGCGTCCTCCGTCGACAAGGATTCCAGGGCGTTTCCTTCCAGTCCGACGGCCTGACAAAGCGCATGCACGATGAGGCCGGCCGCGATCCGCTCCTCGCCGCCGCGATCGCGGCGGTCCTTCGCGAGGACCAGCGACCAACGCCATTCGCCGCGATCGCTGCGGATAGTCAGATGAACGCGATGGTCGCCTTTTTTGGGACGATCGCTCGCCAGGCCGGCGGTACAGCCCAAGCCCAGGACCGCTTCTCCGGGTGCCAGCCAACGCGCGCGATCCAGCGCGCGGCCTGCCAGCGCGTCGGCGGTGGTCGCGGAGCAGGCTTGGCCGACCGGCGCGCCGACAAACTCGGTGAGCGCGGCGACGGAGTACGGCACGATGGCTTCCAGCAGCCAGCGCGAACCGCCGGGAATCGCGAGCAGTTGGCCCAGCGCGCCCGCGCCGCCTCCGGTAACGGCCAGGACCGATTTGGGCAGCCGGGCATGGAGTTCCGCGATCAATAGGGCGGATGCGCTCATTTCACGACGGGGGCAAGATTGCGCAAGTGAAACGGGAAACTCACCACGGAGGCGTATTGTCTAAGCATCACGAGGCGAAACGTCTCGTCGCCGCCCGGTTCGATCCGATAGTGCAAGTCGAGTTCCAAGGCGGCGCCGTCGTCGGTCGTATTCGCCTTCGCCAAAACGCGAGGCAGAGGTTGGCCGCGCACGTCCCGTACCTGGAGGAGATCGGCCGCGATATCCCCGGCGCCGACGAACACGACAACCCCGGGTCGAATCTTGCGGACGGACGGCCCCGGATAGTCGGCGACCCATTTTTCAAATCCTTCCAGCCGCAGACGGAGGCAGAGCGTGCCGTCGTCGGTGATGCGATTCTCGAGCACCTTGCCGCGCAGGCCATTGGAGTTTTCCCAGATCTTGCCGTCTTGGCGGGCCACATCCTCCAGGCAAGTTTCGGCCTGGGAATGGAACACCCGTGCCCGCATGGCGCCGCGGATCTCTTTCCACCCCGCGGACCGATTTGCCGACTGCGGCAGTTCAAGCAGGACGCTGTCGCAGGGCCACGGAACTTGGTCCCGCCGCGCCAGGTGCTCGATTAGCTGATTCCAGTTTTCGCGCGATTTTCGGACGGTGGCGTCGTGTGCCCTTTGCAACTCGGTCGAGATGGACGCCTTCTTACCAACGGCGTCTTCCAGAGCGGAAAGAGTGATACTTTCCAGCGAAAGCCAGCCCAGTCCCGGTTGAGGCCGCATTTCCAAGAGAAGGGCTTGGCTTTCGCCGGCGTCGACAAGCAAAGAGCGCACGCGGACGGGGCCGCTCAAGTCCATCGCCCACTCCGGAGCATCGCCCAGGATCAAGACAGGCGTCTCGCGCAAATCCCTATCGGTCAAAAGCCATTTCTTCCAGGGGTGAAGTTCATAAGGGAAAAGACGAAACTGAAATGCGTTCCCTGGAATGGGCGAAGCTTGCGCGGGCCCTAGGGTCGGAGCCAAAAGAGGTTCCGCCAGACCCGCCTTATGCACGAAGCGATCCCATGCCTCCCAAAACGGCAGGGCTTCGGTCTTTAGCGAAACCTTCGCCTTCGCAAGCGTTTCGCGGTTGAGTTTGAGGTAGTGGGAAACGCCCCATTCCTTGTGGACCTTTTCCAAGACGCGTAGCGGCGATTTCTCCTCAAGATCCCACGCGAGACGGCGCGGCGCGCGAACCGCTTCCTGTAACGCCCGTTCCTGAATCTTGCTAAGCAGACCCCGGGCACGTCGGCTCATTTCCAGGGAACCGCCCAGGGCCTTCTCCAACGCGGGCACGGCTTTGATGCCGATGCGGTCCAGCGCGTGGGTCGCCGACTCGCGTTCGGCAAACCGATCGCTGCCGAGCTTGCGTATCAAAGCGGGGATCTCCGCGCCCGATTCTTGCCCGGCTGCAACGGCTGGAAAGAACACAGGGAGAATAAAGAGAGAGAATCGCGCCATTGGATTCAAGCAAGTGTATGGAAAGAAAGCCCATGGACGGCCGTCCATGGGCTTTCTGAGTTTACGTCATTTTTTTCGATCCGACCACTTATTCCAAAGGCACGTCGCGGAACGTGAAGGGGATTTGGAAGTTCACGGGCCGTTCGCCGAAGAGGACGAGGCTGGCCGGTTCGCCCGCTCCGGCCGGGGCGCGAAACAGCAGGGTCGCTTCCTGAGTGACGACTCCGCCGTTGATCTGCGTTCGCATGCCGGGCACGCCGACCACCTGGTACTTATTGCCGCGTGCATCGACAAGATCGGGCATGCCGCGCTGCGCGGTGTTGCGACCGCCTATGAAGGCGCCGCCGGGTCCGATTTGAATCACTTGCACCGCGCCGCCGTTGATGACGATGCCGCCTCGGGCCGCGCCGAACGGGTTGGGCTGCAAGTTTTCCATGCGAACTTTGACGCGATACGAGCCGTCGGCCTGCTTGTCGATGGAATCCAGATTCATGGAACCACCAGCGGCGCCCTTGGCGGACTTGCCCGCAGCCGTCAGCACGTTATCCATCTTCACGATGGCCTCGTTGGGGATGGTCGCCTGCGCGGTGACGGTTCCTTTTAGTTCCTTGATCATCTTGCCGGACTTTTCGCCCTTCTTGAAGACCACGGTCTGTTGCCGGCCGGCCGCGCCGGGCGCCGCTGTGGCGCCGCCGGGAAATACGGGCAAGATCATGACGTCGTCGCGCGCACCGGGAGCGGGCGCTACCTTGGGCACTTCGTTAGAAACGATCAACTCCTGACCGAGTTCATCGACGGCCTTCAAAATCGTCGGAGTGCCGACGAGGTGGAATCCCTGCAAGCGCGGTTCGCCGAGGGCGTCCAGAATGATGGTCGTGTCGGTCGTCTTCGGAGTCGTGGTCGGCAGGTTCTTGCCGCTCAGGGCACGCATGCGCACGGAGCCGGCGTAACTGGTTGGGATCGATTTATGAACGCCCGGCGTCAGTTGGACCGTCGGTCCGCCCGTACTCGGAACCACGCCGCCGAATCCAGGCGCACCGCCGGGGAATCCGGGCTGAATCTGAAACTGCACCGGCCCGACAACGACTCCCTTGACGCCGATAATCTTGCCCACCTTTGGCGCGACTTTCGGCTGCACCGGCTTGACCTCATCGGCGGGTTCGTCGGCGACCTGTAATAATGCGCCGTTTTCAGGCCGTAAATTCCTTGGAGCGGGCGGCGGGGCGGGCAGGTCCGGCGCCGGTGCGGGCGCCGGCGCGATCTTGCCGGGAACGACGCGAGGCAACACGGGCACCGCGGGCACCGCACGAATCTTGAGCCCGCCGCGACGGAAGATCGGCGGACGAGGAGCGCCTGGAAACACTGTCCCGTTGACGATCTGGTCATTCAGGCCGGCCTTCGCGCAAACCTGATCGAGCGCCTCGAAGAATGTGACGTTGCCCGTATCAATCGTGATTTTCTTGTCCGCCAGGGCCGCGCGATCGCCGACGACTTGAAGATTGTAACCGCTCAGGCGCGAAAGTTCCGCGACAACCTCCAAGACCGGTTGATCCTTGACATTCAGATGAACGCGCTTGGGATTGAGCATGTCGGCAGTCAACATACGCTCTTCAATCTTGCGCACGAGTTCTTCCGCTCGTTTGCTCGTTTCCAGATTGTCGTCCTTGGCCGCCTTCTTGAGGGCCGTCAGGGCCGGCGTGCCGATGCCTTCCAGTTCCTTTTTCGCTTTTTCGCGATCGGTGAATTTCGCGCTGCCGAGTTGTTGGACGAGAGTCTCAATGCGCGCCGCGTCGCGATCGGCGAGATCCCGGTCCTGGGTAAGGGCGATCGACCCGATGCCGAAGAGGCACAGGGCGAGGGCGCCGAGTAGGTTTCGTTTGAACATGAACGAATCTCCCATTTCCAAAAGAACGAACCGAGCTATTCCTCAATAAACGAGGCCCGCCGTCCCGGCATGCGGGATCAAGTGAAGTCGCAGCCTCGCGAATGCTTGTGCGTTATTAGTCTTTTTTATGAAGGCGAAATCCAAGATACCAGATCTGACCGACGCGGGGTAGCGAAAAAGAAACTAGAAATCCAGGCGGGAAATCGCAACCCACACTAATCGGGGGAATAGAGACTGGGCCCACCTGGATTCGAACCAGGAACCAAGGGATTATGAGTCCCCTGCTCTGCCGTTGAGCTATAGGCCCGTAAGTTAGCGTCACATTCTCTGCCAGACGATGGCTGCGTGCTCGAACCTCCAGCCTGACGAATGTTGTGACACCATTCTCAAGGAGCGGGTTCATGAACAGGAGCAATTCTACCACCTCGTCTGGGCAAAGCAATCCGACCAAGTCCTATCGGCGAGGCGCGGCGACGATGGTTGCGACTTTTCTCGATTTCCGCGGCAAGTGCCAGTGTGCGGAACGGGCGAGCGATTGTCCCCCAAAGCCCATCGCTCAATGCGCGAATGCCGCGTACTGATCCAAGAAAACATAGGGATAGCGATTTTCTGTGGAATTATCTGTGTTCGGCATGCCGCTTGCAGCCAGATGAGCAGGGTGTTTATCGTGTCCGCGTCCGCCAAGCGGAGGGCGCGGATCCGCACTGACAAGCCCAAATCGGCTCATGCGAAGGGAGAAACGGCCATGGAAAATCGAACCACCTCTCAACGGCTTGCCGCAGCCATGGCATTGACATTTCGAAAAGGCGAACGGGGCGACGGCAATGCGCCCTTCACGATCGCGATCAGCCGTGAATATGGCGCCCGGGGAGCGCTCATCGCCGCCGCCATTGGCGCCCGACTGGGTTGGGCGGTTTATGACCGCGAGCTCTTGCAATTGGTCGCCGAAGGCATGGGGCTGCGCGCCAGCCTTCTGGAAGGGGTCGACGAGCGGCGCAAGGGCTGGTTCGCGGAATGCATGGAAGCGCTGACCTCCGGCAAGGAAATCACCGACACCGGTTACGTGCGTCACCTCGTGGAGACTTTGATCTCGCTGGCGGCGCGGGGGCATTGCGTCATCGTCGGCCGCGGCGCCCCGCAGGTGTTGCCGTTTGCGACGACGCTCCGCGTCCGTTTCATCGGGGAAAAAGCGGATCGTGTCGAGGCGATTCGCCAAGAATTCCACCTGTCGCCCCTTGAGGCTGTTCGCAAGGTCGAAACGTCGGACGCGGAACGAAACCGGTTTGTCCGGGATCACTTTCACAAAGATCCGGCCGAACCGTTGGGCTACGACCTCGTCCTCAATACTTCGCGCCTAAGCATCCCCCATTGCGCCGAGATTGTGGTGGAAGCGTTGCACCGCATGGAAGCGCAGGCAGCGGCGAAATCCGCAGTCAAGGGAACGGACAAAAAGTCCGTTTCCAATGGCGGTTAGACCCAGGACAGCCGACTGTTAGACGGTAGGTCAGGGGGGCAACTCCCCTTTGGAAACTGACCCTGGATTGAATCACGGCTTATCGTTTTCGATTTTCCATGGAGTGCGTTCTGTCGCAGGCGCCATTCCTTGCCTTGGAAATTCGATTCGAGAAGCATTTGCATGACGGGGGTCGTGGCCGTCGGCTGAACCGTAAAACGGTCGGAGGGAAGGAATGGATAGACCTCAGTTATCCCGCCGATTTTACCAAAAAACTAATACGCTTTAGCGAACACCACGCGTCCTTCGCTCGGCTTTCCCGTTACCATGCAGGCGCCGGCTTCCTTCTTTCGATTGGAGGGGATGCAGCGGATCGTCGCCTTTGTTTCCGTCGCGATGCGCTCCTCGGTCTCGCTGGTGCCGTCCCAGTGCGCCCAGAGGAAGCCGCCTTCCTCGATCTTCGTCTTGAAGTCGTCGTAGCTGTTGATCTCAAAACTGTTTTCGTCATGGCGTTTCTTCGCGCGGTCGAATAGTTCCTGCTGCATCTCTTTGAGTTGCGCGGCGATCAACTCCGGCGCGGCGGCAAGGGGGATGCCCATTTGCTTGCCTTCCTTGCCCGGCCGATCCCGCCGCGCGATCACGCAGGCGTTCTTTTCCAAATCCTTGGGGCCTAACTCCACCCGGATCGGCGCGCCCTTCACTTCCCATTCGTTGAACTTGAAGCCCGGTTGATAATTGTCGCGATCGTCGACCTTTACCGTAAGGGGCTCGTAGTTGTACCACGGATCCGGCGGCAGCGTCCGCAACGCCTCGGCTAGCTTTCGCGCGGCTTCGCACGTTGCCGTCTTCTCCTCCGGCTTGCGGAAAATGGGCACGATCACCACATGAATCGGCGCCAGACGCGGCGGCACCACCAAGCCTTGATCGTCGGAATGGCTCATGATGAGCCCGCCCACCAGCCGGGTCGATACGCCCCAGCTGGTCGCCCAGGCATACTCGAGCTTGCCCGCCGCGTTTTGAAACTGTACCTCGAACGCCTTCGCGAAGTTCTGCCCCAGGAAATGACTCGTCCCCGCCTGCAAAGCGCGGCGATCCTGCATCATCGCCTCGATGCAGAGCGTGTAGATCGCCCCGGGGAACTTCTGTCCCTCGGTCTTGGGCCCCGTCAACACGGGCATCGCCATATACTCCTCGGCGAAAGTGCGATAAACCTCCAACATCCGATGCGTCTCTTCCTCCGCCTCGGCCTGCGTCGCGTGCGCGGTGTGCCCCTCCTGCCAAAGAAACTCCGTTGTCCGCAAAAAGAGCCGGGTCCGCATTTCCCAACGCACCACGTTCGCCCATTGATTGATGAGCAGCGGCAAATCGCGATAGCTCTGGATCCAGTTCTTGTACGTGTTCCAGATGATCGTCTCCGACGTGGGTCGGATGATGAGCATCTCCTCGTCGCTCAGCTTCGAATTGGGGTCAGGCATCAATCCCTTGCCGTCCGGTTTCGCCACGAGCCGATGATGCGTGACGACGGCGCATTCCTTGGCGAAGCCCTCGACATGCTCCGCTTCCTTCTCCAGAAATCGCTTGGGGATGAAGAGGGGAAAATAGGCGTTGACGTGCCCGGTGTCTTTGAACATGCGATCCAGCCCGCGCTGCATTTTCTCCCAGATCGCGTAGCCGTGCGGCTTGATGACCATGCAGCCGCGCACGTCGGAATTCTCGGCCAGCCCGGCCTGATTCACGATGTCGAGATACCACTGCGAATAATCGTCCGCCCGCTTGGTGATTTTTTCCGCCACGTCAAGAGTCCTTTCACTCGTCAAACGTCCGCCGCCGAACAAGAATCGACAAGGCAAATTGTATGAATCCACGCGGCTTGCCGCTTAGCGCCCGTGTCCGGAGACGCACGGACGCTAAGCGGCAAGCCGCGGTGGAAATTCCCGCCGTCACGCGATCGGATTCTCCGGCGGAATGCGCACCAACCTTATGCTGTTCCACTCTTCGTCCCCGTCGTCGTAGTGCATGTGTACTCGTTCTCCTTCGACTTTCGTCAGCTTGCCGGGTAAGTAGTTCGGTCCCCCCTTCCAGCGGCATTCCACCTTCATGCCGACCTTCATGTCGAAGCGACGAATGAGCTCCGGCGTCAGCATCCGCTCGGGGCCGTCGAGATATTGCACGATGACGCGATCGTCATTGATCGAGACGATCTCGGCCGGATAAACGCAGCCGTCGCAGTCATAAGCCAAGACGCGATCCCCCTCGTCGAAGGGGAAGTTCGTGACGCGCACCGGGCAACGCCAAAACCGCGCCCGGGTCACGCGCGTATTGGTTTCCCGCGTGCCTTCCTCGAACTCGACGTCGATGGTTTCGCCGCTCACGCGCGTCACATGCGCGGGATGGTACATTCGTTGCGGCTCGTTCTTGGGCCGGATGAAAAGGGATTCCCCTTCCTCGACCGTGAGCGGCATGAGGTTGGCGTGATGCACGACGCGCTGATCGCCGTCGTCATAGAGAATGTGGAAGCCTTTCGTCCCCAGCGCGAGGATCGAACCGGGATACCAAAAGAAATCCAGCCAGCGCGCGAGCACTCTGTCCCCGATGCGCCAGTTATCGTCCTCGATCGGCTCGCCCAGATCGATTTGCTGCTTCATCGGCTCGTTCGGCTGGAAACCCGCCTGCGGATCCTCACCCATTTCCGCGCCGCCGCGCCGCACGCGCACCAGGCTGAACGTGGTCCATTCGTCCACGCCATGGTCGTAGTGAACCTGGATTTTTTCGCCCTTCTGCTCGCGCACCACGGCCGGCAGATATTGCGGGCCGCCGCCGATGCGCGCGAAGACCCTGCTGCCGACGACGATATCGGGCGTGCATACATTTGCTTTGGGAACCCATGCGCCGTCGCCGTCGTCGAATTGGATTTGGCATTTGTCGCCGGCAACGTCCCGGACCTGACCGGGGTAGAAAAAGGCGTCCGCCCACTTCGCCAAGACGCGGTCGCCCACTTGCCATGACGTCTTGCCGACCTTCAAGTTACCGGATCCGAAATCGGACCGGCCCGGCGTCGGCGCCGTTTCCTTTTTCCCGAACAGCCAATCGAATAGCCCCATGATGCCACCTTCCCACCTGGACGAATACCGTTTCCGCTCGCAACGAAAGATTGTGCTATTAGAATGGATGCAACGGCGTCCAGCAAGTTCGCCGCGAAAACGAGGAACGACTTTTTTTTTCGAGGCCCTATGTCACGGGAATGGTACTACACCACGGGACCGCAAACCAGGTTCGGTCCCATTACTGAGGCGGACTTGGACAAGCTATTGGCCAGCGGCCAGCTGGCGCAAACCGACATGGTTTGGAAGCCGGGCATGGCGCAATGGACACCGGTCAGCGCCTTTGCCCAGGTTGCGACGAACGATCCGCCGCGGCGCGTTTACGGAGACTCCGATTCTCCCGGTGTCGCGCACAGGATCGGCAAGCTGAGCCTGCCGGTGGCCGCATTGATTGCTCTGCCGGCCGGAGTGCTTGCCGTTTTGGGGTTGGAACTCGCAAGCCTGATCGTTGCGGGATTTGCGTTCCTGCCGGGGGTGATTGCGTTGTTCGCGAGCTTGGCGGCGCCGCGGCGCGGGGCGATCATCGTCGGCGCGCTGACCGCCGTCTTTCTCGCCGGCGCGGTAATCCTCTTCTGCGTCGGCGCGCAGATCGCGCGGGATCGCATCGAGACGGCGAACCAAACGATCGCCAAGGCAGGCAAGATCGAAGAGGAGCGGCTTCGCGCCGAAGCCGCCCGCAAGGAGGCGAAGGAACATTTGGATAAGAGCGCGGCGGCATTGGCGGAGGCGAGCAAGCAGACCAAGAAAAACGCCGAGCTACTGGAGCAAATCGCCGTCCAATCCAAGGAATTGGATGCCAAGCGCAAACGCGAGGAGGACGGCTTCGCGAAGCGCGAAGTCGCCTTGAAGACTCAGGAAAGCGAATCCAAACAACGGCTCGAAGCCGCGGAAAAAACGGAGAGGGACGCCAAGGCCAAGCTCGACGTGGCGTTGGGAAAAGAGAAAGAAGCGAAGGATCTGCTCGGCGACGCGGAAGCCAAGGAAAAGAAAGCCGTGGACGCGCTGGGGGCCGCGGAGAAAAAATCGCTGGACCTGTTGACGAAGGAAAAGGACATCGGCGAGCATCTGCGGAAGGTGAAGGAGGAATACGACAACCTGAAGGGACTCTTGCGGACACGCAACCTGGAGGAGCGGCGCAAGGTGATCGTGGCGCTGGGGCGGATCGGACCGCCGCCGGCCACCGTGGATTACGTGCCCCGCGACCTTCATCGCGAGGTAGTCGAAAACGCGATCAAAAACCCCAAGATTTTCCGCGCCGATGCGCTGGCCACGCTGGATAAACTTGAGCCCGCCTTCGCGCCGCTGGCGCGAACGCTGGTTGCTTCACCAAAACTTCTCGGCGACTACGTCAATGCCATCGGTGAATTGCCGAACCATGCGGATTTGGGGCTGCCGTTAATCCAGGCCCATCTCGACATGGAGTTTGAATGGCTCGCTCCCGAGGATAAGGAGGAAATCGCCGCCGGCCAGCAAATCCTCCACGCCGACATCCAAGCCCTCGCCAAGATCGTTCAGCAAGAAAAATCCGAAGAGTCCCGCAAACTCCTGGTCGGCGTTCCCGAATCCAAATTGGCCCGCCGGGTGTTCAGCAGCGTCTATCGCAAGGACGTGCTGAGGCCGCTCGTAAACAAGGTGATATCGGGGATTTGACGATCCGCGCACCCGCCGCTTGCGGCTTAGCGTCCGAGAATGAGGTTGACACCGCACTGCCTTCCGCGTTCTCATGGAGCGTCGCTGTCGCCGTGTTTCTCGGAGCAATTTCCATGGTTCGATTTCTCACGCTATCCGCCGTATTCGTCGCAACCTTGCCGCTGTTTGCCCAGGACGGCGCCGACCCCGTCGTGCGCATGGCCACGATGCACAACGCCCTATCCGGGGCGAAAACGATCAAGGTCGTCTTCGATTCGGAAATCCAGTCCGAGAAGGGCAAGGATTGGGTGAAGGGGACCATGCTTATCGGCGAAGAGAACAAGGCGCGCGTGGAAATGAAAATGAAAATCGGCGAAAACACGACCGATCTGTTGATGATCTCCGACGGCAAGACGATGCAAACCATCTCGGGCAAGAATCCTCCTCGGGAAAAGCAGGCGGAGGTGAAGCTGCGCGAGAACATGATCGCGATGATCGAACGCGCGGGCATCGCGGTGCCCATGTTCACGATCCGCACGAAGAAGGACGACGCGACGGTCCGCGATCTGACCAAGTCGCTGCGCATTTTCGATCTGAAACTCGTCGAAAGCGGCGACAAAGCCGGCGTTTACAAATGCTCGTACAAGTTGGAAGTGGAGGCGATGGTGCGCTTCCGGGTCGAGCTTTCGATGGGACTTGAATCGCGTTTGCCGCAAAGTAGAATCTTGACGGTGGAAAAGGGAGCGAACGCCGTCACGGTACGGGAGACGTACACGATTGAACTGAACCCAGATATAAAGGAAGATGCGTTCGCGCTGCGCAAGGCGGAGTGAAGTTGAATCGGGTGGACCTTCTTTGGGAGATTACCATGGTGCGATTGACGGCGGCATTGGGTGTCTTGCTGGCGGGAGTGGTTCCATCCGCATTGGCGCAGTCCGGCTTGGAACCGGGAGTTCGCATGGGGGCGATGCGGAACGCCCTCGACAAGGCGAAGACGCTCAAGATCGGCTTCACCGCGGAACTCGACGCCAAGAAAGGCAAGGGCGACGTCAAAGGAACTATTCTCCTCGGACAGGACGAGAAGGTCCGCATGGAGTTGGACATGACCTTTAACGGCAAATCGCAGGGGATCATCACCGTCGCCGATGGGAAAACGATGCGCACGCGCCAGCCGTCCGGCGATATCAAGAGTCAGCCCGCGCGGAAAAACATGCGGATGAATATCGTGACGATGTTGGAACGCGTGGGAATCGCCTACCCCCTGCTCTCCCTGCGCTCTTCCGATGAAAAGGATCCCGATCTCAAGAAGGAACTCACTCTTTCCAATGCGAAGTTCAAGGAGAATGAGAAGAATATCTACAAATGCACCTACACCCTCGCCACGAAGGATGCCAAATTCGACGTCGAGTTGTGGCTCGACGGGAAATCGAATCTTCCGATCCGGCGCGTGCTCCGCGCCGAAAAGGAGGATCAGACGGTCACAATTACGGAAACCTACACGGTGGAGCTAAATCCGAAGCTCATGGACGACGCCTTTACCCTCCCGGAAGCCAAGTGATCGAGTATTGACGGGACGCTCCGGGGACTGACGCGACTGACGTCGCCGCCTCGTTGCCCTATCCGGCATTCCCTCGCATCCTTATACTTCCTGTTGCGACGCGGCGCGGCGTCGTCGGCTCTATCCCTGCGCGCCGCCTTCGATTTCACGGAACAGAATCTCATCATGAGCATCGATACCAGCCGGATTCGCAATTTCTCCATCATCGCCCACATCGACCATGGAAAAAGCACGCTGGCGGATCAATTCCTGCTCCAAAGCGGCACCATCACGAAGCGCGAATTCCAGAATCAACTCCTCGACAGCATGGACCTGGAGCGGGAACGCGGCATCACCATCCGCATGCATCCCGTCACCATCTATTTCACGCCCCCCTCCGAACGCGGTAAGAAGAATCCGATCGAGTACGAACTCAACCTCATCGATACGCCGGGGCATGTCGATTTCACTTATGAAGTTTCGCGATCTCTCGCTGCCTGTGAAGGCGTGATATTGCTCGTCGACGCCTTTCAGGGCGTGCAAGCGCAGACGGTCGCCAACGCGTTTCTCGCCATGGAGAACGATCTCGTCATCGTTCCCGCGCTCAACAAGGTCGACCTGCAAATGGCTCGGCCCGACGTCGTTAAAGCCGAGATGGAGCAGGCGCTGGGCATCAAGCCCGAAGAGGTGCTGCACGTCTCCGGCAAGACGGGCATCGGCGTCGAGGAGGCGCTGCAAGCGATCATCGAACGCGTGCCGCCGCCGTCGGGCAAGGTCGAAGATCCGCTCCGCGCCCTGATTTACAACTGCCATTTCGACGTGTTCAAGGGCGTGGTCATCTATGTGCGCGTCATGGAAGGACGCATCTACAAAGGGCAGAAGATCAAGTTGATGCGCGGCAGCACGGAGCACGAGATTCTCGAGATCGGCCGCTTTCGGCCGGGCATGACGCAATGCACCGAGCTATACGCGGGCCAGGTCGGCTACGTGATGGCGCAGATCAAGTCGCTTTCGGACGTCCACATCGGCGACACCGTGACCGAAGCGTCCCGCCCCGCGACCGAAGCCTTGCCGGGCTACAAAGAGCCCAAAGCGATGGTCTTCTCCGGCCTGTATCCCGTGCAGAACAGCGATTTCGAGGCTTTGCGCGAAGCCCTGGGCAAGCTGCGCCTCAACGACTCCTCGTTCACGTATCTGCCCGAAAACAGCGAAGGGCTCGGCTTCGGCTTTCGTTGCGGCTTCCTCGGCATGCTCCATCGCGAGATTATTCAGCAACGCGTGGAGCGCGACAGCGGCCTGGACCTCGTCACGACGGCCCCCAACGTGACCTACGAGATCCTCACGCGCCGCGGCGAGACGATCGTCATCGACAATCCGCAAAAAGTGCCCGACGCCGGCCAAATCGAGGAGTTTCGCGAGCCGATGGTCCGCACCAGCTTCCTCGTGCCCAGCGAAAACATCGGCGACATCATGGGCATGGCCACCGACCGCCGCGGCATCTACATCCGCACCGATTACCTAAGCCCCACCCGCGCCATCCTCGTCTACGACATGCCGCTCGCGGAAATCATCTACGATCTTTACGACAAGCTAAAATCGGCGACCAAGGGTTACGGCACGATGGATTACGATTTCATCGGCTACCATGTTTCCGACCTCGTCCGCCTCGACGTGCTCGTTCACAACAAGAAGGTCGACGCTCTTTCCTCGATCGTGCATCGCAGCATGGCCGACCGCCGCGGCCGCAAACTCGTCAAAAAGCTGCGCGAGGAAATCGACCGCCACATGTTCGAGATCGCGATTCAGGCGGCCATCGGCGGCCGCATCATCGCGCGAGAAACCATCGCCGCGATGAGGAAGAACGTCACCGCCAAATGCTACGGCGGCGACATCACCCGCAAACGCAAACTCTGGGCCAAGCAAGCGGCGGGCAAGAAACGCATGAAGCAGGTGGGGCAGGTGGAGATTCCCCAAGAGGCGTTCTTGGCGGTGCTGGAGGCGGATTGAGCCGCGGACCTTGCATCCAAGTCAGGTGAAAAGGCGAAAAGAACGTCATGAAATACTTCACATGTGAATTGCTGGACCGATTCGCTTCTTCCAATGAAGAAATCGCGGAACAAGCGGAATCAGAATGGGAAACGCGTTTATTGCAGTACAAGGAAGAAGTGGCATCGTTCAAGCGGACATTGCCTGCGGACTTTCAGAAGTTGGAGGCAGGTTATTATTTGCATGACGCGAAAGTGTTGCGGTTCCAAGTGACGGGACGATTGGCATTCGTGCAGTTGGTGCTCGTGGATACGTCGAATCTGACCTTGGCGTATCAACTAACAAGTAATTCGCCGATTCAATTTGATTTGAAAATGAAACGTCAAGACAGCGGCGACGAGCGATGTCGATTCACTGTTGTCTTGCGTAGAGGTAACGGAGAAGCGACGTGAAATCTAAGGCGAGAATGTGATTTTTTTCAAGTTCGAGTCAAAGGTTCACTTTTCCAGCGGTCGGAAGCCTTGAATCCGCAATGCGTACCGGCCCCATTCGCCCGATCGAAAACTTGTAACGAAGAGGTGATATGTCCCCGTCGTTTCGGGAGCGAAGTCGATTCGCG
>Ga0163144_10003739_pt1 | contig 34643 bp, 28 predicted proteins | sample OliLak19BULKMAT1_FD_123175 | JGI IMG/M metagenome (GOLD analysis project Ga0163144, IMG submission 123175) | Freshwater microbial mat bacterial communities from Lake Vanda, McMurdo Dry Valleys, Antarctica - Oligotrophic Lake LV.19.BULKMAT1 | ecosystem: Environmental > Aquatic > Freshwater >...
CCGGCGCCATGGTCAAGTCACTGCAGGATAAACAGCAAAGCCAACAGCGCGTGCGCCGCGCCGCGCTGCAACTGGCCATCATGCAGGCCTTTGGCGTAGCCGGCCGCTCGGTGCAGGTCGCGCTGAAGTCGGCCGCCGTGAACCTCACCAAGCTCATGCAAGCTACGGGCGGCGCGCTGTGGCAGGGCGATGAGATCATGCCCTTCGGCCACACGCCGCATCCCGAGGTACTGGCCGCGCTGGTCAAACAGGCCCGTGCAGCGCTGGCCAGCGTGCCCGAGGATGCTTGGCACTGCACCCACCTGGGCCAGCCCGCCGCGGGCACCCCGGTCCTGGGCGGTGTGCTGGCCGTTGCGCTAGACCCGCAGGCCAGCAAAGGCCTGATCTGGCTGCGGCCGGAGTTGCGCCAGGTGGTGCTGTGGGGCGGCAACCCCGACGAGCCGGCGACCGAAACCCAGCACGGTGACGGCAGCACGACGATCAGCCCCCGCCAGTCCTTCGAGAGTTGGAAGCAGATTGTGCAAAGCCAATGCGCAGCCTGGACCGCGGCGGATCTTGAAGCCGCCGCTTCGCTGCGCCCACTGGAACTGGTGCTGGACACGCACCAGGCCATTGAGCTGCTGCACGCCAGCGAAGAAAAGTTCAGGGGATTGGCCAGCCTGACCTCAGATGCCTATTGGGAAACCGACGCGCAGCACCGATTCACGCAGTTCGAAACAGGCCGACTGGGCGCGATGGGTCTGCATCTCGCGCCGCTGGGCGGGCCCTTGGACGCGTCGTTCTTGCCCGATGCCCCGGGCGGCGAGCCGCTGCCCGCCATGATGGCCAACCACCGTGTCATCCGCGAGCTCGACTGCCATGCCGCGCTGCCCGGCGGTCATCGCTTGCCGCTGACGCTCAACGCGGAACCCACCTACAGCCCCACAGGAGTCTTCGTCGGCTACCGCGGCACCCTGGCTGACGCGTCGCTGCGGCGCGCCGCTGACGCCGTGCGCGTGGAGCGGGATGCTGCCGTGCGGGCCAACCTGGCCAAGTCGCTCTTTGTGTCGCACATGAGCCATGAATTGCGCACGCCGCTCACGGCGGTGCTGGGCTACGGACAACTGCTGGACACGTCGGAAACGCGTTTGCTGGACGTCGAGCAGCGGGCATGGGTCAAACACCTGCTGGAAGCCGGTAACCACATGCTGCAGATGGTGGAAGACCTGCTCGACCTCTCGATGGTCGAGGCCGGGCAAATGAAGCTGACAATGGAGCCGGTCGACTTCAAGTCTCTGTTGGTCGACGTGCTGCGCATGCTGGACGCCACCGTCGCTGCGCGCGCGCTGCAGGTGACGGTCGATGTAGACAGTGCTTTGGTCGAACGGCCTTTGGTGACTGACGCCAAACGGCTGCGCCAGGTGCTGCTGAATCTGCTCAGCAATGCGGTGAAGTACAACGTCGAAGGCGGCAGCATCGTGGTCACCGCGCGTCACTTGGATGACGCCAATGGGGGCCTGCAGGTGGCGGTGGCCGATACCGGCGTCGGCATCTCGCCGATCGACTTGCCGCACCTCTTTGAGCCCTTCAACCGTTTTGGCCACGACCGCGGCGTGTTCGCCGGCACCGGCATAGGCCTCGTCATCTCGCGCAGGCTGGTGCAGGCCATGGGTGGGCAGCTCACGGCCACCAGTACGCCGCGGGTGGGCACCACGTTCTCCTTCACTCTGCCGACAGCGGCCGGGTAACACGCACTAACAGTCGATGTGTGGCAGCTCAGAAGGGCCCGAGGGACAAACGTGCGGACAAACCGGAACGGGGTCAAAACCGGAGCAGGGTCAGGTCTTGAATTGATGGGCCAAGTACCGCGTGCTGCCCCATTCATGCGAAACATCCCGACTCTACCGATAGCCATGCGGGTCTTCTTACGAGCCTATGCAGCCGGTCGCGATAGTCCGCTTTGGAGCAGTCCGCTCCGGCTGCCTGCCGACCGGTCGGCTTCCATCTGGAAATTGCGGATCCGGCCAATCGGCGGTTGCATTGTCTTACCCTGCGCGCGATATTGCATCGCAATTGCGATGCAAAAGGGTGTGCCATGAAAACCGCTTCGCTCCCCGCGCTCAGAGTAGACCCGGCATTGAGGCATGCTGCGGAAGAGGTCTTGCAGAAAGGTGAAAGCCTGTCCAGCTTCGTCGAACAATCGGTTCGTGCGCAGATCGAGCAGCGCAAGGCGCGCGATGAGTTCATCGCGCGAGGTCTGGCTTCGCGTGATGGGGCCAGGCTAACGGGCACGTACGTTGCTTCCAGCGAGGTCGTCAGAGGGCTGCTACTGCGACTGGGCAAGGCCAAGGCCAAGGCGAAGAAGAAGGCGAAGAAGAAGGCGAAGTGACCTTCAAGGTCCGCTTCACGGAGGAGGCGCAGGCCGACCTGGAGCGGTTGTACGACTTCATTCTCGAACGCGACGCGGGCGACTTGGCGGTTGCCGAACGCGCCCTCGAAGCGATCCGCAACGGCATCACCCTGCTAGAGCTCACGCCGTTCAGTTGCCGCAAGGCCACCGAGGGCAACTGTTTCCTGCGCGAGTTGATCATCGCGTTCGGTGCGGCCGGGTATGTCGCGCTTTTCGAGATCGAGAATGACGCAACAGTCACCGTGCTGGCTGTGCGCCATCAGCGCGAAGATGACTACCACTTTTGATTTCCAGGTAAAACTGACCCAGGGTTTCTATCGAAAATGGACCCGCCGGGAAAGGGAACACTTCGAGCCCGTAGCGGGCAACACGCAAGATGACCAGCAACTTGATGGGTCAGTCTTAGATGGAAGTTATCCCCACAACCGGTTCAGTTCTGGACGAACATCAACAGTCCTTGGGTCGATTTGGTCGTTCGGGACTTATCCGACTGGCACACAAGTGTCACAGAAAGTCTCACAGGTGGTCTCGGAGGCGCATCGCGACCTGCATCAGGGCACAAAAAAGCCCGCAAATCCGCGGGCTTAGTGATGGTGGCTATAGGTGGACTCGAACCACCGACCTCGGCATTATGAGTGCCACGCTCTAACCGGCTGAGCTACATAGCCATTTCGCCTGTTGTGGTTGACCAACAGGGCCGTGAATCTTCCCCGTATGCACCTTCGCTGTCAAATGATGGCGCCGCGCTTGTCCCCGCCATTGCCAATATGGCAGGCTTGTCGATAGTGAATTTGGAGTCCGATCGTGATCGATCCGGACGGTTATCGCCCCAACGTGGGCATCGTGCTCATGCGCACGGATGGTCAGCTGTTCTGGGCACGTCGCGTGCACCGGGATGGCTGGCAGTTTCCGCAAGGCGGCATGAACACCGATGAGACCCCGTTGGAGGCCATGTACCGAGAGCTGCGCGAGGAAACCGGCCTGTTGCCCGAGCATGTGGAAGTGCTTGGTGCAACGCCCGGCTGGCTGCGCTATCGCCTGCCGCGGCGCTGTGTGCGCCAAGGTTCAAGGCCTACGTGCATTGGCCAGAAGCAGGTGTGGTTCCTGCTTCGCCTGACTGGCGAAGAACACCATGTCCGTCTGGACCTGACCGAAAAACCGGAATTTGACAGCTGGCGCTGGGTCGATTTCTGGTATCCCACCGAGCATGTGGTCAGTTTCAAGCGCGAAGTTTATGCCAGGGCCTTGAGCCATTTGGCGCCGATGGCCCGGCAGGTGGCGGGAGAGCAGGTGATTTCACTCGATGTGCTCAACTCTCTGATCACCAGCCTTCCGCCTGCACGACTGGGTGGACGCGGGCAGTATCGTTGACGTGAGCCCACAAACTTGCCAGCCGCCAGCTGCGGTTGACAACTATTCTCATTTGGTATTGAATGCGAGTCGTTCTCATCTGAGGCCGACCCATGTACGTTTGTATCTGCAACGGGATCACCGAGCGCGACATCCGTCGTGCGGCCGATGAGGGCTGCCGTGACCTCACCGAGCTGACCATGCGCACCGGCTGCGGCAGCAGTTGTGGAAGCTGCCGTGAGATGGCTGGTGAAATCCTCGTCGACGCGCGCTCGCTTTTCGATGTGCCACTTCAGGTGCTGGCTGCCTGACCTCTTCCATGCTGCCGTTGCGACGTCTGCTTGTGACTGCGGCCAGCCACTCGATGCGTGATTCACGCTGAACCTGTTGGCGTCGCGAACAATAGCAATTCCCGTTTCGTCATTCGTGCCGGCTTGGCGCTAGAGTGCTTGCCACAAAACGGAGCAACCACATGAAAGGCGATCCCAAGGTCATCGAGCATCTCAACAAGGCGCTCTACAACGAGTTGGTGGCGATCAACCAGTATTTCCTGCACGCAAAGATGTTCAAGAACTGGGGACTCAAGGAGCTTGCCGAGCATGAGCACCATGAATCCATCGACGAGATGAAACACGCCGATCGCCTGATCGAGCGCATCCTTTTCCTCGATGGCCTACCCAATCTGCAAAATCTGGGCAAGCTGTTCATCGGCGAGTCGCCCAAGGAAGTGCTCGAGTGCGATCTGCGGCTTGAACACCAGGCCTTGCCCGACCTCAAGGCCGGTATCGCCCACTGCGAGCAGGTGGCCGATTACAGCAGTCGTGAGTTGCTGGAAAACATCCTTGCTTCCGAAGAGGAACATATCGATTGGCTGGAGACCCAGCTCGGGCTGATTGCCCGGTTGGGCGAGCCGGCCTACCTGCAGACCAAGATCGGCACTTGAGTTCGCGGTCTGGTGGCTTGATTCAGGATCAAGAGATTTGAACCAGATGCAGCAAAAAGCCCGGTTTGCCGGGCTTTTTGCTAGGCGCTGAACTGTGTTCGCAATGCTTCAGGGTGGCAGGCGCTGCAGGGCTGTCTGTGCTTTCCGGAATTCCGTTTCCAGCAGCACGACGGCGATCGTGGGGCGCGGGAGTTTGCCGGTCCTGGCGCCGAGTTCGATGCGTTTGGCCGAGGCTGATAGCGCCATGGCGCCCAGGTTTGCGCTGGAAGACTTCAGCGTGTGCGCAGGCGCGACCATCGCCGGGATGTCTTCGGCGGCGGCAGCGGCTTCCAGCTGTTCGATCAGGGTCGGCGCGTCGGCGAGGAACAGGCTGATCAGGCTGTGGTACTCCGGGCCCATCACGCTGCGCAGCTCCTCGATCACCTCGTCGTCGAGCACGGGCGGCAGCGGCGTGGCGGCAGCGCCTAGTTCATGCTGGGAAACGCTGGGTATCGGCACGCTCGTGGTGTTGCTCTGGGCCGGACGCGGCATCGATGGTGGCCAAACGATTTGCTCCGTTGCTGCTGCGGTGGATGGCGCCTGGGGCAGGGGCCGAGTCGGAACGGCGGCGGAAATTGGCGCAGCCAGCGGCCGCGACACGATCGTCGCTGGCGTCGACATGGGAACAAACTGCGCCTGCATCATCGGAGGAGCCGGTTGGCGACCGTGTGGTGGTACTGGCGCAGTTGCAGCATCGAGCGGCATCTCGAGTTCATCCAGGGGTGCTGCCTGAGACTCCAGCCCCAGAGTTTGCTGCAGTCGGACCGCGAGCCAGCGCGACAGCGCAGCCTCCAGCAAGCGGCGATCAACGGGCTTGGACAGGTAGTCATCCATGCCCGCATCCAGGCATTTCTGGCGGTCGCCGGCCATGGCGTTGGCGGTCATCGCGATGATCGGCAATCGCGGCAACTGGTTGGCGGCCTCGTGCGCACGCCATTCACGGGTCGCGGTATAGCCGTCCTTGATCGGCATCTGGCAATCCATCAGCACCAGGTCGAGGTTGCCGAGCACCAGCCGTTCCAGCGCGACCTCGCCATTGTCGGCGGTCTCGCAGGAAAAGCCGGTCAGGCCAATCAAACGCTGCGCGACCATCAGGTTGACCGGATTGTCCTCGACCAGCAGCAATCGTCCACGTTGGCGTGTCTTGGACAGCGCGGCCACGCCCGCTGCCGCAGTGGTGCCGATGGCCGGCGTCTCCATGGTCATGGCCGCCGCTTCGGCGCGCACGATCGGCTTGCTGAATGCGCCGGTCAGCAAGGTACGCAGCTCTGCGTTGCCTAAGGTCCTGGCGAATACCTGCAGGCCTGCGGTATTAGCCAGTTCGACCGGCAAGGGATCGGTGCCCTGCAGGAACACCACCCGCAGATCCTCGAACTCGGGTGTGCGGCGCAGGTTGCGGTGCAGGGCCACGGCGGTGGCCTTGACCGAGTTCAGGTCCACCACGAGCATATCGAAGCTCCAGGTGGGGCCGCGGCCTAGGGCGGAACGCAGCCGGTTGAGGGTGTCCTGGGTGCTGTCGCTGATGGCGAGTTGGGCGCCCCAGTCGCCGGTGGCCTTCTCCACGCGCTGGCGCAGGGTAGCCTCAGTGCACAGGAACAGAAGCTTGGCGCCGTCAAGGTCGGTGCGCAGTCCGCGCACGTCGCCGCTGGCCTTGAGCATCGGCACTTCGAACCAGAACGTAGAGCCGCGCCCGAGCTCGGATTCCACGCCGATGGTGCCGCCCATCAGCTCTACGATGCGTTTGCAGATCACCAGTCCCAAACCGGTGCCGCCGTACAGGCGCGTGGTCGAGGCATCGGCCTGGCTGAAGGCCTTGAAAAGCCGGCTGGTGTTTTCCTTGGCGATGCCGATGCCGGTGTCACGGACCTCGAATCGCAGCTCGTGTTGGGTGCGGGTTTCACCGCGCCGACTGACGATAAGGGTGATCGATCCGCGCGAGGTGAATTTGAGCGCGTTGCTGACCAGGTTGGTGAGTATCTGCCTCAGTCGCACTGGGTCGCCGCGCATCGGCAGGCGCACCGCCGGGTCGATCTGCATGCTCAGGTGCAGTCCCTTGCTCTCCGCCTGTTTCTCCATCAGGCGCAGGATTGAGTCGCACAACTCGCGCAGGTTGAAGCTGGTGGTCTCGAGGTCGAACTTGTTGGCCTCAAGCTTGGAGTAGTCAAGGATGTCGTCGACGATGCGCTGCATCTGCATCGCCGAGGTGTGGGCGGTGCGCAGGATGTCCTGCTGGTCGGATTGCAAGGCGCTGCTGGCGAGCAGGTCGAGCATCGGGATGATGCCGTTGAGCGGCGTGCGGATTTCATGGCTCATCGTGGCGAGGAATTCGCCTTTGGCCATCATCGCGGCCTCGGCGGTTTGTTTGGCCGCAGTGAGGTCGCGCTCGAGCTGGCGATGGGTATCCAGTTCCTGCTGGAGCACGCCCATCTCGCGCTTCTGCTCGCTCTTGGCAAGCACCGCTTCGTGCAGCGCGACGTTGCGGCGGCTTGACGCCCGCCACATGCCGGCGATGCCGGCGGTCGCCAGCAGCGCGGCGACCAGGGCGATTGAAGCCCAGATCGAATGGGCGCTGAAGGCGCTGAAGCCGGCGCTCAGGGCAGCGCCGGCGGCGCCGGCAAGGGCCAGCAGGCGCAGCAAGGCGCTGTCTTGCTTGGGGAGTTGATCGTCAGCCATCAAAGGACCGCCTGGTGGAAGTCAAAATCAAGGTCTTGTTCGGCACGCTGCACCAGATTGCCCTGGATGAAATCAATACCACTCATCCACAGCGTTGCCGCCGCCTGGGCATCTTCGACGCCGTGGCCTATCACTTCCAGCCCGCGCCGGTGCGCCTTGTTTATCAAGTGCTTGAGCTCGTCGCGCAATACATGGTTGGTGCTGCCGGCAGTGTACTTGTGCGCCAACTTGACAAAACCCAGCGGCAGCAGCTCGATCAGAGCCTCGGCTTCGGTGCCCGCCTCGAACTGACTCAGGCAGAACTGCACGCCGTCGGCGATAAGGTTGTCGCAGAACATGCGCAGTGTGCTGGTATGCAGGGCGGCATCCTCCAAGCGCAGTTCGATGACCAGGGACGAACCCGGCACGCCGGCCTTGGCTATGGCGGAACGCAGCCATGCCGCGTGGCTGTTGTCGGCCAGCGTCAGCGAGGACTGGGTGACGAACAGGCGCAGGACGCGGCTTTCGGCTTGGCGATCGCGGATGAGTTCAATTGCTTCGGTAATGACCCAACGGTCGATGTTGAGAACGGCACCAGTGCGCTCGGCCACCGGGATGACATCGGCGGCCGACAGCAGCTTGCCGGCGCGATCGCGCATGCGCAGCAGGACCTGGTACTGCGAGTCGTCGCTGCCGGCTACCGCGACCACTGGCTGGTACAGCAATTCAAAGCGGCGGTCGGCAATAGCATCACGAATGTCTGTCGTTAGTTTTGCTTCCCGCGCAAGTTCGGTATTGTTGCTCGGCTCGAAATGCTTGACGCCGCGTTCGAGCGTGCGCGCTTCCCTGGCAACGCGTTCGACGGTATTTAGCAGCGAACCGCTGTCGCTGAATTCGTGCCGCAGCGCGCAGATGCCCACCGAGACGCGCAGACGCACCGGTCGGTCCTGGGCCTGGAAGGGGTGCTGGGCAAGGGCGTTGCGCAACTGCGTGGCCAGACTGTCGAGGCCGGCGTCGTCGCGGGTTTCGTCGAGCAGGAAGTAGGTGCCGTCGCCGAAGCGGGCAGTAACGGTGTCTTGGGATTTTTCGCCAAGCAGGCGTGAAAACTCACTCAACACCTGTTCGAGAGCGCTCAGACCCAGCCGCTCCCGCAGTAGGTTGAGGCTGTCAATTTCGAAAAAAAGTACGCCTCCCTTGCTTCGGGCCTGCGGTGACGCCAGCGTCTTCGCGATGCGCTCGATCAGGTCGTTGCGGTGGAACAGGCCGGTGACGGCATTCTTGCCGCTTTCCTGCGGTCTGCTGCGGCTGCTCATGGCGCGATGGCGGCGGACGCGGCCCTGCACGGCGGAAATGAGGTGCCGCGGCCGGATCGGCTTGGACAGGAAATCGTCGCCGCCAGCGTCAATGGCATCGAATTGGCGGTCGGCATCGTTTTCACCCGACAGGAACACAATCGGCGTATGCAGGAAGGCTTCGTGCTCGCGGATCAAGGCGGTGAGTTCGATGCCGCTGGCCTGCGGCATGTGCAGGTCCATCAGGATCATTTCCGGCTGGAACTGTTCCAGGGCTGGCATCACCTGCATGGCATCGAGCACCACCATGGACTCCATGCCGGCGTTGCGCAGGATGCCTTCGGCAAACAGCGCCTGGCTGCGGTCGTCTTCAACGATCAGGATGCGATAGGGCGCTTCCTTGTCAGTGTCATAGAGTAGCCGCAGTCGCCGCATCACTTCATCGGCACTGGTGGCGCCCACGATCAGGGAATCCACCCCCGAGCGTCGTGCCGAGAGCCGCAGGCTTATGTCATCGACCGAGCTGATGGCCACCAGTATCAGGCGCTGACTGGTCCGGGCCCGAGTCTGCCGGATGGCGTCACCGATCGCTTCGAGTTGGCTGGCGAACGAAGCATCGACCAGAACCAGATCGGCAGGCAGGGCGCCCAGCAGTTCGTTCAGTTCTTCGGCGTCTTCGAGCAGTTCGATTTCAAGGCCCTCGACTTCCAGTCGTTGATCCAGTGCCACCGAGAGTGGACCGCTGTCGGAAAGATGGTAGATGCGCAACCCGTCCTTGAGCGACTTCTGGGGCGCACTGTTTTGCAGTGCCTGCACTGATGCCCGCGTTCCCATTGACGCTGCCGCCACTGGCAACGCTGCGGGTGCTGCGGTTGTGGCGGCGATGTAACTGGCGACATTGGCTTCCAGTGCCAGGGTCGGTGCGTCCTTGCCGTAGGACGCTCCGCTGCTGGACAGGCTGCCGAAATGAATAGCCTTGGTGCCCCACGGGTCGGGAACGGCTGTCTCCAGCGGACGCAGTGGCGCCGCCACCGGCACCGCCACCGCTGCCACCATCACTGGCCTTGGGGCATCGTCACCCCAGCGACGCCAGTACCCAAGAGGAGGCGTTTCCGAGCGGCCTTTGTGGCTTTGCAGTCGAGGTGTCGTCGAGTCGACACTGGTCTCGGCGGGGGAAGGCACCGAGGCGTTGAGGTCTTCGATAAGGTGCTGCAGGCGTTCGGCCAAGGCCAGGTCCGGCAGCGATTGCCGCTGGAGTGTCTCGGTCAGCAGCATCGATATAGTCTTCAGCGAAGCCTGAGCTTGGGCCAGGCCCTGTTTTTCGCAGGAGTGGGCCAGCCGCGTGGAGTCCTCATGGATCAGGGCCAAGCCGTTGATATCCCAGCCATCGCGCATGAATCGATGGAAACGTCGGCCGATCACTTCCACGCGCCGTGGCAGTTGGCGCAGGAAGGCGATCTGGCGGTTGGCAAGTTGGGACTCTTCCTGCTGAGTCATCGCCTGGACCTTGGTTGGCCTTGGATTATGCCCCTGTTAAAGCAAGTCATGTCGGAGTTACCCGAAACGCGCCAGTCGCAGTCTTCGTCATGCAGTTCCGGTGCGAAACCTGCGCCCGAATCTCCAGATGCGCTTGAGCAGCCAGCAAGTCAGCAAAGCGGCCAGTCCCAGCATGCCCAGAACCAGTGCCAGGGCGAGCCAGGGATGGCTGAAGACCAGAGCCAATCCGGTGATGGCGGCGGCATCTTCACCCACCGAGGCCGTCCAGTTGCTCAGGGGCTCGGGCGAGGTGTTGATCATGGCCCGGGTGCCGGCTTTCAGGCTGTGCGCGAACAGGGCCATGCCGCCGCCCAGCACAATGCCGGTGCCGCTGATGTCGCCTTCAGTGCCCATGGCGGCACCGGCAAGGAAGGCACCCACAGGCACCCGTAGCAAGGTATGCAGCAGGTCCCAGCCGGAGTCGACGCCGGGAATCTTGTCCGCGAGGAATTCCACTATGGTCAGGGCTCCGGCCGTGCCCAGCACCCAGGGTGATGTCGCCACCTGCAGTGCGGAAGGCAGCTCGACCCAGCCCGCCAATCCAGCCAGGCCAACGCCCAGTACGGTGAGATAAACACGGACCCCGGACAACGCCGCCAGTCCAAGGCCAAGGGCAAACAGTTGGGCTTCCGTCACAGGCCACCTCTCCGGTTGCGATGCCGTTCGAGTATAGCGAGTGCGCCTGTTTCGCTGCATGCAGCGCGCCCCGGCTCTGGCACGCTGTGGAGTATTTTCTTTATGCCGCCGGCCCAGCCCGGTATCCTCGCCCAATGAGTTCCATCGGCCCCGACTCCCAGCGTTTCGTCATCGTTCCGCATCGCCCGCATTTGCGGGGCTGGCTGCTGCTCGCTGGCGGCGCGTGGCTCCTCTCGATCGTCGGCATCGGCTGGTGGAGCACGCGCAATGCTGTCCCCGAGTTGACCGAACTGCGCAAGCAGATGTCGCGGCTGGAGCAGAAATTCGACCGGCAAACCGTGGAGCTGGACGAGCTCAAGCAGCAATCCGCCACCCTCAAACGCTCCGACCAGATCAGCCGCAGCGCCAACATCGAGCTGCAGGCGACCTTGGCCGAGCGCGAGGAACAGGTGGCTGGCCTGCGCGCCGATGTCGATTTCTACGAGCGGCTGGTCGGCTCCACCGGCAAGCGCCATGGACTGAGCGTGCACGAGGCCGTGTTCGCGCCGGAAACGGGCGGTACCTGGCAGTACACCATCACGTTGACCCAGAACATCAACCGTGGCGGCATTACCAAGGGACAGCTGCGCCTGTCGGTGGATGGCGTGCGCAACGGCAAGCTGGCATCGGTGAAATGGGATGAATTGCTGCAGAAACCCGGCGCCGTGGGACAACCGTTTTCGTTCCGGTACTTTCAGCAGGTAGAGGGCAGCGTGATGTTGCCACCGGGGTTTACGCCACAGCGGGTGCGCGTCGGCCTGAACGCACAGGGCAACAGCGTGGACCAGACATTTGACTGGAACACACCAAAAAAACAGGGAGACTGAGATGTTGGGTATCGGCAGTGACAAGGGCAAGGGCGCACGCAACGGCAGCAATGCGGTGGAGACCCTGATCGGGCCGCGGGTGGTGATACGCGGGGACGTGTCTTTTTCCGGCGGGCTTTACGTGGAAGGCCGGATTATCGGCAAGGTGATGGCTGACGAAGGCCAGTCTGCCGTGCTGACCGTGGCGGAGAAGGGCACGATCGAAGGCGAGGTGCACGTACCTACGGTGATCGTGGCCGGCAGCCTGCACGGCGATGTCCATGCCATCGACCGTATCGAACTGGCCGGCACGGCGCGGGTACAGGGCAACATCCACTACAAGGTGGTGGAAATGGCCGCGGGCGCCATGATCACCGGCCGCCTGATCCACGCCGATGCGCCGATGGCGCAACTGACCGGCCCGGAAAATACCGGTATCTGACGGCCGGCGGCTTGAATTCGCCGCCAGGGTGCATACTTCTAACCCATGGACACTCCGCTCAGCTACCAACAGATCGATGCGCCGCTTGAATTCACTGCGGCCGCGGCCGCCAAGGTGTCAACGCTGATCGCCGAGGAAGGCAATCCGGCGCTCAAACTTCGCGTCTACATCAGTGGCGGCGGCTGCTCGGGCTTCCAGTACGGATTCACCTTCGACGAGGAGCAGGCCGAGGAAGATCTCGCCTTGGCTCGCGACGGAGTGACCCTGCTGGTGGATCCGCTCAGCCTGCAGTACTTGATGGGCGCGGAAGTGGATTACCGCGAGAGCCTGCAGGGCGCGCAGTTCGTGATCCGCAATCCCAACGCCAAGACCACCTGCGGCTGTGGCAGCAGCTTTTCGGTGTGAGCGAAAGCGCGCGACGCTTTGCCTTCCAGCATGCTGGCCTGGATCGGGCCGAGCACCTGCGTGAGGATTCCGCCGCGCTGGATGCACTATGGCCACAGGCGAAGGTGCTGATAGTCGATGCCGAAGGTCAGGCCCGCTGCCAGGGTGAACCGGATCGGCCGGAATTTCCGCACGGCGTTTCGCTGGCGGGGGAACGACCTGAATACGCCAGTTTCCTTGGCCTCGCTGAATCGGGCGAGGCCTGGTTTGCATTGGCGGGAGAGCGACTGGCCGAGCTGCCGGTGCCGGCACTGGATCTGCGCAGCGCCGCCACGCGCTGGCCCAGCCTGCAGGCTTCGGCATTCGCCCAGGCGCGCGGCCTGCTGCACTGGCAACAGCGCAACCGATTCTGTGGAGGCTGTGGCCATTCGCTGAGCCTGAGCCGCGCCGGTTTTTGCGCGCGCTGCAGCCAATGCGGCCTTGAGCAGTACCCGCGAACCGACCCGGCGATCATCGTCGCGGTCAGCGACGGCGAGCGACTGCTGCTCGGGCGCCAGACGAGTTGGCCGGAAAACCGTTGGTCGGTGCTGGCAGGTTTCATGGAGCCGGGTGAATCACTCGAGCAGACCGTAGCCCGCGAAGTGATGGAAGAGGCAGGGGTGCTCATCCGTGAATGCCACTACGCGGCGTCGCAGCCCTGGCCCTTCCCGTCCGCGCTCATGCTGGGATTCCATGCCACGGCCGATGAGCAGCCGGTGACCGTCGGCGCCGAGCTGCAGGACGCACGCTGGTTCAGCGCCACGGAACTGCGCAGCCAGTCCGCGTCTGGCGCCATGCTGTCGCCGCCGGGCTTCTCGATTGCGCGCTGGCTGATCGACGACTGGCTCGGCAGGCATTGAAAGCTTCGGCCTGATCCTGCGCAGATTCCGGGTGCAGCTTCCAGATCAGGCTTTCGGACTACAATCGAGTCAATCCGCGGAGTTGAATCATGGCCTGGACCTTGGTTGCCGTCGTGCTTGCGCTGGTGCTGGGGCATATCGCTCCGGCGCTCACGCAGTTGCGTAGCTATGCCTGGTTCATCGAATGGCTGCGCCTGCTGGGTCGCGCCAACGGCGGGCCGGGGATATGGCAGGGCCGGTTCGGGTTGATGCTGGCGATCGGTCTGCCGGTGGTCGCGGTATTCGCCGTCCAATACCTTGCGCGTGGCCATTTTTATGGCTTGCCGGGCTTTGCTTTTGCCCTGCTCGTGCTGGCCTACACGTGGGGGCCACGCGACCTCGACCTTGATATCGATGCCGTCATCGACGCGGCCACGCCAGCCGCGCGCCGCACGGCGGCCGAAACCCTGTTTCCCGAAGGTGGCGAACCAGTCCTGGAAGGCCCGACGCTGGTTGAGGCGGTGTTCCGCTGTGCGCTGTGGCGCTGGTTCGGCGTGTTGTTCTGGTTCCTGCTGCTCGGTGCAGCCGGAGCGATACTGTATCGACTGGTATCGCTGAGCGCGCAGGGCGAAGCGCAGCGCGTGCTGCCACCGGCACAGGGCCGGGCAGCGCTTGTTTTCATTGCTCTGCTGAACTGGCCGGTGGCGCACCTGATGACCTTCGGCCTGGCGCTGGCGGCAAATTTCGACCGCGTGCTGGGCGCCTGGCGCGACTGGTATGCCAACGGCGGCCTGCGCCTCGATACCGGTTTCCTCGATGCTGCCGCACGCGTCAGCGTCGACTGCGAACTAGCCGAGGAAGACGCTTACGCCATCGACGGACCATCGCAGGCGCCGGCCCTGCTCGAATTGCGCGATGCCATGAGCCTGGTCTGGCGCGTGCTGCTGCTGTGGCTGGCGGTCATGGCCATCTTCGTGCTGGCTGGCTTCGCCAGCTAACCGGAAGCTTTTGTAGAAGCAGCGCAAGCCGCGACCGCTATTTTCCATCGAACCGGATTTACATCAAGCCAGCAAAGCGTCGCGGCTGAAGCCGCTACCATGTGGGCACCGCGCTACGCACTATCCCCTCGCAGTGCCCGCACCTTCACTTCCAGCATCGCCGCATTGGCCTCCGCGCCCGGCACCGGCTCGCTCGCCACCACTTCGACGTGCGCACGGAAGCGCCGCGGCACGCGCATGCGTCCTAGGCGTGAATCGCGCTTGCTGAACATGCTCGTCCACATGCCCTTGAGCGCCAGCGGCACCACCGGCACGGCACGGCGTTCGAGGATCTTTTCTACGCCACCCTTGAAGGGCGCGATGTTCCCGTCCTGCGTGAGCGCGCCCTCGGGGAAGATGCACACCAGTTCGCCCGCCGCCAGCGCTGCGTCGACGTCATCAAATGCGCGCTGCATCAGCTCCGGATCCTCGCGGGCGCCGGCAATCGGTATCGCCTTGGCGGTGCGGAATATCCAGCTCATCACCGGGATGCGGAAAATCTTGTAGTACATGACGAAGCGGATGGGACGCGGCACCGCGCCGCTGATGATCAGCGCATCCAAGTAGCTGACGTGGTTGCAGACCAGCAGGGCCGGGCCTTCGTCGGGCACGTTGTCCTCGACGCCCTTCACGTGGACGCTGTACATGAGCCGTGTGAACACCCAGCTCAGGAAACGCATGAAGAATTCTGGCACCAAGGTGAAGATGAACAGCGCCACCGCGGCGGTGGCGATACCGGTCGCGAGATAGAGCACGGGGATACTCCAGCCCAGCACGCGCTGCGCCAGCAGCGAGAGCACGGCGGCGCCGACGATGAAAGCGGCGTTCTGGATGTTCAGGGCCGCGATCACCCGCGAGAGTTCGGATTTCGGCGTGCGGCTTTGCACGACGGCGAACAGCGGCACCACGTAGAAACCAGCGAACAACCCGATCAGCGTGAGGTCGGCAACGATCCGCAGGCTGCCGGGCGCGGCCAGGAAGGCCGCGAGATCGAGGCCGCTGCTGGGTGCCAGGCCCGGGCGGGCAAAATACAGGTCCACGCAGAAAGCGGTCATTCCGAAGGCGCCCAGCGGCACCAGGCCGAGCTCGACCGTTCGCGCCGAGAGTTTCTCGCACAGCAGGCTACCGACGCCGGTGCCGATCGAGAACAGGGCCAAGGCGAAGATGTAAAGCGTCTCGTCGCCGCCGAGGTAGCGCGGCGCGTAGCTGGGCAGCTGCGCGGTCAGCACCGTGCCGAAGAACCAGAACCACGAGATGCCCAGGATGGCGTTGCGCACCGCCACCTGCTTACGCGCCAGCCGCAGCACCGCCAGCGATTCGACGATGGGAATCCAGTTGACCTTGGTTTCGGGTGCGCCGGCATCCACGCTCGGGATCATCCGGCTGACCAGGTTGCCGGTGATGGCGAGGGCGATCAAGGCAGTGGTGGCAACGATCGGGCCGTAGCTGCCGGCCAGGGTGAAGATCAGGCCGCCGAAGATCATCCCGGCGAGGATCGAGATCGAGGTGCCCATCTCGACCAGACCGTTGCCGCCGGTCAGTTCCTCAGGTTTGAGGACCGAGGGCAGGATCGAATACTTCACCGGGCCAAACAGCGTGGATTGCACACCGGTGGCGAACAGGGCCACCAGCAGCACGGTCATGTCTTGCAGCAGGAAGCCGATGCCGGCCAGCGCCATGATGCCGATCTCCATCGCCGTGGTGATGCGGATCAGCTTCGATTTTTCCAACTTCTCGGCGAACTGCCCGGCGGTGGCCGAGAACAGGAAATACGGCAGGATAAACAGCGCCGGCGCAAGATTGGTGTACAGCGAGCGCTGGTCCTCGGGCACACCCATCCAGAACAGCAGGCCGATGATCGCCTGCCGGAACACGTTGTCGTTGAACGCGCCCAGCGACTGCACCAGGAAAAACGGCAGGAAGCGCCGCTGCTTCAACAATTCAAACTGGTTGTGCGCCATGGTGCTCCCCGAAGTTGCAGCGAGCGTAGGGCGGGCTCAAGCCCGCCGCAATAGGCCGCCGACGGCGCGACGACATTTGCGGGCAGGGGACGTAGGTCGGGTCTCGACCCGACACCGCGTAGTCTTTCAAATCAAAAGCTGTCGGGCTTGGGCCCGACGCCGCGCCGTAACCGAAAACAAAGACTGTCGGGTCGAGACCCGGCTTGTGCGATAAAACGACCAAAGGCTGTCGGGTCGAGACCCGACCTACGCTCGGTTGATCGCTCGCCAGCCGATATCGGAGCGATGGAATTCGCCGTCCCACGTAATCTGCGATGCCGCGGCATAGGCGCGCTGTTGGGCCTCGGCCACCGTCGCGCCCAGCGCGGTCGCGCACAGAACGCGGCCGCCTGCGGTAACCACTTCATTGCCCTGCAGCTTCGTGCCGGCGTGGAAGACCTTGCTGTGCGCCGGCAGCGGCTCGTCAAGGCCTTCGATTACATCGCCGCTTCGCGGTGATTCCGGGTAGTTTTCCGCGGCCATCACCACGCCCAAGGCCGGGCGCGGATCCCATTCGGCGGAAACCTCATGCAGCCTGCCGTCGATGGCCGCTCCCACAAGTTCAACAAGGTCTGACTGCAGTCGCATCATCACCGGCTGCGTTTCCGGGTCGCCGAAGCGGACGTTGAATTCGATCACTTTCGGCGCGCCAGTGGCGTCGATCATCAGTCCAGCGTACAGGAAGCCGGTGAACGGATGGCCGTCGGCGATCATGCCCTGCACGGTTGGTTCGACGATCTCGCGCATCACCCGGGCATGCACTTCAGGCGTGACCACGGGTGCCGGCGAATACGCGCCCATGCCGCCGGTATTCGGGCCGCGGTCGCCGTCGTGCACGCGCTTGTGGTCCTGCGAGGTCGCCATCGGCAGCGCAGTCTTGCCATCCACCATCGAGATGAAGCTGGCCTCTTCGCCGCCGAGGAATTCCTCGATCACCACGCGCGAACCGGCGGCACCGAAGACATTGCCGGCGAGCATGTCGAGGATGGCGTCTTCTGCTTCTTGCAAGGTCATCGCCACGATCACGCCCTTGCCTGCAGCGAGGCCATCGGCCTTGATCACGATCGGTGCGCCGATGTCGCGGACGTGGTCCAGCGCCAGTTCGACATCTTCGAACACTTGGTAATAGCCAGTCGGTATGCCGTGCCGGCGCAGGAAATCCTTGGCAAAGGCCTTGCTGCCTTCGAGTTGCGCGGCGAATTGCGTTGGTCCGAAGATGCGCTGGCCGGCCATGCGGAAGGCGTTGACCACACCGAGTACCAGCGGCGCTTCCGGGCCGACCACGGTCAGGTCCACGCCCTCGGCCTCGACGAAATTCAGCAGGCCCTCGATGTCGGTGGCGGCAATCGGCACGTTGCTGCATTTTTCATCGCGCGCGGTCCCAGCATTGCCAGGCGCGACCAATACCTCGCTGACGCGCGGCGACTGCGCCAGCTTCCATGCCAGGGCATGCTCGCGGCCGCCGGCACCGATGACGAGGATTTTCATGCGGACTCCTGTAATCGTGGGAGCGGCTTCAGCCGCGAAGCAATTTGTGCCCGGGATCGCGGCTTGCGCCGCTCACGCGGGATCAATGGCGGAAGTGCCGGCGACCGGTGAACACCATGGCCATGTCGTGCTCGTCGGCAGCGGCAATCACGTCGCTGTCGCGCATCGAGCCGCCGGGCTGGATCACCGCAACAATGCCAGCCTTGGCCGCAGCGTCGATGCCGTCGCGGAACGGAAAAAATGCGTCGGAGGCCATGACGGAGCCTGGCACCACCAGTCCGGCTTCTTCGGCTTTCAGGCCAGCGACCTTCGCGCTGACCACGCGGCTCATCTGGCCGGCGCCAATGCCGATGGTCTGTGCGTCTTTCGCGTAGACGATGGCGTTCGATTTCACGTACATCGCCACTTTCCAGGCGAACAGCAGGTCAGTGATCTCGGCTGCCGAGGGGACACGCCTGGAAACGATTTTCAAGTCGCTGGCCGTCAGTGTGTCGGTGTCGGCATCCTGCACAAGCAGGCCGCCGGCGATGCGCTTGAACTCCAGCGTTGTGGAGCCTGCACTGCGAAGGTTTCCACAGGCGAGCACGCGCACGTTGGCCTTCTTGGCGAAGTGCGGCAGTGCATCGGCGGCGATGGACGGCGCTATCACGACTTCCACGAACTGGCGCTTGAGGATCTCGGAGGCAGTGGCGGCGTCGAGCTCGCGGTTGAAGGCGATGATGCCGCCGAAAGCCGAGGTCGGATCGACGGCATACGCCCGGTCATAGGCCGTCAGCAAATCGCCTGCAACGGCTACGCCGCAGGGATTGGCGTGCTTGACGATCACGCAGGCCGGTGCGTCGAAGGCTTTGACGCATTCCAGCGCGGCGTCGGCATCGGCGAGGTTGTTGTAGCTCAGTTCCTTTCCTTGCAGGAAGCGCGCGGTGGCCACGATGCCACCCGGTGCGTTGCTTTCTACATACAGCGCGCCGCGCTGGTGCGGGTTTTCGCCGTAACGCAGCGACGAGGCCAGTTCGAAAGACGGATGCAGGGTGTGCGGCCAGGTTTCCGGTGCTTCCGGTTCTGCCGCTCTGCGCGACAGCCATTCGGTGATCTGGCCGTCATAGGCGCTGGTGTGAGCATAGGTCTTGGCGGCGAAGCCGCGACGCTGTGCCAAGGTTGTGCCGCCGTTGCCGAGAGCTTCAAGCAGCACTGCATAGTCGGTGGGATTGACCACCACGCTGACCCGGGCGTGGTTCTTGGCGGCGGCGCGCAGCATCGCCGGGCCGCCGATGTCGATATTCTCGATGGCGTCGTAGTAGCCGCAGTCGGGCTTGGCGACCGTGGCCGCGAACGGATACAGGTTGACGATCAACAAGTCGATTGGGGCGATGCCGTGCTCGGCCATCACCTCATCGTCGGTGCCGCTTCGCCCAAGCAGGCCGCCGTGGATCTTCGGGTGCAGGGTCTTGACCCGTCCGTCCATGATTTCCGGGAAACCGGTGACATCGGAGACATCACGCACCGGGACGCCGGCCTCGCGCAGGGCTTTCGCGGTGCCGCCGGTGGACAGAAGTTCGACGCCCAGTGACACGAGTTCGCGCGCTAGTTCCAGCACGCCGGTTTTATCAGAAACAGAAAGCAGGGCCCGGCGGACGGGCAGGCGGTCGGCAGACATGGATTCACCCGGGAAGCGAGGCGCGGATTATAGCGTTTGCGGTCACGGCTGAGCCCGCTACAGACGCTTCAGATGGACAATCGCTCTTGCTGGACGGACTTGAACCCCGACGCTTCCGAATTGCCGGGAAAATTCGTGGCTCAAGCCCCTCCCACAAAAGCGCATCCGCGATGAATCATCCCAACAAATCAGGCCAGGCCGTACTCGCGCAGTTTCTTGCGCAGCGTGGCGCGATTAAGGCCCAAGGTGGCGGCGGCGCGGCTCTGGTTGCCATCGCAATGGCGCAATACTTCGCTGAACAGCGGTTTTTCGATCTCGCGCAGCACCACCTCGTGCAGGTCGCCGATCTCGGCGTCGCCCATGTCGTGCAGATAGCGGCGCACCGCACGCGCCACATAGTCACGCAAAGCCGGCTGTGCTGGATTCGACGGCATTGGCATAGCGTCCGCACGGGCGGCCTGGATGGCGTTCAAGGGGTTGGCTCCGGGTTGCAACACCGCGTCCCCGCGGGCCCGTCGGTTTCAACGGGACTGGAATTCTAGCGCCAAAATTTCCCCGCGTGTGTGCGTCTGGACGCAGCAATGAAAATATTTATTTGAAAATATTATTGTCAGTGGAAATCGAAGCTGAAAGCCACCGCTCGCTTGCCTGGATCGAGCACTTCCAGGCTGAGGCTGACCGATTGCGCCGGTGCCAGCGGCGTGCCGGGCGGAGCCGTGCCCAGATACTCGCGGGGCGAGAAGCGCCGAAGTCCCAAGGCTTGGCCATCAATGTCGGCGAGCGAGAGTTCCAGCTGCGGCCAAGGCTGGGCAAAGCGGGCGTCGTTTCGGAAGCTGGCGCTGACCACGAGGACGCCGGGCACTTTGGGATGTGGGCGAACATCTTTGGCGATCAGGGTAAAGGCCTTGGGCTCATGCCAAGGCGGCAGGTTGCAGCGCAGCAGGCCGCATAGTGCCAGCAGTCGCGGCCGCCACTCGCGATCTGTCGCCAGACGCGCGCGGTCGGCCAGGATGATCTGCAATATCAGCAACCCGAACAGCGCAAGTGCAGCCAGCGGCAGGCCCCAGCGGCGGCGTGGCTGGCTGGGTTCGGTGCGGATGAATCGAGGTGCGCTGGCTGTCATGCGTGCAGCTTACCCAGAAGGCTGCTGGTTGGAAAACAGGCTGCCATGCAGGTGATGCAGCGGTGTTGGAGATGAATGCAAAAGTCAGTCCAAAAATCCAACAACAAACAGGACCCAGGAAAAAAACAGGTGAGGACGCAGGAAAAATTGGTTACGGATTCCTCTGCCGTGGCTTTACCCCGCGCTTCAAATTCACAGGCCGAGCCGGAGGCAACGTGATGCAAGTGCTGTCACAAGGTTATTGGCGGCGATGCTGAAGTGAGCTGTCCGGCTTTGCGGATGCCGGTGATGCGGATCCAGTCGTCGAGCCGCACCGCCTGCAGTTGCTCGAACCATGGAGCATAGCGCTGCAGCAGTGCCGGCTCCTGGCCATGCAGGATGCCCGAAAGCGCAATCACGCCCGCCGGTGCGACGCGTGCGGCCAGCGTTTCGGCCAGTGCATCGAGGGCGACGGCTAGAATGTTGGCGACAACGACGGGATAGCACTGGGCGGGCTCGTTTTCAGGCCCGTAAACCCGCAATCGGTCGTCGACGGCATTACGTTCGGCATTGTCGGCGCTGGCCGAGAGCGCCTGTGGATCATTGTCGACGCCGACAGCGGCCTTGGCGCCAAGTTTTAGCGCCGCCAGCGCAAGAATGCCGGAGCCGCAGCCGAAATCGAGCACGGTTTTTCCGGCGAGATCGAGCGAGTCCAACCACTGCAGGCACAGCGCCGTAGTCGGGTGCGTGCCGGAACCGAAAGCCAGGCCGGGATCGAGCCGCACGATCACGCCCGACTCGGCTTCGGGCGGCGCCTGCATGTTCCAGGGGATGATCCAGGTGCGTTCGCCGAAGCGCATCGGCCGGTACTGGTCCATCCAGGCGCGCTCCCAGTCCTGGTCCTCGACTACGCGAAAATTGGCTGAAGACAAGTCGATGCGGCCGTCGTAGGCATCCAGCGCATGCAGCAGCAGTTGCTCGTCGGTGCCGGCTTCGAACAAGGCCAGCAGGGTGACGTCCGGCCACAGCGGCGTTTCGCCGACGCCGGGCTCGAGGATGGCCTGCTCGTTATCGGCGTCGGCGGCATCGAGCAGGGACACTGAGAGCGCGCCGAGGTCTTCCAGCGCGGCTTCGAGGCGGGCCTCATCGGCTGCGCGGCAGCGCAGGGAAAGTTCAAGCCAGGGCATGTGCTGTCGGTGAGAGCGACTTCAGCTGCGAACGGAAGATAAATGCAGCCGGGGTGCCAGATGCATGCGCCTACTGCGTCGCCAGCAGTTGGGCATCACCGACGAACGAGCTGATCACATCCGACAGTGTCGGCACCACGCTCTTGGTGCCGATCCGGGTCATGGTGAACAGCATCTTGTTGTTGACCCGATCAAGTTGGTAGACCTCGAACAGCTCGATGCCGCGATCCGAGGCGTAGCCGGCCAGCGTGGAGATGCCATATTTGGTGAATTGGGTCGCAGTGCCGGTGACAGTGCCGGTGGTTTCGCCGTAGCAGACAATCAGCGCCTTGGGCAGGGTGTCGGAGACGTAGCCGTAGCGCGAGTCGGCATAAGCGGAGTTGCCGCGCAGGTTGGATACGGCGTAGCACTCGTCCGCACTGGCGGTCAGCGGCGCGGCCAGGGCCAGCAGGGCCAGAAGCGGGGCGGCGAGCTTGGTCATGTCTATCTCCGTAACGGGCAGCGGTGGGCAAGTAATGGCGGACGGCAGCTTGCGTGAGGTGCGGGCAACCGTGGATGAACGGCGAATGGTGAAAGGATAGCCGACCCGGCGGGTGCACAAGCCGGCATGGCTCTCACCCCAGCCCGATCACCTTGTCCTTGCGCTCGGCCAGCCGCTTTTCCAGGTAGTGGATATTGGTGCCGCCCTGCTGGAAGCCGATGTCGGCCATGATCCGCTGCTGCAGCGGCACGTTGGTCTTGATGCCGTCGACGATCATCTCCGAGAGCGCGCAGCGCATGCGCGAGATCGCCTGGGCGCGGGTGTTGCCGTGCACAATGAGTTTCCCGATCATCGAATCGTAGTTCGGCGGCACCTTGTAGCCTTCATAGATATGGGAATCGACGCGAACGCCCGGGCCGCCGGGCGCGTGGAAATGCTTGATCAGGCCGGGCGAGGGCAGGAAGGTCTCCGGGTCCTCGGCGTTGATGCGGCATTCGATGGCATGGCCGCGGATAACGATGTCCTCCTGCCTGAGCTTGAGTTTTTCACCCGAAGCGATCATCAGCTGTTCGCGCACCAGGTCAACGCCGGTGACCAGTTCGGTCACCGGGTGCTCAACCTGGATGCGGGTGTTCATCTCGATGAAATAGAAGCGGCCGTCTTCGTACAGGAACTCGAAGGTGCCGGCGCCGCGGTAGCCGATGCGCACGCAGGCGTCGGTGCAGGTCTTGCCGATCTCGGCGCGCTGAGCCTCGCTGATGCCGGGCGCCGGCGCTTCCTCGACCACTTTCTGGTGCCGGCGCTGCATCGAACAGTCGCGCTCGCCGAGGTGGATGGCATTGCCCTGGCCGTCGGAGAGCACCTGGATCTCCACGTGGCGCGGGTTTTCCAGGAATTTCTCCATGTAGACCATGTCGTTGTTGAACGCGGCCTTGGCTTCTTGCTGGGTGGTCGCAATCGATGACAGCAGCGCGCCGGCCTCACGTACCACGCGCATGCCGCGGCCGCCGCCGCCGCCGGCGGCCTTGACGATCACCGGATAGCCGATTTCCTCAGCGATGCGCAGGTTCAGCTCGCTGTCTTCGCCCAGCGAGCCGCCGGAGCCGGGCACGCAGGGCACGCCGGCTTCCTTCATGGCGCGGATGGCTTCGACCTTGTCGCCCATCATGCGGATCACGTTGGAGGTGGGCCCGATGAAGATGAAACCCGAGCCTTCGACGCGTTCGCAGAAGTCGGCGTTCTCCGACAGGAAACCGTAGCCGGGATGGATGGCGTCGGCGTTGGTGACCTCGGCCGCTGCGATGATCGCCGGTATGTTGAGGTAGCTCTCGATCGAGGGCGCCGGGCCGATACATACCGACTCGTCGGCCATGGCCACGTGCTTGAGGTTGCGGTCCACCGTCGAGTGCACGGCGACCGTCTTGATGCCCAGCGCATGGCAGGCGCGCAGGATGCGTAGCGCGATTTCGCCGCGGTTGGCGATGACGACTTTCTTGAGCATGGCTGTGCCGTCCCGGGTCAGGCAATCACGAACATCGGTTCGTCGAACTCGATCGGCTGGCCGCCGGTCACCAAGATGGCGCGCACGGTGCCGGAGACATCGGCCTCGATCGGGTTGAACATCTTCATGGCTTCAATGATCCCCATGGTTTCGCCGGCCTTGACGGTCTGGCCGACCTTGACGAAGGAGGGCGAATCAGGGTTGGCCGAGGCGTAGAAAGTGCCGACCATGGGCGAGCGCATGATGTGACCATCGGGCACATCCTTGCTGGACTTGCCGATGGCTTCGGCCGAGGGCGCCGCTGCGAGGGCAGGGGCCACCGGACGCGGCGCATGTTCGACATGCATCACCGGTGCAGGGGCGGGCGCCGCGTACTTGGAATGGCGGGCCAGGCGAACGGATTCTTCGCCCTCCTTGATTTCAAGTTCGGCGAGGTCGGATTTTTCCAGCAGGTCGATCAGCGCTTTGATCTTGCGAAGGTCCATGGTGGCCTCGTCTTGTGGTGATGTTGGATAAAGGGCTCAGGCGCCGACGGCGACTGCGGGAGTGTCGATGGCGGAGAGGATGCCTAGCGCCGCTTCCAGTGCCAACCGATAGCTGTCGGCGCCAAAGCCGCAGATGACGCCGCGGGCGATGTCACTGACATAGGAGTGGTGGCGAAACGGTTCGCGCGCATGCGGGTTGGACAGGTGCACCTCGATGAACGGGACTTTCGACGCCGCCAGCGCATCGCGCAGCGCCACGCTGGTGTGTGTGAAGGCCGCCGGGTTGATCAAGATGAAATCGGTGCCGTCGTCGCGGGCCGCCTGCACGCGCTCGACCAGGGCATGCTCGGCGTTGGACTGGAAACTCGTGAGCGCATGGCCGCTTTCATCAGCGCGCCTGGCCAGACTCTCGTTGATATCGGCAAGCGTGACATGGCCATAGACCTGCGGCTCGCGCTCGCCGAGCAGGTTGAGATTCGGTCCATGCATGACGAGAAACTTGGCCACCGGTCCCCTCCCGAGCGGAAGGCGAGTGTTACCCAAGATGCCGGGATTGTCCAGATGATGCCGGCATGTTGCCGGCAGTTCGCGCCTGTTTGATTCTCGTTAAAGGCGTTCCATCTGCCCTGGTGCGGCCCATCGGCGCAAGTCGCTGTCGTCATGGAATGCCCCGTAGCGTCGCTGCAGCACGCGGCCATCGGCGCCAATCAACACGCTGTAGGGCAACACGCCCGACCGGTTGCCCAACTGCACCGAGCTGTCGCGCGCACCGGGTGCTTCGATCAGGATGGTGAATGGCACCGGGTTCGTGGCCAGGAAGGCAGTGGCGTCCTCGGCTGTATCCAGCGCGATACCGATCACTTCAATCGCGTCCGGCTGTCTTGAATACGCCGCCAGCAAGGGCATCTCTTCGCGGCAGGGACCGCACCAGCTGGCCCAGTAGTTGATAAGCAGGGGTTTGCCCGTGGTCGGGATTGTCCGTCGTGAGCCATCGAGTGCCGGCAGGGTGAAACTTGGCGATGCCTCGCCAATATCGGCGATTTGCAGGCCCGGCGGCTCCGGCGGGCCGGGAAAGAGTTTTGCCAACGGTCGTCCAATCGGTGAATTGAGCATGGCGCCCGGGCCATTGATGGCGACGCTGGCGACCAGGCCGAGGACGCCGGCCAGTACCGCTGCCGCCAACATCAGCCAGATATGTTGCGGTCTCTGGCTCATTTTGCTGCCGCTGTTTGCAGCGATTCGCGCATGAGGTCGGCGGTGAGGACCTGCGGCAGTTTGCGTCCGGGGCCGCCGTCGGCCGGGAAGACCACGTACAGCGGCACACCGGGTGCCTTGTACTGGTCCAGGAAGGCGCTGATCGCCGCATCCTCGTTGGTCCAGTCGCCGACCATGTAAACGGTATGTGTGTCCGCCAGCAGCTGCTTGAAGGCATCGGTATTGAGCACGGCTTTCTCATTGACCTTGCAGGTGATGCACCAATCGGCGGTCATGTCGACGAATACCGGGCGGCCCTCGGCGCGCAGTTCGGCCAGTCGCTGCGCGGAATAGGGCTCGCTGCCTTCATGCAGGCCCGTGCCCGCCGTGGCTGCCGGCATGCGCATCGAAACCACGAGCGTGGCCAAGGCCAACGCCAGCAGCAGCCAGGCGAGGGCTTTTTTCGCCATGCCGCCGTCGAAGCGTTGGCGCTCGAACCACCACAGGCTCAGGGCCAGCAACACGGCGGCGATCAGCAGCAGGGCAAACGCATCTATGCCGCGCTGATTGCCGAACACCCAGGCCAGCCAGACCGCCGTGAGATACATCGGATACGCCAGCCATTGCTTGAGCGTATCCATCCAAGCGCCGGGTTTTGGCAGTCGCGAGGCGAGTGCCGGTATGAAGCCGATCAGCAGGAAGGGCAGGGCCAACCCCAGGCCCAGGGCGAGGAAGACCAGCATCGCCAGCAATGGCGGCGCCGTGAAGGCATAACCGAGCGCGCTGCCCATGAATGGCGCCGTGCAGGGGCTTGCCACCACCACGGCCAGCACGCCGGTGGAAAAATCACCGGCGGCACCGGATTTTTCCGTCATGGACTGCCCGACATTGGCCAGGCCGGCGCCGAACTGCCACAGCCCCGACAGGCTTAGACCGATGGCGAACATCAGCAGCGACAGCGTGCCGACCACCCACGGCTGCTGCAGCTGGAAACCCCAGCCCAGCGCATTGCCGGCGCCGCGCAGTGCCAACACGGCTGCGCCGATCGCAGCAAAACTGGCGAGCACGCCCAGCGTGTACCAGAGCGCATGCGCGCGTGCATGGCCGTGGCTGGCGCCGCCCTGTGCCAACCCGAGCGCCTTGAACGACAGCACCGGAAGCACGCAGGGCATCAGGTTGAGGATCAGACCGCCGCCGAAGGCCAGCAGCAGCGCCAGCAGCAGGCCAATCGAATCGTCGGCTGCTGGGGCGTCAGCCCCGACGCTTTGATCAAGCGATGTCGGGACAGAGGCCCCTTCCACGGCACCGGCCCCCGCGGGCAGTGCCACCTGCAGGCTGCGCGTCATTGGCGGATAGCAAATACCGTCCTTGAGGCAGCCCTGGAAACTCGCCTCCAACGTCAGCGTTTGTGCACTCGCATTGCTGCGGATCACCGGCAGGGGAATTTCAACCTGGTCGAAGTAAACGGTGACCTCGCCGAAGTGCTCATCGCGATGGGGCTTGCCTTCGGGGAAACGCGGCACGCCCAAGCTCACCCCGTCGGTGTTGCCCAACCGGAACGAGGTTTTGTCCCGATAGAGGTAGTAACCGGGGGACGGCGTCATCTTGACCAACAGCTCGGCAGCAGACAAAGCGATGGCTTCGACGCGGAAGGCTTGGTCTTCCGGCAGGGCGTCCTGCGTGCCGAGCAGCGAAAGCGAGTTACCGCCCGCAGAAGCGAGGGCAATTGCCGCCGGTTCGGCGGAAGTCGCGATTGCCCTCGCTCCTGCGGAAACAGGCAAGGCCACCGTCAGCGTCCGCGTCTGCGGCGGGTAGCAGATGCCGAGGTCGGCGCAACCCTGGTATTTCACTTTGAAACTGACCGTCGTCACGCCATCGGCGACAGCGCCAGTTTGCACGGCGGTGACGCTGCCGCGATAGGTCTCGACATCGCCGAAAAATTCGTCCTTGTACTTCTTGCCGGCGGGCAGTCGCAGGAGATTGGTCTTGAAGGACGAATCCACGGCGGAAACGCCCATGCGGTGCCGGTACAGGTAATAGCCGTCTGCGATCTTCCACTGGAACTCGATCCGGCCGCGCTCCGTGGCTTGGGCGGACAGCACGAAGGCCTGGTCCACCGGCAGCAGGTCTTTCTCGTCGATCGCCCGTGCGGTCGGAAGCCAAGTCAGGGCGAGCAGGGCCGCCAGCAGCAGTCTTATCATCGTTATCTCGTTCGCGCAGTTGCGCTAATGGCCGTGGGTCGCCGATACGGCGATTTCGGGACTTCGACGGTCATTATCCCGTGAAGTTCACCGGGCTGTCGCGCGGGCTGACCGCTGGGCTTCGGCATCTGCAGCTGCATGGCCTGTCGGTGGGCAATAGAAATCAGTAGAGGCGCCGGCGAGGGTGCTGGATGCGCGGATACGGCATTTCGCGGGGCTAAGGCTGCAACGCCGCAGGAAAGTGGCGTTTCATCGCTGTCGCCGGACTTTCGATGCTGACTCAGTTGGCGAGTTGGCAGCTCGCCGGCTTGGAGGAGGTGAACAGCGCTTGCGTGGCCCACTCCGGATGGTCGATGAAGGGATTGCGGTTGGCCTGGAAGCTGAAGATCACCTGGTTACGCTCCAGTTCGGCGGCATCCGGCGGATCGGCCGCGTGCCAAGCAAGCAGGGTGCTGAGCAGGCCCATGTAGGCCGGTGACGATGATGTGGCCACGATCAGGTTGACGTTGTCGGTCAGCTCAAGATCGGGCTCGCCACCGCCGCCCTCGTAGCGGATGGCCATGTACATCACGGCGCGCGCTACATCACCCTGACGATGGTTCCAGGTCTGGAACGAATTGGCGTTGTACCAGTTGGAGTTGCCAGGATAGCTGCCGCTACCGCCACCGAAGCCATTGTTCACTTCAGTAGTGCGTTCGGTGCAGCCGCTGGCTTGGGTGCAGTTGGCGTAAGGGCTGTTGCCACGGTCGGAGTTGTAGCCGGTGTCGCTAAGGTAAAGCATGTGGGTATCGGTATACGGCGTGCTGCCCGAATCCGAGAAGCCCAGCGAGTTGGGCCAGGTATGCTCACGGTTGTAGGTGACACCCGAGCCAGTGCCTGCGCGATCGGAGACCTTGGTGAAGCTGCGGTTCTTGTATACGTCGAGGATCCTGCCGGCGTTGTTCGGGTCTTCGTCAGCGATCTCCAGAATGTCCCAGGTATCGGTGGTGCTGGCCGAATACGGGTAGGCCGTATGGCCATTGATCGTCTCATGCAGCGAGCAGCGCAGTTGTTCCGCACTACTGGCGTTGACCTGTGCGTAGTAGACCAGCGGCGTGCCACCGGCAATCTTGAAGGCAATCACATGGTCCTGCGCCATGGTCTCGTCGCTGCCGTCCGCCACGCCCACGGCAAGCACGGTCAGGGTGCAGTTCTCGCCTTCCTGCAGCAGAACGCGCGGCGACAGGGTGATGGCGCGGCCGCCTTCGGCCGTGGTTTCCAGCACCTTGTACTCGAACAGAGGCGCGATCATTCCGGTCATGGTGCAGCTGAGCACGAAGCTCTCGCTGTCGGCTTTCACCATCTCGTTGAAGACGATGCGCAAGTCGGTGCCCGCACCGACGCCAGTGGCGTTATTGGTAGGTGTGCTGGAAACCACGTTCGGGCGCACGTTGGGCGCTGGGGCCACGCTGAAATTGACCACGGTGTCGGCGGTCGGGTGCGCGCCTTCGCTGTCGGCGATGCCGTCGGCATCAATGGTGAAAGTGCAGGTCTCGCCGTTCTGCAGGACCGCGGCGGTGGTCAACACCACGCTGCTGCCGATGATGGACGCCTTGACCGGCACGCCATTGACGGTCGCCAGTCGGACTGGTGAAAGGCGAGTAGTGCGGCCCGGACCATTGGCCGAAGACTTCGGCGCCGGCAGGCCAAGGGCCACGGCACCGGTCACGCTGCAACTCATGCTGAAAGCGGTGTCCTGCATGGTCACCAATTCGCTGAAATTGACGGTGAATGCCTGCGTGCCGGGCAGCACGCTGCCGCTGTTGGCGGGCACGGTGCTGGTGATGCTGGGTGGCGTGTTCACCGGCGGGCCACCGGCGGTGAAGCTGATGTTGTCGATGGCGAGGGCGTCGTCGCTGCCGGAGGGATTGAGGTCGGTCCAACGCACCCAGATCGTGCCGCTTGTGGCCAGATTAAGACCGGTGATGCTGGCAGTTTTTGCCACCTGATTGGCTGCAATGTTGCCGTTTAGGGCGACACCTGCGGTGCCGGTGGTCACCGGAGCCACCAAGTCCAGCGCATTGACGTCGACCCAAGTGCCAGTGCTCAGCGAAGTTGCATCGAGGCTGTACTGGAAGTCGAGACGATCCTCGCGAGCCAGTGCGCCTAGGCGCCACTGTTCGCCGGTGTAGGTGACGACTATCTGGGCCAGCGCGCCGCCGCTACTGTTGACCAGTTTCGCGCCTATCGCGGGATTCAAACTGCTCGACTGCAGCCCGCCCAGTGCACGCTCGCCTGATCCACTGCTGCCGTAGCTGTAAGTATTGCCGGAGTTCAGGGTGCCGTCGTCGGCCGCATAGGTCGCGTTGGCATTGCTCCCGGTTTCAGCGAGGAACCAGCCACTAGGCAAGGTCGAACTGGTGCCGGTCGATGCCAGTGAATCGAAATTCTGCACTGCGCTGGGAACGGAAACCGACTGCGCGTGGGCGGCAAGGGAGGCCAGGCTGCAGGCTGCGGCAAGGGCCAGCGCCGGGAATCTTTTTGCAAACATCGTTTTCATCTCCATGACGCGATTGCCGGATGCGGCGCTGCGGGTCGTTCGCGGCTTGGTGATTTTGACAGAACAAAGCCGTGCCTGCCTTGCTGGCATGATTTGCTGCGTTGCATCATGAAAAAACGGCGCCGGGACTTTCATCCCGACGCCGGTTTGTATTTTTCTGCAGCTTCGGGTCAAGCCTCCGGCGTTGGTGTGTCAACGCGTCAACAGGCTCACATCGTCGATCAGGAACGACGTCGCCACGGTCGAGCCTTCAACACCTTGGAAGTGAATGCGCACCGTCTGGCCCTTGTAGGCCAGCAGGTCGAAGCTGCGCTGCACATACGTCGTGCCCTTGTTGAGGTTGGAGTAGGTGGCCAGTGTCGCCAGCACCGTCCCGCTGCTGTTGCGCACCTGCAACTTGAGCGTGTCGTAGGCGTTTGTCGTGGTGGTTTCGTCGCTGGTCACCTTTAGCCAGAAGCTGAAGCTGGCTTGGGTGGCAGCACTGGGAATGGTCACCGACTGGTAGATGGTCTGGGTGCTGGCGCTGCCATAACCGTTCAACCAGGCCTTCCAACTGCCGGTGCGGGCCGCCGTACTGGTAGTGCTGTCGATGATATCGGTGGCGCTGGCCGTCCAAACCGTGTTGCCGCTCTCGAAGCCGCCATTGCTGACACGCTCGGTGGTCGTGCTGCCGGCGGTGTAGGTCAGGGTGAGCTTGTAGGGCAGCGTGGTGCTCGATCCCTTGTAGGTGATGACCTTGGCATAGACCGTGGTCGCCACCGTGGCCGTGTAGGTCAGGGTTTCGGTGGTGGTGGCGCTGGTTGAACTGACCAAGCTGGCGTCGCTGGCGTTGACCAGGTACAGATCGTAGTCGTAGGTGCTGCCAGCCGGGCCGACCATGTCGATCTTGATCGTGTCACCAGCATTCAGCGTGAGTCGGAAGTAGTCCTTGTCAGTGGTATTGCCCATGGTGCCGCTGATCTGGGCAAAGCTGCGGGCGACGGCATTGGCACTGGCGACGTTGCCGTTGGATTCGGTCTCGTTGAACAGCGTCGACGTGGCATTGCTCACCGTGAAGCTCGCTGCACTGGACGTGGCGCTGTTGCCAGCGGCATCGAACGCCTTGGCCGTGAGGCTGTGGCTGCCGTTGGCGGCGGTGGTGGAATCAAAGGCCAAACTGTACGGCGAAGTGGCATCCGAGCCCTTGAGCACGCCGTCAACATAGAACTCGACGTTGGTCACGCCGACGTTGTCGCTGGCGGTGGCCGACAGTGTGATGCTGCCGCTGGTGCCAGTACTGCTCGCGCTCACGGTCGGTACCGTGGTGTCGGCGGTCACGTTGCTGATGCTGAAGGCGAAAGCCGTGGATGTGGCACTGTTGCCAGCGGCATCGAACGCCTTGGCGGTGGCGGCGTGGCTGCCATTGGCCAGCGTCGTTGAGTTCAGTGTCATCGAATACGGCGAAGTAGCGTCCGAGCCCTTGAGCACGCCGTCAACATAGAACTCGACGCTGGTCACGCCGACATTGTCGCTGGCGGTAGCCGACAGTGTGATGGTGCCGCTGGTGCCAGTTTCGGAAGCGCTGACGGTGGGTGCCGTGGTATCGCCGCCGGCGCCCTGAGTGATCCAGACCGGCGCCGACCACAGGCGATCGCCGTCGGCCTCGGTGACGATGGCGTAATAGAAATGTGCGCCCGCCGCGGGCGTGATGGTGGTGGTGCCGGCACCTTCGAACAGCTGGGTGACGGCGCCGTTGCGACCCGGGACACCTTCCATGAACTGCACGCGCGAAGCGCTGCCGCCGACGCTGCTGGCGTAGTTGGCGGTCAGCGTCAGCGCGCCGCTGTTGCTGAGGGTCTGGCCCATCACGGCGCCGTTCGCGGTCAGCACCAGTTGCGCGTTCTTGTCTTCAGAGGCGAAGGTGCGGCGGGCTTTGAGTGCGTCGATGAAGTTGGCCTTGTTCAAGGTCAGGCCGTTGGCCAGCAGTACGCCAGTGCGGTTGCGGAAACTCAGGCCCCAGTTGGCGCAGTGGTTGTCCTGATTGGTGGCCGGGGCTACCTTGTAACCACGCTCGAGCATGGTGTTCCAGGCGCCGGTAAAGGTGCTGCGGCCGGTCTCGGTCTCGGTGGTATTGGTCGAGAAGGCGGACGTGTTGAGGATTTCCGTCAACACCATCACCTCGGCACCGTCGGCGTTGTAGGCGATGCCGGTGCCGCCGATGGCAAACTGGCTGCTCGACGGGTGGTTGAACTGGCCGATCCAGCCGCGCGCCTTCATCACCGAGTACAGGTTGCCGTAGTCGGACTTGATGGTGGCGACGCTGCCGATCAGCTGGCTGCTGGCGTTGTATTCCCAACTCGGCAGCGCATCGGGATTGATGATGTTGAGGTGGCCGCCGTTGCTGATCACACCCCATTCGTTGCCGTAGAGCGCGAGGAAGTCCGGGTGCGCGCTGTTGTAGGTGGCCGCGGCGGTGAGGCCACTGTTGAACAGGTTATTGGCCGCGGCCGGCGTGGCCGACGTATTGGTGCCGGTCGATCCGTCGTACATGTGGTTGTGTTCGGAGGTGAGAAGGAAGTCGCCACCGGCCTGCAACTGCATCATGGTGTAGGCGTCGGTGGGGCCGAACTGGCCACCCTGAGGAATTTCCGAACCGCCGCAACTGGCGACGGGCGCGCCGCCGTCGCTGTGGTTGGTCTGGCTGTGCAGATTGCCGTAGTAGATCGTGTAGGGAACAGTGCTGGCCGCTGCCTTCTGGGCGGCATTGCCATCGCGTCCCAACGGCAGGCCCGCGAAGGCCGTCATCCGAGGCGCGGGGAGATTGCCGACGCGTACGTCGTAGCGCTGTTCCACCAACTCTTCGCGCCCGAGGCGGAAGGAATCGGAAACGCGGCTGGCCAGCGGCAGGTCCAGGTCTTCCGGCAGCAGTACTGCGGGCACGCTGCGCAGGCGGACGGTGTAGAAACCCGCCGGTAACTTTTCACCGCGCTTTCCCAGGCCGTCCCACGTAAACCGATGGCTGCCCTTGCCATTCTTGAGCGGTGATTCGCCAATCCAGCGCTGGACAACCTTACCCTCGGACGAGAGCACGTCCACTTGCCAGGTAGCGAGAGTGGCGTCGCCGCCAGCCATGTAATCGAAGTCCAGGCGGATCGGGAATTGGCCGCGGGCGTCTGGCCGGTAGGAGGTGGCCAGGACGGCATCGAATTCGTAGTGGTCAGGAAGCCGGAAGACGGCGTCTTTATCGGAATGGGCGGCACCAAGAGAGGCGGATGCACCCGCGAGAGCGACAGCAAGCGCCAGCCGGAGCGGCCAGGAGCGGTTAGACATGGATTTTCCCCGAAAAGTCGAAAATCGCATCCGTGCGTGGAATCCAGAGCCTCCGGCCCCGGGCGGCATAATCTACCCCGAAAGCGTCAAAAGTGTGACGGAGTTCTTACAATGGGTTGGGGAATTTCCTACAGACAAGGACTACCGGTTGTGGTGCGCCGCACCAATCGACGGACTGCTTGATGGCCCCTGCGGTGTTACCGGCTCAGCTCGCCGGCCCCTTGAACGCCCGTATCCAACCCCCATTAACTCGGTGTCGCAACGTGGCCATCAGTCACAATTGCGCGCTAAAATTGGCACTCACCGGGGTCGAGTGCTAACAACTCGATCCCGATTTCACCCAAGTCGTTGTTTTCATTGAACCTGCGAGGCTTAAATATGAATATCAAACCGCTGTACGACCGTGTCGTCATCAAGCGCATGGAAGAAGAGAAGATGTCCGCTGGCGGCATCGTGATCCCCGATTCGGCCACCGAGAAGCCCATCAAGGGTGAAGTGATCGCTGTCGGTTCGGGCAAGGCCCTGGACAACGGCACTACCCGCGCCCCGAGCGTGAAGGTCGGCGACAAGGTCCTGTTCGGCAAGTACGCCGGCACCGAGGTCAAGGTTGACGGCAACGAAATCCTGGTGGTCAAGGAAGACGACATCCTCGCCATCCTCGGCTGATTGACCGGCGCCACCATGACCGATGACCGCAAGGCGATCTGCAATCACCGGAAACGTCGCGCCAATCTCGTCATATCCCAAGCATTCCGACGGTGGACTTGAGTCCACCTACGTTTGAACACGTTTGAACACACTTTGAGGTAATGAACATGGCAGCTAAAGAAATCCGCTTCGGCGAAGACGCCCGGGCCCGCATGGTGAAGGGTGTCAACATCCTCGCCAACGCCGTCAAGGCCACCCTCGGCCCGAAGGGCCGCAACGTCGTGCTCGACAAGAGCTATGGCGCCCCCACGATCACCAAGGACGGCGTCTCCGTCGCCAAGGAAATCGAGCTGGCCGACAAGTTCGAGAACATGGGCGCGCAGATGCTGAAGGAAGTTGCGTCCAAGACTTCCGACAACGCCGGTGAC
>Ga0163144_10003742_pt1 | contig 34623 bp, 24 predicted proteins | sample OliLak19BULKMAT1_FD_123175 | JGI IMG/M metagenome (GOLD analysis project Ga0163144, IMG submission 123175) | Freshwater microbial mat bacterial communities from Lake Vanda, McMurdo Dry Valleys, Antarctica - Oligotrophic Lake LV.19.BULKMAT1 | ecosystem: Environmental > Aquatic > Freshwater >...
CGTCAATCAGATTGTCGTTCATCGGCGTCCCTCGCAAGGAACGCCGACGGAGGAATATCGGGAATATTCCGAGGAGGTGTGACGCCGCGAGGGGCGTCGAGGGACGGCAAGATGATTGATGCCATCTCGACGGCGGTGCACTAGCGGTGCTGGCCGGCGTCGGCGGTCCAGCGCTGCAGGATCTCGGTCGTGGCGGAGTCGCTCTCGTTCGCCAGCGACGCGAACAGCGTACGAGCGATCGCCTCGTGCTCCTTGCACTCGAAGCAGCGCGGCCGTTGGCCGAAGAGGTTGCCCTCGCGGACGTAGGTCAGCACGGGGGAGAGGCCGCAGTACGGCTTGTTCCAGCAATCCGCGCACATCGGTTGCGCGTCGAGCAGGGAGGCCGACGCGATCGCCCGTACGGTCGGATGGCGTACGAGATCGGGGATCGACAGCGCCCGCACATTGCCGAGCGCGAACATCGGATCCCCGGAGGCGTCAACACGCCGGGCATCGTCGCCCGGGAACACCCGGCCGTCGACGTCGTACGCGAACTCGCTCGTTCCCGCCGAGCAGGGCGACCGGACGTCGCCCACCGTGGGATCACCGGCGGAAAGAATCTTGTTGAGGAACATCGACGCGTTGGCTTCGGCGAGGTCGGTGCCGCCCCGATTCAGATCCAGGATGTAGGCGAACGCCTGCTCGTAGAACGCGATGTATTCCTCGGCGGTATACCCGATCGTCTGCCACGCGTCGGCCTCGAACCCGAGCGGGCTGAGCGGCTGCAGGTGGATGGACCGCAGCCCTCGGGCCACGTACTCGTCGACGATCTCGCGCCACGCCGACAGCGTGCGCCGCGTCGTCGTCAGGCGGGTCTCGACGTGCCACACGAGGGGATCGCGCCCGGACTCGCGGTAGCGGCCGTCGAACCAGGCGATCCACCGCACCACGTCCGCGTGCGCGCCGGACGTCGTGTAGGTCCGGTTCCACTCGTGGATCTCGGCCGGCCCATCGAGCCACGTCCGGACGGCGACGTCGTGGGCGATCAGCCACTCCGCCATCTCCTCCGTCAGGGCGCTCAAGTTGCTGACGAGCGTGAAGCGGAGCGTCTTGCCCGTCGTGCGCTCGTTCGTCGTCCGCGCGAAGTCGACCAGGTGCCGAACACCGTCGAAGTGCAGCAACGGCTCGCCATCATTGGCCTGCAGCTCGAACGAAACGGAGGGCGACGTGCTCTGGAGGGCGACATCGACGATGCGCTCGCCCGTTGCTCGGTCGAGGTCCTGGCGACCGTCGTCCGCGCGCCGGGTCATCGTGACGACGTGCCGCTCCGGTCCGTGCGCGACATGCGCCACGCGTGGCGCCAGCCTGCTCGCTAGTGCTTCGAGATCGAGGCCGTCGCGCAGGAATCCACCCGCATGGAGCTGCGTGAAGCGCGGGTGGCCCTCCGTGATTTCCCCCGCGAGCAGCTGCACGAACTCGGGGTCGCTCAGAAACACCCAGTCGCCACCGTCCGTGGTGACCAGGATCTTTCCGGCGACCCGGCCCCAACGAAAGAATCCCAGCCGATCGGCCGCGATCGACGACGGCAAAGGCGGTGCGAGGTTCGCGGTCATTTATTGTTCGCCTTCCCGCGCAGCGGTCGGCGCGGCTCGCCGCATCCGCACGACGGTTTCCTGCAACACGAGATTGCAGAACGAATGCTCGATCGTGTCGCGATCATGCCCGCGGACGGCGCCGACGACTGCGACCACCGCAGCACTCGAGTGCTCGAGCGCGATGTCCGCGTACTCGGCGTAGGCGGCCGCGGCCGCTTCGACGGCGTCGGTCGTATACAGCGATCGGTCGAAAATGATCTGGCCCATCCGGGACGCGGAGACCTACTGCGGCTCGCTTCCCTTCTTGTCCCAGGGAACCGAGATCTCGAGCGGGTCGTCCCCGAGCTCCTCGGCGTCGAGCTCGGCCAGGAGATCGTCGACGGAAGGCGCCGAAGCCGCCGCTCGCAACGCGGCGGCCGTGTAGTACTCGCGGATGCGGGTCGTGGCTTGCGACAGGCGCAGCCGCGCGGCTTGCGAGAGCATCTCGTTCATGAACTCGCCCGCGAGTGCGTCGAGCTCGGCGGCCGTCGCTGGACCACGCGACGTCAAACGGACGTTCACGACCTGCGGCTTCGGGCGGGAGAGGAAGACGAAGCACCGGTCGACGAAAAGATAGGCGCCCCCGTAGACGGCTTCGAGGGGATAGACCGTCTCGTCCACGTCGAACGATGCGTGATCACGCCCAAGCGAAACGCCGAGGCGCGACGCGGGAACTTCCGACTGCACGTCCTGCTCACCGATCGCCACGGCGCTTCCTTTCGCCCGTCGTTCTTCGCGTGCGGCGCCGGGCAGCGCCCCGCTCACGGACAAGCGCGCAGGGTGTAGCTCACTTCCGGGCCGGCCGGCAACAACGCGGCCGCTGCGATGGCGTTCGCGGTGGCGCGCACGATGGGCGACGACGAGATCGCGACCGGCCGCGGCGACGACGCAGCGTGATCGCGCGCTGCGTCGCGATGGTGTGCCGCGTCGAACCGGCACGGCGCGCGCGTCTATTCGAGCCCGTCGATCGCAACGAGCGCGATCACGCTGTGCGTGCGCACTGACGATGTCGCGAGTCCGATACTGGACGCGCGGTACCCGCGCATTCGTGTCGGCGCAATCCTGCAGCGCGAGAATTTCGCGATCTCACAGCGCATCTCACTACTTTTTCATTGACAAGTTCCCCTGCACATTGGTACCCCCACGCGTCCACTAGGTGACTCCTACTTGTCACATGAACCGCTCATCGATTTTTTTTGGGGAAAAGACAGGGCGTCCACGATGACGTTCCGCGCTGGAGTTGAGTGTCCAGAAGGGAGCAGGCGATGCTTTCACGACGCGAATTGATCGGCAAAGCAGCTGTGGGTGCAGCTGCGGCGTTGGCGGTGGGTGGTGTCGTTGGGACAGCGGTGGCGGCCACGCGGCCTCTTCGCAACCCGACGGACGGCCCCGCTGATGCAACGGACGGCCCCGCTGATGCGACGGACGCGCCCGAGCCGCACGCCGAAGCCGCGGGAGTCTCCGCTCCGGCACCCTGGGAGCTCCTGGCGCCTTTCGGCGCCGGCTCCGTGGTGGCGTACGACTGGAAACTCGTCGACCTCACGCCAGTGCGTGACGGATCGACGGTCGTGACGTTGCAGAACCCGCGCGGACGATCGCACCGGGTCCACATCTGCCGCAACGACGGGAGCCCCCAGGGACTCGTCTACACGCGGCGGCTCGATCTCGTGGTGATGAATCAGGGCTACGGGGACCTCGAGACCGAAGAGCACTTCGGGCAAGCCGTCGCGAAGCTCGCCAATGCGATGGCGGCCAACGAGACCAAGGTCTCGGATGGCGTCTTTGCTGCCCTGCAGCCGCACACTGAGCGCGTGGAGCGGTTCGCGGCGGCGCAAGGGGCATCGGCCGACGGCAAGCTGCGTTGAAGAGCGCGCGAACTCAGGTGAAGGAGCCGACATGAGCGACAAGAACAAAGGATTGCCGTTACTGCGGAAGACGCCGGTGGATTTCCTGAGTCCCGAGGAAGCCCGCCAAGCGCTGAATCCGGACGTGGCACTGGACGCCTCCGAGGCGGCTCGGGCGCTCCGTTCTGAACCAAACAGCGAGCACATTCTGCTCGCCCAACATTTGTCTCACGCCTCGCACGGCAGCCATGGCAGCCACGGTAGTCACGGCTCCCACGGCAGTCACGGCTCTCACGGGAGCCACGGCTCTCACGGGAGCCACGGCAGCCACGGCAGTCACGGCAGTCACGGCAGTCACGGATCCCACGGATCTTGGTGAGAATCCGCCAGGTGCCGGAGCGCACTTGGCGTTACACGGAGGCGTCGCGATGACGTTAGCTCAGCCCCAGCGGAGAAATTTGGCGGCGCAAGCCCGTGCGTTCTGTACGACGACACGAGCACGCGCCAAGCGTCGCGGCGCGACTCTGGTCAGTATGGCGACCCTCGCGGTCCTTGGCCTGCTGATCGCCGCGGCACCCGCCGCGGCCATCGTCATCACGGGTGGGCCGACGTACACGCCCGGAAGCGGTTGGACATGCACCGCACCCGTTGCCGGTCTCGAGAAGCTCGCCGGCGGCGGTAACTATACGTGCTCCGGCACGGCGGGGGCGTTCACCAACCTCTACCTCGGCATCAACCGCAACACGGCGTTCCCCTTCGGCGACAAGATGAACAGCACCGGCGGGTCGGAGCCGACCGGCACGGAGCGATTCGTCTGGTCGGCGAACGGCGCCACGTTCATCCGCTACACGGGCCAGACCGCGATGGCGAGCGGCGGACCCGCGACCGTTTTTACACGCGTGACGCTCACGTTCAGCAACACGGGCGCCGTGATCGATGACGCGACGACGCAGGCTCTGACCGGCGCCAACATCAACGGTTCGGTCCACGCCCTGTGGCGCATTGGCGCCGCGGTCAACAGCCTGACCGTCAACGTTCTCATCGAGGCCAGCACCGCTGCCGGCGGTCCTTTCAGCCCGGCCAGCACCTTCTTCGGAACCACCACCGCGCATCGGCAGGGCACTGGCATTACGGAAGTCGACCGGTCGCACGTCGATCTCGCCTTCTACACGTCCACCTGTGGCGATTCTCAAACAGATGGCACGGAGCAATGCGATCTCGGCGGCTCGAACGGCCCCGCGCCGTCGTGCTGCACCGCCACCTGTCAGTTCGCCGCGAACAGCACGATCTGTCGCGCCTCCGCGGGCGTCTGTGACGTCCAGGAAACCTGCACGGGATCGAGCGCGACCTGCCCGGCGAACTCCTTCGTGCCGAGCACCACACCATGTCGCGCCTCCGCTGGCGTCTGCGACGTGGTCGAGAACTGCACGGGCTCAGCGGCGGCTTGTCCGGCGAACGCTGTCGCGCCTTCGACGACACCGTGTCGCGCGGCGGCCGGCATCTGCGATGCGGTCGAAAATTGCAACGGTAGTGGCGTGACTTGTCCCGCCGATGCGAAGAACACGGCACAATGCCGCGCGGCGTCCGGCATCTGCGATGTCGCGGAAATCTGCGACGGTGTGAGCGATGCCTGTCCGGCGGACGGTTTCGCGAGCTCCGCGACGCAATGTCGCGCTGCGGGCGGCGTCTGTGACGTCGCCGAGAACTGCACGGGTTCGGGTGCAGCCTGTCCGGCCGACGGCTTCCAGCCGTCGTCCCTCGGCTGCCGGGCCTCGGCGGGGATCTGTGATCTCGCCGAGAACTGCACCGGTTCGGGCGCCAACTGTCCTGCCGACACGAAGAGCACGGCGCAGTGTCGCGCGGCCGCCGGTGTCTGCGACGCCGCGGAAACTTGCGACGGTAGCAACAACGCCTGCCCGGCCGATGCCTTCCTCACGTCGAGCACCACCTGCCGTTCTGCGGGCGGCATTTGTGACATCGCCGAGGTCTGCTCGGGTGCGAGTCCTTCCTGCCCGGCTGATGCCAAGAGCACGGCGCAGTGTCGGGCAACGGCAGGAATCTGCGACGCTGCCGAGATCTGCGACGGCGTGAGCAACGCCTGTCCTACCGACGTCTTTGCCAGCTCGGCGACCCAGTGTCGCGGCTCCGCTGGTATCTGTGACGTCGCCGAGAACTGCACCGGATCGGGTGCGGCTTGTCCGGCGAACAGCTTCCAGCCGTCGACCCTCGAGTGTCGTGGCACCGCGGGTGTCTGCGACGTTGCGGAGAGCTGCACTGGCTCGGGCGCGGCCTGCCCGACCGACACCAAGAGCACCGCGCAATGCCGCGGCGCGGCGGGTGTCTGTGACGTTGCGGAAATCTGCGACGGCACGAACAACAATTGTCCGGTGGACGGCTTCCTGACCTCGACCACCACGTGCCGTGCCGCTGGCGGAATCTGTGATCTCGCCGAGGTCTGCTCGGGTGCGAGCGCCTCTTGCCCGGCCGATCTGAAGAGCACCGCGCAATGCCGCGCCACGGCGGGTATTTGCGACGTCGCCGAAATTTGCGACGGCACGAACAACGCGTGTCCGACGGATGCCTTTGCCTCCTCCGCGACCACGTGTCGAAATTCGGCCGGGATCTGCGATCCTGCCGAGCAGTGCACCGGCTCTTCCGCCGGGTGTCCGGCTCAGGTCTTCGAGCCCAGCACGACCGTTTGTCGCAACTCGGCCGGCATCTGTGACCTCGCCGAATCCTGCACGGGATCCAGCGCGGCCTGTCCGACCGACGCGAAGAGCTCGGCGCAATGCCGCGCTTCGGGTGGCATCTGCGACGTCGCCGAAACCTGCGACGGCACGAACAACAACTGCCCGGCCGATGCCTTCGTCGCGTCGACCACCACCTGCCGCGCAGCCGGCGGCGTGTGTGATCTCGCCGAGACCTGCACCGGTTCGACCGCAGCCTGTCCGACCGACGCGAAGAGCACGGCGGAATGCCGTGCAGCAGCCGGCATCTGCGACACAGCCGAGATCTGCGACGGTACCAACAACGCATGTCCGACCAACGCCTTCGTCCCGAGCACGACCACCTGTCGCGCCACGGGCGGCATCTGCGACGTCGCCGAGAATTGCACGGGGTTGACCGCGGCGTGCCCGACGGATGCCTTCGTCGCCAGCACGACGGTCTGCCGCTCGGCGGCCGGCGTCTGTGACGCCGTCGAGAACTGCACTGGCTCGGCGGCTGCGTGTCCGACGGATACCAAGCTGACGACCGAATGCCGCGCCACGGCGGGTGTCTGCGACGTCGCCGAGACGTGTGACGGCGCCGCCGACGATTGTCCGACGGACGCCTTCCAGGCGAGCACCACGACCTGTCGCCCCGAGGCCGGTGTCTGTGACGTCGCCGAGAATTGCACTGGATCGGGGGCCGCTTGCCCGACCGATGCGGTCGAGCCCTCGACCACCGAATGCCGTGCGACCGCGGGTGTCTGCGACACCGCGGAGAGCTGCGACGGTACGAACGTGGCCTGTCCGACCAATGCCTTCGTGGCCTCGACCACGGTTTGCCGCCCAGTGGCGGACATCTGTGACGTCAGCGAGAGCTGTACGGGTGGCACCGCGGCGTGCCCCACGGATGCCTTCGAAGCGAGCACGACGGTCTGCCGCAGCTCGGGTGGCGTCTGTGACGTCGTCGAGAGCTGCACCGGGAGCGGCTCGGCTTGTCCGGCCGACTCGGTCTCTGGTGTGACCACCGTCTGCCGTCCGGACGCCGGTCAGTGTGATGTCCAGGAAACCTGTGATGGCTCCGCCAAGGCCTGTCCGACGGATGCCTTCGAGGCGAACGGCACGACCTGCAACGACGAGGACTACTGCCTCCAGACCGACGCCTGCGACGGTGCCGGGGCCTGCGTCGGCACGAACCCCGTCAATTGCGACGACGTCAATCCCTGCACCGACGACGCCTGTGATTCTTCGGGTGGTGGTTTCCTCTGCGAGCACACCAACAACGGGATCTGCATCGGTCCGAACTGTGGCAACGCCGCGGTCGACGCCGGCGAGACCTGCGATCCGCCGAATCTCGGGATCGGCCCGAACGGTCAGCCGATCTGCCGGCTCGATTGCACGGCCTGCGGCGACGGGGTGGTACAGGCAAACAACGTCGAGACCTGTGACGACGGCAACCTGGTCAGCGGCTGCCGCCTCGACAAGCCGCAGAAGCCGCTCGACGGCTGTCTCAACAATTGCAACGAGCCGATCTGTGCCGACCCGGCGCGCATCAAATACGGGTCACACGATCTGCCTGATCTGTTCACGTTCCACGGCCGCCTCATCTCCGACAAGCCGATCGACTTCGTGAACAAGCACTTCGTGATCGAGCTCCGCGCCGTGAATGGCGACGTGCTCTACCGATCCTCGTTGGTGAGCGGCTTGATCGAGGTCCAGAATGCCAAGTCGGTCCGCTACAAGGATCGTGGCGCGCGCGTCGGCGGCGGGGTCTACCAGCTGAAGGCGAAGCAGGCTGAGGGCTACTACGTCCTCACCCTCAAGGCCTACGGCGACCTCTCGCTCTCGGTGGCGGACATGGTCACCCGTGCCTACGTCGGCGACGACGCGTGGGCGATCCGCGGCTTGTGGACGGCCCAAGGCACCAAGGGCTGGAAGCTCTCCAACAAGTCGACCTTCTACCCCGTCCCGTAATCCACTGGTGCCCGGTGCGGGCTCGGACCGTCAACGATCGTTGGCGGTTCCCGAGCCCGCACCGCGACCAGGTGGTCGCGCCCCACTAGTCCGGGCGGGCCACCGCGAGCGCGCCCTCGTAGTCACTGGCAGCGCCGCTCGAGTCTTTCCGCTGCCGCCGTACCCAGCCCGGATTCTCGTAAGTCTGGCACCGTCGGGCAGCTGCGCGATCGCTATCCTTGGTCCGTGGTCGCGCCATTGGAATCTCGTTCGTTCCGCGAGCGGTGCCGCGAGTGCGATACGCGTCGCGCTTGATTGCCCGGAAGCGTGACCCCGAAAGAGCCCGGGTTGCGCTCGGCACCCGGCGCCGACAGAAAGATCCGTCGATGCATCACGACGCGACCCTGATCGCCACCCTTGCGGTGGGCTTCGTGCTGGCGTTCGCCCTCGGGTTCGTCGCGCACCGTCTCCGGTTGCCGCCGCTGGTCGGCTATCTCGTCGCTGGCATCCTCTTCGGACCGTCGTCGCCAGGCTTTGTCGGCAACGTCGACCTCGCCGGGCAGTTCGCCGAGGTCGGCGTCATCCTCTTGATGTTCGGGGTCGGCCTGCACTTCTCCGTCGGTGACCTGTTGGCGGTGCGGGGGATCGCGATACCGGGTGCGATAGGCCAGATCGTCCTGGCGACGGCGCTCGGTGTCGGGATCGCGATGAGCTGGGGTTGGAGCTTCGGAGCGGGTCTGGTGCTCGGCCTCGCGCTCTCGGTCGCGAGCACCGTGGTGCTGCTCCGCGCCCTGGACCAGCAAAACGCGCTCGAGACGCCGAACGGACGGATCGCCGTCGGCTGGCTCATCGTCGAGGACCTGGCGATGGTGCTGGCCCTCGTGTTGTTGCCGCTGGCCGCCGGCTTCCTCGGGGGTGACGCGAGCCACGTGCTCGCGCCCGGTGCCGCCGCGAGCCCGCTCGTCGCGGTGGTCGTGACGCTCGGGAAGGTCGCGGCCTTCGTCGCGCTCATCATGGTGGTCGGGCGGCGCGCCATTCCCTGGCTGCTCGGGCACGTGGCGCGGACCGGGTCGCGCGAGCTCTTCACCCTCGCGGTGTTGGCGATCGCCCTCGGCATCGCGTACGGCTCGGCCGAGCTGTTCGGGGTATCGTTCGCGCTCGGCGCGTTCTTCGCCGGGCTCGTGCTGAGCGGGTCGGAGCTCAGTCACCGCGCGGCCGCGGAGTCGCTGCCGCTGCAGGATGCGTTCGCGGTGTTGTTCTTCGTTTCGGTCGGCATGCTCTTCGACCCGACGATCCTCGTTCGCGACCCGCAGGCGGTCCTCGCGGTGCTGCTCGTGATCCTGATCGGCAAGGCGATCGTGGCTTTCGCCATCGTGCTCATCCTCGGGTACCCCATCGCGACGGCGCTCATGGTGTCGGCGAGCCTTGCGCAGGTCGGCGAGTTCTCGTTCATCCTGGCGGGGCTCGGCATGACGCTCGGCCTGCTGCCGGCGGCCGGGCGCGACTTCATTCTCGCCGGGGCACTGCTGTCGATCACGCTGAATCCGCTCGCCTTCGCCACCGTCGCGCCGCTGACGCGCTGGTTCGCGCGCCGGGGCGGCGCGATCGCGCGGCTCGATGCCCGCGGCACCGTCCGGCTCGCCGCGGTCGCGCGGACCATGGAGGAGGCGCAAGAGGCGGCCGCGGCCGCCGCCGCGCTCCGACAAAGCCTGCAGATCAAGCGCCTGATGGACGCGTTCCCGATGTTCGCCCGGCTCGACCAGGGCGACCGCGAAAACCTCCTGGCACTCTTCAAGCCGCGCTTCGCGGCTCCCGGCGAGCGGCTGATCCGTATCGGCGACCATGCCGATCGGGCGTTTTTCATCTCGTCGGGCGCGGTCGAGGTGGCGGTCGAGGATGAGCGCATCCGGCTCGGACCGGGCGAGCTCTTCGGCGAGATCGCCCTCCTTTCGGGGGGGCGGCGCACGGCCGACGTCACCGCGGTCGACTATTGCGAGCTGCTCATGATGGAAGATCGCGATTTTCGACTCTTCGTCGATCAATGTCCTGAGCTCCGTGCGGAGATCGACGAGGTCGCCGCCCGGCGGCACGAGCGGAACCGCGAACGGAGCCGCCAGCGACTCGACGATAGCGTCTAGTGCACCGCCGTCGAGAGGGCATCAATCATCTTGCCGTCCCTCGACGCCCCTCGCGGCGTCACACTTCCTCGGAATATTCCCGATATTCCTGCGTCGGCGTTCCTTGCGAGGGACGCCGATGAACGACAATCTGATTGACGCCCTCTCAACGGCGGTGCACTAGGGATCGGTACTGTCTCCGTTCGGCTCTCGCGGCAGCGAGTGGTGGCAGCCGGCGGGCGGGTCGGGGAGGGCTCCTACGGTCGCGCGGTCTCTGACCCCCAGCGCATACAACTTGCCGGTGCCTCTCTGACCGCCGCACACGCGAGCTGGCGCTCCCCGGAGCCCTCCCCGACCCACCCGCCGGCTGCATCCTCATTTCATCCTCTTGCCGCAGTCGGTTGGCAGTGCGAGTCGGCGCGCCCGAACGTTCTCGTTGTGATGCCTCGCCGGTGGGTGGGTCAGGGTGTGCTCCGGGGAGCCGCAGCTCGCGTGTGCGCAATCCATGGGGGCAGCGGCAGGTTGTACGCGCTGGGTGGCACGAACCCGGCGACCGTAGGAGCACACCCTGACCCACCCACCGGCGACACCGCTCAACAAGACACCACGGAGGATCGCACCACGAGGGATCGCATCTGTTGACCGGCAGGCCCCGAGAGGAGCACTCTCGGTCCCGGCTTTCGAGAGCGCGCGCGATCGGTTGCCCTACGGACCGTAGAGGAGAGCTCGATGGCGGCAGGAACGCAGTGGAGTGGGCAGGTCACCGATTTGGCGCCGCTCGTGATGGCGACGCTCGGGACGCACGTCGTGCAGCTCTACGACGACGACGCGTTCCTGGTTCGAGCCGTCGCACGCGTCGTGCATGACGGGCTCGCCGCGAACGACGCGGTCGTCGTCATCGCAACCGGAACGCACCTCGCGGATCTGGATCTCGCCTTGCGGGATCTCGGGATCGACGTGGAGTCGGCGCGCGATGGTGAGCGCCTCGCGATGCTCGACGCCCGCGACATCCTGGCGACCTTCATGGACGGCGACCTACCCGACGCCGCGCGTTTCGCTGCCGCGATGGGCAACGTGCTCGAGTGCGCGGCGAAGAGCACCGTCCGCGGTCGCGTGCGCGTGTTCGGCGAAATGGTGGCGCTGCTCTGGAGCGAGGGACGGCGCGACGCCGCGCTCATGGTCGAATCGCTCTGGAACGACGAGATCTCCCGCCGGCGTAATTTCTCGTTGCTCTGCGCCTATCCCCTCGCCGTCTTCGGGGGCTCCGACGATGGGCCGCGCTTCACGGCGATGTGCGGGCGCCATACGCATGTCGCCCCGGCGGAGAGCTACGGAGCGCTCGACAGCGCCGGGGAGCGACTGCGGACGATCGCCGAGCTGCAGCAAAAGGCGCTCGTCCTCGAAACCGAGCACGCGCGGGCGACGGGGCCACGGCTCCAAGTGGTCTGCAAACGCTGCCAGCGGGTCATGCTCGCGACCTCGCGCATCGGGAACGGCGAAGCCGACACGATCGCGCAGCACCTGCGCGACGAGCACCCGGACGTATTGCCGGCCGGCGCGGTCACGCTCGGAGTCATCTTGCGCGAGGTCGTCGTCGAAGATCTCGCGCGCTGAGCGCGCCGCAGCGTGCGTTCTCTACGGCGTAGCGGGCACGTCCCACGCCGCGAGCTCGCCGTCGTTGTCGGCCGCGAGCAGCGTCGGGCCAAGGCCCCACGCAAGCGCCGTGATACTGGCGCGATGCCAGGGATAGTGGGCCCGCCGCGCGAAGCCTGGGATCGTGTAGATGCGGATCGCGTTCTGATCGTCGGAGACGCCGACGAGCCCCTCGCGCTCCGTGATCGCGCAGCGCGTGATGGGCGCCCCCGTGTCGACCTGCTGTACGAGCGCGCCGGTCGCGGCGGCGAACCGGCGGATCTTCCCGTCACGGGCGGCGACCACGAGCTCCGCGCCGACGAAGCCGAGCCCGGTGATCTCCTGTGTCGAGGGGTTCAGCACGCGCGGCTGCGCCGCCTTCGCGCCGAGGTCGACGATCGCGACGGTCCCGACCTCGGTGCCGAGCGCGGCCTGACGGTCGTCGGGCCCGAAGGCCATCTGCACGACGCGTCCGTCGACGGGGAGGGTGCGGAGGAGCTTCCCGTTGGCGGCGTCGAGGACTCGGGCCTTTCCGTCCGACGCGTTGGCGATCATGAGGCGGCGGCCGTCGTGCGACCACACGACGTCGTTCACCATGCCCTTCTCCTCGGGGCCTTCGAAATCTCCGAGCACCTTGCCGCTCGCGAGGTCGTAGCGGATCACCCGGTCCTCGACGGCGAAGAGCGCGACCTTGCCATCGGGGGCGACGCTGAGCGCCTGCGGGCCTTCACGTTCGCCGCCGTGCTCCTCGCCTTCCTCCTCGGGGATCGGGTCGAAGTGATGCCCGAACGTCACGGCGGGCAGGGTCCACGTCGTCGGCTCCACGTCGAGGAGCGCGATCAGCACCTGGGTGCCGTCCGGACTCGCCGTCATGGCCGTCGTGCCGCGGCCGAACGAGACGACGCAGCGCGGGCCGACTCCGCCGGGACCCTGGCGCCCGGGCGCACTACAGCGCGGGTGCGTGGCCTCACCGGCTGTCGTGCGGAAGGGCCCCGTCGGTGGGGGCTCGGGCGGGCGGACGACATGGGGAGCGCAGGCGGCGAGAGCGGACGTGAAAATGGCGATCGGCAGGAGGCGACGGAGTGACGGTCGGGACATGGGAACCCCCTATACTGAGGCAGTTTTTCCTTCCAGGCGGGTGACGTGCCGTGTATGGTGCCGCGGCAACTTCCCTGTGCCGGCCTCTCGCCACTTGGCCGCCAAACCAAACTCGATGAGGGTGATGTGAGACTTTTTCGTACGCTGATCGTGTCGCTGCTGCTCGGCGTCGCCGTGGCCGACCCTGCCCTGGCGCAGACCCTGACGCGCGGCCCGCTGATCCAAAACCCGGCCGCGCTGACGACCACGGCGACCATCCTCTGGTGGACCGACGTCGTCGGCAACAGCACGGTCGAGTACGGCCTCACGACGGGGCTCGGGCAGTCGACGACCGTGGCGCAGGCCGCAAGCTGCGAGGTCGGGTCGGCCGGTACCTGTCACACGGTGCCGCTGACGGGCCTGCAGCCGGGAACGCGCTACTACTATCGGCTCCTCACCAACGGCAATCAGGTTCTCGCGACCACCTACTTCCAGACCTTCAAGACGCCGGCCGACACGAGCGAGATCTACTTCACCGTGATCGGCGACTGGGGGCAGGGTTCGAGCGCGCAGGGACAGATCGGCAACAACATGAATGCCGACGATCCGCCGCTCGTGCTCACCGTCGGTGACAACGCGTACACCAACGGCACGCAGTCGGACTGGGACAACAACGTTTTCATCTCCCAGTGGAAGAACGGCATCCTCCGTCGCGGCATCTTCATGCCGACGCTCGGCAACCACGACTTGAACAACGTTGGCGCGTCGAACTGGGCGAGCTCGGTCGAGATCAAGATGCACGCGCTGCCGCGCAACGCGCCGGCCGGCCAGGAAGAGCGCTACTACTCCTTCGACAGCGGCGACGCCCACTTCGTCGTGCTCGACTCGAACCCGCCCGGTGTGAACGGCACCCAGACGGCGTGGCTCACGAACGACCTCGCGACGACCACTCGCAAATGGAAGTTCGTCTTCCTGCACCACACGCCGTACTCGTGCGCCAACGGCTTCGCGTCGATCGGCAGCGATCACAACGTGCGCGCCACCTGGGGGCCGATCTTCGAGCAGTATCAAGTCGACATCGTCTTCCTGGGGCACGACCACAGCTACGAGCGCTCGCGCCTCGTGAATGACTACGGCAACTCCAATGGCACCTACTACGTCATGACCGGCGGGGGCGGCGCGACGCTCGACGGCGCCGCGCAGGTCGACGGCGGAGGTCCGTACGGCTCCGGCTTCACGCACTCCAAGGAGTATTGCCCCTGGCTCGCGACCGACTGCGCGAACGGCGTGAATGGCCAGTACTGCAGCTTCGCAAAGTTCCAGCACGCCGAGGTCCGCATCGCGAACAACTCGGTCATGACGCTGAAGTCGATCGACAACAACGACGCCGTGTTCGACACCTTCGTCATCAACAAGACCACCATCTGCGGCAACGGCAACGTGGAATCCGGTGAGCAGTGCGACCAGGGCGCGGCGAACGGCACGGCGGCGGCGTGCTGCAGCTCGTCGTGTCAGTTCGTGTCGATCGGCACGACGTGTCGCGTCTCCGGCGGCTTCTGTGACGTCACCGAGACCTGCAGCGGCACGTCCGGCGCCTGTCCGACGAACGTGTTCCGGGCGAGCACGGTCGTGTGCCGGCCGGCGGCGGGGGACTGTGACGTGTCCGAGTTCTGCACCGGCTCGACCGCCGCGTGTCCGTCCGACACCCTCTTGGGGACCGGAACCGTCTGCCGACTGTCGGCGGGCGAGTGCGACCTCGAGGAGCGCTGTAACGGCTTGCCCGACTGTCCTGTCGACGCCAAGTCGACGGCTCCGTGCCGCGGCGCCGTCGACCTCTGTGACGTGGCCGAGAGCTGCAACGGCGTGAGCAACGCGTGTCCTGCGAACGGCCTGGCGTTGGCCGGCACGCCGTGTCGCGTCGCGACCGACGTCTGCGACGTGACCGAGACCTGTACCGGTGGCGACGTCGCGTGTCCGCCGGACGCCTTCGCGAGCCCGAGCGTCGTCTGCCGTCCCGGGACGTCGATCTGCGATCTCGCCGAGACCTGCACCGGCGGTGCTCCGGATTGTCCCGGCGACGCCTTCGCCGCGAACACCGTCGTCTGCCGTCCCGGCACCAGCGTGTGCGATGCCGCCGAGAAGTGCACGGGCAGCGATGGCACCTGTCCGGCCGACGCGTTCGCGCCGGCCAGCACCGAGTGTCGACCGTCGACGAGCGTCTGTGACGCCGCCGAGAACTGCACCGGCTCGAACGCGACGTGTCCGACCGACGCGTTCTCGACCACCGCGACCGTGTGCCGTCCCGCCGCGACGGCCTGCGACGTCGCGGAAAATTGCACCGGCAGCGCGGGCGCGTGTCCGAGCGATGCGGTCGCCCCGACGACCACCGTCTGTCGTGCGACGAGTGGCGTGTGCGACGTCGCCGAGAATTGCAACGGGACGACCACCACGTGTCCGGCCAATGGCTTCGCGCCGACCACCACCGAGTGCCGTGCGGCGAACGGCGTCTGCGACGTCCCGGAGAGCTGCACGGGCAGCTCGGCCGTGTGCCCGAGCAACGTGTTCGCCACGAGCGTCGTCACGTGTCGCGCCGCCGCCGGCGTGTGCGATGCCGCCGAAACCTGCAGTGGCGCCTCCGGCAGCTGTCCCGCCGACGGCTTCCTCTCGCCGGCCGTCGAGTGCCGGCCGACCGCGGGCACGTGCGATGTTCCCGAGAATTGCACGGGATCGAGCATCAGCTGTCCCGCCGATACCGGTCAGCCCGACGCGGACGGCGACGACATCTGCGACCTCGAGGACGTCTGTCCGCAAGCGTCGGATCCGGCGCAGGCCGACGCCGACAACGACGGTCTCGGGGACGCGTGCGACCCGTGCACCAACGGCGCGGTCGTCCGCGCGGTGAAGCCCAAGCTCACGCTGCAGCGGCTCTCGTTGCCGCTCGGCGACGACCGCTTCAAGTTCAGCGGCACGATGACGGTGCCCTCGGGCGCCATCGATCCCGCAACCGATGGCTTCCGGGTCCTCATCACCGACGCGTCCGGCCAGACCATCGTCGACGCGACGGTCCCGCCCGGCCTCTACAACACCACCACCGCGGCGGGGTGGAAGGTGAACGGCAGCCAGACGTCGTTCTCGTACAAGAACAAGGGCGGCACCATCGTGTCGCTCGCGGGCGTGTCGAAGGTCACCGTGAAGAAGAGCACCAAGGTCCCCGGCCAGGTGCGCTTCAACGTCTCCGCCATCGGGGGCGCCTATCCGCTCCCGAGCGCGCTCCCCGTCACCGGCACGATCATCCTCGACCCGCCGTACGCCGCCGACAACCAATGCGGCGATGCCGTCTTCCCGGGTCCGAGCGCCCCGTCGTGCGCGTACGTGTCCCCGCCGGGCACGATCAAGTGTAAGTAGCGGGGCAGTCCGTACTCCGCCGCCGCGCGATCACAGCGGATCGAGTGCTGGTCGTTGCTTACACGATGCGAGGCGCAGGAATCCGAATCATCAGTGCGCGATTCGCGAGCCGTGTTACCCCGCGCGACCCACCGCCAGCACGTACGTGTCTTCCGGCCCGAGCTCGAGCCCGACCCAATTCTTGTTCTCTTCCTTCTTCTGCTTCACGAAGTCGCGGTAGCCGCGGCCGCTCGTGACGGTGAGGCCCGCGGCTTCGAGGGCGTCGTTGAGGGAGGTGAGATAGTCGGGCGGCTCCTCGTCGGCGGCGAAGACGAAGACACCGGGCTTCATCGCGAAGCGCACGGTGGTGTTGCCCTTCACCTGCCAGCCGGCCTCTTCGAAGATTTTCTGGAGCTGCTTCTGAAAGTCCGCAGCTTCCGGGTTGTTCGGCACGACGGCGAACCAGACGGGCGCGCCGGGCGTGGTGCCGAGCTTCTCCAGCATGGCGGTCTTTTGCTCGGGCGTGATGACACGGGCGGCGACGGGGGCAGCAGGGGCCGGGGGCGGTGCGGCCGGCGCGGCCGCAGACTGACCGGCCGGAGCCGCGGCGGGTGCCGCGGGAGCCGCCGCGCGCATGCGGGCGATCTCGGCGTTCAGGTGCGTGATGTACCAGACGACGCCGATGGCCAAGACGAGGCCGGCGATCCTGACTGCGAGGCGGGAAGTCATCGTCGAACGTGTTTAGAGGAGAGCGGTCCGGCTTCGCAAGCCGCGATCACGCTTTGCGATGCGCCCACGACGGCGGATGCTCGGGGTCGAGATCGTGCGGCCCATAGGGGATGCCGAGCTGCCCTGGCGCCCACTGTGGCGTCCACGCGGGCGGAAACCCCCGGTAGGGTCCGCGGTCCTCTTCGAGGGTCTCGGCGACGCGGGCGGTGAGCTCGAGCAGCTCGCTTTCGAGGTGCCGGCGGAGCGCCTCGACGGCCGCCTCGTCGGCGTCGGGAGCGATCCAGTACGGGCCGCTCGCGAGCGTGAGGCGCTGCGTGCAGGGGAGGGGAATCTGGGTCCGGTCCCACGTGTTCAGGGTGATGCCGCGCCGATAGCGGGTGCGCACGAGCACGATCGGGGCGCGGCAGGCGCGCGCGATCAGCACCGCGCCAGGCTTCATGTGGTAGGCGGGACCCTGCGAGCCGTCCACGGTGAGCCCGTAGATGACGCGCGGGACGGTCTGCATGTGCTCGATCAGGTCGCCGAGCACGTCGCGTCGGCGCGACTTGGATCCCGAGCCGCCGCGAAACACGACGAAGTTGCAGCGCCGCAGCATCTCGCTGATGATCTCGCCGAAGTCGCTGACGCTCGCGAGCGTGTGGCCGTGAAAGTGGCGGTAGTTGTACGCCACCGTGAAGACCTCCTCGTGCCAGAGCGCGGCGACCGCGCGATCGTGGCGGTTGGCGGCGTCGAAGAGGACTTCGTCGAGCTGGCGGCCGTCCTCGCGCGAGGTCAGCCGAACGACGGTCATGTAGAGCATGTAGAGGCGCGGCACGACGAGCACCCCGAGCGCGATGGCGCGCGCCGCGAACCAGCGCCGCACGCGTTTCGCGAGTCGGGGCCGACGGGTCGGTCGCGGTGCCGGGGGTGGCGAATCGGGCAGCGGGCGCATCGCGCGCCTTGTATCGCGCCGACTTCGCCTTGTCTTTCTCCGGGGCCTACGGGACAATCGCCGACTTCATGGCCACGACCTTCACCGTCGGCGTCGCCCAGATCGATTGCCGGCTCGGCGACGTCGAGGCCAACCTGGCCGCGTACGAGCGCGAGCTCCGCGAAGCCAAGGGCCGCGGCATCGACCTGCTGATTTTTCCCGAGCTGAGTCTCACCGGCTACTTCCTGAAGGACATGGTCTCGACGGTCGCGATCGACGCCGCGTCGCCGGCGTTTCGGCGCCTCCGCGAGCTCAGTCGCGAAACCGTGGCGTTCGTCGCCGGTGTCGTCGAGGAGACGCCGGAGTATCGCTTCTACAATGCCGCGATGCTTTTCGACGGCGGCGCGCTCCAGCACGTGCACCGCAAGGTCTATCTGCCGACCTACGGCCTCTTCGACGAGCTCCGCTATCTCGCCCGCGGCGATCGGCTCGGCGCCTTCGAGAGCCGTTTCGGACGGACCGCGCTGCTGCTTTGCGAGGATCTCTGGCATCCGTCGACGTCGTACGTCGCGGCGATGGATCGGGCGCTCACCTTGATCGTGCCCTCGGCGAGCCCGATCTGGGGCGTCGAACGCGGCGAGATCCCGGAGAACGCCGCGTACTGGCAGCGCGTGAACGGCGTGACCGCCGAGTCGTACGGCATGCACCTCGTGTACGCGAATCGCGTCGGCTTCGAGGACGGTGTCGGCTTCTGGGGCGGTTCGGAGATCCTGTCGCCGAGCGGCGAGGTGTTGGCGCGCGCGCGGTACTACGAGCCCGACATGATCGCCGCTCAGATCGATCTCGGCCTCGTGCGCCGGAAGCGCATCGCCGCGCCGATGCTGCGCGACGAGAACATCGACCTCACGATCAACGAGCTGATGCGCATCCGTGGCCGCGAGGCGGTCGGCGTCGTGAAGGTGTTGCCGGTCGCGTCCGCGGGGAAGCCGCGTCTCGTGACGAAGCCGGCGCGCGGCGCGAAGACCGCCAAGGTCGCCAAGCTCGCCAAGGTGGCGAAGATTGCCAAAGCGCGGAAGCTCGCGAAGCTGCCGAAGGCCACCAGGACCCGGAAGGCCGCACCCCGGCGATGACCTCCGCGCGCGTCGCGTCGGCGCCGACGCCGACGATTCCGATCAACCCGGCCGTGCTCCGCCGCATTCTGGTCGGCTTCATCCGGAACGAGGTGCGGAAGGTCGGCGTGGAGCGCGTCGTGCTCGGGCTCTCCGGCGGCGTCGATTCGAGCCTGGCGGCGTTTCTCGCGGCGGAGGCGCTCGGACCCGCCAACGTGCTCGGCATCCGCATGCCGTATAGCGCGTCCAGCAAGGAGAGCCTCGAGCACGCGCAACTCGTCGCCGACGCAACCGGCATCCAGGTCGCGACCATCGCCATCACGCCGCAGATCGACGCCTACTTCGCCGCCATCCCCGACGCGACGCCGCTCCGCCGCGGCAACAAGATGGCACGCGAGCGCATGACCATTCTCTACGACCACTCCGCGAGCTGGCGCGCGCTCGTGCTCGGCACGAGCAACAAGACGGAGCTGCTGCTCGGGTACGGGACGCTGCACGGTGACATGGCGTCGGCCCTGAATCCGCTCGGCGACCTCTACAAGACGCAGGTGTGGGCCTTGTCGGAGGCCGTCGGTGTGCCCGCGCCGATCGTGGAGAAACAGCCGTCGGCCGATCTCTGGCAGGGGCAGACCGACGAGCACGAGCTCGGCTTCGAGTACCGTGCGGTCGATCGCTTGCTCTATCTGATGGTCGACGAGCGCTTCGAAGACGAGGATCTCGTCGCCGCGGGATTCGCCGTCGCGTTCGTGCAGCGCGTCCGCGGTATGGTGCAGCGCTCGCAGTTCAAGCGCCGTCTGCCGGTGATTGCCAAGGTCTCGGCCCGCACGATCGATCGCGATTTCCGCTACGCCCGCGACTGGGGCTGTTAGCTCGGCGACCCCGGAGGCGAACGTGAAGGACGCGCTCGGAGTGCCGGTCGGGATGGGCATGGATCCGCCCAGCAAAGCGGTGCAGCTCGCGGTGGTCGTGCTGCTGCTCGGCTTCCTCGTGATCAACTGCCTGGTCCAAGCGCGCACGGACACGCCGACCGTCGACGAGTTCGTCTATCTCCCGGCCGGCTACTACCACCTCCGCACCGGCGACCTCACGTTCGACTCGAGCAATCCGCCGCTCCTCAAGATGGCGATGGCGCTGCCGCTGCTCGCGATGGATCTCCAGCTCGAACGCGACCCGCGTTGGCGCGACAACCGCACCGGGTGGGGCCCGTGGATCTACGGGACGCGCTTCATGGAGACGAATCGGGACCGGTACCTCGACGCGTTCTTTGCGGCGCGGCTCACGACGATCGCGTTCACGGTGGTGACGGGTGCGCTCCTCTGGTGGTGGGCGCAGTCGATGCTGTCACCGCTCGCGGCGCTCGCGGCGTTGGCGCTCTACTGCACCCAGCCGACCGTGCTCGCGCACGGTGCGCTCGCGACGCTCGACATGGGCGTCACGATGCTCGTCTTCGGCGCGTTCGTGGCGCTCGCGCGCTTCGCCGCGACCGCGCTGCGGCCTTTGGCGGCACTCGCAGGCGCGCTGCTCGGGCTCGGGATCGCGGGCAAGGGCGTGACGCTGATCTTTCTCCCGCTCGTGCCGGTTCTGGCAGTGATCGGATGGCCCGTCGCGGGCCGTGGCGGATGGCCGGGACGGGACCGCGAACGCTTACTGAAGCTCGCCGACGGGATGCTCGTGCTCGCCGTCAGCGCGTGGGTCGCGCTGCTCGCGGTGTACCAGTTCTCGGGCTTCCCACTGCCGGGCCCGGTGCTCGAAGGCATTCGTTTTCAGGCCAACGCCAGCAGCGCCGGCGAGTTCCCCGCCTTCTTGAACGGCAACTGGTCGCAGACGGGCTGGTGGTACTACTTTCTCGAGGCGTTCGCCGTGAAGACGCCGCTCCCGACGATCGCGCTCGTGCTGGGCGGGTTCGCCGTCATCGCACGCCGGCGCGGGCGCGCGGCCGGTGACGCGTGGATCGCGCTGCCGCCACTCTTGTTGCTTTACGTGCTCTCGTTCCACTTCGGCAAGAACTACGGCGTGCGCTATCTGCTGCCCGCGTTGCCGTTCGTGCTCCTGGTCGCGGGCGTGGCCGTCGACGCTTGCCTGCGCGACCGCCGCGGTGCGATCGCCGTCGGCGCCCTCTTGGCGGGACAGCTCGTGTCGTGCGTCGTCACGGCCCCGCACCAGCTCGCGTACTTCAACGTGCTCGCCGGTCCGACCGATCACGCGCGCCGGCTGCTCCTCGACTCGAACCTCGACTGGGGACAGGACCTCGGGCGGCTGGCGACATACCTCGAGGCCAAGGACGTGCCGTCGGTCGGTCTCGGCTACTTCGGGCACGTCGATCCCAAGCTCTACGGCATCGACTACACGCTGCCGCCGCAGGCGCCGGCGGTCGGTCGGTTCGCGGTGAGCGCCAACTTTCTTGCCGGCTATTCCTACGCGGTGACGTATGCGGGGGAGCGCATGATCGGCGTGAAGCGTGGGGCCTGGTCGTGGCTCGACCGATTGCCGCCGACCGCACGGATCGGCCGATCCATCTATTACTTCGACGTTGGCGAGGACGACGTCCGCCGCCTCGCCGCCGCCCCGTTGCCGACGGCGGGCGCGTCGCGCTAGAGCCGACTCGCCGTGTCCACGTTCCGTCGCGCGCTCGGATTCGCGCTCTGGCTCCTCGTCGTGCTCGCGCTTGCGGAGGGCGCCGTGCGTCTCGCCGGCTGGGTGCTACGCCGCGATCAGGGGCTCGGCGACGGCACCGCGGGGAAGAACGTCGTCTACTGCATCGGCGACTCGTTCACGTACGGGCAGGGCGTTCAACCGACCGAGGCCTGGCCGCAGGTGTTGGCCGCCATGATGAAGCAGGAGGAGGGGGCTGCGGCGCCGGAAGTACGCACGCTCGCTGAGCCCGGACGCAGCAGCTCGGTGGCGCTGCTCGAGGTCGCCAAAGCGCTCAAGGCGGGCGACGCGCGTCTCCTGCTGATCATGACCGGGTGGAACGCCAACGACGGCGACTTCGCCGATTGGGCGGCGCGCCACGATCGCGCCGTGCCGTGGACGGCGCGCGTCGATCTCTGGCTCGCGCATTCACGGCTCTATCGCGTCGTGAAGCAGGCGCTCACGTTCCAGAGCCGGGCGCTCGTCTTCGACGACGTGAAGGTCATTCCGCAGACGACCGGCATGCAGCTCTACGATTTCAACGTCTACCAGGAGATCGCACGCGAGAACCTGCGGCAGATCGCGCGGCTCTGTCACGCCGCCGGCGTCCCGTGCGCGTTCCTCACGTACCCGCACCAGGATCTCCCGCCCAATCCCAACACGAAGATCGAGTACTACCACGCGCTCTTCGGCCGCACGCCGATCGCCGAGGCGGATTATCTCGTGGAGGATCGCTTGCCGGGCGAGATTGCGATCGACGCGATCATTCGCACCGTCGGCCATGCCGAGGACGTTCCGGTGATCGATACGCAGCCGGCGTTCGTGCGTGAGACCGGCGGCGGGCTCTATCTGGCGGACTGGCACCACCCGACGGCGAAGGGCCACCGGCTGATCGCCGAGACCGTCTTTGCTGCTGCTCGGGGGCGTTAGCTTCTGCCGAGTGAGTCTGAGTGAGAGGTGCTCAGCGGGCTCGCTTGCGGAAGTCGCCTCTGCGGAGGCACCACGCGCTGTCGAACGTAACGCCGTAGGTTCCCCCGCACCTTCTCGCCAGGCGCGATTGGGTCACGCGCAACATTCCCGCGCTACTCTGGCGCATCTTCGCCGAAACGATGCTTCATCGATCAGCATCGCGTTGACCAGTCCGGCGAAAGCTTGTTACGGACAGGCCACGCTACGTCGGCGGGCGCCGCATTCAGTGGCAGCAGTGCAGGGAGGGCCTCGTGCCAAGAACGGGACGTACCATCGTCGGGCTTGCCTTGAGTCTGGCGTTGACCGTGGGTTGTGGTGATGGTGGCGGGCACGACACGCGTGCCGTAGGAGCGCCCCATGCAGGAGACATGTCCTGCTCGAACACGTCATTCGACGACTACAGGTTCGAGATCGAGGACGGCCAACACGTGGAGATCGACCTCGAAACGCCTGATCCGGCTACCGCAGGAGATTTTGCACTCTTCGGCACTTGTGGCGCACTCGGCTTCGCCGGCGACGACGAGCGATCCTGCGGCGCCTCGGATTTTCGGTGCCCTTCCGTCAGATTTTCCGCCAAAGCCACGACCTCCTGCTTCCTCCGCGTGACCATTCCTTCCGCGCGATGTCAGGACATCGCCCGGCCCGCCACCTACGTCCTCGACGTCCGTATCGGCGGAGTTCCCACACTCCCGACATTGGTCTCCAGCTTCGATGGGGTGCCTATACCCAGCCGTCCTGACCTCGATATCGCCGAGGACATCACGCCTTGCGGCGAAGGTCTGGGCGACGAGTGGACCTTCGACGTCACGACCGGGGACACCATCGTCGTTGCCGTCGATACGATCGACCTCGAGACGGCCGCCGACCTCGCCTTCAACGTCACCTGCGGCGCCACCCCGGTGCCGGTCCTGACCCTATTCGCCGACGACGAGTTCGCCTGCACCTTCCCGCCTCCTGCTTACGGCTGTCCGATCGGCAGCTTCATCGCGGCCACCGACGCGACCTGCACGGTGCGGGTCAGTGCCCTCGGCGCGTGTGCCAATCCTGGCCTGGCTCGCTACGGTCTCGGCGTGGAGCGCAACGGCATGCCGGCGACCTTGACCCTCGTCGGGGACGATATCTTCCCGCCCCTTCCCCCGCTTCCCGATCTCAGCTCGAGTGAGGATTTGACTCCTTGCAACTCTTCAGCCGCCGACGTGTGGCAGTTCGACGTCGCTGCTGGCGAGCAAGTGATCGTTGGCACCGACACTGTGGACAGCGCGACCTCGGCCTTCCTCTTCGTTCAGGTCGACTGCGCCAATGGCGCGTTCGGAACCTTTGCTGGCGGGGAGCGCGCATGCTCCTTCCCGCCACCCTCCGGTGGTTGCGCGCTCGCGAGTTTCGACGCCCCGTTCGACGCGACGTGCCTCCTGACGGTCAAGAGCGATGTTTTCAGCTGCACCGATCCGGCGACGGCGCGCTACCGATTGGGCGTGACACGCGGCGATGCGCCGGCCGTCCTCACCCTGATCGACGACGACCGCCTCCCACCGCTCCCGGAGCTGACCACCAGCGAGGACATCACCCCTTGTGATTCCACCGTCCTCGATCAGTGGCAGTTTCCAGTGGCCGCCGGCGATGCCGTGCTGGTCGCGACCGATACGGCCGACCCCGAGACGGCCGCGATACTTTTCTTCGACGTGATCTGCGACGGCCACTTCGTTGCGGGGGGTGAAGTACAGCGCCCTTGTCGGTTTCCGCCCCCATTCGGCCAACTCTGCCCATCCTCAGCGTTTATCGCTCCGGAAGATGCGACCTGTACCCTCACCGTGACCAGCGCGCATGGGTGCACCGACCCGACGACAGCCAGATACCTCCTCGGTGTCGAACGGAACGACGTGGCGGCTGAGCTGACCTTGCTCGTCGACGATCAGCCACCGCCGGTGCCCAATTTCACCTCGAGCGAGGACATTACCCCGTGTCGATCCGCTGATTTCGTCCCCGGGGTCTCGGACGTGTGGCAATTCGATGTCGCCGCCGGCGATGCGGTCCTCGTCGCAACGGACACGGCGGATGCCGAGACCGCCGCTGACCTGTTCGTCTCGATCTCTTGTGATGCGTTTTTCGCCGGGACATTCGGCCGCGTCCGCGAGTGCAGTTTTGGCGATTTCAGCACGTGCATTTCTTCGACCTTCGTCGCCGACGCTGCCAGCTCCTGTACCGCGCAGGTGCTGAGCGGTTTTTGCACGGATGGCGCCACGGCACGCTACCGTCTCGGCGTCGAGCGCAATGGGGTAGCGGGTGCGTTGACACTGATTGCCGACGACCAACCTTTCACTTTCCCCGGCTTCGCCCATGAGGCAGCCTCCACCTCACGAACCTCGGCATCGCTCGAGCCGCGGTCGCACTTCCGCGATTCACAGCGTACCCGCTCGGCAACGCCTGCCGTGCAAAAGGCGAAGCACAACCGCACGCCAACCTCGCGCTACCCCTGACGCACGCGGGATTGATCGCGACCGGTCAGCCTCGACCCACCGGCGAACAGATCGGCACGGCGCCCGCGCAAGGCCCAGCACGCACCACGACGTCGATGATTTCCTCTGCTATCAGACCTACGACGCCGAAGGGGCACCGGCTGATCGCCGAGACCGTGTTTGCTGCTGTTCGGGGGCCGTTAGTTTCTGGGAGCGACGTCGGGCGTGCACCGTAGCCGAGGCGTCGTACTCGGCTCGTTCACGCCTCGTAGACTTCCCGCCGATGTCCGATCTTCAGCACGAGAACGAGATCGGGAGGCTCGATCGTGTAGATCACGCGCCAATCGCCGACACGCAGCCGGCGCGCTCCCTTGAGACTGTAGCGCAGCGGCTTGCCGTGCTCGATGGGATGGACCGCGAGCTTTTTCTCTAGCGCACTCTTGACCTGGCGACGGACCGACTTGGCGAGCTGGGGAATGTCCTCGGCGACGACGCTTTCCAGATACTCGATGCGATAGGTCACCCCCACGCCTTCGCGTGGGGCACGCGTTTTTGCTTGCGCGCCAGCCGCTCATCTGCGACCCGCGAGAAGTAGGCGTCCTCCTGGTACTCCAGGGCTTGCTCGATCAAGCCAAGACTCACCCCGGCGACCGGCTGATCGCGCTCGACCGACAAGCGCTCGAGAGCCTCGTACACCTCGTCACCGACCGTGATGTTGATTCGCTTCTTCGCCGTGGGCATCAACGAGCTCCTTCCGTCAGGGTGTGCCACCGGTGTATCACCTGAGTCGGGCGCGAACCAAGGACGAAACAGTTGGCCGCGCCTCGGCGCCTGGCTGATCGCCCTCTCTTGGTGCCGGTGACGACTACCGTCCACGGCTACCTGATGGTGAACGCCCCCGACGACGTGAGCCGGCAGATCCAACCGGCGCGGCACTACCTGTTCACGCAGCTCGGCGTCCGAAGTGGACACTCCGAAGGCTGAGCGTTGATGTGCGGACCGTGCATTCTCACCCCCGTTCCGCTACGGGCTCGCCATGGATACCGAGCGTGCGTTCCTCGTGTGCACCTATGGCGTCATGCCGGGTTGGTTGCTGCTGGCGTTCGCGCCTCAGTGGCCGTGGACGCAGCGCCTGGTGCACTCGTTGCTGATCCCGCTGCTCCTCGTGCCGGTGTACGTCGGCGGGCTCGTCCTCTCCGGCGGCGGGCCGGAAGGGGGCAGCTTCAGTACGCTCCCCGGCGTAATGGCGCTCTTCACCGATCCGTTGACAGTCCTGGCCGGCTGGGTCCACTACCTGATCTTCGACCTCTTCATCGGGGCGTGGGAGGTGCGCGACGCCCACCGGCGCGCGATCCCTCACGGCTACGTGATCCCGTGCCTGCTCCTCACGCTGATGGTCGGTCCGGCCGGATTGGCGGCGTACCTGCTCCTGCGGCTCGCGCTCCGGGGGGAGTGGCGCCTCACCGAGGATCTGGCGTAGACGCCCTTCGTTCTTCGCGGGTGCCGCATCCCCGGCTATCGCAGTCGCCTAAGTCCAGCGATCGGCTGGGTCGCGCACTCGACCGGGCTCGGCTTGGCTGGTTTCGCGATGACAGCAAATCCCGTGACGAGGCCTCGGCGACCGCTACTGCGCGGCTCAGCTCCCGCAGCTCGCGATCAGCTGATCGGCCTGCGCGTCGTCCGGCCGCAGCTGGCGGAGGTCTTCGCGGAGGCGGCGGGCGTCGTCGCAGCGGCCGAGGGTGGCGTGGAGGCGCAGCGCCGAGAAGACGACGACGGGGTCGCGCGGACGGTTCTGGACCGCGGCGCGGCTGGCGGTGACGGCGTCGTCGGCGCGGCCGAGGCGTTGATAGACCGTGGCGAGGTAGGTCTGGGCTTCGTAGACGTGGAAGCCGAACTGGGTGGCCCGTTCGAGCTCGGGGATGGCGGCCGTCAGATGCGGGGCCGCGGCGGCGGAGTCGGCCGCGCGATCGGCGAGCGCGAGCTCGAGGCGGCCGATCCATAGGGCGGTTTGGCCTGGGCCACGAAGGGATTCTCCGGCCTCGGCGCGGCGCAGATACGACAACGCCGTGGGCAGATCGTCGCGGCGCTCGTACCACTCGGCGAGCTTCTGCCATTCGCTGTCGTACCAGACGTCACCGTCGAGGCAGATCGCGGGCGCGTCGGGGGTGGCGGGCTCGCAGTACGCGTGGTTCACGAAGACCCCGGCGACCGACAGCGCGCCGACGAGGGCCGCGAGCGGGCGCCAGTCCTCGCGCGGCAGGATGCGGATCGCCCAATCGATCACCACGGCTGCGAAGATGGCGAGGAAGGGGAGCGCCGGGATGCGATAGCGCGAGCGGATGTAGAAGAGCGCGATCACGCCGAGATAGCCGAGGCAGATGACGTACAGCGGCCGGGCGGGCCGATGGCGCGCCGACAACACGAGGCCGACGAGCCCGAGCGTGCCGACGAGGGCGAAGCTCGTCCCCCCCCACAGCCAGGGCATGTATTGCGCGCGGATGAACGCGAAGTGGTAGCTGTCCGGGATCTCGTAGCTGTTCCACAGTACCGTGACCTTGCGCGCCGTCGTCGCGACGAAGTCGACCGGATGCGAGACCGCCCAGCCGACCGCGCGGCCGGACCAGTGGCCTGATACGCCCGCGGGGCTGAGCGCCCGACCGGCGTCGCGCTCGGCGAGCCATTTCGAGTCGCCCTCCTCGAACTCGGGCACGTCACGGAGTCCCTTTGGACGCCCCGAGAGACCGGTCGTGAGCGGGTTGTTGCCGAGGTAGAGATTCAAGCCGGCGTCGCCGCTGGTCAGCATGAAGCCGCCGCCGTGCCAGCTGTTCCAGGCGATGACGGGAAAGAGCGCGAGGAGCGCGCCGCCGAGAAAGAGCGCGGCGAGCCGCTGCGCCACGGGCTTCGGCATGGTGCGATCGACGGCGGCGTAGGCGGTGAGGCCGAGGAGGGCGAGGAGCCACTGGCCGACCCCGATCACGGTCACGCCGAAGACGACGCCGGCCGCCGCCATGAGGCGTGGGCTGCGCTCGCTCCGGGCGCGCAGAAACCACTCGAAGCCGAGGAGACCGCCGAAGATCAGTAGCGCCGTTTTGGAGAGCGAGATCTCCTCGAGGATCATCGGCCCGTAGGTCGCGAGCAGCACACCCGCGATCAAGCCGATCCGACGCGTGAAGAGCCGCGTGCCGATCGCCGTGACGAGCCCGGCGCTCGCGCTGCCGAGCAGAATCTGGATGACCCGCGGCGGCCACGGCGACGCCCCGAAGAGCGCGGTCACGATCGCGAGGTAATAGGCGTAGAGCGGTGATTGGTAGAAGTGGCGCGCGGGCAGCCACTCACCGGCGAGAATCTGCGCGGCCCAGGTCTGGTAGCCGCGGGCGTCGATCGTGTCGATCTGGAGGTAGGGCGTCGCCGTCATTTGCGTGAGGGCGACGACGCGGATCACGAGCGCCAGTGCGACGACGCCGGCGACGGCGGCCCAGTGCACGGCTTCCCCGGCCGGCCACGTCGGCCACGTCAGGCGGGGCGAAGCACGGCGGGGCTGGCGCGCTGCACGCACCGGGGGCGAAGAGCCGGCCGGTGAGGCCGGCTGGCTGACGATGCGATCGCGCTTCTCGCGTGCCTTCTTCCCCAAGAGATCGTCGGTACGCTGCGAGCGCGGAGCAGTCGAGCCCCGCGCGCCGCGACGAATCGCGGCGCGCGGGATCGATCATCAGTCGGCTTTGTCCTTGTAGAGCGCCGGGACGTTCTTGCCGGCCGGGGCGCTGAAGTTCGCTTCCCAGCACTTGCCGATGCTGTTCTGGAGCTGGACGCGGACCGGCAGGGTCAACGGCAGGGTCGGGGTCAGGAGATTGTCGCGCGATCCCTTCACCTGCACTTGCGCCTTCCCGGCGGCCCCGGACTTGAGCTTCACCTGCTGGATGCCGTGCGGGGTCAGGTCCTTGTCCTTGTACTGGTAGCCGGTGGGCTTCGCCGACCAGCACGGCCGTCCTGCGCACGTGCCGCCGGCGGGAATCTTGGCGTGCGTGACGAGCGCGCCGTTGTCATAGACGCAGAGCTCGTAGCTCGTCGTGGCGGTCGGCGATCCGAAATCCGCCATCGTGGTGGCGGCGCCTTTCGACCACTTCCACTGCAGGCGATCTTTGCTGTCGGGGGCCTTGTCGGCGATCTGCACCTGCGCCTTGCCCGAAGCGACGGGCAGCAAGCAGCCGGTGGCCGGACCGACCGAGCAACCCGACTCGGTGTGACACGTCGACGAGCAGTCGTCTCCGCTGGTCGCGTTGCCGTCGTCACAGTCCTCGTTGCAGGCGCTCTGCGTCGAGCCGTCGCCGCACAGTGTCGACTCGCCGAGGCACGAGCCGGTCTGACAGCGGTCGTTCGCGGTGCACACGACGGCGTCGTTGCAGATCGTGCCGTTCGCCTGGAAGAGGTCGGTCGCACACGAGGGGGTGGCACCGTCGCAGTCTTCGTGGATGTCGCACTGACCCGTCGACGGACGGCATTCCGTTCCCGCGGGCACGAGGCCGTCGGCGGGGCAGGTCGTGCCGGAGCCGTTGCAGCTTTCGGAGGCGTCGCACCCGTCGCTCGCCGGACGGCAGACGGTGGTGTTCGGCTGGACGGCATCGACAGGGCACGCGGCGCCGCTGCCGGTGCACGACTCGACGGCGTCACAGATACCGGCGCTCGACCGGCACGTGGTGGTGCTCGGCGCGAATGCGTCGCTCGGGCACGCCGTCGTGGTGCCGTCGCAGCTTTCGGCGACGTCGCAGACGTCGGCGCTGGCGCGGCATGCGGTCGTGGACAGCTCGACGGCGTCGGTGGGGCACGCGGCGGTGGCACCGTCGCAACTTTCCGCGACGTCGCAGACACCCGCGCTGGCGCGGCATTCCGTGCTGCTCGGCTCGAAGGCATCGGCCGGGCAATCGGCCGTGGTGCCGTCGCAGCTCTCGGCGACGTCACAGACGCCCGCGGTCGCGCGACACTCGGTGGTCGAGGGCTCGAGCGTATCGGCCGGGCAATCGGTCGCGACGCCGTCGCAGCTCTCGGCGATGTCGCAGACCCCGGCGCTCGGCCGGCACGGCGTGGCCGACGGCTCTACGCTGTCGGTCGGGCAGGCGTTGCTCGCGCCGTCGCAGCTCTCGGCGGTGTCGCAGCTGCCGGCGGCGGGACGACAGACCGTCGTGCTCGGCTCCGGGGCATCCGCAGGGCAGGCGGCCACCGATCCGGTGCAGGTCTCGGCCGCGTCGCACACATCGGTGCCGGCGCGACAGACGGTCGTCGTCGGCGCGAAACCGTCGCTCGGACACGCGGCCGCCGAGCCCGTGCAGCTCTCCGCCACGTCGCAGACGCCGGCCGAGGCGCGACACTCGGTCGTAGTCGGCGCGAAGGCATCAGCGGGACAGTCGTTGCTGACGCCGTTGCAGGTCTCGGCGACGTCACACACGCCGGCGGAGGCGCGGCAGGCCGCGTTGCTCTTGGCGTCGGCGGGACAGATCGAGCTCGAACCGGTGCAGTTCTCGCTGAGGTCGCAGACACCGGCCGCCGACCGACAGACGGTCGATGCGTTCGCGAAGCCGTCGACCGGACACGCCGCACCGGATCCGGTGCAGTGCTCCGCGACGTCGCACGTGCTGGCCGCGCCGCGACACGTGGTCGTCGTGGGCGAAAACCCATTGGCGGGACAGGCGGCACTCGATCCGCTGCAGACCTCGGCGACGTCGCAGATCCCCGCCGTGCTGCGGCAGGTCGTCGTGGTGCCGAGGAAGCCATTGGCGGGACAGGTGGGGCTGGAGCCGGTGCAGTTCTCGGCGACGTCACAGACGCCGGCGGTGCCGCGGCATGGCGTCGTCGAAGGCGAGAACCCGTCCCCGGGGCAGGTGGCACTCGACCCGCTGCAGACCTCCGCGACGTCGCAGATGCCGGCCGTGCTGCGGCAGGTCGTCGTCGTGCCGAGGAAGCCGTTGGCGGGACAGGTGGGGCTGGAGCCGGTGCAGTTCTCGGCGACGTCGCAGACCCCGGCGGTGGCGCGGCATTGCGTGGTGCTCGGCGAGAGGCTGTTGGCGGGACAGCTGGCACTCGATCCGGTGCAGAGCTCGGCCGGATCGCAGACGCCGGCGGTCGCGCGGCATTGCGTCGAACTCGCCGCGAACTGGCAGGTCGACGTGCAGCACACACCGCCGTCGCATTGCTCGGCCACGGGTCCGAGGCTGTCGACCACGCCATTGCCGCAGAAGTTGGTGAGGGTGACCGTGACGAAGTGACCGTCGTTCGCCTGGGTGCGGCTCGGATTGCCGGGGTACGTACACGCGTCGCAGCCGCTCACGCTGCTGCCTTCACCGATCCGAACGGCGGCTTCGCACGAGTTGCTTCGCGAGGTGCCGGTCCAGGTGAAGGCGAGCGTGTGGCCGACCGCGCCGCCATTGCTGTTGGCCGCGATCACCGCGTCGGCCGTCTGGCTGAAGGGCGTGTTCGCGTCGCCGCCGCCATTGCCGACGCTGCCCGGATCGCCGAGGTTCAAGCTGCCCGAGGTCTGCGTGCCACCGCTGCTGCTGCCGCTCGAGCCGGTCACGTCGGCAGCGCCGTCGCAGCCGCTGACGTCACTGACCCGCTCCATGATGCCGGTGCGCTCCTGGTGGACGTCGAGGCGGTAGCCGCCGGGCGCCGTCACGTCGAACGTGAGCTCGTGGCGCGCGGTCGCGTTCGAGTCCTTCGTGCTGCCGACGCCGACGTCGGCGCTGATGTTCCACGCGTAGCGGGTCTTGAACGTGGTGGGGTTGTTGGTCTGGACGACGACCGACGACCGGACCGAACCGTTGCCGTCGCCGCCGTTCGCCGTACTCCCGGAGGTACTGGCCGCTGCGCCCGAGATCGATTGTGCCGCGGCAGGGTGAGCCGCGAGCAGCAGTCCGAGGCCCAGGGTGAGGGCGGTCATGGACGCGTGCGTCGCGCGGCGGCGCAGGGGGAATCTGAACGTCATGCGGTCTCCTCCGAGGGGAATGCGGATGAGTAGGGGTGCGCCGTCGGGCGGCTACGGCGGACTGGGTTATCGCCAACCCCTATGCGAAGTGTCAAGGAAAAACGCCGGTTTCCGGGATATTCCTGGGCTCCGGCGGGAGGTCGTGCTCGTCGGCCGTGGCCCGCCAACGGGCGTCGTCTAGGGACGCGGTCGAGGTTGTGGGAGCGCGCGTTCCGTGACACTCAGCCGGCGCGGATGGCGGGCACTCTCTATGTGGTGGCGACGCCGATCGGGAACCTCGGCGACCTGACGGCGCGGGCGATCGAGACCCTGAAACAGGTCGATCTGATCGCCGCCGAGGATACGCGGCGGACCGGGCGGTTGCTGGCGCATCTGGGCATCACCCGACCGCTCCGGAGCTATTACGACGCGGTCGAGGCGGCGCGGGCGCCGGGCCTCGTCGCCGAGCTCGTCGCCGGCCGTTCGATCGCGCTCGTCTCGGATGCGGGGACACCGGGGATCGCCGATCCGGGCTATCGCTTGATCCAGGCCGCGATCGCCGCCGACATCGCGATCGTGGCGATCCCAGGCCCGTCGGCGATCACGACCTTCCTGCCGGTCTCGGGCCTCCCGACCGATCGCTTCGCGTTCGAGGGCTTCCTGCCGCCGCGGACGGGCGAGCGACGGCGCCGGCTCGCCACGCTGGCCGACGAGACGCGCACGCTCGTGTTCTACGAAAGCGGGCCGCGCCTCGTGGCGTCGCTCGCCGACATGGCGGCCGCGTTCGGGTCGCGGGCGGCGGCGATCGGCCGCGAGCTCACCAAGCTGCACGAGGAGATCATCCGCGACGATCTCGTGGCGCTCGCGGCGCGCGCCGACACGTTGATCGTGAAGGGTGAGATCGTGATCGGCGTCGCAGGGGCGGCTCCCGCCGTCGCCGATGAGGTGCGAGTCGACGACGAAGCGCTCGCGGCCGAGATTCGCCGCCGGCGCGCGGCCGGCGCGAGCGTGCGGGACGTGGCGGAGGCTCTGGCCCAGGAGCGCGGCCTGAATCGCCGGGCGCTCTACCGCATGGCCCTCGCACTCGAGCGGTCGTGAGCGCGCGGCTTTCCGGAGAGCGCGTCGGCCGGGTCGGCGACGCCATCACCGCGGTCACCGGACTCGAGGCGCGCGAATCGCGTCTCCTTGCACTGCTCGGCACCGCCAACGCGGTGAACGCCTACGACCTCGGCATCCTCACGCTGGCGTTGCCGGCGATCCAAGCGTCGCTCGGCATCGCCGAAGCCCACGTCGGCACGATGCTCGCCATCATCCGGCTCGGCATGCTGCCGGCGCTGGCCCTCGGCATCCTCGCCGACCGCTACGGCCGTCGCCGGCTCTTGCTCGCGACCATCGTCGGCTTCACGGTCTGCACGATGCTGACGGCGGGGGCTCCCACCGCCGCGGCGTTCGTCGCGACCCAATTCATCGCGCGTATTTTCATCGCGGCCGAGGACACGCTCGGCATCGTCGTCATCGCGGAGGAGATCGGGGCGGCGCGTCGCGGTCTCGCCCTCGGGGTCGCGGCGGCGCTCGGTGGCCTCGGGCACGGCCTCGCCGCGGTCAGCTTCGCGGTCGTCGGCAGCGGTCCGTCCGGGTGGCGCCTCCTGTACCTCGCGGCCGCACTGCCGCTCGTGATCGTCGCGTGGTTCCGCCGGAGCCTGACGGAGACGAGCCGGTTCCTCGCTCATCAATCCAAGCTGGCGAAGCTGGCGGCGCAGCCGGCGGGCCTGGTCGTGGCGGCCGCCGGTCTCCTGCGGATGCTCGCGCGCGAGTACCCGCGCCGCCTGCTCGCGCTCGCGGCGATGATCCTCCCGATCTATCTGGTGACGGCGCCGGCGATCGCCTTTCAATCGAAGTTTCTGCAGGAGGTGCACGGCTACGCCCCCGCGACGGTGGCGCTGCTCTACCTGGCCGGCGGGCTCGTCAGCGTCACGACCCAGCTCGGCGTCGGGCGCTGCAGCGATCGCATCGGGCGGAAGCCGATCGTGCTCGCCACCGTCACGCTCACGGCCGCGGGAATCCTGCTGCTCTATCGCGGCGCCGGGCCGTGGGTGCCCGTCGGCTGGCTGGTGATGGTGGCGGCCTACCTCGGGCTCGACGTCATGCTGAGCGCGCTCGGCAGCGAGCTTTTCCCGACCGCGTATCGTTCGACCGCCTCGGCCGCGCGCGCCGTCACCGCGACGATCGGCGCGGCCGGCGGGCTCGCGCTCGAGGGCGTCTTGTTCACGCGGACCGGGAGCCACGCCGCCGCGATCACGTGGATGCTGGTGCCGCTGGTGATCGTCCCGCTTGCGCTCGCGTTCTTGCCGGAGACGGCGCGTCGCGAGCTCGAAGAGATCGCGGCATAGCTTCGGTCTAGCGGCGCTCGCGTCAGGCGCGAGCTAGGGAAGCTCTGCACAGGTGGCAAAGCTGCGCAGATCGGCGATGGAGTTCATGACGCGACCGCGCGCGTGCGGTTCTGATGCCCGTTGGGTGGGTTCGCGGCGGGCGTCGCCGTGCTGCC
>Ga0163144_10003744_pt1 | contig 34620 bp, 34 predicted proteins | sample OliLak19BULKMAT1_FD_123175 | JGI IMG/M metagenome (GOLD analysis project Ga0163144, IMG submission 123175) | Freshwater microbial mat bacterial communities from Lake Vanda, McMurdo Dry Valleys, Antarctica - Oligotrophic Lake LV.19.BULKMAT1 | ecosystem: Environmental > Aquatic > Freshwater >...
GCATGCCGTCGAAGCCGCGCACTCTCGCTGGGATCCTGCACCGCCGTCGGCACGCCGACGCGGAGTACAACCGCGCCCGCCGCGGTGACCCCGACCGCGGCGTCGAGGACGCGGTCGTTTCGTCCGCCCGGTGGAAGGCGGTGCGCGCCCAGGTCCTGCGGAACGAACCGTTGTGCCGCGTGTGCGTGGCGGCCGGCCGCACCGAGCTCGCGGTCCAGGTGGACCACGTCGTCCCGGTGCGCGTGCGCCCCGACCTCGCGTACGACCCGACGAACCTGCAGCCCATCTGTGGCCCGTGCCACGGCCTGAAGTCCGCAGCCGAGCGGCGGTCCGGGGGGGTGGGGGGGACCTCGAGCTCTCACGCCTCGGTGGCCTACGGCGGGGCGGGGGGGACGTCCCGATTTTCACGGGTACGGCAATCCGGCCCGGCCCGAGTTTCGGAGGGGTTTCCCTCGTCCCAGGGGGCCTAGTCACGGGGCTCCGCGGGCCGGCCCCCCCGGCAGACATGCGTACACGAGGGGCCTCGCGAGCCCGCCGTCTCCGGGCCCCGTGGAGCTTCCGATGGCCTCGACTTCCCGCCTTCGCTCGTTCACGTGCCCGGTCTGCGGGCACGCGGCTCCGGTAGGTCGCCGGGGCCCGCTCCCGCGGGCCTGCACCCCGTGCCGCCGTCGTCCGGTGGTCCCTGCTCGGGCAGCCGGTCGCACGACGTGTTCGACCTGCGGGGCCGAGCTCCCCGTCCGCGGACGGAGGGGCCGCGTCCCGACCCGATGCCCCCGCTGCCGGCGGGCGAGCAAAAACGCCGGCCGGCGGCTCTACGTCGACCTGACCCCGTACACGGCCGAGGAACTCGGGGCGCTCGCCCGACGCCTCTGGCAGGTGTGGTGGTCTCGGCGCGCGCCTCGCGGTCCACCTCGTCGTCCTTCTCCCGGCGTCGGCGGACGAGGTCCTCGCGATCGGCGACCAGCGACCTGAACCGCCTGAGGTCGGTTGGACAGCGGGGTGACGGTACTCACGCGGCCACTTCCTGTCGAGCGGTCAGTTTGGCGCGGACTTGGCTCGGCGTGAGGTAGGCGTGCTTCTGAAGGATCCAGGAGCGGTTGTAGAGGTCGCGGAACTCCTGAAGGTCGCGCGGATCACCATTGAGGACGTTCGCGCGTGGCCCGACGACCTCGGGGTCCTGCGGTGCGAGTCGGGGTGCACGGCCCTGACCGCGATCGCGGGGCCGGACGGGTGGCCGCTCGAGCGGGGGGACGTATGGTGACCCGCCGCGTTCCCCCCGGCTGCTGCCCGGGCTGCCTCCAAGAGCACGCGACCGAACCGTGCCCGCTGCACCGGGCCGCCCCGTCCCTCGCGACTGCGGCCCGCGAGGCGCTCGCGTTCTTCGACGTCAACGACGACGAGGACGCGCGCCGCGTCGCGGCGCTGCTGCGTGGCGCGCTCGCCGAGGCGGAAGGGAGAGCCTGATGCGCATCGACCCCAACACCCCGATCTGGGTCGTGACGGACCCGGGCGCCAATTCGACGCTCGCGGACGTCTGCTTCCAGACGACCCTCGCCGGGTTGCGCCTCCAGTTTGCCGGGGGACTCTCGATGGACTACCGACCGGCCGTATTCTCGACCGAGGACGAGGCCCGCGAGGAGGCCGGGCATCGGCTGCTCATCCGGCGCGTCGCCTCGCGGATCCGCCTCGACCGCGGTGTCCCCGAAGGCGAGGTCGTGCGGGTGACGCTGCACGGGCAGGACGGGGCCGTCTTGTTCAAGGGCGACGTCCGGTAGCTCGGCACCGCGTCCACGCTCCCCCGTGCGACGCCGACTCGACTCCCGTAGGCCCGGGACAATGGTCCCGGCTCCGACCTCGGCCCACCTCGGCCCCTTGACGACCCCTCGCCGCGCCCCTAGCGTTCGCGGCATCAGGTGTCATGGGTCGTCGACGGAGGTCGCCATGGGACAATCGATCACGCTCTGGTTGGAGCGGAGCCAGGCGATCTCGTCGCAGCTGTTCTCGCCCGTGTTCGACGCGGCCGAGTTGCGCGACGGCACGATCCTGCTGACGATCCTCGCGCTCTCCGGCGGCGCGACGGCGCAGATCACCGCGGAGCAGTCTCTCGACCCTAACGACCCGAACAGCTGGTCGACGCTGGTCGCCGTGAACGGGAACACCGTCAACAACTTCCCGGGCATCCTAGGCGGGTACGCAGCGGGCACGACGGTCCCGATGGGCCCCTACTTACGATTCCGTGCCGACATCCTTCTCTCTTTGGGCGACGCGATCGTCTGGAGCGCGTCTGTGAGCCTTCGTGCGTGAAGTCCGAGCTCGCAACTAACAACCATCTGGAGCGCAACCGTGAATCTGCAACTCTGGTATCAGCGATCGGACGCCGAGAGCGTCGTCCTGTTCTCCTCGCCGGTCGATGTCTCCTCGGTTCGGGACATCACGATGTTCCTCAACGTCGTGAATGCCGGCTCGGCGAACGTCCTGTTGCAGGGCCAGCAGTCGCTCGACCCGAGCGATCCCAACTCGTGGACGAACGTCGGCAGCACTGCCTCCGGGTCGGCATCGGGCAATACGACGGGGCTCGCCGGCGGATACACGGCTGGCACGACCCAGCCGCTGGGGCCCTACTTTCGCGTGCGCGCGACGATCACCGTCACGAGCGGCGGCATCATCTGGAGTGCGAGTGCGGTGATGCGCGCTTGACGCGACGGATCGCGAGACCCTCGCCAATCTCGACACTCCGCACCCCAGCATCGCAACTGCGGCAAGCGACTCGGCACCTGCAGCGGATTCGCTGATTCATCCCGGCGCTCTATTGAGGTCTTTGTCCCATGGCAGCTCCCCCTGTCCTGATTCCTGGGTCGACCTTCTACGACCCCGAGCTTGGATTGTACGGATATCAGGTCTGCAATCGCACATTTGATCCCATCACGTTCGTGCTCTGCGAGAACCCCTATTACAGTAAGGGTCCAGGCGGGAAACTGTGGGAAAAGCGAAAGTGCACCGAAGTGAAGTTGGGTCCCAAAGAGTGTAAGTGGATGATTTACAAGGCTGCGAACAAGCCGGATCGTAGTTATACTGATTTTCACCTCGACTGGGCGGGCGCTGCCATCGGCCCGCCCGATCCGCTGCGCGATGGGGCTTCGGTGGGCGCCGGCCCCGATGTGAGCCTGCGTCGAGCGCTCCAGTGGCTATGCATGTTGTTCCCTCCTCTTTGCCCATACTTGGGGCGCCTTCTGGAGTCGATGAAGGGCTTCAATGCAATGGGAGATACGCGCGAGTTTGCGATGTCGGCGCCTCGTACGCTCGGACCGTTCTTGGGCGGAGCGTGCGTTCCGGTCGGTGCGCACTACATCTCGTCAGTCGGTCGCAATCGGGATGTTATCTACTCTTTCCCAACTCCGTATCCGATGCGGCTCCTGAATTTCTGGGGTCCCCGCAAGTGCCAGTTTGTGATAGAGTCGATTACTGGAATTCCAAAGGGGTGGGAAGCGGAGTTGCTCTATCCAAGACTCGGGCAAGCGTTCTCTGTTGAGCCTGGCGATACAGCGGCGAAGGGAGTGCTTCGCATCGTCCGTCCGGCGTCGGTTCAGCCAGGTACAGAGATTGCGTTCACAATCCATCAGCGCGTCGTGGGAGTATTAGGCGACGACCCGGTGTATGGGTTCGAAGTCAGCGGGATTGTTGTCGTGTTGCCAGACTTCGGGCCGTCCATGCCCAGCCGCGATTCATCCGATGCCGTGCAGTGGGTCGATGACCCCGAACGGCACTTCGGGTCGCCGTCTCCCCTCAGTCCTCCGGGAGTAATGATGGCACAAGTGCCGAGTCTGGCGGTGCCAGGGCTCCCGGCGCGCGCTTCGTCGTTGCCGCCTACGGGCAGTTCACCGCACCCTGGATGCGTGATCAGGCCCGGAATCCGAACGCCCGGGGAGGGCGGAACGTGTCAAGGTTGTTGAGGAGCGCACTAGTTACGGCACTTGTCGTGGGCATGGCAGCCTTAGTCTATTTTGGCTCTCGCGTCGACTCGGATGGATCTGAGGGTTCCGGTCACGCCTCCGATGGAAATCCGGGGTCGGATGCGGCGATTGATCCGGGACGATCTCTGATAGGTGTTGATCGTGAATCAGTTGCGCTTGCGGGAGCGGGAATGGAGCCCCACCTTGCCTCTGGTGAGCCGAGTCGAATGCCTCGACACTCGGGCCGCGTCGTATCACGGCGAGGCGCTCCGGTCCCGGGCGCCCTCGTGTGGTATGAGACCGAGAGTGGTCGACAGATCTCGACGACGACAGATGGGAGTGGGGAGTTCTTACTCACTCATGGGGATCGGTATCCGATCACGGTGCACGCGAGTCGTAATGCCTACCTTGAGAGAACCACGGTTGTTCTAACCGATGTCGGATTCACGGAGCCTGTACAAATCGAGACCGGAATCGACGTCATAGTCCACGTAGTTGGCGCGCGCGCAGCGCTCTCTGGTGTCACCGCGATTCCGACATCTATGGTCGATGAGGCTCCAGGACAGCCAATTCGGACTCGCCAAGACTCCGGAATGGAGTTTTCGATCGAAGGAGTATCGGAAGGCGAGCGGTATGATATCTGGATCCCCCCGAATTCCATCGGTGAGTTCCTCTTGGCGCGCGCAGTAGTTCTGACGAGTGCGGGAGCCTCGTTGAGCGTGTCGAGGTGCGATTCCTATATCAATGGAACAGTCGTTGCCCCACGCGGGGTGTCGGCAGTGGACTGTTTCGTCATTCTCAGGAAGGGGCTAGCGTTCATGCATCAACGCGTGAACCTGCCGAGTCGCATTCACTTGGGCCCAATCCCTCAAGGGTCATGGGCTGGACTGGCTCGTGCCGTCGATTCTGACGGAGTCAAGTGGTCGTGGGACGGAGCGCTCATGACTCAAGATGAGCCAACGATTGTGCTTGGGAGATAGCGCTCCGTTTTTTTAATACTTCAAGCTTCGTTGGAAGCGCTCCGATCCCTCGACTGTGTAGCGGCTCGCGACAGACCGCGTCGCACTAAGATTCTCCAACGTGGAGACTGTTCGGCGCCTCTCTCGCTCCATGCCGCGCTGGCGGTTCGTAGTTTCATGGACCCCACAGCCCGCAGGGCGTCCCTGCCCTCCGTGAACCAGCGAGGGGCGAGCGTTCGGGCGGCGGACTGCGGTGACCCTTTCGCTAGCGACGCGACAACGGGGGGCATATGCTAGTATTCAGCCGCGCTCATCCCAGCGGGCGCGAGCCGAGGAAGTTCCGTGCCGTCGAAGCCGCGCACTCTCGCTGGGATCCTGTGCCCCCGTCGCCAGACGGACCGGGCCTACAACCGTCTGCAGCGCGACCCCGTTACCGCCCGAATCCACGGGTCCGCCCGGTGGCAGGCGGTCCGCGCCCAGGTGCTGCGAGCCGAACCCGTCTGTCGGGCGTGCGCCGCCCGTGGCCTGACCGAGCCCGCCCTCTACACGGGCCGCGACATCAGCGGCCAGTAGGCTGCGTGGCGCGCTCGCCGAGGCGGAAGGGACGGCCTGATGCGCATCGACCCCAAGACCCCGGTCTGGGTCGTGACCGACCCGGGCGCCGACTCGACGCTCGCGGACGTCTGCTTCCAGACGACGCTCGACGGACTGCGTCTGCAGTTCGCCGGAGGCCTCTCGATGGACGACCGACCGGTCGTCTTCACGACGGAGGACGAGGCCCGCGAGGAGGCCCGGAACCGGCTGCTCGTCCGGCGCCTCGCGTCGCAGATCCGTCTCGACCGTGGCGTTCCTGACGGGGCGGTCGTCCGGGTGACGCTGCACGGCAGCGACGGGGCCGTGCTGTTCCAGGGCGACATTCGATAGCTCGGCGCCGCGTTCACGCTTCCCCGTGCGACGCCGACTCGGCTCCCGTAGGCCCTGGGCAATGGTCCCGGCTCGGACCCGGGCCCCTTGACGACCCCTCCCCGCGTCCCTAGGGTTAGCGGCGTCAGGTGCAGCGGTCCTCGATGGAGGTCGTCATGGGGCAATCGATCACGCTCTGGTTTCAGCGGAGCCAAGCGATCTCGACGCAGCTCTTCTCGCCCGTGTTCGAGGCCGAGGCGCTGCGCGACGGCACGATGCTGCTGACGATCCTCGCCCTCACGGGCGGCTCGACGGCCCAGATCACCGCCGAGCAGTCCCTCGACCCGAACGACCCGAACAGCTGGTCGACGCTCGTCGCGGTGAACGGCAACGCCGTCAACAGCTTCTCGGGCGTGCTCGCCGGCTACTTGGCAGGCACGACGATCCCCGCCGGTCCCTACCTACGATTCCGTGCCGACATCCTGCTTTCTCCGGGCGACAGAATCGTCTGGAGCGCCTCCGTGACCCTTCGTGAGTGAGTTCGCAGTCAGGCAACCTCGAACCCCCAACTGGAGAAAAGTGGTGATCATTCAGCTCTGGTACCAGCGTTCGGACGCCGAGAGCATCGTCCTATTCTCCCCGCCGGTCGATGTTTCCTCGGTGAGGGACATCACGATGTTCCTCAACGTCGTGAACGCCGGCTCGGCGAACGTCCTGCTGCAGGGCCAGCAGTCGCTCGACCCGAGCGATCCCAACTCGTGGACCAACGTCGGGAGCACGGCGGCGGGATCGTCCTCGGGTAACACGACCGGTCTCGCCGGCGGCTACACGGCGGGCACGACCCAGCCGTTGGGACCCTACTTCCGCGTGCGCGCGACGATCACCGTCTCAAGCGGCGGGATCGTCTGGAGCGCAGTGGCGGTGCTTCGCGAGTAACCTCGCCGGAGATCCACCCAGGAAGGACACGCCGACTCGACGAGAGAACACTATGGCAACTCGCCCGCCCGCACAGAAGGTAACGATCCACTTTAGGGTCAAATGTAGTAGCACGACGTCTCCCGGAATCGACGGACGCAAGACCGCTCGCTTCTGCCTTTCTCTTCGCTTCCCCGACATGGCAGAGGAAGAGGAGATTTGCGTTGACCTAAAGGGAGCGAAGCTGAAGGACCCTAACCCGGATGGGTCGCCGGCTCTTGGAGACAACACGAAGGATATCATCAAGAAGCTGCAAGAGAAACTTGCGGCGAACACGAAGATCTCTGCCGAGAACAAGAAGAAGGTCAGCTTCGGCTATCGCGAAGTGACGAAGGAGAAGGGCAAGGGCGGGGCGCGCGGGGGCGGTGCTGCGAGCAGCCAGACGGACTACGAGGGCCAGATCGTCCTTGATGGAGTGGACTACTACAACTACGGAACCGACTACGGAAAGATAGGTTTCAGATACGAAGCGCCCGGCGGACTCAAGCCGAAGGTGCCCGACGATCCCAAGGGGAAGAAGCAACCCAAGACGGGTCCGTTCGAGCCGGGAGATCCGTTCGGCCCAGTCAAGACCATCTCGGTGAGTGAGCCGCTCGGCTGTTTTCGCGTCTGCTTCGACGTCGACAACCAAGCCGAGGCTCTCGTGGCGACCCCAATTCTGGTTCCATTCAGGTACGTCTTCGATTCGGAGCAGGGTCAGTTGTCGGAGATGTACCAGCGACTAGTACTTGCGGGGGTGGATTGCACAATTTGGGACGGGTTCATAGTCCCCGTTTGCGACAATCGGAGCGGCGCGAAGGTGCGCTCGGTCGAATTGGTGTTCGCAAGCGATCCGTACGGAGTCATGCCCGCATTCCCGTGGATGATGCACTTCATGCCCGGGCTGACGGCCGAGTATCTTCGGTCGGAAGGGATTCGTTTCGCGGTGAACAGGCCGATTCCGTCCGTCGCGCAGCAGATGCCGCAACAGTACGACTCCGTCATTCGCCCATTCGAGCGGACGTCTCCCCTCTCGCAGGCAGGAGTCGATCGAATCCGTGTAGTGGAGGAGAGATGGCGATTTGGGGACTCCCCCGCCACGTTCGCGGGGCTGTCTAGTGTCCTGAATGAGAGGGCCCCGGCCGCCTTCCTTCAACTGACCTCGCAGGCCCCGAGCATTCCTTCTGTCCCCATGGATCGACAGGCTCAGCCCAGTTCATCAGGCGGCTCCGCGGATTCCGGCAGGCAGCTGCCGATGCTGCCGAGCCGCCCGGGCGGTGCGATCGACCCCGGGCTCCGAAAGCCGTCGGGAGATCAGCCCGTGCGAGTCGAACGATCGGTGCGCGTCCTTCACCTAGTACGAGTCCTGTCCGCCTGCGTCGCGTTTGCATTCTTCGTCAAACTCGGCGACTCTTGGACAGAGGAGGCAGAAGCCTCACCGAACGCAGATGCGATTGCCGGTGTAGTTCTTGGCCCCGATGATGTACCCGTTACGAACGTCGAAGTCGGAGTTGTGCCTGTCTCTCAGGGAGAGCGGTCAGTCGCAGGTGCCTTCGTCGGTGGCGGAAAGAGCGTTCGTGTCGAAGCCGGCGGGAAGTTCCTGCTGAGCGGCGTCGAGGCTGGAGAGTACTTCATCGCGGCGATCGGGCCGGAGTTTGCGTCGTTCCAGCCGCTAAGGGTCCGCTCTCCAGCTCAGGACGTTCAGGTGAGAGGAGAGTGGCGCCACCTAGTTCGTGTTCGGCTCCTGCAGCCGGACGGGGCCAACTACACAGGAAAGATTCGTTCGTGGACTAGGAACACTCGAGACGAGAGTTCCGGTCAGAGTGAATCTGCTCGCGATGGCGTTCTCGAGTTGACGACCGATGGTAGTTCTCGGCAGTCATTCGATCTTCTCTTTGAGGAGTTCGCGCCCGTCTCGATCGACGTGCCCATGAAGCGTGAAAGAGGCCCGATCGATCTCGGAAAGAGGTCGCTCGAGATCGGCGTCTCGCTAACCGGGACAGTCGTCGACGGCGCCGGAAGGCCGGTGACTGGGGCGCAGGTGTGCTATGAGCACGTTCGTTGCGCCGAAACGGACTCGGCCGGGGAGTTCGTCCTTCGCCACCTCCCGGCACGGCGCGGAGAGGTGACGATCGAAGCAGAGGAGTTTCTCGACTTCCGGGGCGACATTGACTCGAGCACTAAGGGACACCAGAGACTCACCTTGCGTAGGGGCTGCTTCGTACGAGGTGTAGTTGTGAACGCCAAAGGCGCCCCCGAATCAGTAGGTCTCGTACTGCGACGAGTGGCTATCGATGACAAGGATCCAATCTCCGTATCCAGTGAAGACGATGGAACGTTCCAGCTGCGAATTCAAGCTGGCAACTACGAGGTCCTTCACGGCGCCGTTGGGCGCGAACGCCGTCTCAAGGAGTTCACCGCGAGAGACGGTGAGACGCTCGACCTGAAGGTCGTGCTGCCCTAATCTTCGTGCAGCGTACTCTGACCTCTGATCTGCCCTCCCGGATGCAAGACGGTTCTGAGTCCAAGAAGTGCCTCGGTTGGTGGTCTTGCCGCGACGTTGCGGCCTGATGAGTTCTGGGCGCGCCGCTCGAGCGGCGTAGTGCAGGCCTCGATCGACGAGTGGAACCAGGGCAACAACTAGTTCGCGACTCCGAGTCCGGGTCGCCAGTCCAGAGGTGCGCGATCGTCGGATATCGGAGGGGCGCCAAGATGAATTCGGTCACGCCCCGCGGCCCGAACGTCTCCAGGACCACTGCCTCTCCGACGCCACGCTGCGGCGGCTGGTCAACGACCGGATCTACCCCGAGTTCGCCCCGGCCTCCGCCGCCGTGCCCTACGTCGTGCGCTCGCGGCTCGCGAACCCTCCGCACGACCACCTCGGGGGCGAGGCCGCGATCGGGAACCCGACCTACCAGTTCACCGTGATCGCCTTTAGCAACAAGGAGCGCGGCGAGGTCGCGGCGGCGCTCCGCGCCTGCCTCTCGCGCTTCTCGGGCCCGATGGGGACCGAAGACGTCGAGATCTCCTCACCCGACGAGGCCGACGACGTCGAGACGGCCGGCGACGGGAGCGAGCGGCGGCTGTTCGTGCGCCGCCTCGACTTCGAGGTCTGGCACTCCCGCGAGCCCGTGAGGTAGCCCATGAGCAACAAGTTCGTCAGCGTCAGCAACGGCCTCAAGATCGCCTTCGGGAAGTCCGGCTTCGAGGCCGACATCCTCTCCGTCTCGCACTCGGGCGTGGCCCGGGCGCTGATCGAGACGTCCCACATGGGGACCCCGGAGCCGCAGGACGGCGAGATCGGGGGGAAGACCTTCATCGTCGATCCCCTCGAAGACCCGGGCCAACTCCAGCTCCAGGTCCACTACGACCCGAGCAACCCGCCCAAGCGCACCGACCCCGACGACCCGGAAGAGGTCGAGGTCACCTACCGACGGCCCAAGGGGGCGACGACGCCCGCGAGGCTCGTCGGCAAGGGGTGGCTCCAGGAGTGGGGCGCCGAGATGAACCTCGGGGCCAAGATGACCGCCACGTTGACGGTCAAGTTCACGGGCCTCCTCTCCGTCGTGAAGGCAGCCGTCGCATGAGCCAAGACCTCCGTTCGAAGATCCTCCAGTCCAAGGGGCTCGCCCCCGTCCCCGTGCCCTGCCCCGAGTGGGGCGAGGACGTGGTCGTCTGGATCCACCCGCTGACGGGCGACCAGCGCGACGCGCTCGAAGAGGAGAGCACCGAGCTCGTCGTCGCCGAGGACTTCGCTCCCGGCTCCGGCAAGCGCCGGCTCCACGCGCGCGCGGTCGTGCGGGCCGCGCGGGACGGGGACGGCCAGCCCGTGTTCACGCTGGCCGACGTCGAGGCGCTGGCCACGAAGGACGCGCGCCCGCTCGATCGCTGCTACCGGGTCGTGGACCGCCTCTCTGCCGTGTCCGAGGAGGAGGTCTCGGGCCTCCTCTCAAAATCCGGCGCGACCCCTGGCGCCGTTTCCTCTTCCGGCTCTGCCGGGAGCTAGGGGTCGCGGCACCGAGGATCCTGCTCGAGCAGCTGACGTCTCGGGACCTGTCCGAGTGGGCCGCGTATCTGCGCGCCCGCGAGGACGAGCGCCCCGTAGGGCCCCGGCCGCCGCGGGCCCGTCCCGTCCCGCCGGCTGCGGGCGACGACCCGGAGGTCTCGTGGCAGCGGCTCCTCTCGTTCGCCGACGCCGTGCGGGTCACGAGGCCCGGAGGCTGACATGAGCACGTCCCGCTCGCTCAACATCTCCCTCTTCGGCGACAAGGAGCTGGAAGCGGCGTTTAACGCGCTGGCGCTCAACGTCCAGAAGAAGGTCTTCCGGCCCGCGCTGCGCGCCGGGATGAAGCTCGTCCACCGGGCCATCGTGGCGCGCGTCCCCGTGGACACGGGGGCGCTCAAGGGGGCGATCAAACTCCGGGCCGGGCAGCGCCAGCGGGGCCGGATCACGCTCGCCGTGTTCGTGGACAAGGCGCGGCTGCCCAAGCGCACGAAGAGTGGGGGCAAGGAGTGGTTCTATCCCGCCCACGTCGAGCTGGGCCACGTCGTGGCCGGCAAGCGCGGCGCGGGCGCCAACGAGGTCCGGGCGTTCGTGCCGCCGAAGTCCTACATGCGCGCGGGGTTCGACGCCGCGAAGGACGCCGCCGTCGCGGCGATCGAGGCCGAGGCCGGGCGGCGCATGGAGACGCTCTTCCTCCACCCGAAGCAGGCCGGCGCCCTCTCCGAGGGGGAGGACTGACCCGTGTCCGGGACGCTGCGCAACCTCCGCACGACCGCCACCGCCGAGGTTTCGAACCTCGAGCAGGGGATGCGTCGGGCGGCGGCGGCGACGCGGCAGGTGGGCACGGCGGCCGAGGAGTCGAGCCGCCGCGGGTCGCGCGCGATGGACGACCTCGGTCGCCGGGGCGGGGTGTCGCTCGGCGTGGTCGGCAAGGGCGCCCGCGAGGCGTCGGTCGGCCTGCTTCAGCTCGGGGACGCGACCGGGGCGACGTCCTCGAAGGTCGGGGGCCTCCTCTCGGGGCTGGTCTCGGGGTTCGCCGGTGGCGGGCTGATCGGCCTCGGGATCGGGGCCGTCACGGGCGCGATCGCGCGGCTCGGGGCCCGGTCCGAGGAGACCCGCAAGGAGCAGGAGCGGCTGCGAGTCGAGCAGGAGAAGGCCGCCGAGCAGGCGCGCGACGCCGCCCAGAAGGCCCGGGAGGCCGCCGAGCAGAAGGCGAAGGACCTGCAGGCGCTGCGCGACGAGATCGACCTGATCAACGCGAAGAACGACGCCGAGCGCCGGGGCGTCGAGAACCGGATCGCGACGCGGAAGGCCACCGAGAAGGGGCCCGAGTTCGCGGGGCTCGAAGCGAAGAAGCAGGAGGCCGAGGCCGCGCGCCGCGCCCGCGAGGCCGACGACCGGGCCGCCGAGGAGTCCGCCGCCCGGTCCAAGCGCGACGCCGAGGCGATCGCCGAGCTCAACCGCCGAGCGGCCGAGGCGCAGAAGGAGCTCACCAAGCGCCTCGAAGAGCAGGCCCGGCGCGAGTTCGAGGTCATGACGCTGACCGCCGAGCAACTGAAGGCCAAGGAGCGGGCGAAGCTGATCCAGGACCTGCTGACGGCGGGGAAGAAGGAGGAGGCCGAGGCGATCCGTCAGGCCATCGAGTACGAGAAGCAGGTGAAGGGTCGCGAGGAGAAGGCCAAGGAGGAGAAGAAGGTCGCGGAGGAAACCCGGCGCGAACAGGAGCGCCAGGAGGACGCCCGCAAGCGCACGGCCGAGTCCGCGGCGCGGGAGGTGGAGCGACTCAAGAACGAGCGTGCGCTCCTTGCGGCCGGGACCGACGAGCTCCGCAAGCGCGAGGAACGCTGGCAGCGCGTGAAGGAGCTGATGCAGGAGTACGGCGCGGAGGCCCGCAAGGTGCTGGTCGAGCAGCAAAAGCTGTGGGACGCCGAGGACGCCCACGACGCGAAGCAGAAGGCCGACCAGCAGGCCGCGGCGAAGTCTGCGAAGGCGAAGGGGTCCACGAAGGCGGACAGCGGGCGGCCGTCCACGAACCTCGACGACTACGACCCCGCGTCCGGGACCGGCCCGACGGCGTGGCTGCGCCAGCAGAAGCGGGCGCAGAAGCAGTACGACAAGAACCGGCGCCACGTGAAGAACCTCCAGGCCGAGAAGCGCGGCATGGGGATCCGGCTCGAGGACTGGGGCGACTACTTCTCGTGGACGCGGGAGTACGACCCCGATGCGAAGAAGCGCGGCGGGGCGGGGCAGGACGAGCAGCCGGGCGGGCCTCCCGCGCCCCCGGGTGGCCCGAACCCGAACGGCGACGCGCCGCTCAACCCGCCGACCTACCCGTCGCACCCGCCCGCGATCACGCCCGGCGACGCGGCGGGACCGCAGAGCGGGGCGGCGCAGGAGGCGACGCAGGCGCTCGACGCGACGGCGGCCGCCACGAAGCAGACGGCCGACGCGCTCGGGGCGCTGGCCTCGCCCGCGAAGGAGGCCGCCGACGGGGCGAAGAAGACCGCCGACGCCGCGGGCCAGCTCGACGCGCCCGTGAAGGAACTCGCCACGGGGCTCACGGACGCCGCCACGGGGATCGACCAGGTGCGCACGTCGATCGGCGAGGCCGTGACCGGCGTCGGCCAGGTCGTCAAGGCCGTGAACCAACTCAAGGACGAGATGGCGAAGCTCAAGTCCGCGCTCGACCAGCTCGGGAAGGCGGCCTGACGTGGGCGCCGCCACCGGCCGCTTCTACTACGGGGACTTCCGCCTCTGGCGGGAGGCGATCGCGCCCGAGGAACGTTACGGCCGCACGGTGCTCCAGGAGTTCCAGGGGGTGGACCAGCCGCGCGCGCTCGTGATCGCCGCGTCGGCGAACGCCGGGCTCGATCTCGAATGCCGCCGTCTCGGGTTCCCGAACCCGTCGGCGAAGAACCGGCGGGGCTGGGTCGCGATCAAGCGCGGGGTGCGCGTCGGGATGGAGGCGCGGCTTCACCGGACCGATCCGGTCGTCTGGATCGAGGACGACACGACGCGGCGGGTCCTGACGTCGGTCGGGGGCTCGCCCGCGCTGAACGTCGCGGGCGGGCATCCCTACATCAACGGCGACGTCGTGCTCGTGCGCCGTGCCGGCGTGGGGCTCTTCTCGCTCGGGACGGTGTCGGGCGCCACGGGGACCGCGTTCAACGTCTCCTCGCTGATGGTCGGCATCCCGCTCCACGCGCTCGCGGCGGGCGACGAGACGTTCCTCGTCGAGGCGTACTGGCACGGGATGGTCTGGCGGGACTTCGAGCCGCGAAACGAACTCGGCTGGTACGCGAAGGAGGTCGGCTACTCGTTCCGAGGCTCGGGGGCCTCGACCTACGCCCGCACGGCGGCGGCGGTCGGGAGCTGACCGTGGCGAGCGCCAACCTCCTCTTCCGCCACGACTTCGACGGCGTCGGCTACCCCTTCTTCACCGTTGACTGGCCCGGCTTCACGTTCGACGCGAGCGGCGACGTCAACGCCGGAGGTCGCTCGCGTCCCGTCGTGGACGGAATGGGCCACGGGCTCCCGTCGCGCACGATCGGCGGCGTGACCTGGCGGGCGAAGAGCGACAACGCGCCCGGGCGGCAGGCCCATCGCACGGCGCTCTGGGCGAAGTGGAAGAACGCGGGCTTCGCGGGCCGCCGCGAGGTCGGGATCATCGTGCGCTACCTCGGGCCCAAGGACTGTCTCGTCGCGCGCGTGCGCTCGATGGGAACGGCGAACCCGGAGCTCCGGCTGCTTCGCATCGCAGGCGGAGTCGAGACGCAAATCGGGGCGACGTACACCGGCGCGGGCCTCTCGGCCACACAGCTAAACGCTGGCCTCGAATGGGCGGTGCGGGTCGAGGATCTCCCGGGCGGTGACGACACGAAGGTCGACGTCTACGTGGGCACCCAGACCGAGATCGCGCGCGGGACGCTCCGCCTCACGTGGACGGGCGACGTCGGGACGCTGCGCGGCCTCCACACGAGCGGCGTCGAGCTGGTCGATCAGGTCTACGGCGACGACGTGCGGGTCGACAACCTCGTCTGCTACGACTTGGCCGACGAGTGGAACCCCGCCGGCCCGGCGCCCGCGCCCGGCTCGGGCTGGCAGGTGGAACTCGGGAACACGCTCTATTCTCTCGCGGAACTCTCCGCGATGACGCCGCGGATCGACCTCGTGCGCGTGACGCAGGGTTACGGGCAGAAGGGGAACAGCGCGACGTTCCGCGTCGGCGGCGATTACCGCCAGACCGGGATCCTCTTCCCCGGCCAGGCCGTGCGCGTCCTCCACGACGGCGCGGTGCGCTTCCGCGGATGGGTCGCCGACGGGCAGTTGTCCGCGGACCCGACCGAAAGCCAGGACTGGAACTGCTTCGACGCCCACTGGAACGCGCGGCTCGTGACGCTGCTCCGTCCCGACAAGGTGGGGGCGTGGCACTACAACGTCACCGACACGGAGAGCGACGAGTACGACTCGGCGTACACGGGGATGACGCTCGGCCAGATCCTGCGCCACCAGTTCGAGCAGAACGTGGCGCTGCTCCGCTTCTACGGCTGCGCGCCGCCGAGCGGGGATGCGTTCGTCTCGACGGAGCTGGACCAACTCGACGCCGTGATTCCCGACGTCGTGGCCTCGGGCCAGTTCCCGGTGATGGTCGACACGCTGCTCCGCTTCATGGGGCACAAGTTCGTCGTGTGGGTGGACCCCGAGGATCTGCGCTGGCACTTCCGCGACGTGACGACGCTCGCGGGCGAGGATGTCTCGTGCACCTCCGAGTGGGTGACCTTCAAGGTGAAGCCCGACCGCGACAAGGCGTACACGCGGGTCGAGTGGCGCGGGACGCGGAAGGCCGATGCGGACCCGGTGAAGTTGAAGCTCAGCGACGGGTCCCTGAAGCCGCTCTGGACCAAGGAGCAGGAGGACAAGTACGGGAAGAGCAAGCGAAACAAGAGCACCGCGCAGGGGAAGATCCTCGGGGCCAGCGAAGGGATCGCCCCCGACGGTCTGATCCGGCCCTACGTGGACGTCGCCGCCGGCCTCTTCGACGCCGACGACTTCCGCGGCGGCGTGATGACCGTCGAGGGCGACGCCTTCCCGCGCTTCGTCGTCACGCACACGAGCACGCGGTTCTGGCTCTCGCCGCCGTCCTGGGGCGGGGGCACGCCGCCGCCTCCCGGGTCCGTCTACATCGTGAGCCTCGTGGACGCGAACGCCGCCGCCGAACTCTCGGCGCAGGGAGTGGGTCGGGGCTTCTACCTCTTCCCGCCCGAGGAGATCTGCGGCTACCCCGGCGCCGCCTCGGGCTACGTGCTGAAGAACCTCTGGCAGCACGGGTTCTGCGGAAAGGCGACGGCGCTCACGACCGGCGAAGACGGCTCGGTCCACAGCGAGGAGTACCAGTACAGCGTGCGGGTCCCGAACGCGTTCCAGCGCGCGGCGGGGTTCTGCGACACGACGGTCCGCCTCTCGGAGAAGCCCAAGCCGAGCATCGGACTCATCAACTTCCTGCCGCCGCCCGGTGGGTCGCCGCCGACGTCGTCGTGCGTCCCCGGCAACGCGAACAAGCCGTCGCAGATGCCGCTCGTGGACATCGAGCTCGAGGTCCCCGTGCGCGAGGACGCCGCCGCGTGGTTCGCCGAACCCGACGACGTGGACGGCCGTCCGGCGTTTCGCGGGCCCGCGTTCAGCGATGACCCGGCCGTGTGGGACGGCGCCGGCGAGCCCTACGACGATGACTGGCGGGTGCGGCAGACCTACATCGTCGACGACCCCGACTTCGTGGACGCGGCACAGGAAGCAGGTTTGCGCAAGGCCGCGCGCGCCATCCTCGACGTCAAGAGCCAGAAGCAGTACCTGTTCGAAGTCGGGATCGCGACGCCGTGGAAGGCAGCCCCGCCGTCGGCCCCGGCCGCGGGCTCGACCGCGCGCTGGGCGGGGCTCAGCAAGCGGCTGACGCTCTCGTCCGCCGTTCGCACGACCCAGTTCGAGGCGGCGACGGACCTGCAGGTCTTCAAGGTGACATGGGACGTGTTCGGGAACCGGACGGTCCTCGAAGCCGGGACCGCCTCCGGGTGGATGGCGTTCGAGGGGATCGACCTCTCGAAGGCGTTCTCGGAGGCGCGCGTGCTCAAGAAGGCCGCGCGGATGATCAAGGACGTCGAGGACTTCCGAAACTGCCTGTTGACGAAGCCCGAGGACCGCATCGGCGGCGTGCAGAAGGGCCCGGTCGACGCCTGCGACGTCACGATCATCAACGAGCAGGTGCGCCGGGTCGTCTCCGTCGAGAAGGACGACGGCGACAAGGTCGCGAACCTGACGCACCAGGCCATGCGGACCTGGCTCGACGAGGAGCTGTCGATCGGGCCGCACGCCGACAACCCCGGGGCGAACATCGCCGTCCCCGGCCGCGACGGGCTTGCCGCGAAGCAGGCCATCGACGGCCCCGTGCTGCGGTCCCACGCCGACCCCGACTTCCCGTTCCAGGGACCGGCGCTCGGGAACAACGGCGACCGCGGGCGCTACGGCGGCCAGATCGTGACCGACGCGGCGCAGGACGGCCGGCCGCCGCGCGAGCTCTACCGCCGCGGGGGCTACGCCTTCAGGAAGCGGGAGGACGGCGCCGGGAACCCCGCCGGGGGCCCGGGCGTCGAGTTCTCCCCGGTGGGGGCTGACGGCGCGCCGACGGGGGCGTGGTTGCCGTTCGTCTCGGCGCGGAGCCTCCCGAACCAGCGCGCCCCGCTCGCGATGCTGGCCCACGGCTCGACCCAGCACCAGCTGCTCGAGCTCGGCCGCGAGCTCGCCCGCGGGCTCGGGCGTGTCGAGGACGAGGTCACGAAGGCGCTGCTCGCGCCGGGAGACGTCGGGGCGGGCTTCGCGAACGGCGCCCCGGCCGACCTCGGCACGATGCTGCGCGTCGCGGGCGTCGGGAACCCGTGGCTCAGGCCCGTCCCGGCGTCCTTCGAGGACCCCGGGGGGCTCGTCTTCCAGGGGCCGATGAACGAGCTGGGCGCCGACGCGGGGCTGCTGTGGCGCGTGAGGACGCCCGAGCTGCTCCTCCTCAGGGTCAACGCCGTCGGCCCGGGTGCTGGGACCAACGGCGGGCGGTACGCCTGGGACACCTCGGGCCCCGGCGGCACGACGGAGTTCCTCGCGAGCGCCTCGGTCATCCACAAGCAGATGGACCCGGTGGATCTGTCCCGGGACACGCGGCTCCCGGGGAGCGTCTCGCCGGTCGCGGCCAGCAACCCGTTCGGGTTCGTGAACGAGGGGACGCTGCTGAACTCGACGGGGGCGGGCGTGGCGTCCGGCGCGGGCGCCCTCCTCCCAATGCCCGCCTACGCGCGAGGGACGGTCGGCCTCTGGGCGCTGCTCGCCGAGAACCCCGCCGGGGCGCCGCTCCCCGCCGGCCGGACCTACAACGTCCGGATGGACGTCGCGTGGAAGGCGTCCCCGTGGGGCGCCCCCGCGGCCGGGACCCCGACCAATGTTCCGGTCGCTGACGGCACGGGCCAGGGGACGGCGATCTTCAAGGGGCCGGGCGGCGCCGTCCCGCCGGGGCTGCGCAAGCCCAGCGACCTCGCCGTGTCGGTCATCTACCAGCCCGGCGGCGGCACCGCGCCGCCCAACCGCGGGCTCGTCCTCCTCGGGATCGGCGTCGAGGTCGCCGTCGTCGAGGGGGGCTACGTGCTGCTCACGAATGAGGGGCTCGAAGCCTCCGAGGCGTGGCGGACGAACCACGCGCAGCCGCTCGAGCGACTCCTGACCCTCGACGTCTGGCGGATGGAGGTCGAGAAGGCCCTCCCCGACGCGGTCGAGGTCACGGAGTCCTGGGACGTGGAGCTCAACCCCGGCATCGCCCGCTTCGAGAGCCTCGAACTGGTCGAGGCGTGGGACGTCCAGCTGATCCCCTGACCACTCTCTCCCGTACAATCCCCCCTGATCTTCGCGCGGCCGACTCCAGCCGGACGAGCGAGAGGAGCCATCCATGCCCTCTCCCGTCGACTGCTTCCTCGTGGCGTTCGTCGTCACCGCCTTCCTCGCCCTGCTACGCGTGAGCCGCCCGCTCCGCGCGCCCGTCCGGCTCGCCGACGGCGGCCCGCCGCCCGATGAGCGGGACTGGCAGGCGCTGGCCCGCGGCGCCCGCGAGGTGGCTGACCGCGCCGCCCGGCCCGCGCCCGAGCGTCCGATGGCGCTGCGCGCCGACTGGGACGTCGAGCTGGTCGGCCCCGACGGCGAGGTGAAGGAGCGGCGCCGCTTCAAGAACCTGATCGTGAACAGCGGCCTCAACGCCGCGAAGGACCGGCTGTTCAACCCGGCGACCGTCGCCCCGCTCTTTGGGTTCGTCGCGATCGGCACCGGCGCCATCGCGGAGACTCCGGTCGACGTGGCGCTCGGCACCGAGGCCGCGCGCGCCGCCGTCGCCTACACCTCCGGCGGCACGGGCGTCTGCACCGTGGACCACACGTTCCCGGCAGGGACCGGCACGGGCGCCATCACCGAGGTCGGCCTCCTCGACGACGCCGTCGCGGGGAACCTCTTCAACCGGAAGGTCTTCCCCGCGATCAACAAGACCGCGGGCGACGCGCTCAAGGCATCGTGCACGATCACGCTGGTCGCGGCCTGACGCCATGGCCTTCGCGGTCTTCAACGACGGGGCGACGGACGGGCGCGAGCCGTGGGTCGACTACGAGTTCTCCGACGAGCCCTTCGTCGAGGTCCTCGACGGGAACGGCCCGGGGCAGAGCGAGCGCGTCGAGCTGTTCGCGTGCCCGCGACGGCGCTACCGCTGGCCGGGCGGCCTGACCGAGCCGCAGCGCGTGGCGTGGGAGGCGTTCCTCGCGGCCCATGGGATCGTCCGCGACGCCTTCCTCATCGAGGACCCACGCGACCCCGTGCGCGAACTCGTGGCGCTCGAGCCCGCCGTGGGGGACGGGGCGCGGGTCACGTTCTCGCTGCCGACGGCCGACGCGAGCCCTGACTTCCGCTGGTACCCGAAGCAGGGCACGGTCCATGGCTACGTGAACGGCGTCGTCGCCGCGATCGCCAGCGTGGACACGGACGCGCGGACGGTCACGTTCGCGGCGGCGCCCGGCGCCGGGGTGACGGTGAAGGCAACGTACCGCGGCCTGCGCCTCGTTAGGTTGACAGAACCCACTACCTACAAAGGAGTTACGAAGAGGTACGGGCAGCACGAGCTTGAGCTAGGGGAGGTGATTCGCGACTGATCCAGCGCCGACGGGACCCCGCGCGCCGACGCGCCCGCTGAGCGCGAAGGCTCGAGGTAATGGTCCCGGCTCGGACCCGGGCCCCTTGACGACCCCTCCCCGCGTCCCTAGGGTTCGCGGCGTCAGGTGGTGGCGGTCGTCGATGGAGGTCGTCATGGGGCAATCGATCACGCTCTGGTTTCAGCGGAGCCAAGCGATCTCGACCCGGGCTTCGTCCCCCCGGTGGATCCGGGGCTACGCCAAGTGCCAGCGAGCCGGGGTAGGACAGATGAGGCGCGCTTTTCGGGCGGTCGTCCTTGCCGTTGCGCTCTTACGTTGCGAAGGTGTGACGGCAAGTCCAGTTGAGTGGAGCGTTAAGCGTGAGATGGTCTTGGGGCAGGATTTGCGCGTACACGCCGCGCCCATTACGTTCATCGCACGCGGCGCAAAGTCGAAATCGGTTCTCACCGGATCTCGGGACGGACTCATCAGAGTCTTTTATCCAAATGACCTTTCTCCGCGCATTCTGAGGGGGCATGCCTCTGATCTGGCGACTGGTAAGACTCACGACATCGTTGGAATCTCCGAGGATCCCATATCCGGGGATATCGCGTCCGCATCTGATGATGGGAGCGTTCGTTTTTGGCGAGCAAGCGGAGATCAACTTTCATTCGTTCAGATTTCAGCCGAAGGCGGGGCAGGTGTTCCCATCGACGCGCCACGGTGCATGTGTCGAAGGGGAGCAGGGACGGAGTCTCGGGTCGCAGTTAGTCTGGGCTCCCGGGTGGTCGAACTGCGGCCAGGGAAGGAGTCATTGACCGAATTGTTCTCGGACAAGAAGGTCGCAGTCTTGGCGCTTGCGTCAATCCCGGGGAAGGACGACTCGCTTGCGCTGCTTTGCAACGACGGTACACTTCGCAATCTCGTTGGGGCTGAAGCGAAAGTCGTAGCGACCCTCGAGGGCCCGGGGCGCAGCCTTCTGTCGTTGGCGCGGTTGCAATCTGCGAGCGACGGACGCCTGTACGCCATCTGCCAATGGTCGGAGGGGGCATCGATCTCGACAACGATTAGTGAGCTATCCTTGAAGAAGGGCGTGATTCGAACTGTCAGTCGGCCGGGGGTCGCGGCGACGGACTTGGCCGTGTCGCCGAACGAAGCCTCGCTCGGCATCGCAACGTCGACCGGGAGCGTCGATATACTCTGGTCTCACTCGCTTGAAGTCGCCCAGCGCATTCCGCATGCGTACGGGGAGCGTTGCGAATGGCGCGTTGAGGGAGACGTGATATGCGCTGGAGGTGCGGGCTCTAGGCTTTGTGAGTTTGGCGCAACGACAGGAACGGAAATAGATCCACCTCAGAGTGGTCTCCGCTCGCATCCTCGGGTTGTTGTCGAACTTCCGGCGCAATCGGGGATCGTTGCGATCGATGCTGATGGAAACTCAGTCCAGTACGATCTCAAGGTCGGTGAAGTTCTTCGCCGGAGGGATCTCGGCTTTGCCGGAGTTGAGTGTGCCGCTCTAAGCGGCGACGGGACCTTGCTTGCGGTTGGCGGAACCCAGGGACATACGACGATATTTGATGCCAGACTATTGAGCAAGCAGCGCGACATCGACACGCCAGAAGCTCGTCAAGTGTTGCTTTCGAGAGACTCTTCACACTTGGTGGTGGTGGATTGGAGAGGCGGGCTCTCATGCCACGAAGTTCATACAGGCAAGGAATCTGGACGGATCGACCTTAGGGGGGCTTTCGACGGATTTCGACTGGAAAGTGCTGAATGGATGGATCGAGACGCTACTCGCCTTTGCGTGGTAGGGAGCCGTCTCGGTTCCGGCCGCTGCCCCATTGTATATCTTTCGATCCCGGCTCTCAAGATAGTCGGTCAGACAGAGGCCGACATTTCGGGCGAACAGATCTTTTCGGTAGATGATGGTCGGTCGCTCGCTGTGGTTGGATCTCGAAGTAGTGCCACCTCGATGGACGATGATTTGAAGGCGATTCGAATCGTGAAGTCGAAGGATGGCTCGAAGGTCCGCGAGGTTGAATTCGGCGATGGTCCTTGGTACTCAGCAAGACATGGGCGCAGAGACATAATGGCGATTATTGCGCAACATGGCAAATGCGCCGTCGTGGATCTGGTCAGCGGAAAGATTCGTTGTCAATGGACAGATGAGGACCAAGACGTTGAGACGGATCCGACGTGGTGTGTTTGGCTTGCGGATGGAGTTCGCCTGATAACTCTGAACAACGACGCGACGATTCGTGTGTGGCGGGTTGAGGGGCTCTAAGGCTAGTGCCGTGCCTGCGCTGACCGCTCGGGCCGGTTGGTTTCCGTTCCCCACGTCCTCGAAGAGCGACTAGGCTGTCGCCCTTCCTGGAGCCGCGCCCAAGTGGGGCTTCCGCACTTCCGTGCTGTTCGCCACGAGATTCTGACTGATCTTCGACACCCTTTCGCCGTCGTGGGGCCGATTTCGTGCGTAAGTCGTTGCTGGCGCTCGCGATGGTCGCCTCCGGCGCTGAAATGTAGTGCCAACACTTCGGAGTCTGGATCCAGTAGAAGCTTGCCCTTCGTGCCGCAGTTGCCAAGATGGCCGCATGTTCGTCCGAGCCAAGCGTAGTGTCGGCGCCAACGGAGAGGCGCACGAGTATCTCCAGATCGTGCGCTCGGTGCGCGACGGGAAGCACGTCCGCCAGAAGGTCGTGGGGACGCTCGGACGCCGAGATGAACTCGTCGCCACCGGCCAACTCGACGGTCTCCTCCGTAGCATCGCGTCTTTCAGCCAGAAACTGGCCGTCGTCGAGAAGGAGCGCAGGGGAGACTTGCGCGCTCGCAGCGCCAGAGCCTGGGGCGCGCCGCTCGTCTTCGGTCGCCTGTGGGAGCACCAGGGGTTGCCCGAGGTGATCGAGCGCGTCTCGAAGGGACGCCGCTTCCAGTTCGATCTCGAGCGCTGCGTCTTCGCCATGACGCTCCAGCGCCTCATGGCCCCGGGCTCGGACCTCCAAGCCTCGTCCTGGGTCCGCACCGTCGAGGCGCCCGTGTGCCGCGCCGGCTGAGTCCTGACGGTCGTACCCCCGTGCAAGACACACGGGCTGGAGGCCGCCGTGTCCGAGATCCATCGCCGTCACTTCGCACCTGAGCAGAAGGCCGAGCTCCTCCGGCGCCACCTGGAGGACAAGGTCCCCGTCTCGAAGCTGTGCGACGAGAACGACCTGCAGCCGAGCGTCTTCTACAAGTGGTACCGCCAGCTCCTCGCGAATGCGGCCGCCGCGCTCGAGACCCCCCGCGACTCCTCACGGGAGCGAGAGCTCGAACAGAAGGTCGAGAAGCTCGAGAGCCGGCTCGCCAAGAAGGACGCCGTGATCGCCGAGGTGTCCGAGGAGTTCGTCCGCCTAAAAAAAGCGCTTGGGGAACCCTAGACGGGGTCTGGGTTCCCCACGCCGTCCTCGGCCGGTGGTCGCAGGTCGCCCGTCCGGACGGGAAGACCCGCTTCACGGAGCAGGCGGCGTCGAAGGTCTCGGCGCTGCGCAGCAGCTCGCACGGGCTCGCGGCGACCCGCCGCCCGATCGTCCGCGGGTTCGCGAGCCCGGCGGCGTCCCGGGCGGGGGTCTCCCGCTGCCGCCGCATGATGTCCACGTCCCGGCGGGACTGGTACATCGCGAGGACGACGAAGAGCTGGAAGAGGGCGGCGCCGTCGCCGCGCCCGAGGGCGGCCGGATCGACTGCGAAGTGGCCGACCCTCGCCGGGTCGCAGTAGAACGGCAGCGTCCCGGGCCCCTCGAACGTGCCGTAGACGGTCTCCTGGTACCAGCGAGCGATGGTTCGGATCGCGGCCAGGGGAGCCCCGGCGAGGGCGGGGGGACGGGTGCCGGTGGGCATCGGGCGTTCCAACGTAGCCGCGGCGTGGCCGACTACCCGCAGATCAACCCGTGGGCCGGACAGCCGCCGCGACGGCATCTGCCGCCTGCTGCAACCTCGCATCGTCGGTGTGCAGGTACCGCAGCGTCACCACGCTGCCCGGACGATGCCCCAGGATCCGCCCGATCGTGGCGACGTCCGTCCCGGCCGAGGCCAGCAGCGTCGCCGCCGTGTGGCGGAGCTGGTGCCAGCCGCTGTGGGGGACCCCGGCCCGGTCCATGAGGCGGTGGAGCGCGTGGTAGAGGGACGAGTCGTCGTCGGGGATCCCGCGGCAGACGCGCCCCGTGCGGTTGCGCTGACGCTCCAGGACGTCCTTGAGGGGGGCGGAGATCGGGAGCCGCAGGCGCGTCCCCGTCTTGTGCCGGGGCCGGGCGATCATGCCGGCCTCCAGGTCGACCTCCTTCCAGGTGATCGCCCGGAGGTCGGCGCGGGAGAGGCCCGCGAACAGCGCGAGCGCGACGGGGACCTCGAGGTAGTGGCCCTTGGCGGCGTCGAGGAGGCGGCGGCACTGCTCCGCGGAGAGCGCCTCCCGGTGCTCGAGCGGTCGGGCGCGGGGGGGCTTGAAGTCGCCGACGAAGTCCCCGCACGCGAACCCGACGGCCTGGCACCACGCGATGAAGCGGCGGTAGACCCCGAGGGCCCCGCGGACCCGGGACGTGCCCCAGCCTCGGTCGGCGAGCAGCGTCTCCAGCATCCCGCGCGTCCACTTCGCCATCGGGCGGTCGGACCACTCGGCCAAGAGCGGCTGCATCTTGTCCGCGGCGTGGTCGAGCGTGCCCTGGCGGCGGCCCGAGACCTTCAAGTGCTTCAGGTAGCCGTCGACCGCCTTCGCCGGCGTCGTGACCTGCGGCGTCGCGCGCCGGGCGCTCTTGCCGGCGTCCATGGCGGCGAGTTCGTACTGCGCCTCCTTCTCGGTGACGGCGCCGAGCGAGCGGGAGCGGACCGTGCCGCCGCGCCCTCCTTCGCGCCACTCGATCGCCCAAGTGGTGATCCCGGAAGCGCGTTCGGTACGAGAGCGGAGCCAAGGCAAGGGGCAGGACCTCCGGCGTGTTTCCGCACCCTACCTCGGGTGGGGGACAGCCCTAACGTCCTGTTTCCCAAGGCTTTGCGGGTGAATCGACCCGCGACGGCCTCTCGCAGTGAGCGCGGGAAACGGCAGCCTCCCGCGCGTTCGCCGCTCGATCGGGGATAGATCGGGGTGCGATCGGGGGTAGATCGGGGAAGGTGTCTGCGCTGTCCCAGCACCGGTGCTGGGACGGAGGGATCCCTACGTCCGGCGAGCCCTTCGGCGCCGAAACGTGGAAACGCCGTAAACCACGCCCCAATGGGGGTTTGCGTGCGAAGGAAGTGGCGGGAGTGGCGGGACTCGAACCCGTGACCTCCGGCTTGACAGTCCGATCCGGTGAAAGCGATGTAAGACGCGATGGAATAGACGGTTACGTCGAACAAAGCGTCCCCGGTGGCGTCGTCCGGACTTCCCGATAAACCCCCGATCAGCGCCCGTTTTCGGAGGCGTGCTGGGACGGGTGCTGGTACGGCGCAGAGCCCTACGTCCGGGGAAGTCCCCCCGCAACGCTACCGTTGTCTCCCCGGACCTCGTGGCTCGGGGACGTCACATACTGCCATTGTCGGTCCGCGGGACATGGGCGCCCGGGGAGCCGCCGCGGCTCAACGGGATCGTCATGGCGACGCTGAACCTCCGCCGCTTCTCCCGAATCGGGGGCCTGAAGTCGATTCGGAGCGACCGCCTGGTCGCGCTGCTGGAGCCGTACCGAGAGCACCTCCGCGGTCGGGGCATCGAGTTGCCAGCGACGGGGAGCGTCGAGCCGCCGGACTACGAGCAGGTGGCCGCGTTCTTCATGCGCGCGGACGACGCGACGCCCCCTGAGCTCCTGAACGCGATCTTCTACGTCGATGAGCTTGCCGACGACGATCGGCTGGACGAGATACTCGCGAAGTTCGACGAGCGCGGCATAGCGCTCGAAAACGAGGGCAACCAGAGCGCTGCAGACGTGGCCGTGCAGGCTTGGCTCGTCAACTCGGACCTCGTGCAGGAGATTCACGCCGAGCGGCAGGTGCATCGGGCTCGTTCGTTCGAGGCCTATCGACCACGGACGCCGCCGAGCGGGACGTGGCGAGAGCCATCGGACGCGGTCCGCGAGGCCATGCAGACGGCGTTCGACGACTGGTTCGATACGAAGCGCAGGGGGCGAGGCAGCAAGGTGTTCATCTTCTCGGACACGAAGCCCTACTGGATTCTCGTCCGACACGGGTTGCCGATGAAGCGCGAGGGCGCGATCGAAGGGGGAAAGTCGTCGGGAGTGGTGTTTCGCCCCGAGACCTACGACGTTCTTGCGTACGACCCGGACACCGGTGAGCTGCGAGTCCACGCGGGGACGAAGGGCGAGATCGACCTCTACCGGAAGTTGATCGGCCGCTTCGTCTTCGGGAACGACGACCAGTTCGCGCTTCACGTCGAGTACACGCTTGCTCCGCTGCGAGAGCGGGGACCGGACGTGTTGAAGTGTGAGGACGTGCCGGGGATCGACTCGATCATCCTTCGCCAGATCGAGATCTGGCACCCCGGCGGGCAGCACGAAGTCGAGATTCATCGGGCGGACGACGTTTTCGCGGCCTTCTTGGCGCGGGCCCCCGGGCTGCCGACGTCCGGTGCGCTCAAGTGCGCAAAGTTCGAGGTGAAGTTCAGCGACGCGCCTTCGCCGCGGATGGTGACGATTCGGCTCCCGATGTCGACCCAGTACGTGCGCGACGACGACAGCACGATCCTCGAAGCGTGGCTTCGGAACCAGAACTTCATCGTCGCCACGTAGTGTGATCAACCGCCCCGGCCAGCACCTGTGGCGCGCATTGGAGTCGGTGCGTGGTCTGTGCACGAGCCACGGTGAGTGGCGGTCGTTGCTCGCGGACGACTACGAACGCGCCTCGAAGATCCTCCGTCCGACCGGAACGCTGGCACGCAGCTGCCCATGCCCAGCGCGCCCTTTGTGCGGCTGCATCCACCGTGTCGTTCGGCACGCCGACGCGCGTATCGTCGGCGCGTGCGAGTGTGAGTCGCGGCGCTGTCCAAGCCACCCGCTCACGCGCGACGCCATCGCGCTGCATCGAATCGATGTAGCCTCGATCGGCGCCTCGATCGCTTCCACGATGGGGATCTCGTCGCAGTTCACGGTCGTGCGAGACGTACCGTCGACGTGGCAAGTCGGAGTCCACAGCCCGTGCGCGGGCTTTCGAATCCCGGTCTACATGATGTTGCATGCCGAATCCGATGCGATCCGGCACGCAATCGACGCTCTCGTGGCGCGAGCGACGGGCGCGTTCGTCTTGCTCACGCCCACTCGGGATTTGATCGCCCCCGATCTCGAAGCGGTCCTACTGCGCGCGAACGCACATCTCGCTACGCTGTCGGACGAGTTTGTGTTGCTCGCGAGCGGCGCGATCACTTCCCGTCGTCCGATCGACCAGGTTCTCAAACCGGTCCTCGATCGGGTTCTCCCCCAGGACGCGGCGCGCACGGCGACGGCGTTCTTTCCGACGCCTCCCTTCGCGACGTGGCCGGAGGTGCGCATCCAGTTCAGGGACTCGCACACGGTCGCCGTCCGCGTGGGGGATGCACAGGGCATCTTCAACTTCGCGCAGATGGGCATGGCCAACGCCCGGAACAACGCGCCCACGTTGCAGTGGAACTTGTTGCACGCGTTCGCCGAGGGGCACGGCGCGCTCGACTGGTCGAGCTCGGGTGCGCATCGCCGGAATCAGAAGCAGAAGGACGCGCTGTCGGCGAAACTGGCCCAGTTCTTCCGGATCGAGGGGGCGCCGTTCGAGGTCACGCCGAGCACCGCCGGACGAGGGAAAGGGTGGAAGACGAGGTTCGCGCTCGACCCCTGACCGAGGTCGCGGCCGAATGTCCGCCACCCCAGCGAAATTTCGCTGGACGTTGCGAAGAAATCCCTCGAGCGCCTGAGTGCGTGGATCGGATGTAAGTCGTTAGTGGTGGGCGGCTTGCGTCGAATGGGCTTCAGCATCGCCGCCGCGGGGCTGTGTCGGCAGCGAGATTTCGACAGTCGGGGTGATGGCTCCGAGAAACCGCAAACTCCAGCTGCGGCACCCGTGCTCCGGGCGCCGTCCTCATGACCTGGCCCTCGTCATCGGGCACGCGCGGGGACTGAGCTTCACCCGCGACGACCGGCGCCGGACGCCGTCTGTAGCGCAAGGGGCAGCGTAGCCATGCCCCGGCCGCGCCAACTTCCTCTCGAAGACGCCCTTCTCTCCGCTGCGGAGGCATGCGCGCTTGTCAAGGTCAGCAGATCTCGCTGGGATACGTACGCGCGCCGCTTCAAGGCGCTGACCCGCGGTCGTCGGGTCGTCCAAGCGAACCCCGCGGGCAAGGGCGTCGTCCGCTGGCTCCGTAGCGCGGTCATCGAGCACATCCACCTCGAGCTCACGTTCGATCGCGCCGAGACGCCGGTCGCGGACGGCGTCGTCGGCGCCGCCGCCAATATCGACGACGAAGTTGGCGGTGCCGAGTGACCCGCTGGCGCCCATGGATGCCGCGGGGGCCACCACGAGTCGCCACGTCGGCGACGTAGACGAACCAATTCTTCGCAGGCCGGGGCCCTGTTGCTCGGTGAACCGAGCGCCTGGGACGGCAACGACAGGCAACCCCGGCCTGCATCTCTCTCCAGCGAGGTACTGCCCGTGATCGACACTTCATTCTTTCTCTTTGGCCTCTGTTGCTTCCTCCTCGGCATCGCGGTGGAACACCATGACCGCTGATCACGCCGTCACCGACGTGGTCATCGAGCACCCGGCCCGCGATGGGCACGATGCACCCGAGCGTGCTTCGCAGCTGAAGAGCATGCGACATCCATCGCGTTGGCTCCCGCGCTGCACGCGTTGCGGCCAGTGGATTGCCCCTCCGGGCGGCGAGGGATACGGACGCGGCGAGATCTGGTGTGGACCGTGCGTCCTTCGGCACCTCCAGCGTGTCGCGAGCAGGGAGATGCGATGACCGCGCCCGCGAATTCTGCAGGAGCGGACACCGTTCAGGTCCCCGTCGTTCGCGACCAGAAGATCCGCTCGTGGCCGAAGTTCCCGGCCGGCGGCGAGGCGCGGTACACGGCCCTGCCGTTCGCGCTGAGGCACGAGTACGACTCCGACGCCCACTTCGCGGCGTACTCCGCGCCGTCGATTCGCCGACGGCTCGGCACGGACGCGCTCCTCAAGCCCGGCGCGCTCGTCGAGCTGGCACCCGGCGTCGCGATGCTGCTCGTGCTCTTCGACGTCGATTGTCCCGCCGCTCACCAGGGCGACCCGCACGCGAGCGACGCGTGGTGGCTCGACGAGGTCGAGAAGCTCGCCGCGCTCTTCAAAGCGCACCCGAACGGATTCGCGTATCGCACGCGCGGCGGCTACCGAATCGTCTTTCGGCTCGCCGAACCGATCGTCTTGCGAGACGGCACCGACGCCGAAGCGTGGTCGATTCGATACTGTGTCTGGCTCGCGTACCTCGCGCGCGAGTTCGAGATCACGGCGGATCCCGCGTGCAAGGACTGGACGCGGCTCTTTCGGCTCCCGCATGCGACGCGCGACGAAGGTGGCCGGCCCGAGCGCCGCGAGACGATCGGCGACGCCGAGGCGATCGGCGCGTGGGTTTGCGAGCCTTCAAAGCAGGACCAGACGGCGGCGAAGGCGCTGTGCCGCAAGCGCGAGAGGAAGAAGGACGCGACGCACACGACGGCGATGGCGCCGACGGTGCCGCCCGCGGAGGGCGTTCTCGTCAGGTTGTTCGCGGGGCGAGGCTGGCTCGGCGACAAGCTCGAGGCGGGAAAGTGGAACGCGATCTGCCCGAACGAGGTGGCGCACTCGAAGGGTTCGCCGCTCGACGGGTCCACGATCCTGTACGCACCGAGCCCCGGCGAGGCGTACGGGTGGCTGCATTGCTCTCATGCGCACTGCCAAGGTCGCGGCATCCGCGACGTCCTCGGTGCCTTCGGCGAACAGGAGATCAAGTCGGTCGCGGCCCGTGTCCAGACGCGAGCGCCGGACGGGAACGCGCCCGGCGCGGACTCCGCCCCGGCCGATGACGAGGCATCCGAGCGCGCCGCGCTCGCCGCCGCCGTCGGATCGGGCGGCGCGCCGCCGGAACTGCCCGTGTTCGAGCGCGGCGACCACGCCGAACTCGCTGACGTGCTGCTCGAGCAGCTCTCGTCGTCGCGCGCGCTGCTCGTCCACGACGAGGGGGGGCTCTACCGGTACGAGGCGTCGGGCGGTCGGTGGAAACTCCTGAAGAAGCCGCTCCTGCATCGCCTCGTGAAGGCGCTCGCCGGAAGTGCGGGGATCGACGGGCCGCTCGAAGTCCAGGTCTCCGACGCCAACGGCGCGATCACGTTCGCGGGGGCCGAGGTCCATCGCGACGAGTTCTTCTCGTCGGCGCCGCGCGGCGTGCACTTCACGAACGGGTTCGTCGTCGTGACGGCGACGGGCGAGATCGTCGTCCAGAAGCACGCCCCCGAGCACCGCGCCCGGTCCGGCTTCGACTTCGAACTCGCGCCCGTCGCCGCGTGCCCGAAGTGGCGCGGCTTTCTCGACGAGACTTTCGCGGGCGATGCCGATGCGCGCGAAAAGATCGCCTGCATCCAGGAGATGGGCGGCGCGGCGCTGCTCGGGATCGCGCCGAAGTACCAGAAGGACGTCATCTTTCTGGGCGAAGGATCCAACGGGAAGAACGTCATCATCGACGTCCTCGTGGCCGCGATGCCGGCGGGGACGACGTGCGCCATCGCGCCGCAGGACTGGGGGCAGGAGTACCGGCTTGCCAAGCTCGCGGGCAAGCACCTAAATGTGGTCTCGGAACTTCCCGAGTCCGACATCCTCTCGTCGGGGACCTTCAAGGCGATCATCACGGGCGACCTGGTGACGGGGCGCGAGATCCGCGAGGCGCCGTTCGACTTCCGGGCGCGGGCGGCCCACGTGTTCGCGGCCAACCAGCTTCCCGGCACGACCGACCAGAGCTACGGCTTCTGGCGACGGCACATGATCCTCTCGTTCAACCGCATCGTGCCCGACGGTCAGCAGAACCCTCGCCTCGCCGAGGAGATCCTGGCCGCCGAGCTCCCGGCGATCGTCCGCTGGCTTCTCGATGGGGCGTCCAGCCTCATTCGGAACGGGCGATACACCGTGCCGCCGAGTTCGATCGCGGAGATCGAGCGGTGGCGCCGGACCACGGACGTCGTCGACACGTTCCTGGCCGAGTGCACCGCGCCGGCCCGGACCGACGACGAGCGGATCGGCGCAAAGGAGATCTATCGGAGCTACCGCGACTGGTCGGTCGAGAACGGGCATCGCTTTTCTGTCGCGAGCAACACGTTCGGTCAGCGGATGCGTCGGCTCGGGAGGCGATCGCAGCACACGAAGCGCGGGAATTTCTACCCCGTCCGGCTGCTCGCCCCCGGCGAGCCGCCGCCCGAGGTCCGCGGCGAGGCGGACGAGCGTTCCGGAGGTGCCGGTGAAGGAGGTGAAGAAGGTGAAGGACTTCCCGGAGATGTGCCGCGCGCGTGCGCGCGTGCGCGCGTAAGAGAGGATGCCGAGGAAAGTCCTTCAAGTCCTTCACCGTCGCCGCAAGTCGTTGTGGCACAAGGCGTTGAGGGTGAAGGATGGTCCTTCACCAGTCCTTCACCTCCTTCACCGTGGACCGGGGGGGCGGACGGCGCTGCGGCGCGCGAAACAGTCGTGCCGTCCGCGCCTTGGCGGTGCGCGAACTGCGCCAGCGGGGACGGTTGGTTGACGCGAGTCAACGGGGATCGCCGCTGCCGAACCTGCCACCCGCCCGTCGCGGGTGCGGAGGCACGCTGATGTCGCCCGCTCTGCTGCGGCGACGCAGGTCTCATTCAAGGGCAATCCGCCGCGTCGCGGGTCGGGCGTCGTCTGCTCGCCGGGGGCGGCAGAAAGCCCTTGAGGGTCCCCCGGTCAGACGCCCTGATGCGACCGACCGGTCGGGAGTCCCCCGGCCGGATGGAGTCTGACGATGGCCACCAAGAGCACGAAGAGGAAGGCCCCCCGGGCCACCCCCCGCGAGAACACGAAGTCCGTCGCCCGCACGAAGAAGGCACCCGTCGACGACGGGCTCTCGCGCGCGCAGATCGAGGCAGCCAACGCCGCCGGGCCCGGCGCGGTGGCGGACCTGATCCGGGGCGGCGCCCGGAAGGGCGCGAAGGCCAAGGTCCCCGCGAAGGGGAAGGCGACGAAGACCGCGGCGACGCCCGAGACCTCGACGAAGGTCTCCGCGCCCGCGAAGTCGACGACCGCGCCGCGCGAGCGCGACCAGCGCCTCCCGAAGGCGGGCACGGTCCTGACCCGCGTCTTCGGCGGGAAGGAGATCAAGGTCGAAGTCCTCGACGCCGGGTTCCGCTACGACGGTCGTACGTGGCGGTCGCTCTCCGCGATTGCGACGGCGGTCAGCGGGACCTCGTGGAATGGGTTCTTGGCGTTCGGCCTCCAGACGCGCACCGCGAAGCCCGCCCCCGCGACGACGGCGGAGGCGAAGTGACGATGGCCTCGCGCGAGACGAACATGCGCCCCCTCCTTCGGGAGGGGGCCCTCTACTGGGCGGACAACGGACGAGTGATCTGCGCGAAGTGCGCGGGCCAGTCGGCCCTCTACACGGGCCGCGACATCAGCGGCCAGAAGGTCGAGCGCATCACGATCGACGCCGTGCGCGCCTGGCCCGACGATCTCGGGGTCCTGCGGTGCGCGTTCGGATGCACATCGCTGACCGCGGTCGCGGGCCCGGACGGGTGGCCGCTCGAGCGGGGGGACGCATGGTGACGCGCCGCGTTCCCCCGGGCTGCTGCCCGGGCTGTCTCCAAGAGCACGCGAGCGAGCCGTGCGCGCTCCACTGCGTCGCCGCGGACCTCGTTGTCGCCGCCCGCGAGGCGCTCGCGTTCTTCGAGGTCAACGACGACGAGAACGCTCTCCGCGTCGCGGCGCTGCTGCGCGACGCTATCGCCCGATCCGAAGGGATGCCGTGATGCGCATCGACGCACTGTCCTCGATCTGGGTCGTGACCGACCCGACGCCGTAATCGACCCTGCCGGACGTGTGCTTCGCGACGACGCTCGACGGCCTCCGGCTCCAGTTCGCCGGGGGCCTCTCGATGGACGACCGACCGGTCGTCTTCACCGCGGAGGACGAGGCCCGGGAGGAAGCCCGGAACCGGCTGCTCATCCGGCGCGTCGCCTCGCGGATTCGCCTCGACCGCGGCGTACCTGATGGCGAGGTCGCCCGGTGCCCCCCGGACGACCACGGCGGGCCGTACGGGTCGGAGGGAGGCGCCTTGGGAAAGGTCGCATGGCCCGAGCTTTCTTACATGAATTTTGGGAAGCGGTGACAGAACGGTTACGCGGAGGGGCGATCGTGCCACTCGCAGTAACCCCTTGAGGACATGACCATGGCCGAGCTCGTACAGAAGACTGTGGCCGACTTGACGAAGATCGAGTACGCGGGCCCAAGCGATTGGACGCCGTACAAGGATCCCCTGACCGGCGAAGTCGGCAACAAGCAGACGGGCATGACCTCGCCGACGCTGACGGTCACGCACAAGGACGGCACGACCCAAACGCATGCGTGCGGCCAGAACTCCACCGTCACGATCAACGGCGGGATGGTCCAGATTCGGATCCCCTAGTCGTCATCCGTTAGGATTTTCCCCGTGAGGCCCGCGCTGGTCGCGATCGGAACTACGATTGCGCTGGTGCTTTCGATCATCTCTCTGATGCGCGATCCATGCGCGGGCGTGGATCGTGCTGCAACGCGAACGGGCGGGGACGTGCAAGCCAGGGGCGAGCCGGCGATGGGTCTCGCCCCAACTTCGCCTGATGCGCTCGGGCCGCCCGTGCTGAGCGGCGCGGGGCCCGGGATTCCAGATCGGGTTTTATCGCTAGAACGTGGGCTTGACGATGCCAAGCAAGCGGCCCGCCAGATTCAAGATACACTGAATGCAGTGGATTTGAGTTGGCGTGAGCCCGTTCGGCCGGCGGCCGACGATTTGGTGCGCGATGACATCGAGGGGGGCGGGCGCGTTCAGGGGTACTATCAGCGCGTCCCACTTCCCCCCGCCATCCGTTCGGTTGTGTCGGTCGAACGATGGTCCGGTGATGGGTGGACTCTCTGGAAGCCATGGTTCCAGGACTCCAGCGACCTGCTGATTCGCGTACATGCAATTCCTCTTGGGCAGCAAGTTCCGGCCATCGGTGAGCCCGCGGTTCAAGCTTGGTGGAGGATCACTGCCAGAGCAGCGCAACGGTAACTGCGCTCCCGGGAATGCGCGCCGACGCGCGCCGTTCCTGCTGGCCACGACCGGATGCTCGACTTGCCGGTGGCACACCTGCGATATTCCCCTGCGCGGGCAGGAGGCGACCTTCGTGGCTTCGACCTCGTTCGCCCGGCGGCCCGACGGATTTCGTGAGACTGTCTCGATCCGCCGGACAATGAGGCACCCACTGCGCGGATCCAGACGCGATTCGGTGTCGCGATCGCCCGGAACATCGGTAGCTCGTTCGTGCTGCCCACGTGCTGCCAACGAACCATGGTAGAGTCTTAGTGCGCTCATCCCAGCGGGCGCGAGCCAAGGCAGCAGCATGCCGTCGAAGCCGCGCACTCTCGCTGGGATCCTGCACCGCCGTCGGCACGCCGACGCGGAGTACAACCGCGCCCGCCGCGGTGAC